>OLPO01001244.1_pt1 | contig 17907 bp, 16 predicted proteins | sample 1672831 | NCBI WGS metagenome assembly OLPO01 (sample SAMEA3136728, study PRJEB25190) | human gut metagenome
GGCAGGAAAAATTTATATTTTTTCAATTGTCTACTTGACGGGGAGCGGTTCATTTGCCACGAGGCAGCTCCTTTACTTTCATTATGTATAGTTGTCTCATGTGCTTTGAAAATGTTATCGAAATGTATTATTTAACTCGGAAAACTCCGATATTTATCTTTTGTAAAGTAAAAACAGCATCCTCCTTATGCTTTATTTTACATGAAAACATTTTATTTTCCTATCCCCATTCTAATTTATTTTTTACACCAAACAGACATGCCGTTACTGTTCACTCCGTGACCAGTAACGCGCTTCGCGATGCACAGAAATCATGCTTTCGCATGATTTCGCACCGCTATTCTCGGGTTTTCTGTGAACTTTGTTCACAAAAAAACACCTCGCGGAACATTACCAGTGAACAGTAACGACATGCCGCCTATTGGCAACATTACTATATATAAAAGTCAGCTGTTCTGCGCCTGGGATACTTTCACGGTTGCCGACCGCATTCGTAACCCCTATGTTTTTTGTCAGACATTTTATCATTTTTATCTCTAATTGTAATATTTTCCGCGAATATTCTATAATATTTTGATTTTGTAAAAGTCAATACCTTTTTGCCGATTTCTGTCGAATTTTACATTTTCATAACAATAACCAAAACATTTGTTTCGATTCCCATTATGTAAATCAACTCATCCACATGCTTTTCCATGTGGATAATGTGGATAACTTTGTGCATAACTTGATTTTTCAACATTTTTTCATATTTTTGAAAGTGGAAAACTTTCTACCTATTAATTCACCTATCCACATTTTTTTTAAGTCTTTGTGCAATCTGCTAATTTCAACACTTTTCGACATTTTTCCTTGCAAAATATCGTATTTACAATACCTTACAAAATACACACAAATCAATTTTATTCTCTCACTATTTTCCTTTGTATCGTGGCAGGCTCCCGCCACTTAAATCCTAGATGTTGAAGCAGAGGCTTCTTGCTATATTATGTTAAATGAAACCCCAATTGCTTTTTTCGATTCATATAATATCCGGAAACTTCACAAAACCTCGCCATTGTACAAAAAGGCCGGGGAAACCTTCCCCGGCTGTAAATGTCAAAACAATATAACCGGATTCCATCTCCGGTTTATCAAATGCTCCGCTCCCTCACTCTTATTCACTAAAGAAGCCGTCCGCTTCAATATAAGTTCCTACTCCCACAGGCGCCTCATAATCATAGTTGGAAAGCTTGATCCCAGACGCAGATGTACTTGCATGGATAATCTGTCCATTTCCAATGTACAGTGCCACATGGCTGATTCCGCTTCCATAGAAAATCAAATCTCCTGGCTCCAGATCTTCCACGCTTTTTTTCGCTGATTGATTATACTGATCTGCTGCTACTCTGGGCAGTGAATAGCCAAACTGTGCAAACACAGACATTACAAACCCGGAACAATCTGCTCCGTTTGTCAGACTTGTCCCACCGTAAACATAAGGATTTCCCTCAAACTGCAGCGCAAAATCCACGATTTGCTGACGAAGCTCTTCCTCAGAAAGTACCTCCTCTGCCTCTGCAGTCTCTGTCATCCCAGCTACAAATGCTTCTCCCGCCTTTTCCACAGCAGCCTTAGTCGCTGCAAACGCGGTCTGTGGAAAAATCATCTGAGAACAGACCGTTATACACATTGTCATTCCGCAGATCAGTTTTTTCATTTTATTTTTTAACATTCATACACCTCTCAATTTATATAAAATTACCCTTCATTTCCTATTTCCAAGATTTTCCTTACCGTTCACCGCTTTGAACGCGCAAAAAATCATTCCCATAATCTGCACGCCCCACTTTGCGGTATATTTTTCCTGAATTCAGTTGCCGTAGCCCATTCAAAATGTTACATTTGTATTAAGTATATGTAACAATTACGCATAATATCACAACAATCTGTTACCGTCAATTTTGCTCCCATACATAATAAAGCTGACATTTCCGTGAAATCTAACAACTTCCACCTGTCATCCCAGACTAATTTTGTCATTCCCGTCAGTCCTGTACACAAAATACACATAATCTCAAAACCATGGAACCAAATATTTCGCATACTACACTGAAATTCTCAATAATATAGTAGAAATCCCCCAGAGCAGAGGGTCTCCTATGTCAAACAGACCAAAATTCACCGCCGCTATTCTGGCTTTTTTTCTTGTTATCTGCTTCACATTTTCCTGGCTTTTCAGTCATGTCTTCTCCGAAAATGCCCGCTTCGAAAACTTCGCAGAGTCCATATTTGAAAAAGAGGTTTCCGGAAACGCCCTGAATCTTCATTATTCCCTGGCTTATCCGGAAAAACAGGGCATCCCACGCCCCCGCGCTACCCTTGGCACGATACATCCCAACAATGAAAAAGCCTCTGCCCAGTGCCAGGAATATGTAAAAAAGCTGAAAAAATTTTCTCAGTCAAAGCTCAGTACTTCCAATCGCCTGACCCTTGATCTGCTCCTCCTTTACTACCACACCGAAGCCTCTCTGGGCGACAATTATCTTTTTGAAGAGCCGCTCAGCCCAAGCCTCGGGATCCAGGCGCAGCTGCCTGTACTGCTGGCCGAATACTCCTTCTACACCAATCAGGACATCACCGACTACCTGAATCTGCTCTGCAGCACAAAAGAATATTTCCAGAGCATTCTCGCCTTTGAACAGACAAAATCTGATGCCGGATTTTTTATGTGCGACGAAACTCTGGAACGCATTCAGGACCAATGCCGTGCTTTTATTCAAAACCCGGATTCCAATTATATGCTGGAAATTTTTTCCCAGAAACTAAAAGCCTATGGAAAGCTTTCCGAAAAGGACCAGGAACAGCTGAACCTGACCCATAAACAGATTCTGAAGGAAAAGGTTCTCCCCGCATATCAAACGCTGATAGAAGGTCTGGAGCAACTTCGGGGAACAGGCAAAAATACCGGAGGACTGGTCAATTTTTCCGGTGGAAAGGAATATTACCAATATCTTCTAAAAAGCCAGGTAGGAATCTACATACCTGTGGAAAAACTGGAAAAGCGCCTCACCCAGCAGCTTTCCACCGATTCTCAGGAAATTTCAGAACTTTTGAAACAGCATCCACAACTTCTCACATTGCTAAATGAGAAAATGGATTTGCCAGATATGGAACCCACACGGGTCATGGAGCTTCTGGAAAAAAATATTCAGCAGGATTTCCCCTCCACTGCTTCTGTAGATTTCGAAATCCGGTCTGTACATAAATCCATGGAAGAATTTCTCAGCCCGGCGTTTTACCTGACACCGCCAATGGACACAGGAGCGCCAAATGTTATTTACATCAATCATGGACGGCAAATTTCCAATCTGGAGCTTTTTACCACGCTGGCGCACGAAGGCTTCCCCGGTCATCTTTACCAGACCGTTTATTTCGGACGACAAAGTCCATCCCATATCCGGTATCTCATCGATTACAGCGGATACGTGGAAGGCTGGGCCACTTATGTGGAAAGTTACGCGTATGATTATGCAGCAGATTATCTGTCTGCCGGCACCTTATCCTCACAGGAAGCTTCTGCCTGCACGCGACTTTCCTGGCTGAACCGCAGCGTGAATCTGTGCATTTACTCCCTGTTGGATGTGGGAATCCATTACCACGGCTGGACTCCTGCGCAAGCCGCCCACTTCCTGAAACTTTTCGGAATCCGTGATGCTGCTGTCACGGCCGAGATTTACCGATATATCACCGAAACACCTGCTAATTATCTGAAATACTATGTGGGATATCTGAATTTTCTGGATCTGAAAGAAGAACAGCAATCCCTCCTTGGCGAAAACTTTAATCTGAAAAGTTTTCATCAGAAGATACTGGAAATCGGCCCTGTGCAGTTTCCGGTTTTGCGAAAATACATGAACGAGAAATTGTGATTGCCTCTGAAGCTGCAGTATTTTCGCCCGGCTTCTGCCTGTCAGGTCCACGCGCAATATTACCCGAAAATTCCCGAAATGCTGTAACATTTTTTTAAATATTTATGTAATAACTTCTTTCTTTGAGCACAATAATTTGCTATAATGAACTCACATTGAAAATATGCAGGATCCATCTGATTTTCTGATCCTGCTAGTCATATTTTCCTACATTAGAGAAGGGCAAAATCATGAAAAAACGAGATAATCTCCCATTAAATTATAAAGAACGCCTGAATTCCAGAACCAGCTTTCTGGTATCCATCGCGGTTCTGGTGGTTCTCTGCCTGGTGTTTAACCAGATGGACTACACCATGATCCGCCAGCCTGCCGCCCAGGCGAAAAAGGCAGCTGACTTACAAAAACAGAAAGAAGAAGAGGCAGCTGCCACCACCCAGGAAGTCACTACAGCCACAGTTCTTGCAGTTGGGGATAACCTGGTTCAGCCAAGTCTTCTTGCATCCGGCCAGTCAGAAACCGGCGCCTGGAATTATGACAGTGTTTATGCCAATCTGAAATCCGATATACAGGCTGCCGACATTGCTATGGTCAATCAGGAAACACCTTTCACCACAGACCACAGCGCAGTCAGCGGTACCGCGCCTTACGCCACTCCTACAGAGGTTGGCGACGCACTTGTAAATGCCGGTTTTAATGTGATCACATCTGCCACAGCACTGATCGATGACAATGGTTCTTCCATGATCAACGAAACTTTAAATTACTGGGAAACCAGCCATCCGGATGTCACTCTGGTTGGTATTCATAAGAGCCAGACCAGTACAAATACAGCGAAAATTGTAGAGATAAACGGAATCAAAATTGCATTCCTTGACTATACTTTCCCGGCATATGGAAGCCAGTCCGGAATCTCCGATAGTTCTGACACTTCCGGAGACTCCACAGGATCCGATAGCTCCACAGACGGCACGGACAGCTTTGCTTCTGATAACTCAGCAGGTGGTACCGACGGCTCAGCAGACGGTACTGATAGTTCTGCTTCCGATAATTCAGCAGACACCTCCGGAAGTTCAGCCAGCTCCGGAAGCACAGCTACATCATCTTCCGGCAAAGATTCCATGATTGACACATTCAATACTGCCGATGTTGCAGCCGCCATCAAACAGGCTAAAGCTTCCGCAGACTGTGTGATTTTCTCTGCAAACTGGGGCAAGACCGAAGAACCAATGCCTACCGAATACGAAAAAGAATGGGCCAACTTCCTTATGGAGCAGGGTGTTGACGTTGTGATCGGAACCAATCCGAATGTGCTCCAGCCATATGGCTACCTTACAGATGACTCTGGCCACAACATGCTGATCTACTACTCCCTTGGCAACTTTGTTACCGGTCAGGAAACACTGAAGCAGCTTCTTGGCGGAATGGCAGCCTTTACCATTCAGAAGACCGTAGACGGCGACCAGTCCAGCATCCAGATCCAGGATGCCACACTGACACCGCTGGTTATGCATTACAACTACGATACCCCGGAATATGCACCATATAAGCTGGACGATTATACTGACGCTCTTGCATCTGCACACAGCGTCCGCCAGTCCATCGGAGATGAATTTTCCCTGGAAAATCTTCAGACAAAATATGATGAAATCATGTCCATGAACGTCACACCATCTACTAAGACAGACCTTCTGGATGTCACATTTGATTCCGATGGAAATATGCTGGATTCCAACGGAAATTATGTGGAGGATAATGATTCCATCACCTCCTCCTGGTACTATCAGACACTTGCCACCCAAAGCAGTTCCAGTTCTGACGGCTCTGGATCAGGCAATTCCGGATCAGACAGCTCAGACGCATCTGATGACAATTCAGAAAGTTAAATGTGCCCCATACCAAGCTTAATATTACGAATGACAAAATCTGCAGTACTATAATATATAGGCTGCAGATTTTTGTCATTCCGGCATTCCAAACAGCTTTTTATCATCAACTGGCCGATATACAATTCCTATTTACTACAACTCAGATATTTTCTATGTCTTATTATCACGAAAACCAGTCATTTATCACATATAGCTTGTTTTTTCAGACAAAATCAGATAAAATTTATAGTAGAATAATAACTATTCAGCACTTTCACAGTTACATCGCGATGCACAAAAATCATGTTTTGCATGATCGCGCGCGCGCATTTCTCATTTTTTCCGGGGACTACGTTCGCGAAAACACTTCGCGGAACAACATCTTCTGAATAGTTATGTAAACTGTATCAATAAAATCATTCTCGGACAATGACTGTACAAATTAACGAAACCGCTATGTCTGCTCACGCAGACACCACCAGATATGAAACCCATGGTTTCTGCGCTAATGCGCTCTGGCTATTGGCATCAGGCAGCATTCGTTTACATAATTTTTCCAGTCATCGGCCGGTCAAAAAGAAAGGAGTTACAATATGGGACTTATTAAAGCAGCACTTGGCGCCGCAGGCGGTACACTTGCAGATCAGTGGAAAGAATTTTTCTACTGTGATGCCATCGACAATGACGTTCTGGCAGTAAAGGGTCAGAAGCGCACCTCCAAACGTTCCTCCAATACCAAGGGAAGCGACAACATTATCACCACCGGATCCGGAATCGCAGTCGCAGACGGACAATGTATGATGATCGTAGAGCAGGGCAAGATCGTTGATATCTGCGCGGAACCAGGCGAATACACCTACGATGCTTCTACCGAGCCAAGTATTTTCTCCGGAAATCTGGGCGACGCCATCATGAACACTTTCCACACCATTGGCAAGCGTTTCACATTCGGCGGTGACACAGGCAAAGACCAGCGCGTTTACTATTTCAACACCAAAGAACTGGTAGACAATAAATTCGGAACTCCGAACCCGATTCCATTCCGTGTTGTAGACCAGAATATCGGACTGGACATTGATGTTTCTGTCCGCTGCAGCGGTGTTTATTCCTACCGTATTGCAGACCCGCTTCTCTTCTATTCCAACGTCTGCGGAAACTTTGAACAGCAGTACGACAGAGAGCAGATCGAGGGACAGCTGAAAACAGAATTTATCTCAGCTCTTCAGCCGGCATTTGCCAGCATTTCCCAGCAAGGAATCCGTCCAAGCGCACTTCCGGCTCATGCAATGGAGCTCTGTGATGCCATGAACCAGGCTCTCACCCAGAAATGGAGTCAGCTTCGTGGTCTCGTGATCGTATCTGTTGCCATGAATCCGATCACTCTTCCTGAGGAAGATGCCCAGATGATCAAAGAAGCGCAACGTATGGCTATCCTCCGCAATCCTGCCATGGCAGCCGCTACTCTTGCAGGAGCACAGGCAGACGCCATGAAGACAGCAGCAGGCAACGCTGGCGGTGCCATGACCGGTTTCATGGGCATGAATATGGCAGGCATGACTGGCGGTTTTAACGCACAGAATCTTTACGCTATGGGACAGCAGCAGGCAGCTCAGGCACAGCAGATGGCCCAGCCACAGCCAAATCCAGCCGTATCCCAGGCTCAGGCAGGCGGTTCCGCTCCGGCAGCTGACCAGTGGAAATGCTCCTGTGGCGCTTTGGTTTCCGGTAACTTCTGTCCGGAATGCGGTGCGAAAAAGCCTCAGGCTCCTGCAGCAAATGCAAACTGGACCTGTTCCTGCGGCGCTGTAAATACAGGCAAATTCTGCACCAACTGCGGTTCCCCGAAACCGGCTATGAAGCCACGGTACCGCTGTGACAAGTGCGGCTGGGAACCGGAAGATCCAACCAATCCGCCGAAATTCTGTCCGAACTGCGGCGATCCATTTAATGAAAACGATGCCCAGTAAAAAAGCAGCATAAAAGGAGATGAACTATGTCCGATTTACTTGAATATAAATGCCCCTGCTGCGGCGGAGCTATCGAATTCAACAGTACGCTCCAGAAGATGAAATGTCCTTACTGCGACACTGAATTTGATATGGAAACCGTCAAAGAATTTAACGAAGCAGCAGCTAACCAGCAATCTGATGAATTGAACTGGGAAAGTGCTTCAGACAACTCCTGGAAGGAAGATGAAGCCAGCGGAATGTCCGTTTACATATGCCAGTCCTGCGGCGGAGAAATCGTTGCCGATGAAAGCACAGGTGCTTCCTCTTGCCCATTCTGCGGCAATCCAGTGGTAATGTCCGGCAAATTTTCCGGTACCCTGCGTCCGGATTTTATCATTCCGTTTAAGCTGGACAAAAAGGCTGCCAAAGAAGGTCTGGTCAAACATCTTCACGGCAAGATTCTTTTACCCAAAGTATTTAAAAAGGAAAACCACATTGATGAGATCAAAGGTGTCTATGTGCCTTTCTGGCTTTTTGACACCGATGCCTCTGCAGATATCCGCTATCATGCTACCAAGACCCGTTTCTGGAGTGACAGCGACTATGATTATACGGAAACCAGCCATTACTCTGTTTTCCGTGCTGGAAACATTGGGTTCGACCAGATTCCGGTAGACGGTTCTTCCAAAATTGACAATGATTTAACAGAGTCTCTGGAGCCTTACGTAATTTCTGAGGCTGTGGACTTTGCTACTCCTTACCTGGCAGGATACGTTGCGGACAAATATGATGTATCCGCAGAAGAATCTGCTGAGCGCGCCAACCAGCGTGTAAGAAAAGCCGCTGAAGATGCTTTTCGCGATACAGTCATCGGTTATGACAGCGTTACCCCTGAAGATACCCGTATTCAGTTAAAAGGCGGTAAAACCCACTATGCCCTTTTCCCGGTATGGCTTCTTTCCACCACCTGGAAGGGCAACCACTATCTGTTCGGCATGAACGGACAGACTGGTAAATTTGTAGGAAATCTGCCTGTAGATAAAGGTATTTTCACTAAATGGTTCCTTGGACTTACTGCAGGTTTTTCCGTTGCTGCTTACGCCATTGCATGGCTGATTCACACATTTTGTTAAGGAGGAACATGCCATGAAAAAACAATCATTTGGAATTATTCTGGCGGCAGCGCTGGGAGCAGGAAGCCTTTTCAGTGCAGTTATTCCAAGCACAGATGCGCTTTTTAATACTGCTTTGCCAGGTACGGGAGCTTTGACGGTACAGGCCGCAGCTTCCAACAGCTTTGGCGGATCCGGCAATGAAGAAGATAACTCTTCTCAGGACTATGCAGCCTCCGAATTTTCCCTTGTCCTGGACGAGGCGGATCTTCTCACAGATGAAGAAGAATCCCAGCTTCTGAATAAGCTGGAAGCCATCACCGAGGAATACAATCTTGAAGTGGCAGTTGCCACAGTAGAGTCTAAAGAAGGCAATGAGATGAACTTCTTTACAGACCATTTCTTCGATGAGAATGGATACGGAACCGGCGAAAACCACGACGGAATCCTGTTTATGGTCAGCATTGGCGACCGTGAATGGCACATTACCACCCACGGATATGCTATGACTGCGTTTAACGATGACGGACTTGCTTATCTGAAGGAAAATGTAGAGCCTCTGTTAAAGGATGAAAACTTCTACGGCGCTTTCGATACCTACGCAGATCTGTGTCAGGATCTGTTGGAAATGGCTGCTAACGGGGAGCCTTATACAGAGCCCTTTTCTCCCATATGGATTCTCATTTCCCTGGGAATCGGTCTTGTGCTTGCGTTTCTGTGCACCATGGGCATGAGAGCCCAGCTGAAAAGCGTACGGACACAGGACAGCGCAGTGGATTATGTGCGCCAGGGAAGTATGGAGCTGACAAGATCAAACGATATTTTCCTGTATCACACAGTTACCAAAACAGCGAAACCGAAAGATAGTGACAGTTCCTCCGGCGGCTCAGACAGCGATCACGGAGGTACAGGCGGAAGCTTCTAAAAAAGATTCCTTCTTGCAGAATTCTCCGCCTGCGGCAGGTCGCCTCGAACGACACCTCCCCTTCCGCCGCAGTGCAATTCTGCCCGGTAATGGGAAATTTCAACATCATTTCCTATTACAACATAAAAAAGAACTCGATTCATACATGGCAAATAAATGTACTTAGAGCCTCTTTGAAAAAGACTCCCGCATTTATTTACTTTGAATCGAGTTCTTTTATATATAAGCTAAACGGACATTTCACCTGCCGGCAGCATCACCATATAGGAAAGCCAGCCGGATCAGTCGTCTTCCATCTCCTCTTTCTTCTTTGCAGTCTCAAACACATAGTCATTTCCCGGAAGAATGGCGTTCAGCAGGATTCCTACAATCGCAGCAAGTGCAAGTCCTGTAAGAGTAATATGTGCGCCTGCGATGGTAAATGTAAGTCCATCGGAAATGCCAAGACCACAAACCAGGATAACCGCTGTAATAACCAGGTTACGGGAACGTGTCAGGTCTACTTTGTTCTCAACTACATTACGGACACCAACAGCAGAGATCATTCCATAAAGAATAAAGCTGATACCACCGATGATCGCAGACGGAAGGGAGCTGATCACCTCAGCCATCTTCGGGATAAAGCTGAGGATAACTGCATAAATAGCAGCCAGACGGATCACCTTCGGATCGTAAACACGGCTCAGAGCAAGAACACTGGTGTTCTCTCCGTAAGTTGTATTTGCAGGTCCACCGATCAGTGCTGACAGGGAGGTTGCAAGTCCGTCACCCAGAAGTGTGCGGTGAAGTCCCGGGTCCTCGATGAAATTACGGTCAACCGTTGCGGAAATAGCAGAAATATCGCCAATGTGCTCCATCATGGAAGCAATTGCAATCGGTGCCATTGCAAGGATTGCAGTAATGTTAAATTTGCAGAGGAAGAATTTCGGAACACCTACGATCGGCGCACTTGCTACTCCTGCAAAGCTGAGGATAGCACTTCCATCTGCGTTTGTCATACCCAAGGCATTCATAATCAGGGCAACCACATAAGAAACAACAATACCCATCAGAATCGGAATAATACGGAACATTCCAACGCCCCAGATGTTGAAGAAAATAACAGTTCCAAGTGCAATTAAAGCAAGGATCCAGTTCTGGGATGCGTTGCTGATTGCAGACGGTGCAAGGCTAAGACCAATACAGATAATGATCGGACCAGTTACAACCGGAGGCAGATAACGCATAATGCGCTTTACGCCAATTACCTTGACGATCATTGCAAGTACCAGATACAGAAGTCCTGCTACAAACACACCACCGCATGCATATGGAAGCTTCTCTCCATAAGACATGTTGGCAAAAATTCCGGTGTCAAGCTCTGCAACTGTGGCGAAGCCTCCAAGAAATGCAAATGATGATCCCAGGAATGCAGGTACCTTCAGCTTGGTCAGTACATGGAACAGAAGTGTTCCGAATCCGGCACAGAACAGGGTTACCTGAATGGATAAACCCTCGCCGTGAAAATAGTTGTTTACCAGGATCGGCACCAGAATGGTGGCACCAAACATGGCGAACATATGCTGGAGCCCCAGAATCAGCATCTGTGGGATTCCAAGCTTTTTGGCATCATAAATGCCCTCAACTCTGAATTTCATAAATATAGTTCCTCCTTTTCCCTTAGAGCCTGTTCACGACCTGACTAACACGCTTCACAATGCACAGAAATCATACATTCGCATGATTTCTGCCAATACGGTCTATACTGTGAACAGCAATCTTGTTATAGTATAAAGTATGCGACAAATTTTTACAATTATTGACTTTCTATAGAAAGTGCGATATGATTTTTACAGTATTCCCATAGAGCATTTTCAACACGCTCTGGAGCATATTTGAAAAAGGTTCTGAAGGGATTGTTGTTGCATAGGGCAATGGCAACTTTATCACACTACGGAGGTTTTTATCATGTCAAATTTTTCAGATATGGACAATGTTTTTATTATGGATCACCCGCTGATCCAGCATAAGATTTCCATTCTTCGTAATAAGGAGACCGGAACAAACGAATTCCGCAAACTTATTGAGGAGATTGCAGTTCTTATGGGTTTTGAAGCTCTTCGCGATCTTCCTCTTGAGGATGTTGAAGTTGAGACTCCTATTGAGACTTGCAGAACTCCTATGATTTCTGGTAAGAAGCTTGCTGTTGTTCCTGTACTTCGTGCAGGTCTGGGTATGGTAAATGGTATCACCACTCTGGTTCCGTCTGCCAAGATCGGTCATATTGGTCTTTACCGTGACCCGGTTACTCATGAGCCTCATGAGTACTATTGTAAGCTTCCGGATCCTATCGACCAGCGTCTCATCGTTATGGTTGACCCCATGCTTGCAACTGGCGGCTCTGCTATCTCCGCTGTTAACTTTATCAAACAGCATGGTGGAAAGAGCATTAAATGCATGTTCGTTATCGCTGCTCCGGAAGGTCTGAAACGACTTCACGAGGTGCACCCGGATGTGCAGATCTATGTAGGCCATCTGGACAGAGAACTGAACGACCGCGCCTATATCTGCCCGGGACTTGGCGACGCAGGCGACAGAATTTTTGGTACTAAATAGATTTTTGACCAGAGCATATTTTAAAAAGGCTGAATTCCGGAAATTATCTCATTTCCAGAATTCAGCCTTTTTTGCCCGATCATGCTTTTTCCATCTTCGCCTTATACTCTACGCAAAGCATGGTAATATCATCAAACTGCGGTGCCTCTCCCACAAAAGCATCAATATCTTTTTTCACTTCAGGCAGAATTTCTGATGGTACTCTGTCTTTTACACGGTTCAGAACCTGCTCCAGACGCTCCATTCCATAAAGCTGATTTTCTACATTTGTAGCCTCAGTCACACCATCTGTATACTGGAAGATCATATCTCCCACATCCAGCGTCATACTGCCAGCTTTATAGTTCATATCTTCAAATCCGGCGAGTACAAAGCCCGGACGGATCTTATATGCCTCAAAACTGCCGCCTGATTTACAGATAAATGGCATTTCATGGCCAGCATTTACGAAACAGAACTCTCCTGTCACCAGATCCAGAACACCTTCAAAAGCAGTGATAAACAAACCTTCACTATTCGCCTCACAAAGAAGATTATTTACCGTAGAGAAAACCTCCCCCAAATCTCTTCCTGATGTGGTATGATCCTTGATAAGCGTTTTTCCAATGACCATAAAGAGCGCTGCCGGAACACCTTTTCCAGATACATCGGCCATAACAATTGCCAGATGTGTCTCATCCACCATGAAGAAATCGTAAAAATCACCGCCAACTTCCTTTGCAGGTGTCATAGTTGCATAAATATCAAATTCCTTACGATCCGGAAAAGCCGGGAAAATACATGGCAGCATGGATGCCTGAATATTCCTGGCGATATCCAGCTCAGTGCCGATTCGCTCCTTCTCAGCAGTCACTTTGGACAGATTGGCAATATAATTTTCAAGCTCTTCCATCATAAAGTTGAAAGAGTCACTTAGTGCCTCGATCTCATCACCAGTTTTCATGGTAATTCTCTGATTCTCAAACTTTCCGCTCTCTGTAATCTCCTGGGTAAAATCAGCCAGCCTGCTAATCGGTCTGGTGATTGTCTTTCGCACAAAGACAATATACGCAGCCATCGTCACTACGATAATGCAAAAAGAAATCAGAAACATATTGATAAGAAAGGAATTCAGATAATTCCTGACCTCTTTCATATCCAGAATATACTGAATTTCTGCCAGAGCCTCTCCATTCTCATCCAGGATCACCGAAATGCCCGTGTAATTATAGCCATAGCTGTTGTCCGTCACAAGCGGATGATCCACACCTTTATTCTGCTGATACTGGTTCCATATGGTAATATATTTCTCCATGTCAGCAGGATCATCAGGATTTGCAGCATCCGTGTACAAAATGTCACTTCCATAGGCGATCTGATTCGCAGGATCATCTCCCATTTCCTCCACCAGGGCATCTATGTAGAAATGAACACTGTCTTCATCCGGAACAACCAGAGACAGATATGTAACATCGCCGTCCTTTTTCAGCTTGTTGAACAGCGTAACCATTTCCGAGTATTCTTCTGTCTTGTCCCCGCCTTCTGCCAGGATTTTCTTCACATCCGGAACAGACATCATATCTGCAATACTGTTGCTGTTCGTCATTACCCTCTGTGCATATAGATTTTCCAGATAGGATCTGGAGCTTCTATAGCTGAAAAGAGAAATGGAAATGGTAAGGATCACACCGATCACGCCAAGTGAAAGTATAAATTTAGGAAGAAGTTTTATTTTCATTTGCAATTCCTTTCCTTAATTTTCTTAAAATAAACCTCTGCATCACACTTGCAGCGTCCTTTGCAATATGGACAATAAAGTTCCTTTTTATTATACCAGATCATCTTTGCAGAAAAAAGATGAACAAACTTACATTCCTGAAGTGCCTTTTCCAGAGGAACTTTACCGCCTGCATTCCAGCAAATGATAAACACTTCCCCTATGCCCTTCTCCGCAAACTGATTCAATGCATAGTTCATAAGCCCAACTGCCAGACCCTGTCTGCGAAATGCTTCTTTTATTCCTACTGACTGGATCTTGCCAACAGGTGCCAAAGTATCCTGCTGGCATACCTGTTGGATTTTCTGTTCCGTAAGCCTGGTATCCTCTGCAATCTGCTTCTCATTGGTAAGATAGTAATAAATATATCCTGCAAGTTCTCCTTCTGCAGTTCTCAGCAGAAGAAATGCCCGTTCACTGCTTCCAATGGCCTGCTCAAGTTCTTCTTTCTGATACAGATTTTCGCCTACGCACCGGTCCATAAGCTGCAGTGCTTCCTCAATATCCTCTTTTTCCAATGAACACAGACAAAATTCTCTGCCAGAAGCCCCAAGCCTCCCTGTCTTTTGTGTCATAAGCTTCCCTTCTCACAGGACATAATCTGCATGCCCATTGTAATCTCCGATTCCTCACTCAGAATCAGCTGCTGAAGCTCTTCATAATTCTTCTTCAGCCAGTTCTGCCAGTCCTGATATTTTCTGTTATCCGGTTCTTCTGCCAGCAAAATTTCCACATCCTCGGGCAAATAGGAAAAAAAGGTCTGGAAAATATCTTCTTTTTGCTGCTGTTCACCTTCGGCAGCGGAAATCCCCTTGCACCAGACATGGATATGATCGTATCCGCAGTTGGTCAACCAGCCGGGAACGGCCTGGCCGGTTTCTCTTTTTCCTGCGTATTTGTCCTCTTTTAAGATATCCAGAAACTGTCCAAGAAGATTCTTTTCATCTGGAGCCAGAGTGGATATACGGTCATTGCTTTCTGTGATAAAAATCACTCCGCCTTTTTTCAAAAAATTCTCCAATGTGCGAAGCAGCTTTTCCCCATCATATAAATGCATTAATACAAAAGAAAGACAGATCAGATCAAATTCTCTGTCTTCCGGTTCTGCGCAGAGCTTCTGAAAATCCGCTGAAAACGAATCCCGATCCACATCCATCTGATAAAAAGAAAATTTAGTATTTCCGAACTGACTGTTGGCTCTTTCCACAAGCTGCTGATTATACTCCAGGCCAATCACCCTGGAAATCCTGTCATCTGAAAAGCGGTGAAAGGTTCTGGCTCCATCATTGCAGCCAATATCCAGAACAGAAAGTTCTGATTTTCCCTTAAAAAAATGCTCTAACGCAGGTTTCTCTGCCTGTGACAACAGCAAATTCTGTCTTCTCAGTCGTTCCCTCTCTTTTTCTTCCTGAAATACTAACTGACTTTGCACTACTTGTCTCCTTGTCCGTCAAAATTTACGCTCTGAATAATAACCGCTTCGCATTCTCTTCCGTCACTGCAATTACTTCTTCTGCAGTAATTCCCTTAATCTGAGCCAGGGCTTCTGCAACATAGGGCAAATTCAAGGAAGAATTTCTCCTGCCTCGATTGGGCTCCGGTGCCATATAAGGGCAGTCCGTTTCCAGAACGATCTGGGACAGCGGCGCTATGGCAGCTACTTCTTTCAGCTTCTTTGCATTTTTGAAAGTAAGCACGCCGCCAATGCCAAGATAAAGTCCCATTTTCAAATATTCCGCCGCAATCTCCTTACTGTAGGAAAAACAGTGAATGATTCCGCCGGACATATCTTTTTTCATATATTCCTTTACAATCTCCAGAGTGTCCTCGGCTGCATCCCGGCTGTGGATCATAAATGGCAGCTTCTCCTCCCTGGCAATGTCCATCTGCGCCCGGAACATCTCCTGCTGCTGTTTATGCTCTGCCTCTTCCTTATGCCAGTAGTAATCCAGACCGATTTCTCCGATGGCGACCATTTTCTCCATATGGGAAAGACGCCGGATCTCATCCAGAGTATCCTGTGTCATAATTCCTGCATCGTCGGGATGAACCCCCACTGCGCCATACACAAAAGGATACGCTTTCATCAATTCCAAGGTCCCGCCAAATCCTCCGACGGACGCGCACACATTTACAATACAGCCCACTCCCCCGTCTTTCATGGAAGAAAGAAGCTGATCTCTGTCTTCGTCAAATGCCTCATCATCATAATGTGCATGTGTATCAAATATCATTTTTCTGCCTCATTTTTCTTTGAAATACAACAATTATAGCATACTAAAATCATACCAGTAAAGTGTTATAAACCGCTTTTTGGAAGTTCTATTTTAGTTGTTACTGTGAATAGAGCGAACATCGAACTATTTTAAACACAATTTCAAAAAAGCCAAAAAATACTTGACAATTCAGAAGATTCGACAGATAATGTGAAGCTTGAAAAAGTTGATATTCCTTATGTCCAGGTACCAGGCGGTGGCATTTTTGCATATATAAACGGAGACAGTACCGGAAAAACAGTTCTTCTCAGATCCGACATCGATGCACTTCCCATACTGGAATCCGAGACTAATCTAAAGAATAAAAAAGTATGTATTTCCAAAAATCCTGATGTTATGCATGACTGCGGCCATGATGGCCACATTGCCATGCTTCTTACCGCCGCAAAAATACTGAAGAATATGGAAGCTTCCCTAAATGGACGCGTTGTCCTTATGTTTGAGGAAGGAGAAGAAGGACATCGGAATATAGAAAAGCTTTTGGCTTATATGGCAGAAAAGGACATGAAATTTGACACCTGCTACGCCTCTCATGTACGTTGGAACATTCCCACAGGAAAACTTTCCTGCTGCCAGGGTTCTGCCATGTCAGGCCTTTACCACTTCGTACTTGAAATAAACGGAAAAGACGGACACGGTTCCAGACCGGATCTTGCTCACAGTGTAATTGACTGTTTCCATGACATATATTCCAACCTTGATACACTCCGGTTAAAATACATAAAACCAAACACCGTTCTGACCTGGTCTCTGGGCTCTGTCAATGCATGAGCAACCTTTAACCTGATTCCCGACAAGCTTACCTGCGAGGGAAGCATCCGAATGATGGATCGAAACAGCGGAGAAGAATTTATCAAAAAATTTGAACGAATTGTTGCTATAATTTGTCCTCTTAATTACTGTACCTACCAGTTTAAATTACTGGAACAGCTTTTACCTACAGAGAACTATCCTGCATGTAGAAAAACCTATATTGATTCTATCAGGAAACATATCGGTGAAGATGTCATATATGATTGTGAACCATGGATGGCATCTGAAACCTTCAGTTATATGTGCAGCCTGTTTCCAGGTGTAGAAACCTTCGTTGGAATAAAATTTCTTCTGTTCAGGAATGTGTGTTGCAGGATTTTGTAGACAAGGGTCCATGCATAATGGTAGGAAGATGCAGTGATTATATTATGCGCGACCGAGAAAATCTCCTTCGCATCTATATCTACGCCCCGCTTGACGCAAGAATCCGAAACTGTGTACAATATTTTGGAATGACCGAGAAAAAGGGTCGGAAAATGTGTATGGACGTAGACAAGGCCCGAAAAGCATACCACAAGCATTACGCAGAGTATGAGCCAGGAAGTACCGAATATATGGATTTGATGCTGAACAGCAACAATTTCGGAATTGACAGTACTGCAGAGCTGCTTGCAAATGTAATTCGAAAAATTTCGGATTATAGATCTTCCTAGAGCGTGTTTGAAAAAGACTTTCTGCAAGATGTGCGTCACAATTTGTGGGAGA
>OLPO01001246.1_pt1 | contig 17874 bp, 13 predicted proteins | sample 1672831 | NCBI WGS metagenome assembly OLPO01 (sample SAMEA3136728, study PRJEB25190) | human gut metagenome
AGTCGGTTGTCCGGTCGGGTCGCACCCTCAGGGAAGCGCTTAAGCCTCCCCGTCATACATGCAGACCTCACAGTCAGGACCACCCCGTGGTCCAACTATCTGCCCGCACCCCCAAGGTGCGCCGAGCGCATTGGTGATGCCGCGCATATCCTGGAAGCGCATAACGAGGCTCTTTACGCGGAGGAGCCAAGAGATGGGGATCGGGACGAGGGCTGCCATCTAAGCCCGATCGGGACTTCCTGTGCCGCCCGCGCTCACATTGAGCCTGGATGTCAGCTGCCCCCGCATTCCCAGTGCCGCTCCGTACTGCCGCGTTATAGTGATGCAAACGCATTTGTATTGCATTTCGAGCAATGGGAGCGCAGATGCCCGACAGCTACAAGGAGCTCATCAAGAGCAATCCCGACGAGACCGAGATCAGGAGCTTCCTGGTTGAAGGAGACCAGGTCTCCGTCACCCTGCGCATCCCCAGCACCTTGCGCGACGCGGCGAAGGAGGAGGCGGCCCTGCGGGGCATGAGCTTCTCCGCCTTCGTGCGCACCTGCATGATCGAAGAGCTCGCGAAGAAGGGGGCATAGGACCCATGCAGCCCGACTTCTTCGACAACAGGGCGCGCATCGTCAAAGACGACCTCGTCGCCAACATAGCCGCCGGCGACCGCGTGGCGATAGCCGCGTCGGTTTTCTCCATGTACGCCTACCAGGAACTCGCCAGCCAGCTTGAATGCATCGACGAGCTTCGCTTCGTCTTCACGTCGCAGGCGTTCACCAAGCAGCGCCCAGCGCGCGAGAAGCGCGAGTTCTACATCCCGCGCCTTTCCCGCGAGCAGGGCCTTTGCGGCACCGACTTCGAGATCAAGCTGCGCAACGAGCTCACGCAGAAGGCCGTCGCGACCGAATGCGCCGACTGGATCCGCCGCAAGGCGCGCTTCCGCTCCTTCGAGGGTGAGGGGCGCATGAGCGGTTTCATGGATATCGACAAGACGGACGACAACGTAGCCTACATGCCCTTCGACGGATTCACCACGCGCAAGCTAGGCTGCGACAACTCCACGGACGCCCCCAACGTTACCATGCGCCTGGACGCCTCCCAGTCGCGTGCCCTGCTCAAGCAGTTCGACGACGCCTGGGACTCGGACGAGCTCCACGACGTCACCGACGCCGTCATCGACGGCATCACGGCCATGTACCAGGAGAACGCTCCCGAGCTCATCTATTACATGGCGCTCTACCGCATATTCAGCGAGTTCCTGGACGACGTCTCCGAGGACGTGCTGCCCAACGAGGGGCTGGGCTTCCGCGACAGCCTTATCTGGAACAAGCTCTACGACTTTCAGAAGGACGCGGCACTCGCCATCATCAACAAGCTCGAGACCTACAACGGCTGCATCCTGGCCGATTCCGTGGGCCTGGGCAAGACGTTCACCGCCCTCGCCGTGATTAAGTACTACGAGAGCCGCAACAAAGACGTGCTCGTGCTGTGCCCCAAGAAGCTGCGCGACAACTGGATCACCTACAACTCGAACGTCGTGAACAACCCCATCGCGGGCGACCGCCTGCAGTACGACATGCTCTATCACACCGACCTCTCGCGCACGCGCGGCACGTCGGAGACGGGCCTGCCGCTCGACCGCCTGAACTGGGGCGCGTACGGGCTCGTTGTCATCGACGAGAGCCACAACTTCCGAAACGGCGGCGACTCGGCGTCGGAAGACAGGATGAACCGCTACCAGCTGCTCATGGAGAAGGTCATCAAGCAGGGCGTGAAGACCAAGGTGCTGATGTTGTCCGCCACGCCCGTGAACAACCGCTTCCGCGACCTGCGCAACCAACTCGCCCTGGCATACTGGGGCGATCCCACCGGCTGGTCGGAGAAGCTGCGCCTGGAGAACGACATCGAGACGGTGTTCCGCAACGCGCAGACCGTCTATTCCCGTTGGTCGAAGCTGCCCGCCGAGCAGCGGACGACGCACGCCCTCACCGACATGCTCGACTACGACTTCTTCGAGGTGCTCGACCAGGTGACCGTGGCGCGCAGCCGCAAGCACATCCAGCGCTACTACGACATGAGCGCCATCGGGCCCTTCCCGAAGCGCCTGCCGCCGATTTCGAAGCGCCCCAAGCTCTCGACGCTGCCGGACGCGATCAACTACCGCGAGATATACGAAGAGCTGGACTCCCTCGTGCTCGCCGTGTACATGCCGAGCTCGTACGTGCACCCCAGCAAGATGGAGAAGTACGCGAAGATGGGCGGCGGCGGAAACCTCACGCTGGGCGGCCGCGAGACGGGCGTGCGCCGACTCATGACGACGAACCTGCTCAAGCGCCTGGAGAGCTCGGTGTGCTCGTTCCGCCTGACGCTCGAGCGCGTGCTCGCCGCCATGAACGCCGCCCTCGAGACCATAGACGACTACCGCAGCGGTCTAGCGACTGGGGCCAGTGTGGCCGACGGCGACCTGCCGGGCGGGTTCGACTTCGACCCCGACGACGAGAGCGGCTTCGAGGTGGGCGGCGCCACGAAGATCCTCATCGAGGATATGGACTGGATGAGCTGGGAGCGCGATATCAAGGCGGACGTGGACGTCATTGAGGTCCTCATTGCCATGGTCCGTGACATCGACCCTGCCCACGATGCCAAGCTCATCGAACTGTGCGAGCAGATTCGCGAGAAGGTAAAGAGCCCCATCAACCCAGGCAATCGTAAGGTGCTCGTGTTCACCGCGTTCTCGGACACCGCCGACTACCTCTATGAGAACGTCTCTGAATTTGCGGCGCGCGAGCTCGGCCTTGCGTGCGCAAAGGTTACCGGAGACGGCTGCGCCTGCACCATCGACGTCGTGCCGCCTCGTATGCCAGAGATTCTTGCCTGCTTCTCGCCCGTGTCCAAGGAGCGAGACGTGGTAGCTCCGCAGCTCTGCGGCTGCGACGTGGACATCGTGATCGCCACCGACTGCATCTCCGAGGGACAGAACCTCCAGGACTGCGACTACCTTGTGAACTATGACATCCATTGGAACCCCGTGCGCATCGTGCAGCGCTTTGGCCGCGTGGACCGCATCGGCTCCAAGAACGCTTGCATCCAACTCGTGAACTACTGGCCGGACGTTGAGCTGGACGAGTACATAAAGCTCAAGGCGCGTGTTGAGGAGCGCATGCGCATAACCGTGATGACCTCCACGGGTGACGATGACTACATCAACGCCGAGGAGACAGGAGACCTTGAGTACCGTCGTCAGCAGCTCGAGCAGATGCATAACGAGGTCATTGACCTGGAGGACGTTTCGGGTGGCGTGTCCATCACCGACCTGGGACTCAATGAGTTCCGTATGGACCTCGTGGGCTACTACCGCGATAACCCCAGTATCGATCGGCTTCCCTCGGGCATCAACGCCGTCGTGGAGGGTGATGAGCCTGGCGTCATCTTTGTGCTGAGGAACGTGAACACTAAGGTTGACCGCGACGGCAGAAACCACCTGCACCCGTTCTATGTGGTTCGCATGGGATCCGACGAATCCGTTGTTCGCGGACACCTGGAGCCCAAGGCGGTGCTCGACGACATGCGCCTTTTGTGCCGCGGCAAGTCCGAGCCCGACATGGCGCTTTGCCGCACCTACAACCGCGAGACCAAGAACGGCCGTGACATGCGCCGCGAGGCTGGGCTCTTGCGTGACGCGGTGGCGTCGATCGTGGACTCCAAGCAGGAGTCCGACGTCGACAGCTTCTTCACCGACGGCACGACGGGCTTTCTGGAGAACGACATCGAGGGACTCGATGACTTCGAGCTCGTATGCTTTTTGGTGGTGAGGCCCAGATGCTAGGGCTTCCGAGCACGACCGAGGTGGGAAGGCGTATCCCCAAGGGGGCTTTCTACGGTCACCTTAAGGTTGGCCCCGCCCTGCGCCAGTCGTTCGTGGATGACGTGGAGCGCTTCACCGTTGCGAACTCAGTTAAGACCGCCACAACGGGCATCGCATCAGGAGAGCGTGTCGATGAGGTGCTGGTGCTCGAGGTTGCTCTGAAGGCTCACCGCGTGCCCGAGGACGTGCTCGCCTGCGTGGCCAATGCGAACCCGCACAAGCTCCTGTTTGTGTGCACCTATGGCACCGAGGCGTGCATGGCGGTCATGCTCAAGTCCCTTGTGGTCGGCGCATGGCAAGACGCCTCTGCCCTCAGGCTTGACGTGAACGCGACGGACATGGACGAGGTCTGGGACTCTCTGGCCTCGCAGATTGCCTACGGCGATTCCGGCAACGAATCCGAGACCGTCGAGGAGCGATTCGAGGCCGACGCGAGGCTCGAGGCTCTTCACGCGGAGCTTGCCAAGGTGGAAGCCCGTGGCCGCAAGGAAAGGCAATTTGCTCGGAAGAACGCGCTTTTCGAACAGGCGAAGGAACTCAAGAGGCAGATTGTCGACATCGAGAATGGCAGGTGAGCTGCAGAGTGAAGATCAGCAAACTGACGGTAAACAACTACCGAAGCGTCAAGCATCTTGAGCTCGAGTTGTCTCCGCGAATCAACGTGTTCATCGGCGCCAACAACGTTGGCAAGAGCAACATCCTGGCCTCGATGGAGTTCCTACTCGGTCCGTCCTTTCCGACCGCCAATCGCCTTGAGCGTTGGGATTTCTATAAGGGCGACGAAGAGCTGCCTCTGGGTATAGAGCTACGTTTTGACGACGGCAATTGTCTGTCATTCGATTCGACATGGCACGACTATCGTGGGAATGAAAAGCATGGGCTGAACTATAACGGCGGATATATTACCGACGAGACGCGCAGCCGCTATGTCTCAGCCTCAATTGGCCCAGATAGGCGCATTCTCGACAACCCAGCGTCTAGCCAGTGGAGCTTATTGGGGAGGATGCTCAAGGAATTCAATGAGCGCCTCAATGAGGAAACCATTCCTACTCCCGACGGGGAGGAAGTCAGCAAGGCGGCCGCTTTCAAGCGGCGAATGGAAGAGATTCGCGATCAAATCCTCTTCTCTATCGAAGATGAGGACGGAACCAATCTCATGGGCGAACTCAGCAGGATCATGCAAGAGGAGACGGCCCATCAGCTCAATTGCTCGCCGAACGATTTGACTGTCGACCTGAATGCCTACGACCCGTGGAATCTCTACAAGACGCTCCAGATCTTCGTGACAGAACGCGAGACCGGCGTTCAGATGCGTGCGTCGGACATGGGAATGGGCGTTCAGGCGAGCCTCACCATCGCCATACTTCGCGCCTACTCTAGGCTGAAGCTTAAGAACCATACGCCCCTGTTCATCGACGAGCCCGAGCTTTACCTTCACCCCCAGGCAAGGCGCAAGTTTTATCGGGTTATCGAAGAGCTCGCGGACTCGGGCACGCAGATATTCCTTACCACCCACTCGACCGAGTTCGTCGACCTTGGGCATTTTGACCAGCTATTTCTGGTTCGGAAAAGCGCGGAGCGGGGGACGTACGTCAGGACGGCGAGACCACAACGTTTTATGGATGACCTGCAAATGCGTCTCGGGATACAGACCGACAAAGAACGTCTCATGCTCGAGTATCGTAACGCGTTCGAGAACACGGGCGACTCGCAGAAAGCTGCAGAGGGCCTCTTCGCTTCGAAGGTCGTGCTCGTTGAGGGTGAGAGCGAGTCGCTGATCTTGCCTTACTCGTTCGACAAGATCGAATACGACTACGATGGCAAAGGCATCTCGATAGTGCGTTGCGGCGGCAAGAATGAGCTCGACCGCTTCTATCGCCTCTACAGCGAATTCGGAATCCCCTGCTTTGTGATATTCGATGGGGATTCGCAAAACAAGGGCACCGAAGACGAGAAGCATACGGTTGGTGCCAACAAAGCGATTCTGTCCCTCTTTGGTTGCAACGACGATTACCCCGACGGCGAGCTTCACGATTCGTATTTAGGGTTCAGTACTCTGCTGGAAGACAACCTCGGCATCGGTCCCGTTGGTGCCAAAACGAAGGGGCTTCGCCTGTTCGTCAAATACAAGAACGAGATCGAGGGAGGTAAAGCAAGCGTCCCCGATTGGATTTGCAAGCTTGCCAAGAGGCTGGATTCCATGCCAGGTGAAGCCGATTCCGTCCTCTTGGAGATGCCCGCCCCGGAACCTGAATGGGCCTACGATGACTATCCCTTTTAGAAAGAGGTGCGTTTAGATGGAAAAGATCGAATTGGGAACCGCCGATGGCGCCACGGAGAACATAGAAAAGATCGCCGAGCTATTCCCTCAAGTAATGACGGAGACGAAAAACGCCGAAGGAAAGCTTGAGCGCGTCGTCGACTTTGACGCCCTGCGCGACCTTTTGGGCGACGTCGCCGAAGGGCAACGCGAGCGCTACCAGTTCACCTGGCCGGGTAAGCGCGAGGCTAAGGCCGAAGCGCGCCGACCTATTTACAAGACGATGATCCCCGAGCCAGCCAAGTCCAAAGATTGGGACACCACGGAGAACCTCTACATCGAAGGCGACAACTTTGATGCATTGCGCCTTATGAAAGAAACATACGCCGGTAAGGTCAAGCTAATTTTTATTGACCCGCCCTACAATACGGGAAGTGACGCTTTCGTATATCCAGATGACTATTCGATTGATAATGGCGAGTACGCTGTTGTGGATGGAAACTTAAATGTTGACGGATACAAACTCGTCACCAATCGAAGCACCGAAGGAAAATACCACTCTCGATGGTGTTCTATGATGCTGCAGCGGCTTTCTCTCGCACGTGATTATTTAAGTGCGGACGGAGTCATTTTCATCACTATTGATCATGTTGAATTCGCGAACTTGAAGAAGATTTGCGATGAGGTTTTTGGTTCATCGTGCTTCGCGGCGCATATTGCATGGCGTTCGAGTGACAGCAGCAATAATAATGCCCTCAGTTTTTCCGAAGATTTTAACGACGTGCTTGTCTATTCGAAAACACCCAACTGGAGACCTAACTTTCTGAATGACCCAGAAAAGAGAAAGCACTATAAGAACCCCGATAATGATCCGCGTGGACCGTACTACGATGGCGGCGATGTAAGCAACCCTGGCGTACGGCCCAACTTGCAGTTCGACATTACAACTCCCAGCGGGAAGATAATCAAACACCCTACCAATGGATGGCGCTGGTCGAAAGAGCGCATGGACGAGATGTTCAGGACGGGAGAGTTGCGTTTTTCCTCAGACGAAACGAGAGTGATAAAAAGGCGTTATCTTGCTGATATGAAGGGGCTTCCCCCTTCGACCTTGTGGATTGATTTCAAGAAAACAGGGCATACTCGTTCCGCAAAATATGAGCTGAAAGCACTCTTTCCTGAGCTGCCGGTTTCATCTCTTTTTACGACTCCTAAACCTGTTGCGCTTATACGTTACGTTCTTGAGCTTGTTCTTGCTGATAAGAACTCGATAGTGATGGACTTTTTTTCTGGGTCCGCATCGACTGCGGAAGCGGTTCTTCAATACAATGCAGCAGAAGACACACACACGATTCATTCTCATACAAGTAAGCGAACCCACCCATTGTGAAGAGTTCCCAAATATATGTTTGATGGCCGAGGAGCGAATCCGACGCGCAGGCGCGAAAATCGCCGCGGGCATCGACAAGGAAAACGAGCAGCTCGAACTCGGTGCCGAGCCCAAACCCTATCCTGATTTGGGCTTCCGTGTGCTGCGCATCGACTCCTCGAACTTCAAGGACTTCTACCTCACGCCTGGCGAGACCTCACAGGAAAGCCTCTTCGACTTCGCCGACAACGTGAAAGAGGGACGCTCCGACCTGGATCTACTCTTCGAGGTGCTGCCCAAACTCGGCATCCCGTACTCCGCGAAGATCGAGGAGCGCATGCTCGCCGGCAGGAAGGTGTTCTTTGTTGATGGAGACAAATTGGCGGCCTGCTTCGATGCGAACGTTGGCTCCGACACCATCGAGGAGATGGCGAAGGCCAAGCCCTGGTACGCCGTCATCCGCGACTCGTCCATGGCCGACGACGCCACGCACGCCAACTACGAGGAGCTGTTCCGCACCTACAGCCCCGACACCGTTCCCCAAGTGATTTAAGGCGTCGACATGAAGTTCAAGTTCAAAGTACAACAGTACCAAACCGACGCCGCAGACGCGGTGACCTCGGTATTCGATGGGCAGCCCAACCAGAGCGCCTCCGTCTACCTGCGCGATCTGGGCCGCAAGCCCAAGCGCGCGCAGGGCGAGATCGACTTCGGCGACGAGAGCTCCGAGGGCTACGCCAACGCGCCCGTCGCGCTTTCGGGCGCCGACATACTAGCAAACGTGCGAGCGGTGCAGCGACGCAACCAGATCCCCGAGTCGGAGGAGCTTTTCTGCGGCATGGGGGCTTGCCAGCTGGACGTCGAGATGGAGACGGGCACCGGCAAGACCTACGTCTACACCAAGACGATGCTCGAGCTCAACCGCCTGTACGGCTGGTGCAAGTTCATCGTGGTGGTGCCATCGGTCGCCATCCGCGAGGGCGTGGCCAAGAGCTTGGAGAACACTCAGGAGCACTTCTTCTCCCAATACCACAAGAAGATCAGGTTCTTCATATATGACTCGGACAACCTGACCGAGCTGGATGCGTACTCCCAGTCGAGCGACGTAAACTGCATGGTCATCAACATGCAGGCGTTCAACGCGTCGATGAAGGAGGGCGCAAAGAACAAGGCGGCGCGCATCATCTTCGACGAGCGCGACGAGTTCAGCAGCCGAAGACCCATCGACGTCATCGCCGCGAACCGCCCCATCGTCATCTGCGACGAGCCCCAGAAGATGGGAAAGAAGGGAGGCGCGACCCAGAAGGGCATCGCCCGCTTCAACCCTCTGTTCGTGCTGAGCTACTAGGCAACGCACAAGGAGAAGCACGACCTGGTGTATGCCCTAGACGCCCTGGACGCCTACAACCAGAAACTCGTCAAGCGCATCGAGGTGAAGGGCTTCGCCCTCAAGAACATGCGCGGCACCGACGGCTACCTGTACCTGCGCGACATCGTGGTGTCCAAGAACCGCGCGCCGGAGGCCGTTATCGAGTTCAAGTGCATGGGGTCTGGCGGCAAGGTGCGCAAGAGGACCGCGCGCTTCGGCGAGGGCGACAGCATCTACGACGCCAGCGGCTCGACGAAGCTCGAGGCGTACCGCGGCTACACCATCGCGAGCGGCAACGACGGCGTGGTCCCGCCCCAGGACGGGCGCGCGGGCTACGTGCGCTTCCTGGACGGCTCCATCGGAAACGACGGGCGCATCTACATCGGCGAGGTCTACGGCGACTCCGCCGCCGACGACATGCAGCGCATACAGATTCGCGAGACGATCCTGAGCCACCTGCAAAAAGAGGAGGCGCTGTTCCGCCGCGGCATCAAGTGCCTGAGCCTTTTCTTCATCGACCAGGTGGCGAAGTACCGCGACCTCTCCGGAAACGGCGAAACCGTGGGCTACGGCAAGATCTTCGAGGAGGAGCACGAGGCAATCGTCTCAGATAGGCTGAAGCACCCTACGCAAGACGACATCCTCGACCCCTCCTACGCGCAGTACCTCGGGCGATTCGAGGCGCACTCGGTGCACTCCGGCTACTTCTCTGTGGACAAGAAGGGCAACGCCGTCGAGTCGAAGGCCGAGAAGAAGTCCGAGCGCGAGGACGGCATCGGCATCAACGACGACGACGCGAAGCGCGCATACGACCTGATTCTGCGCGATAAGGAGCGCCTGCTTTCGTTCGATGAGCCGGTGCGCTTCATCTTCAGCCACTCTGCGCTGCGCGAGGGCTGGGACAACCCGAACATCTTTCAGATATGCACGCTCAAGGAGTCGGGTTCTGAGACGAGCAAGCGCCAGGAGGTCGGCCGTGGCATGCGCCTGGCCGTCGACCAGGACGGCAACCGCCAGGACGCCGCTCTGCTGGGACCCGACGAGGTGCACCGCGTGAACTTGCTCACCGTGATCGCGTCGGAGAGCTACGAGACGTTCGTGAGGGACTTGCAGACCGACATAAGCAAGAGCCTGCGCGAGCGCCCGAAGAAGGTGGAGATGAACCTGTTCAGCGGGCGCGACGTCGTGCTTGACGGCAAGACTGTCTCCTTCACCGAGGAGGAGTCGAAGCGCATCTACAAGACTCTTTACAAGTGCGACCTCATCGACGACGACGACAAGCCGACCGCCGAGTTCCGCAAGGCTGTCGAGGGCGGCACCTTCGTGGAGTACTTCGTCGTGAAGCTTCCCGAGGGCATCGCCGACACCGCCCACGCCAAGGCGGTCGAGGCGCTGGTGAGAAGCGTCTACGACGCGCACGCGCTCGACGGCATGATCGGGCGCGCCCAGGAGAAGATCACCGAGAACACGCTGACCGACAACTTCGCCAAGCGCGAGTTCAAGGAGCTGTGGGCGCGCATCAACCGCAAGCATGCCTACACGGTGAGCTTCTCGGACGACGAGCTGAGGAGCAAGTCGATAGAGCGCATCAACGGCGACCTTCGCGTGAGCAGGCTGCAGTACACCTTGACGGTCGGCGGGCAGAAGTCGCAAGCCACGCGCGACGAGGTGCAGGGCGGCTCGTCGTTCGGCCGCACGCAGACCGAGACTCGCGACGTCGACGCCGGAACCTCGTCCGTGGGCGTGACCTATGACCTCGTGGGCGAGGTGGCGCAGGCCGCCGCCATCACGCGCAGGAGCGCCGCGGCGATCCTCGCCGGCATCGACGCCAACGTGTTTGGGCTCTACCGCGTGAACCCCGAGGAGTTCATCAAGAAGGCCGCTGCGCTCATCGTGTCGGAGAAGGCGACGATGGTTGTGGAGCACATCAGCTATCACGAGATTGACGACGCCTACGACGAGGCCATCTTCACCGAGCGCATGCCCGACAACGCGAGCAAGGCGTACGAGGCCAAGAAGAACATCCAGCGATTCGTGTTCCCCGACTCTGACGGCGAGCGTAGGTTCGCCGAAGACATGGACGCCGCCGCCGAGGTAGCGGTCTACGCCAAGCTGCCTCGAACGTTCCAGATTCCCACACCGGTGGGCAACTACGCCCCCGACTGGGCCATCGCCTTCAAGGAGGGCAGCGTGCGCCACGTGTTCTTCGTCGCCGAGACAAAGGGCACCATGGACACGCTAGAGCTCTCCGGCGTGGAAAACGCCAAGATCGCTTGCGCGAAGAAGCTCTTCAACGAGATGAGCACCAGCGACGTGCGCTACCACAACGTGGCAACGTACGAGGACCTGCTCGAGGTAATGGGCAGGATGAGCTAGGCCACGCTTATGAGCCATAAGAAAAACCAGGAAAAGGCAGAGCTTTCGATTTATGAGCAATCGCTGAAAGTCGCGAGGGCAAAAGGCAGAGAAGCGAGAAGGAACGTCGCCCGACTATCGGGCGACATCCGCTCATTCGACAGGCCCGATATTCTCATCGCAGCCGAAGGCGGAAAAAGAATAGTTGGCATAGAGCACTTCCGGGTTGACCACCATATCGGGAAGGGCAAGAAGGTTGAATCTAAGTCCGCAAGGTTCTCTTCGGATGCAGAGCGGTTTCGAAAGCAACACGAGGATGCAGCTCGTAGGGACGCTTTGGTAGAAGAGGCTTACCAAGGGTTTGGCGATTTGATCAGCCGGGCGATACGGGAGCAATCAAACGCCTGCGTTGACGACATCAGGACCTCGCTCGACGCGGGACTGTTCGGCAAAGACGGTCGCGGGCATGCGTTTAAGCTCGATACGTATCGCGAGAACATAACGCAGATTGACGCCAATGCCGATATCCAGCTTGGATTCCTGATCGAGCTCCATACGGATTTGAGCAAATGGTTCCTCAATGAACGCTTTAAGGAGACCAGGGTATCTCCAGGTCAGTTCCCAATAAGTTGCGAAGCCTATGAGCTTCTCAAGAAAGCATCGGCTCACATTGATTGGATCGTGCTTGCGTTTTGCCCGATTTACGGCGCTGAGGTGAGAGATGCCGCGATTATCAGATGCCACAACGGCATGTTCGAAACGAGCGCCGCTCGACAAGGCATAATCCAGACACCATATTTAGGCCTTGGAAAAGAAACGCCTTTCGGTAGGCAGGATAAACAAAGAGAGGTTGAGTTCGGCGTCGGAAACGACGGCGTTGACTATCTGGTCGAAAACACGTCCGAGCTGATGAACCCCTTCGAGTTGTTTAACAACGCGATAAGCGGAGCCGCCGAAGCGTTCAATCTGGCGCGGAAGGGAAAACCCTTTGCCGCGACGACATCCGTTCAGCTTGCCTACGACATAGCAAAAGACTCCTTGAAGCACAAAAATGGGGATGTTGAACCGCAGGATGTCCTTAAGGCGATTGCAGAAATGAATCCATCAGAGAAGAGCGCGCGGATGGAGAACTGGCGAAAGCACTGGCTCATCGATAACGTATAGCTCAGCTTTCGATTGATGCGGACGAGGCGCTTTGCGAGCCACCGATTTGATAGGAATGCAATGAAATACAACCTCGATAAACTCAAGAAGGTCGATCTGCGCGATGTATGGCCTCATGAGGCGCTTGACTTCACCAAGTGGCTCTCCGAGGAGCCCAACCTTGCCATGCTGAGCTCTGCAGTCGGCATTGAGCTTGAGCTTATAGAGACCGAGTCGTCGGTGGGCTCGTTCAACGTCGACATCTATGCACAGGAAGCCGGCACCGGGCGCAAGGTGATAATCGAGAACCAGCTCGAGGATACAAACCACGACCACCTAGGCAAAGTAATCACCTACGCCGCTGGCAAGGGCGCCGAGGTCGTCATATGGGTGGTGGCTCGCGCACGCGACGAGCACCGTCAGGCCATCGAGTGGCTCAACCAGCACACCGACAGCGACTTCGGATTCTTCCTGGTGGAGGTAGAGCTGTGGTCCATCGGAGACTCCCTGCCCGCTCCACGCTTCAACGTGGTCGAGCAGCCCAACGAGTGGACGAAGGCGATCAAGCTCAGCGAGGGCCTCTCAGAGACCGAGCGCGTCAAGCTATCGTACTGGACCAAATATCGCGAGGTGGCCCAGGCGACGCCTGAGTTCCTGAAGGTTTTCAACCCGCAGAAGCCCTCGAAAAACCACTGGACCACTTTGCGCTGCGACACGTCCGCCTATCACATCGGCCTGCTTATAGACACGCAGCGCGGCAGAATCGGCATCGAGTTCTACGTGCCCGACGACAAAGAAATCGGCCACAAGGCCATCGACAACACCAATTTGTTTGAAGAGCGTCTCGGCCTTGTGGCCACACCCTTCGACGCCAAGAAGGCATCGGGACTTCGCTTCTACAAAGGCGGCTGCAAGATCAAGAATAACGAGACCGCCTGGCCGAGGTTCATATCTAAGCAGCTCGAATGGGCTCTCACCATGAAGAAGCTGATTGCCGAGCTTGGGCTTTAGGCGCTAACCGCGCCCCATTCCAAAGATGCTCGCCTGGGATAAACCTTACTCCCATTCCCCCGTATACCACCCTGCAGTTTGCTGTCTCAAAGTACGGGGATAAAGAACGAAATCACAGGTGAAAGGGAGAGAAACGACAAAGACATCGAGCCCCCGTCCCGATGTAAGAACGAGGGCTCGATGTCGAGATCCAGCAGCTAGATGTAGACGTTATTAGACGACGGCTCTTCCTACGCAACGGAGGCGTCGAGCGCCTTCATGAGCTCGGACTTGCCACAACGGCGCATTCCCGTGATCACCTTGATGTCTCTGGCGTCCTCAAGCGCCTAGGGCCACTCCATGTACGTCGTGCGGTGCATCCAAGCCGTTATTCGCTTCCCTTCGGTTTCGAAACTCAGATCTACTAAAAGTTTCGAAACCGAGCGATTCCCCACCAGGGCGCCCTTCTGCCCAAGGTCCTTCTCTATAGGGCCATGCGGTAGATGTTGAGGAAGTCCTGCTCGTAGCAGACCTTGGCCGAGCCACGCTTGCCGTGGTTGGTCACCGCGCAGTCGTGGGCCATCTTGACCAGCTGTTCCTCGGTGGGCTCGATGCCCAGCTCGCGCATGTTGGTGGGCATGCCGATCGAGCGGAAGTAGCGCTCCATGGCCTCGATGCCGAGAAGTGCCACGGCCTCGTCGTCTTTGCCAGACGGGTCGATGCCCATGACGTTGACGGCGAACCTGACGAAGCGCGGCAGGCACTCCTTGTAGACGTAGCGCGCCCAGCTGGGCCAGACGGCGGCCAGGCCGGCGCCGTGGGCGACGTCGAACATGCCGCTCATCTGGTGCTCCAGGTTGTGCGAGAGGAAGTCGCCACCATCGTTGCCGCAGCCGGTGAGGCCGTTGTGTGACAGCGAGCCCGCCCACATGACCTCGGCGCGGGCGTCATAGTCGTCCGGGTGGTCGACCAGCCTGAGGCCGTTTTCCATCACGGTGCGCATGAGACCCTCGGCGATGGCGTCGGTGATCTGCATGTTGCCGCCGTTGGTGAAGTAGCGTTCCATCGTGTGCATGAGGATGTCGGTCGTGCCACAGCTCGTCTGGTAGGCGGGCAGGGTGGCCAGAAGCTCGGGGTCCATCACGGCAAAGACAGGGCGCGACAGGTTGGAGCCGCAGCTGCGCTTGTCGCCGCAGGAGTCGTCGGTGACGACCGAGCTGTTGGACATCTCGGAGCCGGACGCCGCGATCGTGAGGACCACGCCGATCGGCAGGCAGGCCTCGGGCTTGCGCGTGCGCAGGTAGAAGTCCCACACGTCGCCGTCGTTGGCGACTCCGTAGCCGATGGCCTTGGCCGAGTCGATGACCGAGCCGCCGCCCACTGCCAGGACGAAGTCGACGCCCTCGGCGCGGGCGAGCTCGATGCCGTCGCGCACCAGGGACAGGTGCGGGTTGGGCTGGACGCCGCCCAGCTCCACGTGGGCGATGCCCACGGCATCCAGCGAGGCGCACACGCGGTCGAGAAGACCGGACGCCTTGGCGGACTTGCCGCCAAAGTGGACGAGCACCTTGTGGGCGCCGGCCTCGGCGACGAGCTCGCCGACCTTCTCTTCCGCCTTGTGGCCGAAGACGACCTTGGTCGGCGCGTAGAACGTGAAGTCGAACATGCAAAACCCCTTCCCCGCGGGACTCTGCCCGCATCGGTTGCTTGCGTTTAGTCGGTCTCACCCGCGGGTGCGCCACCTGGCACGTCGGAGGCGCTCCCCGCGGCAGGCGCGACGGCGCCGCCCGGGTAGGCGCGGCGCAGGTCGCGGATGAGAAGAACGTACCCGAACAGGAAGTACGCGCAGCCCAACAGCGGCAGGAAGTTACCCTGGGGCAGTTGGAAGACGTAGGCGAACGAGTACGCGAACAGCGGGCAGTCGATGCCGGCGCTCGAGATCAGGCCCGAGTCGATGATGCCCGCCTTGAGGGCAAGCTCGCTCACCACGGGAGCCACGGCGTTTCCGCACCACAGGAAGATCGGCACCGAGACGCCCGCCATCAGGATGACCATGCGCAAAAGGTTGCCCTCGCACACGTAGAAGGCCACCAGGGCGCAGCCGTAGTTGACGATGCTCGCGAAGGGCAGCATGTTGTTCCACGGCATCACGATCGCCCACAGCAAGGTGAAGGGGACCGACACCATGGCGGCGGCCCAGATCTCGGTGCTGCCGAGCAGGATGGGGATGTCCAGGCCGATGAGCACCTCGCGCCCGGCGGAGTGCCTGCGCATGAAGTCCTGGCACGCCTCCGAGATGGGCGTGAGCGCGCGGCCGAACACGTCGGTCGCGATGGGAAGCAGCGTCATCGCGCATGCGGCCGAGAATCCCAGCACGAGCGCCTGCGCCACGGTGTAGCGCGCCACCAGGCCAAACAGGATGCCCAGCACAAAGCCCATGATGTGGTTCTCGGCGAAGATGCCGATCTTGGAGCGCAGGTACTCGGCGTCGAAGCTCGCACGACCGAGCGCGGGGACGCGACGCAGCAAAAGCTCGATCGGGTAGAGCGTGGCCATGTGCAGAAGCGTCGAGTGCGGGCAGGTGACGCCGGGAAGCCCCGTGCGCTCCAGGATGCGCGGCTGCAGGGCGTCGCCCAGGACGAGCTCCAGCACGATCCTGAGCGAGGCCACGGCCAGCGCGATCCACAGCGAGCCGGTGACCGACTCGACGACGATCGCCATGAAGATCTTGCCCCAGACGTTCCACAGGTCGACGTTGATCGTCTTGGTCCGCCCCGTCACGAACATGACCAGGTTGATGCCAAACTGCACGGGAAACAGCACGAACGCCCAGCGCCACGTCCACGTGATCAGCGCCAGCGTGGGCCAGCCGCCGTCGACGACGTTGAACGACTTGCCGACGGACTTGGTCATGGCCTCGGCCGCGGGGCTGATGGCGCTCGTCATGTAGCCGATCACCAGCGACATCGCCGAGAAGCCCACGCCGAACATGACGCCTGCCGAGAAGGCCTTGGCGGGTTTCATGCCCATGACGAGGCCCAACACAAACATGACGGCCGACAGCGTGACCGTGGAGCCAAGGTCGTTGAGGACATAGTCGATGACGGAAGCGAGTATCTCCATGGGACCCCCTCGGGTCGTGGCCTTGCGGTCGGACACCGCTTGCAGGCGAGAATACGGCTGTGCTTGCCACGGCCCGCACCGCTCGCGATTGTTACCTAATTTCATAGCACTTCTCGATATGAAATTGGATACCATAGTGGCAGACGGGGGCGATGGGCGCCGCCGACGAGCGGACGGGAGGCGCGCGATGGCCCAGGAGCCGACGGGCGTGATCGACGCCATCCTGGCGGCATACGACTCGCTGTCCCCCGCGGAGCGGCGCGTGGCCAGCCACATCCTTCACAACCGCGGGGAGGCATCCGGCCTGGACGCCTCGGAGCTCGCCCGCCGCGCGGAGGCGTCCGCCGCCACGGTCACGCGCTTCGTGCGCTCGGTCGGCTACCCCAGCTACGCGACGTTTCGCCTGGCACTCGCCCGCGAGGAGCACCCGCGCGACGACCACCAGCCCGGAAGCGCCATCTCGATGGACGACGTGTCCGGCTCGCTGGCCTACGTCGCCAGCCACAAGGTCGACGAGCTGCGCGCCTGCGCCAACTCGATCGACCCCGAGGCCCTGGCCGCCTGCGCCCGCCTGATCCGCCACTCGAACACCATCGTGTTCGCGGGCATCGGCACCTCCCTGTCGTTCGCCCAGCTCGCGGCCTTCCGCTTCAGCCAGTTCGGCATCCGCGCGATCTCGCCGTCCACCGAGTCGGGCATCGCGCCCTTGGCCACCTCGCTCGGCCCGGGCGACTGCGTGGTCATGTGCTCCAACTCCGGCGACTCGCGCCGCCTGCGCATGCTCATGGACATCTGCGGCGAGTGCGCCGTCCCCACGGCCGTGCTCACGGCAAACCCCTCGTCCGACCTGCTGGAGCGCGCGGACGTTGGTGTGACCTTCCCCATCTACGACCACATGTTCGCCGACGACTTCATCTTCTCGATCAGCTCGATGAACTTCGTCGTCGAGTCGCTGCTGCTCCTGCTGCTGCACGACTCGGCCGACGCGTCGGGCTACCTCCAGAAGGTCCGCAACATCAGCAGCGTCGAGAGGCGCAACGTGCACTTCACGTTCGCCGCTCCCCAGCCCGCATCCGACGGGTCCTCCCACCCCTAGGGACCCGACGACAAGGCCGAGCACCCGTTGGCCTCTCTCCCGGCCGCATGCCCGCTCCCGCGACGACCCTCCCGCGGGGACGGGCATGCGGTGTCTCGGGTGCTACCATGCTCTCGGCTGCAGAGAAGAACCACGAGGTCGGAGGTCACGCGTGAAGAAGATCCTGATGGTCGCCACGGGCGGCACCATCGCATCCACCCAGGCCGGCTCGGGGCTGGCCCCCACGCTCACGGGCCACGAGCTCGCCGCCATGGTCCCGGGGATCGACGGCCTGTGCGAGCTGGACGTCTGCCAGCCAATGAACATCGACTCC
>OLPO01001252.1_pt1 | contig 17823 bp, 31 predicted proteins | sample 1672831 | NCBI WGS metagenome assembly OLPO01 (sample SAMEA3136728, study PRJEB25190) | human gut metagenome
ATGTCTTCTGGCATTTAATTTGATTTTCTTAGTGTATTTAATGTGACGTTCTACACATTCGCGCTGCGTTTCTTGTTTCCTCATCCTTTGCTTCTCTGTAGGTTCTGATGATTTCATCTTCGAGCCTGCTGTAGTATTCAAATTTGCTTTCCATGTGTGTTTTTCCTTTCTTCTAGTACCCACAGTATACTGTAGTACAGTATATAGTCAAGCGAATGATTCGCATTTTTCTGCAAACAAAAAAAGCCCGGATTTCTCCGGGTTTCTGCTTATTTGCTTCTTGATTTCTTGACCTTGGCCACGACCTTGTCTCTCGTAGAGGACTTCTTCTTGTTCTTCTGTGCGTAGTAGTTGTCGTAGGCTGCCTTGATCTTCGCTGGTGCGTCCTTTGGCATTGCTACCTTTGCTTCTGCTGCGTCCTTTGCAAACTCCAGCAGGTCTTCCCATTCTTCTGTTCCATCATCGAACCAATCGGGTATCATCCCATTGCCTTCTGTGATCCCCTTGACAGTTGCTCCAAGTTGCATAGGATCGTATAAGTCTTTATCGAATCTGTTGCGTTTATTGTGGTATGCCATATTGCCTCCTTATTTTATCTTGTGGTTATCCTTAAGTTCATCCCATGTACTGCCAGGTCTGTTTGAAGTTTTGCTCATCATTGTCTTTGTCTGATTGTCCATAATCAGGGCGCCCCTGTTCAGTACTTCAGTATAATGATCTCCACCGTCCATCATAGCTTTTCTGATTGATTTTTGGTCTTTTCCTTTTGCTTCGGTCACTATTGAGTAGCCCTTGGACATAGCATAGATGGCTCGTGTCGTGTGTTTATCATAGCCGTAGTCCCTTTGGAGATTATACACAAGACTTCCGGGTTTCAGGCCCTCGTTAAAGACTTGATCTCGGAGATCCTGCTCATTAATAATCTTGGCATCATCTCTGATTTTAAAGCGCATAACTGCTGTGCTATTGTCTCGGTTGTAGCCGTAACTTAAGGATCCCGATAGATTTGGCGTCGAATAAAGTCCAAGTCCATGAGCCGTTCCACCATCCCCATTGTATAGAAATGTGTCATCCTTGGCTACGTTTTCAGCTACCCCGGCTGCGCTGAATGCAGAGTTACTGTTGACTGTTCGGTAGATTACCGGGCCGTTTTCCTTGTCGAAGTCGTCGGAATCCATCAGCTGTGGCTTTCCATCAAGCCCTGAGTTATTGATGAACTTCTGATAACTTGTGCCATATGCCCGGTAGCTGTTCTTCTGAGGTGCCTTGACAGCATTGCTGATAATTGATTCCTGTGCTTTCTGGTCTAGACTCGCGAATGTCTCGGTTCCGGATAGATTCCGACCTACTGCCCCACCTCCGCCTGTACTTGCTGCTGAGGTCGCCGCGGCGACTGTGGTGGCTCCACCGCCTGCAGCTCTTCTTTTGACGCTTCTTTGTCCACCTGAGCCCATACTAGTCTTCTCCTCTCATTAAGTCAAGACCTCCCGTTTGAGCCTCCGTCGAGGACTGCCACTCTGCCCTCTAGGGAGGCCAGCCGGTCTCGCAGCGCGTTCTGGTCCTTCTGTAGCGTTGCTACCCGATTGTCCAGTCTGTCACTGATCTTATCTATCTGCTTTTCCAGGCGTGTGATGTTGTCGGTTAGGTCATCCAGTTTTGTTAGAATGGCCCCCACCTGCTGGCCATCTTTTTTACTCGCGGTAAGTCGCCCGATTAAAAATCCGGCCAATGCTACGACCAGGCTTCCCAGTGCAATGATCTGTCCTGTTTCCATAGACTATCTCCACACTATTCCACACTGTCTTTACCGCTTCCATCGTCCATCTCAGGCAGTCCAGCAAGAGATGTCAGCAAGGAATACAGACCGGCAACCACTGAAGCGCTGGCAACCATTAGCCAGTCCACGTCTTTGATCACCTGTCCTACGGTGAATAGTGATAGCGCTGTCTGTGCCATGGTCTTGACGGCTCTTGTTCCTGCTCGTTTCCACCACTCTAGATTGAATAAATTGTTCATAGGGTTCCTCCTTTTAAAATAAAAACCCGGCATTTCTGTCGGGTATATGCATCAAATGACGCGCTTTACGCCTGCTGTGGCGCTCAACAGTGTTCCTGCTGCACTGACTGTCCAGCTGATCGGTACTGTGGCTCCCTGCGTGCCCTGGCGTGTCTGTACGGTTCCCTGCACTGGCAGGGTAACTGTTCCGCCTGCTGTTGCGGTAGCCGTGGCCGTTGCGCCTGGCACATTTACTCCGCCTGCCTGCATCTGTACAGTGACATCTCCAGCCGCAGTGGCTGTGAATACGAAGTCTGCAAGGATTTCAAATGTTCCGGCTTTTCGTATTTCCAGGTTACCGTTGTTGAGCCTTGCCTCCTGGTTCGTCTGGATGGCTGTAGATCCTAGCGGTATCTGCTGGTTTGCGCTCAGCGCTGTCTGCGTTGTACTAACAGCTACTAGCATGGCCTGTCACCTACTGCAGAGTAGCTCCAGGACAGCCGTAGAAGTTGCCGTAGCCGTAGCCTCCATAGCATGGAGGATTTGTCACGTATCTTCCAAGGCTGCTCAGGATGTTCTGTGTCTGTGTCGCATTGGTAATTGCGCCCAGTGCCTGCTGATAGTCTCTGTTGAGTTCATCGTACTTATCCTGCATCATCTGCGTCTTCAGATTGCAGCAGCACTGCTCCATCTGATGGCTCAGGTTGTTGATGCTTTCCTGTACGCCGTTGAAGCCCTGCATCATTCCCATCTGTGTCTGGTTGAATCCCTGCATGTTTGTGACTGTGTTCTGTTCGATGAGTCTTGCGTTCTCATACGCAGTGTCGCACAGTCCGCTGCTCAATCCATCCAGCTTGCTGATGATTGACTGTGTGTCAAAGCCTCGCTGCATATCAGCTGATAGGTTGCCGTTACCGTTGTTGCCCCATCCTCCAAATCCGAAGATCAGGAAGAAAAGAATTAGAATAATGATTCCGTTTCCTTCCAGAAACCCGTCGTGGTCAGTCGTGTTCTTTGGCATGACTGCCGCAATGTCTGACAATGTCATATTGTCCATGTGTGCTCTCCTTTCATCTCTATTTCCAGTCTGCAGAACTGCCTACTTTAGTAGGTTCTTGAATTGCTCCGCCATCGCCTTCGCTCTTTCGAGGTCCTGCTGTGTGTACTTTCCTGAGTTCATCAGCTGGTTCAGAACCGCCTGCGGGTTCTGCCCCTGCATTGATCTCTTGAAGTCCATAAACTGCTGGAGCATGTTTCTCTGATTGTTATTTCTTAGAGGATTCATCGCTGTTTCCTCCGTTCTGTTTTCTGTTCTGAATCGAGGAGATCCATTCCTGGAATTCCTTTTTTGTCAGATAGATGTCTTCTGGCCTGTCTTCATGTACCTCCTGGAACTGGTACGCCTTGATGGTTCTGTAGCCGCTGGCATCTGCCTGCACGTGGTAAAAGATCGGATTGTTGCTGTCCATCAGGATGGCGGATTCGTTCGGTCTCAGGCTGTAGGCCTTTGCGCTCTCCATGCCGTTGACGTACTGCACCTGATTGATGGACTGAGGCTGCTGGAAGGCTTGGAATCCAAATCCTCCGGGTGCCTGCGGGTATCCTTGAAATGGTGTCATAGTGTATTTCTCCTTTACAACATCATCTTATACCCTGTGGATCCACCACTCTGTCCCTCTTTTGTGCCTCAAAAGCGGAGAGTGCCAGAGATATTAACAGTCTCCAGTAGTAGTCGTTAAGATCCTTTACCGTTTCTTCGAACTCATCTTTAGACATTTTTGCATCCTGGTAGTGCCACTCGCTGTCTTGCATCTTGCTTCGCAGCTGGTACACCACAGCCTTCTGCCTCTCGCTCAGCCCCTGTTCTTCTACCAGGAAATGCACGAAGTCGGGAGGCAGTGGTGTCTGATATCGTCTGTTTACTCTGCGGTTCATGTGTGTGTTTGCTTCTCCTATCTGGCTACTTCACGCGGATTCTCTGTCCAGCGTAGATGCGGTTAGGATCTGCGATGCCGTTCATTGCTGCCAGCTTCTGGTATGTTGTGCCGTATCTTGAGGCAATGGCGGACAGTGTGTCTCCTCTTCTGATCGTGTAGTAGACGGCTCTTCTTGCGGCCATTTTTCTGTTCACGATTGCCTGCACCACTGTGTAGTTGTAGCCTGCGGCAGTCAAGCGCTTTTTACGATCTTCACCGTTGCCCCAGGCGCCGTTGATGACTTCCTGTGCGATGACTTCGTTTGACTTTCTTGCTGGTGCTGGAGCTGGTGCAGGTGCTGGCTTTGACGCGGTTCCGCTCTTGCCGGCGTACTTGTTCCATGTGTTTACGTCACCATAGAACACGTTGCAGTCCAGGTTACCGTTGTAGCCATTCAGGCGGCCGGAGCTTGTCCACTGCCACATGCAGTAGAAAGGCCACCACTTTACTTTTGGTCGTGATCCTGCGCTAGCCATACTGTAGTTGTAGTCAGGGTTGTTGTCGCGATACTTTGCTACCCATAGGCCGTAGTCTGCTGCTGCGACTGATGACCAGTTGTGCGCGTTGACTACTGACTCGGACATGTAGATCACAGGCTTTACTCCTGAAAGCTGATATACTCTGTCAAGCCATCTCTTTGCCCATGCGACGTCGCTTGTGTTTCCGGATTCCCAGTCAAGAATCGGGATGCCTTTCCCGAAGTATCCGCGGCAGTTATTGTAGAAGTATTCAGCTTCTCTGACTGCGTCATTTGTCGGTCTAGCGAAGTGATAAAATCCGAAAGGTTTGCCCAGCTTGATTGCCTGCTGGATGAACCTGTCGCAGTACTTGTCTACGAAGTTGAGACCTTCCGTTGCCTTTGCAATCACGAAATCGCAGGCAACATCTGAGATATTCAGTCCTGCCTGCCAGTTTGATACATCGATTCCATTCATTGTTGTCATACTGTTTTCTCCTTTAATCTGACAAAATAAAAACTTGAGGTAATCTCCTCAAGTCTGTGTTAGCTGTTTGTCTGCTTCAGTGCTTCTGCCACTGCATCGTGCCATCTTGGTGGTACTTCATCAAGAGTCATTCTTCCCATCTGAATCTGCCTTAAATACCATTTAATCATTCTTCTGTTCCTCCTACGATTTCTGCAAGTGAAGCAATGGCTTCATTGATGGCTGTGATGTCATCGGTATTCTGCTTCTGGAAATCTTCAATTGTAGGTATTGTCTCTTCCTTTGCCTTTTTGAGATAGGCTCTTAATTCATTGATTCCATCAAGAATCTTTTTTTCTTCTAATTCGTTATCCATTTATTTTCTCCAGATAAATCTTTGCGCCAGTTAGTTTTTCAGCAGCGCTTCCTCCGAAATAAAAATAGTATTTACGCCCCGCTACCATGTCTACAAGCAGCGTAGCGCTCATTACTATTGAGTATTCAGTATATTGCTTGATAAAGCAGTTAGCTGGTGGGGTACCACTTGTGCTGTCGTGAATACCGAAAGCTACCGCCCTTGATTCAGACTTATCGAGTGCCTGTGCGAACACTACCGCTTTAACCTTGCAGTTCTTTGCGCATGTTATTGCACCATAGCCGTCAGCATCTTTTGTGAACTTTACATATTCATTATCGTAAATATCAGCTTCATCAAATCTTAGATATAGCTTTGACCCGGCTGACACTTCCGCGGTTGTAATTCTTCTGAAAATGCCCAGCGGGATGGTGCAGTGTCCTTTGATTTTTCTCCAGAAGTACTTCAGTCCTGTCTGATCTAAATATTTAGCCATGGTTCCTCCTAGCTGGCGAGGATCGTGTCAATTTCAGAATTTGCGATGGCAGTCAGGTCTGTTTTCTTCATGTAGGCGGACAAGTCAATATCTGTGTTACCGATCTTTTCAAATGCGGACTTGGATTCTACCCATACGTATTCGTCGTAGGCATCTCCGGATGCGTGGCTGTGAGCCATCAGATAGATGACACCCTTTTTACCTTTTGCTGGAAGGCTTTCTACTACCTGGAGATCAAACTGTGTAACGCCTGCAATGGCTGAATTGATTGCTGATGCTACCTGGGATGCTGTCTGGTAGCCCTTGCCTGTGATAGCAGTGTTTACCTGTGTTGCTGTCTGATAGCCCTTAGCCTCCACTTGCTTCATTGTAATGAATCCTGTGATGTCCGTAGCCTTGGCAAAGTAAGAAGCAGCGTGGCCTTCCAATGCTTTTGAGTTGTCTACTACGCCGTCGCCGTCTGTATCATAGACAGCCTTTGTCATATCGCCGTTGCCGTTTCCTTTAGTATCAATCAAGTCCTTTAATACTTTACCTTGGGCAGCAGATAATGCGTTAGCTGTAGATGTGGACGTGAGTACGTTTTCGACTGTTGTCTTGTTTGCTTCAGATGCAATGCCAGCCAGCTTGTCCTTTTCTGCAGTCGTGTAGTCATTTGTAGATAGGACTTTGCCTTCTACCTTGTCTACCTTGTTGTTGAGCTTATCCTTGATCTTGCCCCAAAAATAAAGTAAACCATCATAATCTAAATACTTCATACTATTTTTTCTCCTCCTTCTAGTAAATTCAGTATTTCGGAATTCGTTATTTTCTCGATTCCAAGTGCTTCTAGAGACCTGTTACCGGTTAGTTCAACACTGTTGATCTGCGGCTTGTTTTTCAGTTTCTCATAGTCGCTTCCTGCGGTGCCCGCTCGAATAATAATCCTGTCGCGGACATCGATGTCGATGCGTTCTGCTGTTCTGTCGACTGGGATCTCTGTCATACCATGAATCCCTCCTTCAGAACTTCTCCGACGTCCTTTTGAATAATGTCGGAGTTCACCTCGCTTCCGTCCACGAAGAGCACGCGCGCCTGAATCAGACACGTGTCGTATATTCCTTTAGGGAGCTTGGCGGTGTCTTCTGACGTCAATGTCAGAGTAAATCCGTTGTCCTCGACGGTCATGTCTTCCATCGTCTTAGTGATGAGTTCGTCTCGATCTGACTCTGAAATGGTCAGCCAGATATCTTGTACTACCGATGGGTCCACCAGGATACGGATGTCAGGAGTTGAATATCTCTGTATAGTCATTGCTTTTTCCTCCTATATGCAGATATCATCGATATCTGCCGTGTCTATCGTAGGTATGCTGGTGACGTCACCCGGGTCTCCTTTTGGTCCGGGGTCTCCCTTTTCGCCGGGGTCCCCCTTAGGACCTGGATCTCCTTTAGCTCCGGGGTCGCCCTTAGGACCTGGGTCACCTTTCTCACCTGGGTCGCCCTTATGTCCAGGCGGTCCTTCTGGTCCGGGATCTCCTTTTTCTCCAGATGATGTTTTTGCCTTCACCATAGCCAGCAGTAGCTTTCCCTGTCGGGCTGATAGTGGTCTGTCTGGACTTCCGGAGTCCAGAGTATCCTCGACGTCTTTTTTGAATAGTAAATCTGACATAGGATCCTCCACTAGGCCGTGGCGGAGTCAATGTCTGCGTTCTCCATCGGTATCATGCCCTTGGAGATTTCTTCATAGTTTGTCTTTGTTCTGTTCATGAAATCCGTGAACTGTGCATCGTATCCAGCCGTCGGGATTCTGTCTGTCCCGTCAATCACCAGCCCGCAGTACGTCTGATTCAATCTTGTGTCTTCGATGTCTTCTGCGGATATCTCTGATGCATTAGCCCTGACTCGCACTATTGCAAGGATTATTTCATATACTGAGGCCGTTCTTACCGGTTCAGAGGGTTTAGATCCGCTGCCTTTCACACTCACAAGTACACACTTATTTGTGTCCTTCGTGTACCGCACGGCGATGTAATCGTATCTAGTTGTGCTTTCTGCAGTCTGGATCGCCAGTCCTTCAGTGGCATTACTTCCGTATGTGATTCCGCCCACTCCTCCTTTGGCTGTCAGCAGGAAGGCATAGCCTGGCTTTACGTCCACGGCCATCCGTCCTGTTGCCGATACCTGGAGGTCGCTTCCTGTTGCATTAAAGATTCCCGGTGTCCTGGCTACATGAAAAAGCCGGACGTCCTCAGCCAGGTAATTGGTATCGTCCAGCGGATATGCTTTTTGTGTCATTTCAGTACCTCCATTTTTTCTATGCTGAGCTCCAGCGTGATCTTCGTGTTTGTGTTCTGCTCCTCGACGATGTTTAGTCCGGTGATTCTGGCCAGATTGGCCACTCCGAACCTATTACTAATAACCGGGACGATGTCGCCCAGGTCGTAGTCTCTTCCAAGAACTGCGATGCGGTTCTCTTCGTTCAGTTCGCACTCAAACTGGAGCGCCTTGCTCAGCATTTCTGCGTACTTCTGCTGCCCTCGTCCCCTGAGGAGAGCCGCGTATTCCTCGGTATTGTAGGTATGCTCGTTACCGTTGTCGTCCTCATAGGTTGACTGCAGGTCTCTTGCGTCTACATATTTCTCGATGGCGGCTTCTCCTTCGCCTCTTGCGTCAATGATGACGCTCGTTCGGCTGGTTCCGTTCTCCTCGCCAAGCACGTAGATGTAGTTGAAATACCCGGACAGATCTTTTGTGTATTCCTGGCTGGCTATGTTTCCCAGGTCATCGCTGAATCGTGCGTTTTTAGCCTGTTTTCCCTCGTATATCTCCAGGACGTTCATTTGTCCGTCCTTTACGATTTCGCGCCATCCCAGCCCGGATTCCTGGCAGAAATCGGCAAAGGATTCCCGCAGTGTCTGCCAGGTAGTCTCTGTTCGTGTCACCTTGGCCGTCAGTCCCTTTGATGGTGCCAGTGTGATGTCCAGTCCTCTCTGGTTGTTCGTGACCAGCTTTCTCAGTCCTTCCTCCACGTTTGTTATTGCCAGAGTTTCTGTATTGATGCGGTCTCCCAGGTTGTCGAGGCTGCCGTGGATGATCAGGTCATCCTCGTCTGCGTTCTGGTCGCTTCTCTGCACGTAGTCAATGAACAGGATCTCATTTCTCTCCTGGCAGACAACTCTGTTGTGTTCTACCAGATATCTGACATTCTCGTCCGTCGGTCTTGCATGAATTTCTGCAGAGCCGCTTTCCCAGTATCTGGGCTTCCATTGAATAGATGTTACATTCTGCAGCAGTGCCTGCTTCTTACCGTTCTGGTCATAGATCAAGTAATTCATTACACACCTGCCAGTGATTCTTCAGAGCTGAGGGTAACCTCCAGGCTTGATTCTTTTTCCTGTGCACTGTAGCGCAGAGTATTGGCTCCTCTTGCCAGCAGAAAGAACGTACTGTCATAGTCCATGTATTCAAAGGCGTTCTTCGTGCCTTCGGATGTGGTCAGCAGTACTTCCCTTGCATTGATCATCGTGTTTACGCTCAGCTCATCGCCGCTGTTCAGCGTAAGCTGAGAGAACGAGATGTTCTCTCGCGTGTCTACATTCAGCAGCTTTGGCGCTTTCACGCCATCCGTGAGCGCCTTGAACGTCACGGTGAACCCTGCGGGTATGTCGCCTCTATTGGTGATGGTCTGCAGCGGTTCGATGATTCTTGATGAAATCTGCCACGGCGTCCTGGAAGAGTAGGCCTGAGGGAATCGGAAGCTGGACTGCAGATATGAAAAGCTCTTGTTTTCTCCCTCAGTCGTCCTTGGGTACGGGTATGGCATCTTCATCGTGAACTGGAAGTTCTGCCATACGGGGTTCGTCGAGATGTCCGGTGTTTTTGTGGGCTGTCCTTCCCAGTAGACATCTACATTTTCTACGGTGTTCTGGTAGCGAAGTCTTGCCTTGATTCCCGGCAGAATGACTGCCAGCAGTCTCTTTCTGGTTGCCGGGGTATAAAGGTATCGACCTTCGATTGTCATCGTTCGAGACTGAATGGAGGCGCCGGTAATGCTTGAGCCTACCTGATTGGTTACCGTTGCCTCGCTCAGCTCTATGCTGTTTGCAGACAGTCCATCGATTCCTGTGATCCGGATGTCACTGTTTCTGGAGAACTCTAGGGAGTCTCCGTATTCATTTGTATACGTCACGATTACTGCCATGCTGCTCTCCTTATTGCATTCTTCGTTTCCTGCGCCATCTCTGATGGTGACAGTGCGTCATGTGAGTTGACTGTCTGGTTGACCACGTATGTGTTGCCTGTGGCCTTTGCTTCTCCTGGATTGAACGAATGTCCTTCCAGGTTGATTCTTGTTGCCAGGCTGTCGCTGTCAAGTACGCCAAGCATTTCTGCGCTTGCCTTTTCCATGTAGCGGATGGCGTCAGGCATGGTCCTTTTGAGTCCGTTTATGATACCAGGTCCTATCCATCGTGCTTCTTTATCGAATTCCTTCGACGGTGAGCCGATGTCGAGGGCGTCTTTGAAGCCGTCTACCAGCCCGTGGGCCAGGTTTCCGAACCAGCCCGTCAGTCCGCTCCAGGCGTTCTTGATGCCGTTCTTGATGCCGTCTACGATGTCTCCGCCAAGTGACAGCATCCTTCCTGGGATCTTCTTCACTTCATCGACCAGTCCGTCTTTGAACTTCGTTCCTGCGTCTATGGCCTTGTTCTTCATGTCTGTTACCCAGCTTCCAAGGTTATGGATAGTAGTCAGCAGCCATGTCTGAATCTGTCCTGGCAGCTGTCTGAACCACTTGATGATGTTCGTCAGGAATTCAGACGCTGCTTCTGCTCCATCGCTGATCATGTCTGTGCCCCACTGGGCGATATTGCTGAGAACAGCAAGCAGCCATGACCAGATCTGTCCCGGCAGCTGCATGAACCAGTCGATTACGCTCTGGATGAACTGAGGGACTGTCGTTGTCGCAAAGTTGATCAGGTTCTGGCCGAACTCTGCAATTTTTCCAATGATCCAGCCGATTCCGTACCCGATGTTGTATGGAAGGTCTACCGTGAAAAACTGAATCACGGCCTGTACAAAGCTCAGGATTGCCTGCGGAATGGTTTCCGTGAAGAACACGGCGACGCTCTCTGCTACGCTCTGACACGCCTCTAGAAAGCTGTTGAATGCCTCAGGTATTGTCTCTGTGAAGAATGTTACGACTCCATCTACAACTGTCCCTGCTGCTGTCTTTACTGTGTCCCACAGCCCGATCCAGAAGTTTCTGAAGTCTTCGCTTGTGTTCCAGAGATAAAGGAACCCCGCCACGAGCGCTGCAATTGCCGAAACAATAAGCATGATCGGGTGCCCTGAAAGAAGATTGATTGCCTTTGAAACATTAAAGATTGCGTTCAGAAAGCCAGTCTTGAGCAGACTCGTTACCTTCTGTACTGTGCTTAGAAAATTCCATGTTGCAAATGCCACGCCGATTGCAATGATCGCCGGTGACAGTGAATCAAGTACTCCGGTTACTGCTGGAATGTTGTCAATGAGCCACTTCAGTGCCTCCTTGATTACATCGACTGCTCCTCCTGCGTTCTGCTGGACGTAGTCGACCACGGTCCGTATGGCGTTTGTCAGATGTGGCATGGAATCGCCAACCTTCTTCACCAGGTCGATGATTCCGTTCAGGATCGCTGGCATGTTGTCTGCCACCCAGTTCAGCCCGTTTTTAATCACAGATCCGAAGTCTGCGATCATGGTCTGAATGCTTGGAAGTCCAGAATCCTGGACAAAGCTGTTGAATGCTGTAATTACATTGGCCACACCGATTGCAATTCTTGCGCTCATGTTTGAGAAGCTCGTTGCAAAGCTTCCGGCCATTTCCTTTGCTTTTCCTGCAACTGCAGGGAAGCTCTGCGTTCCGTTTTCGAGGGCATCTGTAAGAATGGCATCGAAGTCCTGCGCACTGATCTTTCCCTTTGAAAAGGCGTCGGAAACTTCGGCCATGCTCTTCCCTGTCTTTTCAGCAAAGATCTTCAGTACAGGAATTCCTGCATCTGTCAGTCTCTGCCACTGGTCAGCACTGATCTTACCGCTTGAGTTCATCTTCGCCATCGCGTCGACTACATTCTCCAGCGTCTCATTCGTTCCGTCTCCGTAGAAGGAGACAGCGTCCATGAGGTTCTTGACCATGCGTGCTGAATTGTCCAGATCAAGACCGGAAGTGGCCAGCTTCTGTGTGGAAGTGGCAGCAGCGTCCAGTCCGTATGCCGTATCGCTTACGGCGTCCGTCAGTCCCTGGACGACCTGTGAGGCCTTTTCAGTGCTGCCTGAAAGAATAGACATGACGTTTGTAGCCTTGCCCATCGCGTCAAGTCTTGCCGTTGCCTTGCCGACGGAGCCTGCTATCAGCTGGTAGCCCTTGGAGGCTACAGAGAACAGTGTCTTGCCTACAAATGTACCCTTTATGATGTCTGCCATTGAGGAGGATTTCTTGGCTACGTTCTTCAGGCTTTTTTCATATCCGTCTGTCTCCAGCTTCAGCTGGATCGTAATCTGGCCATCAGTTTGTGTGAATGATGACATGCTTCCTCCTTTCTAGGTGCTTATTTTCGCTAACAGTTCCGCTTCAATTTCGTGCGGATCTCTTTCCTCCTGTGTGCTGTCGTCTGGAACCTTCCAGTATCGCTTCAGCTTTTCTGCCTGTGCCTTCTCCTCGCCTTTCAGCTTGGAAGTATCACGGAGTCTGGCCTGTACGACCTTTATGAACTGCGTCTGTTCTGTCAGCCCGTCCAGCAGCGCCCTGAATTCGAACCAGTGAAGATCTGCCCTCAGCAGGTTGATTCCGTACTGCTGTATGAATGCTGCATATATCAGCCACCAGTCACAGTCGAACCGGTACGCTGTAGCTTTGCTGGCATTTACCGCTTCTCCTCTGGGTTCCTGCTCGCACATGTAGAATTTAAAAATGCCAGCCCACAGGTCTGGTATCGTCACGTCTAAATTCGTTAGATTCAGGCCTATGTACTGACATATGACAGGCAGTTTGGCTTCCTTTGGAATCTGGCGGTCCTTCAGGATGAGGTCCGCCTTTATCCAGCTTCTGAAGTCTGCAGAGACTGGAATCTCCAGATCATCTGCGGTGATTCTTGTAGGTAGCTCTTCCTGCGAAATTGCGAGCATTGCTTGCTCCGTACTTTGCCTGTGCGATATTCTGTGCCTTTGTCAGAGTTTCCAGGCTCTTGGCCATCTGGTCGAGCTGGCTGACCGCAGTCTGCGTATCGCGCATGCGTGCTTCTCTTTCGTCTTTCATGAATTCGTCCTGGAGAACTCTGACCAGATCCAGACATAAATAAAAAGGCGCCACGCTCGTGTTCATTCCTTTGAACAGACGTGCGTACGCTCCTCCTCCCAGCATCTTGTCGATTGTTCTGTGGCACAGATCAATCAGTGCGTCATCGATGGTTTCTACTTCGGCTGTAGCCTTTGTGAATTCATCAGCGGCCTGCAGTGCCTTCAGGCTGTTGCAGTCCATCTGGAATGTTTCACCTTCGATATTCAGTGTTTTGATATTTTCCTTCTGCAGTTTCAGTTCCATGGTTGCCTCCTGTCTTTCATTGAAGTGTTATTCTGCCGCGTCAGCAGTGAATGTTTTCGATTTGATATTGTATCTACCGACTTCCTGGTCTCCCTGCTGTGCAAATGTACCGGATACCGTCAATTTTGCACCCGCTTCTCCTGAGCCCGGATTGTCTGGCTGTACTTCATATGTTCTGTGGTATGCCTTGTATTCGCCGGCTCCTGGCGTCACTTCGTTCCATGTTTCCACTTCTACTTCTTCAAATGTCGCATGGATCTTCTGTTCCTTGCCGACGGAATAGAGCCAGTATGCAAAGTCATCACCCGGGTATGCTCTTCCTTCGTAGGATACTGAGGGTGCGTAGCCTGTGAGCTGGCTTGTCTTGTTTGTTTCGGCGATGTACTGCACGCCTTCATCTGTTTCCGGGTTGAGAGCCTGTTCCCAGTTTGTCAGCCCTTTGTTTGCGAGGACATATTCCTTGTCAAACTTTACGTAGTGGAGGTTTTCTTCCACTTTGATTTCTCTGTTTGGTAGTGTCATTTCAGTCCCATTTTCCTTTCTTTTCGTAGGTTAGTATGAACGAGCAGTAAAAGGTGGACAGCTTTGTGCCTTCCCCTGTGTAGTCTGCCGGCAGTGTGGTCATTTCTATTTCCTGCGCCACAGCATCGTCCAGCCTGAGGTTTGGAAAGCCTGCACTTTGCTCTTCCTCCAGCACCTGGTGGATTGCCTCTAGAATTCTTGATAGGTCCAGCCTTGCCTTTGTATCTTTTCTGCTTGCTTGAATATAAATCTCAAACGGAAATTCTGCGCGGTATCCGCCGCCCAGGTAGGATTCCTTTTCTTTTCCGTATCCCTGCCTTTTGAACAGCAGGGCTGTCTGTGTACTGTTTTCGAAGTACTCCAGGTTCCACGGAATGCCATTGATGTCAATCTTTGACATGTACCTGTACAGTCCGTCTTCGATCTGTTTTACGTCTTCCAGTTTCATCGATTGAACTCCTTCTTGAAAAGCGCGCCCGCCAGTCTGTCCCAGGATGAGCCTCTCTGCGTGAACGTCTTCTCTACCCATCGTGATCCGCCCTGTCTGTAGGTCAGGTTGCGGTTTGTGTAGATCTTCTTTTCACCATAGTGTGCCCACGGGCTGTGGCTGTTTTCGCCAATCATGACTTTACCGGTATGCTGAAAGTGCGCATACGGCGTATCCCACACGATATAGTCATTTGTCAGCGGTGCCCATCTCAGAGCTGAGTTCCTGAGGGCTCCTGTCTTGAGCGGTACGTTTGCGTTGCAGTCCTTGATGATTCTCAGCTTGATCATCGGCTTGATCTTTTGCAGGCACCTCTTTGTTCGTGCTGTGATGCTGTCGACAGGAAAGTCGACAGTAACTTCTGTATCAATCATTCGGCCTGCACCTCTATGAATTCCGGTTCGTTTCTCAGCGGATTTGTGTGAGTCACGCCCGTTATCTCATATTCCTGTCCCTGGTACTCCAGTCTGTCTCCTGCACGGAGCGTGAACTGTCGCATAGGGTTTCTGAAGTTCTGCGGTTCGCTGTACTCCTTTGTTGCCTTGATGTCGTTTGCATCAATAACCACGCTTACACCATCCTGGTTGCTTCTGCCGGTGTTGCCAAGGCTGGAACTTCTGACGAGTTCCACCTTGACCCTTTCCAGGATTGCCTCGGAGCGCTGCTCCTGCATGTCCTTCTCCGGCAGCACATTGATTACCTTGATTGTGTGCGGTCTCAGCCATCTTGGTGATTTCATAGGAGCACCCTGGAGCCGAGTCCCGAACGCATCAGCTCGTAGTCAATCTGCGTTTTTGCAACGGGTGACAGTGGCAGGTTGTACAGCTTCGGTGTACTCGAGCCGTCATCCATGGAATAACTGAACCCGCTGGTAGTTACCGTCTTCAGTGCCATGTCATTATTTCCCTGGAAATAGTCAAGACCTCCGTGCGCATCTACAAATTCGATTTGTCTTACGATTGGTGTCTTGAGCTTGATTCCATATTCCTCCAGAGGTCTTACCCTCCAGTAAGGGATGCGGGTCTTAATGTAGGCATCGATGACTTCTTCGACCAGCGGTTCCAGTCTGTCGTAGTCCTTCTTGGATGTGATGGCTCTTCCGCCTAGATTGCTGTACTCCTCAAAGGTTACGATCATGGTTCACCTCTCAGGCTGCTGCTGCGACTTTGATGTTTCTGAAGACGCCAGCCTTTGTGCTGTCCTTGAGGACGATACCGGCAACCATTTCAACTTCACCCTTCTTGACTGCTCCTGGCTTGGATAGGTCAGGGAGGTATGTGTTGATGATCTTTCCGCCCTTTGGTGATACTGCGTGTAAAGCGTCAAGTCCGAAGCAGACCGCATAGATTGCTGTAGTGCCTGTCTTTGCGTCTGTGCCGACTACATCGACAGTCTTGCTGCTTGCTCCGTCGTAGTATCTGCCCATGTCAACGATTGGGATTCCATCGTAGGCGTCTACGCCTTTTCCGAAGTCGTCCTTGCTCTGTGTGTAGTAGCCCATGAGCTTGGCAATGTATTTCAAGGCTGTTGCTGTCTTGGAATTGCAGAGAAGAGCATCAGGCTTCTGTGAAAGTGTTGCGAGCCATGTATCAATCTGGAAAGTGAACGCTTCGGCGTTTGCCTTGATTGCATCAACTGTAGAAAGGTCTACGGCTGCTGCTGGCTTGTATTCTGTGGAGAGGCCTGTGCAGAGTGCGTCTAATCCGTCAAATGGTGTATTGTCTGTGTCAGCCTTGCCGTTCTTTGTAGACTTGCCGTTGATAAAGTCATAGTGGAACTTGTTGGATACTGCCTTTGACTTCTGCTGAAGCTGGAAGCTGATTTCAGATTTTGCTGCTGTTCCTTCGAGAACACGGTCTACTTCAAATGCACCACCGAAGATCTTTAAATTGATGACCTTTGTTGCACGGATTGCTTCACCTGCAGTGTATTCGCTGTTGATCTTTCTTCCTTCTGCTACAGATGGTGTCAACAATTGAGTGTAGCCGTATGCGAGTGTAGATCCGCCTGTTCCTGGGGATACTGCGTTATCGAATGTAAGCTTGTCTAGAATAAAAGAATCCCTGCGGAATTCATCGATTACTGTCTGGTCGATTTTGTCTGCTAGCCCGACCTTGGCTTGTGCTAGTGTTAATGGCATCTATTTTCTCCTTGTTAGTCTTTGTAGTAATCAGCCACGGCATCTTCGATAGAATTGATTTCTGTCTTTGTTGCCGGGTCTTCGTGCTTCCCACCCAGATTCACCTGAGTCTTTGGCTTTGGTGCCTCTGTGAATAAGAAGTCGTCTTCCTTCCGGATGTCTGCGATCTGTTCGTCGAGTCCTTTGACTTCTCCATCGTCTCCGATTGTGATCTTGTCAAAGTCCAGCATGCCCAGGAGTGCCTTCTCTGAGCGGGCTCCTGACTTGGCTACTGCCAGCTGTACCTTGGATGCGATTCTTTCGGCTTCGATGTCGTCTGTGTACTTCTTCTGCCAGTCCGCTACATCCTGCTGAAGTTTTTTCACGTCTACGCCGTCGTAGTCCTGAACTTCCTTTGTGAGCTCTGCGATTCGTGTGTCTCTTGCCTGCAGATCACTGTCGTACTTCCCTTTGGATACGTAGTCGCCTGTGGCTAGATTTGCGATTTTGATGTCCTTTTCGTGACCTTTGAGTGCTTCTGCGACCTGGTTGTAAAGGTCTACGCCGAGCACGTCCTTTAAAAACTCCATGATTTCCTCCTGCGTTTTTTATATCTGGTTCTCTCCAGTGTTAGAGTCAGCCTTTTTAAGCGCATGCTGAGGCGCCGGTGAACCTTTTAAACGCCTTGTTCAGGGCATAAGAAAAGGCGCCGTGCTGGCGTCTTATTTCTTCTTGCTTAGTTTTTCTTTCTGGGCTTCTCTGGCTTCTCGTGCTGCCAGGGCCTTCATCACTCGTGCTGCTCTTTTCTTGACCGATCGTGGTGTGCAGTCGATGACATTTCCCGGCAGTGTGTCTACCTGGATAAAGCCGCCGAGCGCTTCATTCTCTTCTCTTTGAAGTTCAGCCTGTGTTTTCTTCTTTGCCATGTTCTCCTCCTTATTCCGCTGTAACGTCTATGATAATCTGCCTCTTTGCTCCGCCTTGCTTTGGATAGGCGGTAGCGCCTGTATAGTGGGCACCTGTGATTGTAAATCTAGTCCCCGTATCCAGCAAGACTTCCGCCTGGCTTCTCTGAATAAGTGCGGCCTTCGTTCCCTTCTTGGCCTGGATGTTCAGGATTACTTCTCTTCCTCCTGAGGCAGGTCCTCCTGGAAGGAATGGTGACATTCCCTTTGTGTGGCTGGTTGATGTGAAGCCCTTGTTTACCCAGGACTGACCTACCAGCGCCTGCTGGAGCTGGGTGTCGCCGGTCTGTGATCGCGTGCTGTTGAACTGCTGCATATTGATGCCTATTCGCTTGAGCATGTCGTCATGGTCTCCTCGGTACAGGATGTAGTTGTCCTGCATCGGAGTCATGATGCTCTTCAGTCCGCTTTCTGTGGTCTTCTGT
>OLPO01001254.1_pt1 | contig 17815 bp, 11 predicted proteins | sample 1672831 | NCBI WGS metagenome assembly OLPO01 (sample SAMEA3136728, study PRJEB25190) | human gut metagenome
GCGGCGGCATTGTCAATTCGGCCGGTGAAGCGCCACTGCTTGTTGAGAGAAAACGCATTGACGGAGAGCAGGAAAATTGTCTGTTAACGTTCAAAATCAAGGGATTGCCGCTGGAACGATGGAAAGACCTATCGCCAACGATTGCGGCATCGCTTGGTGTCTATGTTGTAGAAATCAAAGAGGGCGCAGAGCCATACACCTACACGGTGCATACCGTTGCCAACGATGCATTACCTACGCGGATTGACTGGTCGCCCAGCATTATCCCGGATAGGTCGACCAAATTTGCGCTGGGCGAGGCCGTGACCGGCACAGTGTATGCGGATATCCAAAATGACCCCGGCATCCTGACGGCAAGTGCAACAGGCGGCGGTAAAACGATGGAAACCAAAGGCATTGCAGCACAGGCATTATATCGTGACTACATCCTGATTGTGGCCGACTATAAGTATGTGGAGTACGGCGGCATCTGGGGCAGCAAGGGCACATATATCGTGCACGACGACGAAAATCTGCTGTGGGTTATGCAGCGCCTGATCGAGCGCTTACATGATCGCCGCGATTGGCTGGCAGAACACGATTGCCGCAACATCGATGACTACAACGAGCGTTACCCGGATAATAAGCTGCGCCGGGTGATGCTGTTGATTGATGAGGCTGCGATTGCACTGGACACAAGGACGCAAAATAAGGCTAAAAAGGCAGCAAGGCAGGAAATTGTCGAAGCAATCAATGAGCTGGCCTGTACAGGACGTTTTGTCGGATTCTCTTTTCTTATCAGTTTGCAGCGCCCGTCTGCAGAGGTGCTTTCTGGCGAACTGCGCAACAATCTGACGATTCGGCTGGTTGGCAAATCTGACGCAAATCTGTCTATGTTGGCGCTGGATAACGCTGATGCTGCAAAGCTGATTCCCAGTGATACGCCGGGACGCTTTTTGACGAGTAACGGCGAGATTTTGCAGGGGTATTACTTCGAGGACACCATGCTGCGCAATCTGCCCGATAAAAAATCTCCGGCGTGGGAATTTTTGATGAACGGTGAAAATTTGTATCATCAAATGACTATGCAGGAACTTGAAGAAAAGAACAAAACAAAAGGAGAAGACAAAAATGAGCAGTAAATCCAAAACTCTTTCGGCGGTGGGGTATGCATCTGCAGATATATTTCTGCAGGTCATCCGCGAGAATATGACCCCCAAAATGGTTGCAGAGGCGCAGGAACTGAGTAAGAATACGGATGGCTTGGCGCTTGTTTACACTATCTCTCGTGAGGACATTGATGGTGCCGGTGTATGGCGAGAGGAAAAGGTCTATCAGTACCGCAATAGTGATGGGGGCAAATGCATTCTTATGATCGGCAGCGGCGGAGAGCACACAGTGTGGCATATTGCTACAGCGGATGGCTACCAGCCGGGCTCTGGCTGTTTGCTCATGACTGTGCAAGAGAGCCTTTTTTACAAAACAACAGTTTTCAAACTGCGTACAGATGATCCGTTTATATGGGGGTGATAAAATGATAACGAATAACAAAGGCTCGCCCGTGCCGCCTTTGCGCGACTACCAGCAAGAAGCGCTTGCTCGTATGCAACACTATGAGGGGCGTGCTGCGCTTCTGGTGCTGGCAACAGGGCTGGGTAAGACACGGATTTTCACGGAGTTTCTCCGCTGGGAAGTCAACGAAAACGACCATCATTGCCTGATTCTTTCCCACCGGGAGGAACTGGTACACCAACCATTAACCTACTTACAAGACCTTACTTGCGGTGTCGAGCTTGCCGATAAGCGTGCAAACCATGAGCCGATTATTAGTGCCTCGGTGCAGTCGCTTGTAAGCCGCCTTGACAAATACAATCCGCGCGAGATTGATACAATCATCGTGGATGAAGCACACCATGCAGCAGCACCTACATATCGCCGGATACTGGATTATTTTCAAAACGCGCAGATTTTTGGCTTTTCTGCAACCCCGCATAGGGGAGATGGCGTTGGTCTTGGCTGCGTTTTTGAGGATATCATCTATGATAAGGATGTGCTGTGGGCAATAAAAAACAACTACCTTGCGCCGATTAAGTGCCGTCAGGTTAACCTGAAATACGACATGGGCAAGGTTAAAATCCGTGAGGACACCAACGACTACGACCAGACAGCAGTTGCCCGTGTAATGTCCGGTACGGCGGCAGGCGTTGTGGAAGCATACAACAAATACGCAAAAGGCCCGACGATTATTTTTGCGGCGAGTCTTGATGAAGTGCGCGACATAACGCATCTTATTAACAAACAAAGCAACAGCAAGATTGCAGCTGCGGTAACGGCTGCCATACCAGACCGGGACAGACTGCTTGAGGCATATACGCTTGGTCTTATCAAGGTGCTTGTTAACTACTCCATTTTTACTGAGGGCACAGATTTGCCCGCAACGGAAACAATTATCATAGCACGGCCAATTGCACCGACCAATGTAGGCTTATACGCACAGATTGTAGGGCGCGGGCTTCGGCCTTATCCGGGCAAACCGTGCTGCAATGTGATAGACTGCGTGGGAATCAGCGACTATCCAATCTGCACGGCAGCAACATTGATCGGGGATGAACCTAAAGAACCCCAACCGCAAAAAGCAAAGCAGGAACAAATGGCGGACAGTGAAGAACAGATTGAGGTATTGCCCGCTGAAAAAATCCCTGATACATGGATAAAAAAAGAACGCGAGGTGGATGTAATGGATGTTGGCATGGGAGCTGATATGCACGATGTTGCATGGATACCGCTTACAACTGGCGGCTATTTGCTGCCGATTCCGGGCGTGACTTACAAAATCAGCAAGCCACTGACGGATGGAACGGTTTTTCTGTACAAAAACAAGAAATCTGCCAAAAGCCCGATGCCCCTGCAGTTCATTTTTGACTGGGTGTATCAGGATCTCCGGCAGAAGCACGCCAATGCAAAATATATCTGGTGCAAATCAGAACGTAAACGCTGGGATAACCAGCCAATCACGCACGAGCAGATAACGCTTATCAAAAAACTTGCACCTGATTACAAAATCAACACCAAAAAGACAACACGCGGGGATGCATCCGCTATCATTCAAAATCTGCTGTATATCCGGCAGGCAGGTGATAAAAATGCCTCGTAGACCACGCAAGATATCGGGAAGCGGCATCTACCATGTGATGATTCGCGGCATAAATAAAATGCAGATATTCAACGATGACGCGGACAATATACAATTTCTCCATTTTCTCGAATACACGCAGACGGATGATTTTCAAATTTTGGCGTATTGCCTGATGGGCAACCACGCACATCTGTTAATACGCACATCCAAAAACAGCATTGAGGCGCTGGAAACTGGGATGAAAAGCCTGTGCATCCGTTATGCGGCATATTATAACCGCAAGTATGAGCGGATAGGCACACTGTTTCAGGATCGCTACAAGAGTCAACCGGTCACAACGGTAGGATATTTTTTGCGCGTACTGCGCTACATCCATAATAACCCGGTGGCCGCTGGCATTACCGATACAATGGCCGACTACCCTTGGAGCAGCTACCGCGACTACTTTGCAACACACAGCACTTGCATCTGCAAGGTGCACACAGAATATGCCATGCAGATTAAAACACATGACGAACTCCTGCAGTGGCATACAAAAACAGAAATCAACACCCGCGGCATACTTGATGTTGACAATTCAAAAAGTAAAGTCAGTGACGCGGAGATTAACCATATCATCACGATACTTACCGGGATGCCCGCTGCGCAGCTGCAGCGGTTGCCGGAAGAAAAGCAAGCACAAGTGTTCCAACGCCTGATTGATGAGGAAAGCATTGGATTTAGTCAGCTTGCCCGCCTGACAGGGATAGAAAAGGGCAGAATCAAGAGGCTTATATTATAATGTAAAGGAGTACACACAACATGGACAATGTAACGGTTACAGCGGCAAGAAATTATGACCACTACCGTATTGGAGTAGTTTCCGTTTATGGTGATGACTGGTACTTTTGTCTGACCGAGGATAGACGGCTGCTGTTGAGCAAGACCGAGGCCGGGGAGTATGGCAATGCCGAGAGCATGGGGCTGTCCGCCGATGTTGAGGCCGGAATCTATGATGCGATTAAAATGGATATGGCCGAGGAGGATTATTTGAATCCTCGCTCTCGCTATTGATAAGTTAACATCAAAAAAAGAGCGGTAAGGTTAATCCCTGCCGCTCTCTTACTCTGTTTCTTCTGGTTCGTTTGTTCTGAAATCATCACAATCGAAGAAATCATATAAGGAAATCCCCAATCCATCGCATAGGCGTTTAATGGTAACGATACCGGGGTTCCGACTGGTACCGTGAACAATGTTTTTGACTGTTGTCGGTGGCACTCCTGCAGCACGCGCAAGGCTGTTGATGTTGTAGCCATGCTCAGCGCATAGTTGTTGGATGCGCTTTGCCGTAGCTTTTTGCGTGTACAAGTTCATCACCGTCCATATATAGTCTTATATTAGAGTACCATTATTGACACTCCAATGCAGACTATATATGGACTTTCGTCGGCGGCTGTGCTATACTCTGCTTATGAGGCATTATCGGGGACGGGGGAACCCTTGGCTTGCCCCGTCCACATAATGCGGAAAAATCAAAAGCCGTCGATCCTCAATAGATCGACGGCGAAAGGAGAAGAAGCCTTATGAAATTTTCAAAAATCCAATCACCCGGGACATTTACCCGTATCGCGTGCCTGATTATGGCAGTCGCGATGGCCGTCAGTCTGGTTGGCTGCGGCGTCGATATCACCTCAGTGGGGCTGCCCACCGACATTGTGCTGGAAAAGGGTGAGACCCAGCAGCTCAATATCGAGTATGGCACCGACGACAAGGCCGAGCAGGAAAAGATTGCCGAGGCAGCATCCAAACTGAATCTCACCTGGTCCTCCTCCGACGAAGAGGTTGCCACGGTTGATGAAACTGGTCTGGTCACTGCAGTCGGTGCCGGTGAGGCTGATATCACAGCATCTGTTGCAGATGCCAATATTTCTTCCACGACCCATATCAAGGTCGTGATTCTCCCCACCGGAGTAGAAGCCCCCGAAACTCTGAGTCTGGAACTCAACGGTGAGGCTACCAAGGCGCTGGGTGCTAAGATGACTCCCGAGGACGCCACCGATGTCAAGCTTGCTTACTTGAGCAGCGATGGGTCGGTAGCGACCGTGGATGAGTCTGGTAATGTCACCGCAGTAGGCGTTGGTGAATGCACCATCACCACTACCATCGTGGCAGACACCACTGCTACGGCAGAGGACGCCGGTGTGGACAGCGAGATGCTGGTCGTTCCCGAAAACGCTAAGGCCGAGACCAAGGTCACCGTCGGTAAGGCAATCGAGTTCATTACGCTGGATTCCAATGAAGGCGTTCTGACAGTTGGCAACACGCACACCATCAAAGCAACCGTGTTCCCGGAGGATGCTACGGACAAGGCCGTTACTTGGAAGAGCAGCGATGAGTCCATTGCTACTGTAGATGCGGAAGGCAATGTGACCGCCAAGGACACTGGGAATGTGACCATTATGGCAGTCAATTCTGATGGGGATGTAAGCTCCACTTACGAGCTTACGGTAAAGGCAGTCACCTGCAGCTACTGTGGCCAGACCGGTCACACCAGCAGCAACTGCCCGGTAAAGGCAGCTGACCAGAAGGCCGCTGCGCAGAAGCAGGCTGCTGCTCAGGCAGCCGCACAGGCCGCTGCCCAGCAGGCTCAGCAGCAGGCAGCCCAGCAGGCTCAGCAGCAGGCTCAGCAGCAGGCACAGCAGCAGGCACAGCAGCAGGCACAGCAGCAGGCACAGCAGCAGCCGAGCGGTGGGGATATTGTACCGGGTAGTACAGAAGATTACGATAATCGTTATAAGGACTTCGGACAGTGGTCCGGAACTGACTGGACGCAGGGTGCGACTCGTTCGTAATTGAAAAGATTACGCACCGCAAGAAATTGCGGGAGAACTGACAATCCGATAGATAGGGATATCTACCATAAACTCCGACATGCGATATATGGCGAAAGTCAAATCGTATGAAGCTCGGTAAAGTCGGCAGAAGGTTGACTCATGAAGCCAACTGATATGCCGGTGGTCCATAAAATACCCATGGTGAGCATGGCCGTTTCGGTCTGACGAACCTGCGAAATAAAGGGATACAGTCCATGCAGCGATGCATGTCGATGATGCAGCCAAGTAAGGACTTGCGTACGAAAGGCTACCAAAGAAGTCATCGGTCCCATAGCAGGCACCTAAAGGTATATGTGACGGATAGGATTGTTGGAACGGGGAAATGTATCGAGCATCAATAGATGTAAACTGACGAAGAACAATAAGCAGTTGAATCGGTGCAGAAAAGTAGAGGTCGAAGTTATGATGGTACTTGTAATGAGTACCGGAGCAATGGCCTCAAGTCGGTGATAAGTCACCGAGGGAGCGCCGTGTGCGATGAAAGTCGCATGCACGGTGCGGAGTGGGGGAAAACAAAGAAAACCGCATAGTCGACAACGACCATGCGGTACGAATAACATCCGGCACAGAGAGATGTTAGATGATATTTATATTTTACAAGATTGTGCGAATATAGTCAATAATAAAATATTAAATATCGATACATCGTGCATTATTCGCAGAATTGTTACCTATCACTATACGAGTCTAACATGAGTAACTCTATTGATTTCAATAACTAAAAACCAAAAGAAAGGAAGGAGGTGATAGCGTGCCGCTTTTGCGGCTGGCTTCTTCGCACCAAGTATTATATAAAGAAAGGATATGATTCCATTGCAGTAAGTAGTATCTGACCATATTGTTTGGTCAAAAAACAGACAAACATTGTACAGAATGCATGACAACTTATTGCTTCGTTTGTACAAGTTTGCTGTTGCAACCCGCATGGGTTGCGTTAGATTGAAATGGTGTTGTGCCTGATGGTCTGAGGGGATAATGGGGACGGTTCTGTTTTGAACAGTTGACATCAAAAAGGCAAAGCAAGCAGAGAAAGGAATGATCGCTATAAAAAAGAAAACGATGCTGCATATCGGCTATGCAGCATGTATTCTCTTGATGACGATGGCATTGCTATGGCGTTCGTCAATCGGATATTGCTTTGCTTACGAATATGATTCCCAAAACGGAACCACCGACAAAGACGGAAACATATATCTATCATTGGATATCAAAACAGACAACCCGTTTATCGTTCAGACGGATGAAGAAATTCTGTCAGATATTGAAAACGGTTATACAGGCTATGTTTATTTTGGCTATCCAACCTGTCCATATTGCCGGAATACAGTGCCTGTGTTGATAGATGTTCTCAAAGAAAACGGAATCGAGAAAGTCCTTTATTGCAATCTCAAAAAATACAACTATCAATTCGGGTATTCGGCAGAATCCGACATCGTTGAAACGCAGCACGGAACAGCAGCCTATGACAGTCTGCTGCATGTTTTGTCGGAGTACACGGTTCCCAAAACAATCAAAGATGCGGGCGGTAACAGCTTGGATACAGGAGTAAAAACAATTTATGTTCCGGCTGTCATCAAGTTTGAGAATGGCGCTCCGGTATCTTGCTGGCAGTACAAGGACGCAGGACTGAAGCTGAATAACGGGCAGACCATCTACGACAAATGGACGGATGCGCAAGCAGAGCTTGTACACAAAAGCATGGTCGGAATTTTGATGTAAACAAATCAAAACAAACCACAGGCCGCTTGCGGCCCGAATTTTGGCACAAAAAACCGGGGGCATTTCGCTCCCGGTTTTCTTTATTGCTGTGCAACCATTAGTATATCACAATCCGCGCATTTGATATTGACCACCTTTGTAGCCCGCACACTGTTTTTGCAACAGGGGCACATATATTTTATGCTGTGGCTGTTGGGACTTGCTCCTGCAGGGCTGCCGGTTGAGCTTCCCGCGCCTTTGCCTTTGGTGGTGTAGCTCCATTCAATGCGGTTCATTCGTATATCTTCCCAGCCCTGTTCTAAAATAAATTCACACAGCGCTTCGGTAGGCTCTGTAATGCTCCAACCGATGCGCGAGTCGTAACTGATTTTCAGATCGCGGGCTTCGGCAGCATACTTGAACTTTTTATTGTGGTATTGCCCGCCTCGGCTGCAATCTTGTATGCCGTTTTGGATGTTCCAGAGATGGACGCACTCATGGAGGGTAGACGCCACCACGTTTTCTATTGGGCGTGCAAGCGTTCCTGCGCCGATGTTAAGCTCGTGGCGGGTTGTATCGCCTCTCTGCCATGCTTTGGCTACGGTGACGTGTCCGTAGGCTCTGGGCGTGCTTTGAATCGTGATGATGGGTTCTTCCAACTCGCCGTTGAAATACTTCGCGTTCAAAGCGCGGAAAATTTTCTCAAGGTATCCTGCGGTGCGGCTTGTTTTGACGGTTTCTTTCATGGTGTTTTCCTCGCTTTCGTACTCTCAAAGTAAGTTCGTGTATCCCATCGGGATAAGGGGTTGCGGGTTGTTCCGCGATCAGCGGAAAAAAGCAAGGAAAAGCCCCAGTCAAGAGGACTGTGGAATACCGCAAGCAAAGCGAGGATATGCCGCAAAAGCCTCTTTACTGGGACTTTGGATTGATTTTATAATTTATGCAGGAACAACAGAACCGTTGTTATAGTGTAGCAGTTATAATGACACGGTGCGCATATACCCATAAGTTCGTTTTTGGGTTATTTTGGTGCACCAAAAAGATACCTCGCACGAAGCTGCGGGGTATTTTTTATTGCTGTTTTCCGGAAAAGCAGGAGCTTGGTGCACCATTGGTGGCGAGAACAGCTCGTGTATTTCAGGCTGTCAAAAAACTCTTGTTGGGGCGGGCATTGCTCGCCCGTGCCCGTTTGTCTGTGAAACAACTTCCCCGGAAAACGCGTTGCTGCGCCAAGTTTGCGGGCGACCAATGGTCGCCCCTACACATTCAATAGGGCAAGAATGTGATTTTTTGACACGCTGATTGCCCCTGCGGGGCATGCCCGGCCCCTACAGGGTGATGGAAGATTGCATTGGCGATCAAGGAAAAGGTGGGCGGGCGGCATGTATGCCGCCCCTACAGAGGAAGCAGTAAGGCTGGTGGCGGGGAAAGATACACAGTGATCCCCCGGTACCTTGCAGGGGAGAAAGGCTCTGCTGATTTTGGCCACCGAAGTTCCCGAAGAATAGAACAACAGACAAAGTGATATGCACTCCGACTTGGTGTACTGCGAAAAGCAGTGCTGTGGGGTGCATATCACTTTTTCCTGTAGAGATCTCCAGTAAACAGTGCGAATCCGAGTGTGATTTAATTGCTTGGGTGATAAGTATCTGGCTTATAGTCTTCCCAAGTCAAGAATGGTTCGCCCTCGTCAGGGCCGGAATTGTCCAAATGTTCACTAGGCACCGGTTGTCCCCAGCCTGCGGGTTCCTCATCAGTTTGGACAGCCCGATAGGTCACGCGGTAGCTTTTGTCGCAGTAGTCAAGCTGCAGAATGGTGGCCAACGCGGCATACTCTTCTTCAATAGGTGATACAATGTAAATGCGCCATTCGCAATCACCCTCCGCTATTTCTGCCAGCGCCATAATCTCCTTGGCCATAGCGTGGGCGATGTGTTCATCAGGCTTGTCATAGACCAATCCGTTTGCATCTAAAACCAGCTTACCATCCGCATAGGCCTCGGTGACGACCGCCTGCGAGGCAACCAGCACGGCGCGGGCCTTGGCAATGACCGCATTCTGCCGCGCCTTGTCTATGTAGCCGGTCAGCGAGGGCACCAGCAGCGCCGCCAGTGTCGCTAAAATTACCAATACAACAATTAGCTCCACCAAAGTAAAACCGGATGCCTTTTTAGAACTGCGGGATGCTTTCATGGCCGGACCCTCCTGCGCAAGACAGTATACTATCGTATAAAAACAGTATAAAATTGCAGGGACGGTCCCGTCAATGCGTAATAACGACAAAAATTGCTGCCGCCCTTTGTGACTTCTGCCCGCAGTGGCACTTCTTGCGCAGGGGGGTGCGGTATGCTATACTAACAGCAGGAAAAAAATATCCGGGTATCACCGCGCACCGCACCGGCGCGGGCGTTATGCAGCGATGCCCGGGTGCGATACCAGCCAAAAGGAGGTGCTGCGGATGACCCGCATTGCGATCGTGGAAGACGAGGCCGCCGTCCGAGAGCAGCTGACAGGCTATGTGCAGCGCTATACACGGCAGTACGGTACACCGTTTGAGGTTTCGGCCTTTGCAAGCGGTGTTGAGATCCTTGAGGAATACCGCCCGGTCTATGACATTATTTTTCTTGATGTTGAGATGCCGCATCTGGACGGCATGGAGACCGCCCGCCGCATCCGCGCGCTGGACAGCGATGTGCTGCTGATTTTTATTACCAACATGGCGCAGTATGCCATCAAGGGGTACGCGGTGGGGGCGCTGGATTATGTGCTGAAGCCCGTGCCGTATTTTGCCTTTTCGCAGCAGCTGCAAAAGGCTGTGAACCAGCTGGCCCGCCGTGTGCGCCACTATCTGGCCGTTCCGGTGGACGGCGGCATGCGCCGGCTGGATGCGGCAGGCATCTATTACATTGAGAGTGAGGGCCACCGCATCCACTTTTACACCGAGGATGGTGATTTCTCGACCCCCGGTGCGCTCAAAACGCTGGAGGAAAAGCTGGCTGCGCAGCCCTTTGCGCGCTGCAACAGCGGGTATCTTGTCAATCTGGCACAGGTGTCCGGTGTGCAGCAGAGCGTTGTGCAGGTCGGCCCGTATGAGCTGCAGATCAGCCGCCCCAAGAGAAAGAGCTTCCTTGCGGCGCTGGCGGATTTCATCGGGGGTGAGGGGTAATGTCCGTTTTACCGGATGTACCGCGGCTGTACACGGCACTGGCGGAGATCTTGGCCGCGCTGCTGTATGCGCAGGCACGACCGCCCCGCACTGCAAAGCCGGTGTACTGGGGCATAACCGCCGTCTGGGCGATTCTGCTGGCAGTGTTTTTACACCTGACCGGCCATGTGCCGCTTGCGTGGTGGGTGCCCTGCATGGTGACGGCTATCGCGGCGATGTATCTCTACCTCTGGGCCACGCGGGAGATGAACCTGCGGGAGGCCGGCTACAGCTGCGCGCGGGCGTTTGTTCTGGCGGAGCTGGCAGCCAGTCTGGAATGGCAGCTGCACTGCTGGCTCTGGCCGCAGCGCGGGGGCGGCGAAATACCGGCGCTGCTGCTGTTGGCGGCTGTCTACGGCGCACTGTATGGCGGGCTGTACCTGTTTGAGCGCCGCCGCGTGATCGCCGCGCGGCTGAAGGTTACGGCGGCGGCCACGCTGATGGCGGCCGTTATGGCGCTGACTGTATTTGCTGTGAGCAACCTGAGCTTTATCGCCGAGGCACAGGCAACGATGAGCGTCTACTACATCCGCACGCTGGTGGATTTTGCCGGGGTGCTGATTTTGAGCGTCCAGCATGAGCAGCTGCGGGAAACGGCGCTGCACAGCGAGCTTTCCGCCATGGACGCCGTGTTGCACCGCCAATATGAGCAGTACCGCCAAAGCAAGGAGAATATACGCCTGATCAACCGGCGCTACCACGAATTGAAAATGCAGATCGCGGCCATCCGGGCCGAGCGGGATCAGGCCAAGCAGAATGCCGCTCTGGCGGAGATGGAGAGCGATATCCGCCGCTATGAGGCAGAGAATAAGACCGGAAACCCGGTGCTGGACACGCTGCTGACGGCCAAAAGCCTGTACTGCCAGCAGCACGGCATCAACATGACCTGTGTCGCAGACGGCACGCTGCTGAATTTTTTGACAACGGGGGAGATATGCACCATTGTCGGCACAGCGCTGGACAACGCCACCGAGAGTGTGCTGACCGAGCAGGACCCAGAAAAACGGCTGATCCGCACAGCCATCTACGCCCAAAACGGCTTTGTGATGCTGCGGTTTGAAAACTACTGCACCCAGCCCGTGGAGTTGGGCCCGGACGGTCTGCCACGCCGCAGCAGCCACGGCGGCTACGACCTGAAAAGTGTCCGCGCTGCCGCTGAGGCCCGTGGCGGCACCCTGACCCTACACTGGGAAAACGAGTGGTTCACTCTGCGGGTGCTGCTGCCGCAGAAATAATCAGCCGCCATGGCGTTGGCAGGTTGCACAACCGAACAAGGACAAACTTAGGCAAAACGCGCAGAGAATTTCCTGCTTGTTTTGCCTTTTTTGCAAAGTATGCACCAAAACCGGCAGGTTATGCAAAAAGTGCCCTATTTTGCCCCAGCTCTGCTACAATAGAGACAACACAAAGGCAGACGCCTGTATAATGTGTACAAGAAAGAGAAACGCAAATGGCGAAGCAACCGAAAGTCCGCAAGCCGCATCCCGTACTGCATGGAATCGGGCTGGCACTGTCCGCGATGTTGTTGGCCGCAGTGCTGGCCGGTACCTATGTGCTGTCCACGATGGCTACCATCATCGACAGCTTTATCGGTGTGCCCAGCGGCAACTATTCCGAGACCGAGATCGCAGACACCAAGCTGAAGGCCGAGGCCCTTGCCGCTGAGGTCGAGGCCGAGGGGACCGTTCTGGTGCAGAACAAGGACAACACCCTGCCCCTGAGCGCCGACACCAAAAAGGTCAATGTGTTCGGCTGGCCATCCACCGCATGGCTGGGCAGCGGCTCCGGCTCCGGTGGTGTGAACGCCGTCAACACGGATCTGCTGGCTGCCCTGACCGCCTACGGTATTGAGTACAACACCGAGCTGACCGATATGTACAAGGACTTCCAGCCCGGCCGCGAATATCTCAAAACACTGAACAGCCGCCCCGAGCAGTCCGGCCGCCTGTACGAGCCTGACATCAACAACACCGCCTACTACACCCAGTCGATGCTGGATAGCGCCAAAAATTACTCCGACACCGCCGTGGTCGTCATCGGCCGTCTGGCAGGCGAGAGCAACGATGCCACCAAGCAGCAGTACAAGCGCACCGAAAAGGGCGGCAACATCGTGGTGGACGACACCCGCACGATGCTGGAGCTGACCACCGAGGAAGAGGCTCTGCTGACCTACGTTGGTGCCAACTACAAAAATGTGGTCGTGCTGGTCAACTCCACCAATGTGATGGAGCTGGGCCAACTGGAGACCATCCCCGGTGTGGATGCCTGCCTGATTGCCGGGCTGTCAGGCTCGGAGGCTGCCTCGGTCATTCCCGCCGTTTTGTGGGGTGAGAAGGAGCCGAGCGGCCGCACCGCCGACACTTGGGCCTATGATCTGACCACCGCAGCCAGCTACGCGAACGCCGGGCTTGAGGGCGTGGGCGCTTACACCGATGCCGAGGGTCTTTACCCGGCGGACGGCACCACCTGCGGCAACCTCGATGCCCCCTATGCCTATGAGCAGGTCTCCTATGCGGATTACGCCGAGGGCATTTACATCGGCTACAAATGGTACGAGACCGCTGACGCCGAGGGCTACTGGAGCAATGTTTCCAACGAGTACGGCACCGGCTATGACGGCGTTGTGCAGTATCCGTTCGGCTACGGCCTGTCCTACACCAGCTTTGACTGGGACATCACCGATGCCGCCGCCGACGGCAGTACCCTGACCAAGGACGGCGATGTGACGGTCAAGGTCACCGTTACCAACACCGGCGACCGTGCGGGCAAGGATGTTGTCCAGCTGTACTATACCGCCCCCTACATCACCGGCGAGATCGAGAAATCCAGCGTGGAGCTGGCTGCCTTTGGCAAGACCAAGGAACTGCAGCCCGGCGAAAGCGAGGAGGTCACCCTGACTGTCCCCGTGGAGAAGATGGCAAGCTACGATGCCTACGATGCCAACCACAACGGCTTTGCCGGCTATGAGCTGGACGCCGGTGACTATATCTTTACTGTGCGCCACGATGCCCACACCGTGGACGATGCCGAGAAGGCAACGCTGACCTGCACGCTGCCGGCCAATGTGCAGTATCCGACCGACAGTGTCTCCGGCAGCGAGGTCGGCAACAAGTTCACCGGCAGCGATGCCATTGACGGCGTAAGCCTTGACGGCAGCGATTCCGAACAGAACATTACCTACCTGACCCGCGCCGACTTTGCGGGCACCTTCCCGAAGGCCTGCACCCCCAGCCGCGCTATGACCGACAATGTCAAGGCGCTGAACCTCTACACCGCCGACATGGCGAACGGCTACATCAACGAGGCCGATGAGGCCATTACTACCGGTGCCAAGAACGGTCTGAAGATCGAGGATAACGGCAAGACTACCGAGCTGGGCTACCAGCTGGGCGCTGACTTCAACGACCCGCAGTGGGATGCCCTGCTGGATCAGCTGACTGTGGACGAGATGGAAAACCTGTTTGTCAACGGCTACGGCGGTCTGGTCGAGCTCAAGAGCGTCGGCAAGGTACGCAGCAAGGACGCCGACGGCCCCGCACAGATCGGCGGCTTTACCGGCATGGGTGCCGGAACCGGCTTCCCCAGCTCCAGCACGCTGGCCCAGACCTGGAACGCCGACCTTGCTTTGCAGGAGGGCCGTACCATCGGCACGCAGGCACTGCAGAACGGCTACACCGGCTGGTACGCCCCTGCCACCAACATGCACCGCAGCCCCTTCAACGGCCGTAACTATGAGTATTATTCCGAGGACAGCCTGCTATCCGGCGTCATCTGCGGCAACACCGTGCAGGGTGCCAACGATGCCGGTGTCTACACCTACGTCAAGCACTTTATCTGCAATGACGGCGAAAGCGGCATCTACCGTGATTCCGTCTACACATGGATGACCGAGCAGACCCTGCGTGAAACCTACCTGCGCCCCTTCCGGATGCTGGTAGAGGAGTACGATGCTGTCGGTTTGATGAGCAGCTACAACCGCATCGGCGCGGTCTGGGCAGGCGGCAGCGAGGCGCTGCTGACCGGTATCCTGCGCGATGAATGGGGCTTTGACGGCGCTGTTATCACCGACTACGCCGACCACCACAGCTTCATGAACGGCGATCAGGCCCTGCGTGCAGGCGGCAGCCTTTGGATGTCCGGCATGATGGGCGGCCAGCTTACCTGCGAGACCGGCTCCAACAGCTATATGCAGGCGCTGCGCCGTGCCGCCAAGGAGACCCTTTACATGTACCTGCATGTCCGCGTGACCAACCGCGACTATGCCGAGAGCATCGGCGATACCGCCGCGCTGCGCCACGACTTTAAGCCCGCTGTGCTCGGCTGGCGCCACCTTGTTGCGCTGATCGACCTTGTTGCCGTGGCACTGTTTGCACTGGCGATCCGCGGCATTGTCCGTGATGTCAAGCTGTACAAGGCCGCGAAGGCTGCCAAGGCCGAAAACAAGAATGCATAAGAATACCCCCCGCAATACTGCACAATGCAAGCGCATGACCGTGACTTGAAATTGCGCTGTATTGCCCTTATTAAAAAAGGAGTGCGTCCCCTTGAAAAACGCTGAAATCATCGCAAAACTGAATCTGGAACAAAAATGCGCGCTGCTTTCGGGCGCGGGCACCTTCACCACGCGCGGCTGCCCCAAGGCGGGTGTGCCGTCCATCACCCTGTCGGACGGGCCGAACGGCGTGCGCAAGCAGGCCGGGGCGGCGGACCATCTGGGCCTGAACCCCAGCGTGCCGGCGACCTGCTTCCCGACTGCGGCCACCGTGGCCTGCAGCTGGGATCCCGCACTGGGCGAGGAGATCGGCCGCGCCATGGGTGAAGAGGCTGCCGCGCAGGAGGTTGCCGTGCTGCTCGGCCCCGGGCTCAACACCAAGCGCAGCCCCCTGTGCGGACGCAACTTTGAGTATTTTTCCGAAGACCCGTATCTTTCGGGCAAGATGGCCGCCGCCTATGTGCGGGGCATCCAAAGCGAGGGCATTGCAGCCTGCCCCAAGCATTTTGCCGTCAACAGTCAGGAGCTGCGGCGCATGGCGTCCGACTCCGTTCTGGACGAGCGCACGCTGCGCGAGCTGTACCTGACCGGCTTTGAGATCGTGGTCAAGGAGGCTGCGCCCAAGACCATCATGTCGAGCTACAACCTCGTCAACGGCACCTATGCCAACGAGAACGCCCATCTTCTGCAGGATATTCTGCGCAGGGACTGGGGCTTTTCCGGTGCCGTTGTGACCGACTGGGGCGGCTCCAACGACCATGCGCTCGGCGTAAAGAACGGCTCCACGCTGGAAATGCCCGCCCCCGGCGGTGACGCCGTGCGGGAGCTGCTGGCTGCCGTACAAAGCGGCAAGATCACCGAGGCGGATGTGGATGCCCGGCTGGACGAGCTGCTGACGCTGGTGCTGGATACAAGTGCTGCCGTGCAAAAGCACAGCCGCAGCTTTGACGCCGATGCGCACCATGCGCTGGCCCGCCGTGCCGCCGCCGAGAGCGCCGTGCTGCTGAAAAATGACGGCGGCATCCTGCCGCTGGCCGCCGGTGCAAGGGTTGCCGTTATCGGTGACTTTGCCGAAACACCGCGCTATCAGGGTGCCGGCTCGAGCGCCGTAAACTCTATCAAGGTCGATACGCTGCTTGATTGCCTTGCGCAGAGCGGGCTGCAGTGCGCGGGCTTCGCCGCAGGCTTTGACCGTCAGGGCCGCCCCGATGCCGACAAAAAGGCGCAGGCCGTGGCACTGGCCCAAAAGGCCGACACGGTGCTGCTCTGTCTGGGTCTGGATGAGATCAAGGAGAGCGAGGGTCTTGACCGCGTGGACATGAAGCTTGCTGATAACCAGATCGAGCTTTTGCAGGCGGTCGAGCAGGCCAACCCCAACACGGTGGTGGTCCTGAACGCCGGTGCATCGCTGGAAACGCCGTGGCTGGCCCACTGCAGGGCGCTCGTCTATGGGGCGCTGGGCGGGCAGGCCGGTGCCGGTGCCATGGTGGATGTGCTGACCGGCAAGGTCAACCCCGGCGGCAAGCTGGCCGAGACATGGGCCAATGCCTATGAGGAGACCCCCGCCAAGGATAACTTTGCCGGGGCAGGCCGCACCGTGCAGTACCGCGAGGGACTGTATGTCGGCTACCGCTATTACCAGACCGCCGGGGTGCCGGTGGCGTTCCCGTTCGGCTACGGCCTGAGCTACACAAGCTATGCCTATTCCGACCTGAAGGTCACCGCCGACAGTGTGAGCCTGACCGTGACCAACACCGGTGCGCGTGACGGCGCGGAGATCGTGCAGGTCTATATCGCAAAGCCCGGTGCGGAGATCTTCCGCCCTGCGCAGGAGCTAAAGGCCTTTGCAAGGGTGCCGCTTGCGGCAGGGGAGAGCCGCACGGTTACGCTCCCGCTCGATGACAAGGCGTTCCGCTACTGGAACACCAGAACCAACGGCTGGGAGATTGAGGGCGGCCGGTATGAGGTTCGTGTCGGTGCCTCCAGCGCGGACATCCGCCTGACGGCCAATGTTGACATCTGCGGCACCAATGCCCCCGATCCCTATGCCGGCAAGGCGCTGCCGCACTACAAGAGCGGCAGTGTGCAGAATGTGCCCGATGCCGAGTGGGAGGCCCTGCTCGGACATCCCATCCCGCAGGATAAGGTCAAAATCGACCGCAACATGACGCTGGGCGAACTGAACCACAGCCGCAGCCCGCTGGGCTGGCTGATCTGGGCCGTGCTGACAGCACTGCTGAACGCCAGCTTCAAAAAAGGCAAGCCCGATCTGAATGTGCTGTTCCAGTACAACATGCCGCTGCGCGCGCTGGCCAAAATGACAAGCGGTGCCATCAGCATGGGCATGGTGGACGGCATCGTGCTGGAGGCAAAGGGTTTCTGGGTCATCGGTCTGCTGAAGGTCATCGTCGAGGCCGTTAAAAACATCATCC
>OLPO01001255.1_pt1 | contig 17806 bp, 12 predicted proteins | sample 1672831 | NCBI WGS metagenome assembly OLPO01 (sample SAMEA3136728, study PRJEB25190) | human gut metagenome
GTGTGCAAGAATTGGGGTCTTTTTGCCTTCCCCCGCGAGGGAAGGTGGCCCGCAGGGCCGGATAAGGGGCGTGTGCACGGCAATAGCCTGTAAACGGGCAGCATCCGCAAGTTCGACCCTCATCAGTCAGTGGTCGGGGCCACTGACAGCTTCCCCCTCCGGGGGGAAGCCATGCGCGCGAAAGGCTGCATTTTTACATTTTAAAGCCCGCCCCGTTTGACGGCGCCCGGACTGCCGTGGTATAATATAATTTCCGACACATAACGTGCATTTTTAACGGAGGAATCAATATGCTCATCCCTGTGCTGCTTTTTATTGTCGGTCTGTTGTTCCTGATCAAGGGCGGCGACTGGTTTGTTGACGGCGCGTCCTCACTGGCCCGCCGCTTCCACCTGCCGGAGCTGCTCATCGGCGCGACGGTGGTCTCCATCGGCACGACGCTGCCGGAGGTCATGGTCTCCACGATGTCCGCGCTGTCCGGCCATGGCGAGATCGCCTACGGCAACGCCATCGGCTCGGTCATCTGCAATGCGGCACTGATCGCGGCAATCACGATTGCGGTGCGCCCCGGCAGGGTAGACCCCAAAACGCTGAAAACCCCCGTCGCCTTCTTCTTCGCGGCGGCGGCCATCTACTGCATTGCGGCCTATGTTTTCGGCAGATTCACCCGCGTCATGGGCATCATCATGCTGGCAATGTTTGTGGCGTACATGGCCGCCAACGTGCTGCAGATGAAAAACACCCCCGCCGGTGAGCAAGAGGCGTCCGAGGAGGAGGAAATGCCCCTCGCCAAGACGCTGATCCTGCTTGTGCTGGGCGCGGTGCTGATCGCCGTCGGCGCAAACCTGCTCGTGGACAACGGCACCCTGATCGCGCAGGCCCTCGGCGTGCCCGAGAGCGTCATCGCTCTGACGTTTGTCGCGCTCGGCACCTCGCTGCCCGAGCTGGTCACGGCCATCACCTCGCTGGTCAAGGGCCACAGCGACCTGTCGCTGGGCAACATCGTCGGTGCGAATGTCTTTAACCTTGTGCTGGTCAGCGGCGTGTCGATCACGCTGGCACCTTTCACCATCCCGCAGAGCGCCACGCTGTTCGGCATCAATTCCAGCCTTGTGCTGGATCTGCCGGTCATGCTGGCTGTCATGCTGATCATGACGGTCCCCGCCCTCGTCAAGGGCAAGCTGCACCGCGCCCAGGGCATCCTGCTCCTGGTGATCTACGCCGCCTTCTGCGCGGTGCAGTTTGCGCTGTAAAGAAAAAGGCTTCATCGCCCGTGTGGACGTCCCCGCCGACGTGCGCCGCACCTTTGCACAGCTCCAAACCGTCTGCGGCAAGCAGACCCGCGCCGCCAACCCGGCGTTCGCCACCCAAAAGACAGAATAGAATTTCCATGCCCGGCATACACTTCCGCGAGGTGGTGTGTATGCTGGGCATTTTTGGTTTGTTTTTGCAGGCGGCGGCAGGGCATATTCTGTATCTGGCGCTGCATCTCGAAAGCGGGTCCTTCCCGCGTCCGCTCCCGCCGGACAGGGAGCGCGCGGCCTTTGCCGATCTGCAAAAGGGCGGGGCAGCCGCCGCACAGGCGCGGGATACGCTGATCCGCCACAATCTGCGGCTCGTCGCGCATATCTGCAAAAAATACTATGCCGGGAACAGCGCACAGGACGACATGATCTCCATCGGCACGATCGGGCTTATCAAGGCGGTGGATACCTTCGACCCCGCCAAGGGCAAGCGCTTTGCCAGCTATGCGAGCAGATGTATTGAGAATGCTATCCTCACCCCAACGCGCTTTGCAAGACAAACAGTGACGGTTTACAGGAAACCACCCCTTGCTGGCACGTATTTGCGCAGTTTTCCGCTACTAATTACCTGATGTGTCGCATTGAGAGAGGTATTGCACGATATGCACCGCTCTGCATCTATGTTTTTCGATTGGTTGCTCCGAGGCGGCTGTTGGAAGCGCAGATATTTAACCGACGATATCACAGCTATGCGGAAATTCAAAATGTCCCGGATAGAATGCGTTGGTGCCGATACCATATGGGGCTTATGCAGAAGGAGGTTGCGGCTTTGGTTGGCGTATCAGAGGGCGTTTATATGGGCATGGAAAAGGCAAGGAACGAGTACTATGAAAAGGACGTTGTGGACAAGTTGGCGGCGCTGTTTCACATTCCGGTTCAAGATTTACTGGATGAGTACAATGCTTTTATGTATAACGACCCTGCAAAGAAGATCCGTGAATACCGTATGAGCCTTGGGCTTGGAACGGAGCGTTTTGCGAGAAAAATAGGAACATCGGATACCTGTGTTCGTTCTTGGGAAAATAATACGAAGCTCATAAGCCGAAAAAGCTGGGAGAGATGTTTTAAGGGTAGGATAAAATAAAAGGGCAGGTGAACAAACCCAATCAGGGCTGTTCACCTGCCTTTTCTTTGGCAGTTTTTATGATGGCATCCAGCAGTTGAATCTTCTGCTCGGAAGAACAATTCAAATCTTGAAGACGGTGGTTGACAATATCGGCGTGGATACCGGCAACCCGGTTTGCAAGATCACGCTGACCGGCTTCTGTTTTAGGATAGTAAACAATTACATGGATCGGAGCGCTTTTTCTGGCGATACCACACACCTCCCTCCGCACTCAAAATTTATGAGAGAGAGGATGTCTACTATTCCTTTTTACATCGCTCTCTCTGATTGCGTGTTCATTATATCAGAAAAAACAACGATGGTATATACAAAAGCTGCGCGGATGTAATGCGGACACTATGCTTTTATCATGCAAAATTCCACCATCTTGACAGGGCGGACATTCTTGTGCTATACTCCACCTGTAAATGATTTTTGTGCCTTGCGCACACGTTGTTTGAGTTTGTAATTCGTGCCAGCAGCCTTGTCCTGCCCTTATAGGGTGGACGCTGCGGCACTTTTCTTTTTATACGGGGTGGAAGCACCCAACCATAGCGAGAATGATCGTGGTTCACGGCTTGCCGTGAACATCAGGCATTGCCTGCGGTCATTCTCGCCTTTTTATTTTGTTTCAGAGCCAATCGGCTTTGAGAAATACATTTTATATAGGAAAGGTGGAACACCAAATGAACGAACAGGCAAGACCCAAGGCAATCGCACGGCGCATTACACGCCCGCGCAAGACAAAAACCATCCCGCGCAATTTGCAGTATCGGCTGTACAATGTGCGCTCCCGGCCGAAGCGTCCCTATCGCCAGCGCGAGAGGAGGGGCTAAGGATGCCGGAGCACATACGGCGGGAACCCAAGGTGCTGGTCAGCACCGAAGCTCTTACCGAGCAGGAATGGCTGACGTACCGCAGGCAGGGGATAGGCGGCAGTGATGTCGCCGCGATCCTCGGCATTTCTCCGTTTCGTACCGCCCGCGACCTGTACGATGACAAGCTGAACATTGCTTCGGCTGTCGATGATACAGGCAACTGGGTAGCGCTGGAAATGGGGCATTTGCTGGAACCGCTGGTCGCGCAAATCTTCACCAAGAAAACCGGATTGGAAGTTTTCCAGATCAAGAAGATGTTTCAGCACCCGCAGTATCCCTTTATGCTAGCAGATGTGGACTACTTCGTCCGCCTGCCAAACGGAAAAATTGCGCTGCTGGAGATAAAAACGACCAACTACAACGCAAAAGACCACTGGTGGAAGGACGACGAGGAATGTGTTCCCATCTATTACGAAACACAGGGGCGGCATTACATGGCCGTTATGGACATCGACGAAATCTTCTATTGCTGCCTCTACGGCAACAACGAGGACGAAGTCATCATTCGCCACCTGTACCGTGACCGGGAATACGAGCAGGAGATGATTTATCTGGAACGCGAGTTCTGGCACGACCACATCCTGACCCGCATCCCGCCGCCCTACACCGAGGACGGCAGCCTGATCCTAGAAAGTCTGCGCCGCCGTCTGGGTGCTGCCGACAAAACCATCCCGGCCATTCAGCTCGACAATGACCTGTCCGCCACCATGCTGCGATACCTCCGCCTACAGGAGCAAAAACAGCAGGTGGAAACGCGGGTCAAAACGCTGGACACAGAAATGCAGCGTCTGAAAGGCCAAATGGTTGCCAAACTGGGCGGCAGCTGCATGGCGATGGGGGAGTACGGCGGTACACAGTACACCATCAGCTACAACCCCGTCAGCCGGACAGGCATCACGAAAGACAATCTCCAAAAGCTGAAGTTGCTGCACCCGGATATTTACGATGAATACGTCACAGTGTCGGAATCACGGCGGTTCAGCATCAAGGCAAAAGCGGCAGACGAAGCCGCCTGACAAAGAAGGGAGCGTGCCTATGCACGACAGTGAACAGGAACACAGCGGCATCACCGGCTGCCGTGTTACCTACGAATCCACGATTTTTTACAATGAAGCAAACAAATTCTCCATCATCGTTGTCAAGACCAGTGACCCGCGCATCCCGCCGCAGGCTTGCAGCGGCCGCTACTACGGCGACCGTATGCTGCGCTTTACGGCAGTGGGGTACGAACTGCCCCGCACCAAGGCGGTGGAGCTGGAACTGGATGGCGAGTGGGTGGAGAGCAAGTACGGGTACCAGCTGCAAGTCGAGCAGTGGCAGGAAATCGTTCCGCAGACAGCGGACGGTCTGCTGGCATACTTGGGTTCCGGGCTTATCAAGGGCATCGGTCCCAAGACAGCAGAGGACATTGTCGCCACGTTCGGACCGGACACCTTGAATATCCTTGACAACGAGCCTGAGAAGCTGCTGCAAATCCGCGGCATAACCGAGGGCAAACTCAAGGACATTGAGGAATCCTACGCCGAGAGCCGCGTCCTGCGCAACCTTATGAGCCTTTTGGGGCCGTTCAAAATTACGCCCGCCACGGCGCTGAAAATTTATCAGAACTTTGGTCCGGCGTGTGTGGACATCCTCAAAAAATGCCCGTATGACCTGTGCCAGATCTCCGGCTTCGGCTTCAAGCGTGTGGATGGTATCGTCCGCAAGACGGACAACCGTCTGCACAGCGCCGAGCGCATCAAAGGCGCGGTGCTGTACACACTGGAGGATGCCCGCAGCAAATCGGGGCATCTGTTTCTGCCTGCTGAGGACCTGACGAAAGAAACATTACTTCTGCTCAACGCGCCTATTCCCATCCCGGAACAGCGCGTCCGCGCCGAGGAAGTGCAGGAAACCCTGCAGCAGATGATCCTGCACGGCGCAGTAGTCGCCTACAAGCAGTACCTGTACAGTCCGCGCGTGTTTGGGCAGGAGGATGACACCGCCCGCATGATTGCCGAGCGGCTTGCCAATATCAGCGTGGCAGAGAACATTGAATCTGCGCTGGAATCGGTGCGCGAAAGCCTGGGCATTACGCTTTCCCAAAAACAGGAGCAAGCGGTGCGCACGGCATTTCAGCATGGGCTGACGATTATCACCGGCTCGCCCGGTACCGGCAAGACCACCGTGTTAAAGGCCATTATCGAGGTGTTCAAGAACCTGCACCCGAAAGGAAAGTTCGCTCTTATGGCTCCCACGGGCCGTGCCAGCCGCCGCATGGCGGAAAGCACCGGCGTTGACGAAGCCCGCACGCTGCACAGCGCACTGGGTCTCGGCACAGGGGAAGAAATCGGAGACGGCGAGCGAGTCCGCTTTGTGGATGCCGACCTTATCATCGTGGACGAGTTTTCTATGGTGGATATGTGGCTGGCACAACAGTTTTTCAAGCGCATCGGCCAGCACACGCGGGTCGTTCTTGTGGGCGACCCGAACCAGCTGCCCAGCGTGGGCGCGGGCAATGTGTTCTATGAACTGATTCACAGCGGAATGGTGCCTGTCACCGTGCTGGATTGGATTTTCCGCCAGTCAAAGGACGGTCTGATTGCTTACAACGCAAAGTTCATCAACGAAGGCAGCACCAAGCTGTACTACGGCAATGACTTTGTGTTTGTGGACAGCCCGACGCAAATCGAGACAGCGCGGCGCATCCAAGATATTTACTGCAAGGAAGCCGCCGAGCGTGGTATCGAAAATGTGCAGATCCTTTCGCCGTTCCGTGAGAAAGGCGAGGCAGCGTCTGAGCAGCTCAACCGGGCCATTCGGGAACGGGTCAATCCGTTCCGTTCGGCCGAGGAAGAAGTGAAGATCGGCAACCGCACTTTCCGCGTCCATGACCGCGTCATGCAGACAAAGAACACCGAGAAAGTGTCCAACGGTGACCTTGGTTTTATTACCGGCATCACCACAGGCAGCAAAGGCGAACGGCTCGTGCAGATGGATTTTGGCGGCGACCGCAAGTTGACTTACACGCCGGAACAGCTGGCGCATGTTGACCTTGCTTACGCTACCACGATTCATAAGGCAATGGGCAGCGAGTTTGAAACGGTCATCATCCCCATCGTCAAGGCGCACACAATCATGCTGTATCGCAATTTATTGTATACAGCTGTGACCCGCGCCAAGAAAAAGGTTATCCTTGTAGGGCATAAGCCGATTCTGTTTATGGCGGTTCATCGCGCCGATATCAGCAAGCGAAATACCATGCTGGGGGAGCGCATCCGCCTGTACTGCAAGGCCTACAACACCGAACGAAACGCACTGCCGGAACTACAACAGGCCGGCTGAATGTAATAATGAAGGGAGAAATCACCCATGAAAGGGAATCAAGAACCTATGCTGTACACAACCAACTCCGCTGTAGCCGCACTGAACCACGTACCCGGCTTTGACCCGCTGAAATTCCTGCGCCGCACGATTTCCCGCAAAACCGGAGAGGACGTGATGCGCCTTGACCTGCGGTACAAAAAGCTGTGGTTCCGGCTGGCCTGCCCCACGGGGCGGCTGAAGCTCAATGCCCTGCGCATCACTGAGAAAATGGCCATTTTTGAAGCCAAGGTTTACCGTGACCGTGAGGATGCCGAGCCGCTGAGCAGCTACGTTGCCAACTGCACGCTGGACGCAACGCCCGGTGGGCTGTATGTGGAGGCCGCGCAGGAGGAAGCGCTGGATACGGCGCTCTCCAATGCGGGCTTTGGCATCCAGTTTGCCGATGTGGGCAGTGAATCCGAGGAGTACGGCAGCGAGGTGCCGGTGGGAGCAAAAGCAGAGATTGCAAAACCTGTTCAGGTAAAAACGGAAGTAACCGAGTCTGTACAGACGAAAGCAGAAGATGCAGAACCTGTGCAGAAGCAGCCGGAGCCCGTGAAAGCTACCCCGCATGAGGCTGCCAAGGCTGACCCGCTGGATGCCATCATGGCGGACGATATGCCTATCCCCGAACAGACTACGGCAGAAGTCGTAAAAAAGCCTAAGACGGTTGTGCCGGAATCCGTGCAGTCAGCACAGACCCCGCCAGAACCGCCGCAGAATGTCATTGTGCTGGAACAGGAACCTCCTACCGCAGCGTATACCCAAAGCAGCCCGGTGGAAGAAATCTACCGCCAGATGACCTACGAGCAGGCGCAGAACGTCATCGTAGACTGCGGCACCTGCAAGGGCTGGACGCTGGCGCAGGTGGCTGACCGCCGCCCTGCCAGCCTGCGCTGGTATGTGAAAGGCTATCAGGGAGAGAACAATATTCTTCGCGCGGCGGCCGCCATTATATGGGACAGCTTGCAGGAGAAACAGGCAGGATAACCGGGAAGGAGGCCGTTTTGCATGACCTCATCTTCCGATACGTTTCCGTTTGGCATTGCCGATGTAGTAGAACTGCTGGGGCTTACCGTCCGCCGCCGTCTGCCGTCGAGCCTGTACCTGAACTGCCCCTTTTGCGGGGATCAGCGCGGGCGGCTCAACGTCAACACCGACAAAAATGTCTGGCGCTGCAACCGCTGCGGTGCGGCGGGTGGTATGCTGGCATTGTATGCCCGCTATAACTGCACCAGCAATGCCGATGCCTACCGCGAGATTTGCGAAGCGCTGGGGCGATACACACCCCGGCCAAGGGTAAATGACTGCATCGGGGTAAAGCCGGAGCAGAATGTCCGCGCCACCCCACAGGAGATACACCAGACTTACTCGCTGCTGCTCTCCATGCTGCCGCTGACACCCACGCACAAGGCACATCTGCTGTCACCGCGGCGCGGGCTGACCGAGGAACAGATCGCAAGGTTCGGGTTCAAATCGACCCCGCCTGCGTTTCTGTGCCGAAGTTATGCCGAGCGCCTGCGGCGGCAGGGCTGCACCTTACAGGGTGTGCCGGGCTTCTATCAAGACGATGCCGGGCGGTGGACGATCAATTTCAGCAGCTGCACGGCGGGCATCCTGCTCCCGGCTGTCGGTATGGACGGATTGATTTGCGGTATGCAAATCAGGCTGGACACACCGCTGCGCCGCAGGGATGACCCACCGGGCAAAAGCGGGGCGAAGTATATATGGCTGTCTTCTATCGGCAAGCCGCATGGCGTGACCTCCGGCAGCCCGCTGCATTTTGTGGGCGAGCCGTTTGCCAAGACCGTATATGTGACGGAAGGGCTGCTCAAAGCCGATATTGCCTACTGCTTGACAGGACGCTCGTTTGTTGCTGTGGCAGGGGTGAACAGCTTGAACGGCTTGGAATCCGCCCTGCGCTGTATGGCGCAGAACGGCACCAAACTGATCGTGGAAGCCTACGACATGGACAAGTTAGAGAACGAGTATGTGGCAGACGCTGCCGAAAAGGTCCAGCAGATTGCCCATGCCGCGGGGCTGCAAAGCACAAGCCTTGTCTGGAATACTGCCTACAAAGGCATAGATGACTGGCAGCTTGCTTTGCGGCAGGAAGATGCAAAAGAAAAAGCGGCATAAGGCCGCGCAAAGTTATGGCAGAGAGCTACCGTATGGCGGCTCTCTGCCTTTTTTAGAAAGGATATGACGATGGGTATATTATCTGAAATTGATATGATGAACCGTGATGCCGAGGATGATGCCTTTGAGGTGTCCTCGGACAGTGAAACCGTAGATTCTTTCAGCGAAGAATTTGAGCCAGTTGAACCTCAAAAGCCGGATCAGCAGGCAGAAGATGAAGAAGCCCGCAAAAAGGCTGAATTTGATGCAGCCGAAGCCAAGCGCAAAGCCGAATGGGAGGCAAAACAGGCGCAGAAGAAACTGCGGGAACAGCAGGAACTGGACCGCCTTGCCGCCATGTCGGATGACGATGTGATGCAAGCATCCATGAACCGCGTTTCCCAGGATACCGAGCGCCTGACCCGCCGCAACATGAAACTCTGCGTTATGGAGGATGTGCAGACCGAGTGTCTGGCCGACCCCGCCTTTGCCCGACTTGTGATGAACCCCAAGAAAAAGATGCTGAACTGCTTCCACTACATCAACCGCAAGGCGCGGGAGTATCTGGAACAGGAAATGAAGGACAACGACGAAAAGCCTATGGGCGGCGGTTTCGGCGGTGATGTGCCGGACGAACTCTGCTACCAGTGGGCGCGGGAGTATTTCCGAGACCCAGATGCCCAAGAGGACGCTGAACCCGAAGAAAAGTTTGTACCCAAAACTTACAACGGGAAAGTATCCAAAACCGGCAAAGGCAAGAAAGAAAAGTCCAAAAAGACAGAGCCTAAGCCTACCCCGAAACCCGCAGACGAAGAACAGCTTACCTTTGGTGACTTCGGCACAGAGGAGGCAGCAGGATGAAACTGGATAAACGAGCCTGCCGCCATGCGGCCAATGTTCCGCTGCACATCAGCCTGAATGCCGGTGTGCTGTACACGGAACGGGTGAAGTATCTTGTTACCGCCGCAGTCAAGCTGCTCGGCGGGCATAGGGTGCTGGCGGTTTACTTCTATGAGTGTGAACGCCTAAAAACAAATGACCGTATGCCGAAGTGGGTCGTGTTTCAAGGCAAGGATACCTTTACCACGCTGGAACGCGATGCCGCAGGAAACGTCAAATGGCGGGATGCCATGCTGACGAATCTGACGGGTTATTATAGTGGTTCATTCCTGCCCGCCTGTGTGTTTTATAAAAAAACAGGATGTCATACGATTGCAAGGTACATCCATGTTGAAGCAAATCCGACATTAGTGCTGAAACAATTGGACAGGTATCAACAAGATATCCGTGACCGACAGGCGAAAATCCGCCGCTACAAGAGAGATGCTGTAGTTCGGGACAAAATGCGCCGTGTGCCGCAAACGCCCGCCAACCTGAAACGCTGGGCGGATAAGCACATTATGCCGCACTATTTGTTCTATGACTACAATAACGGCCGCGCAAAAACACAAGCCCGCTGCACCTATTGCGAGAAGTTTTCCGTAATCAAAAGACCAAAAAACAACGATGTTTTGCGCTGCCCAAAGTGCAGACAGAAAGTCATAGCCAAGGCACAGGGGAAAAGAGCTGCCTACCATGAGGACAGGGAAACCTGTCAGGTAATCCGGCAAATCAGCCCGCAGGAGCTTGTGGTGCGTATCTATAAGCTGTACTGGTTTTATGCCAAAGGAAAGGATAGCATCAGAAAATCTGCGTATGAAGTCATGCGCATATTTGTCCGCAGTGATAACGGCAAGGACGCAACCATGGAGTCTTACTATTATGACAGCGGCTATGACAGTGTGACCCGCTGGCGGCGCGGCTATCGTCCGGGAGCGCTGTTCGGAATGGCGTGCTTCAGTTCGGAAGAAACCGGCACGGTGTATCTTCCGGGGCTTGAAAAGGCCCTGCAAGGTACACCTTGGGAATACTGCGCATTGAGCCAATTCTACGAGCAGACGGGCATCCCGATGCAGGTGAGCTATTATCTGAAAATGTACTTGCGGCATCCGCTTTTGGTCGAACGATTGACGAAAGTGGGCTTTGAGAACATTGCTGCAGATGTTATATACCGCGACGGGTTCAGTGATGCGCTGGACGAGATGCAGACCAAAACGCACCGTATCCTGCGCGTGGAAAAACAGGACGTACCTGTGCTGCGGGAGCAAAAAGCAAGTGTGCCGCTGCTGAAAAAGTATCAGGCGTATGTGGCAATCCGTCTGCGCGGAAGAAGTGTACTGTTTCAGTGGCAGCTTCACCATAAGGTGTCGGAGATTCCTGCGGATATATTCCAATACTTGACAGCTGAAAAGTTTATGCACTATATGGAAGCCCAATTCCCAATCTATTGGGAAAAGCGCCCGGCGAATGTGTACCGGGATCCAACGATGGAAACGCTGGTAATAACCTATGTGGATTACCTGCATATGTGCCGTAGGCAAGCCTATGACATGAAGGAAAAGTCGGTGCTGTTCCCAAAAAACTGCGCGGCTGCGCACGACCGAGAAGCAGAGCGCATCCAAAAAATCAACGATGCGCAGAAAAACAGGGCGTTCGGTATAGCCTACGCAGGCTTTGCGCGAAAAGCTGCGCTTTCCAATGAGGAACTGCAAATCGTCTGCCCGAAGCGAGCCAACGACCTTGTTGCCGAGGGAAGGGCGCTGCACCACTGCGTTGGCAGCTATATTGACCGCGTGGCAGAGGGAAGATGCCTGATCGTATTTGTCCGCCGCGTGGAAGAACCGAAAAAGCCGTATGTGACCGTAGAGGTGCGCGATGGAAAGATTGCGCAGATCCACGGTGACCACAACAGCAAACCAACGGAAGAAGTACAGAAATTTGTTGACCTGTGGAGCCGCAAGGTGCTGCCGATGGCTTTACAGGCCGCTTGAGAAAGGAAGTGCTTACCTTATGAAGCAAATAGGAAATCTCGCCATCGTCTGCGCCCGGCGCAAGGATGTGACCCTGCGCATTGAGCAGGGGAGAGTGATGGTCATGCTGGATGGCACCTATGCGCCGACCGCGTTTTCTGCCGATTGGGATGACGATGAAACCATCCTGTCGGTGATCAATGAACTGAACTTCGGCCACTGTGCCCCCAAAAAAGCAAATGAAAACTGAGGAATGGCAAGAGAAAGCCGCTTTCATAGCCAAGCTGCGGGAACTAACAAAACGCTTGAACCGCTGCCGCGCGGCGTATGAAGTCCATACGCCGCTGGTAAGCGATGAGATTTATGATATTCTGTTCAGCGACTTGCAGACACTGGAAAGCTGGCTGGGGTTGAGAATGAAAAACTCACCGACCAAGAAAGACAGCCATCTGATATGAGACAGCCTCCAACCTACGCGATATTGCGCGTGGGTTGGAGTTTTTTTCTTGGAGGAAAATCGAAAGCCTGAGTTTAATAAGGTAATATGATGTTGTATTGATGAATACATTGGTGGAGAAAGGCTTATGGTATCACGGAAAATAGTACGGAGCAGGCAAGTGGTCTGCAAGGAAAATAACATAAATAGGAACAAAGGAATACAGGCTTATTGCTACGTGGATAATTATTTGAAATCTTTTGTTGACATGTGTGCTGTTTTTGAGGTATAATAGAACAGCGTAATTATGTTTATAATTAAGTAAGGATAACTGCGCGTCCGACCGAAGAAGTGCCCATACAGATTTCTAAACCAGATGAAGCGTTGAATAACTTATAGAGGAAAGTGTTACTAGCAGGGGCATATACGGTCAATTAGATATAATCAAAATTCGATTAGCTCACGAAACCATGAGGCACCGTAGAAGTACGCCGTCTCATAGGTATATGGTAAGAAGGGATTGCCCATGCGCGACGAAAAGCGGCTCATGAATTCCTCTGAGTATCCTGCCCCTCTCAGAGAAGATGTGCTGACGCAAGAAAGTGAAGCAATTGGTACTAGTTGCTATGCAGATGCAGGTGATTCGCTGTCGCGAATATTGGGAAGGGACGAATACGTTGCTTTTGTATTATATATTTTGACACTAGTTAAGTATTGCCTTGATCAAGAGAAGCGAGCAACCCTTCTTAATCTTAAAAAGCGTAGACCATATTTTGTCGTTTTTATTACACGTCGTTGTCACGTGCTGAAGGAAATTGTATTTGAAGCATTGCTAAGTGCCACGCTTCAAGAACAATTAAATGCTGGCTGGTTTGACATTTCCTCTATTGGATTGACACGTAATGAATTAACTGTCGAAAATATTAAGAACCAGTTGTTCCCTTTGTGCAGGAAGCACTTCATTACAGACTTCAATTTCTTATCAATGGATAGGGCTTTTGCACAGTATTTCTATAAGACGCATGAATTGCCAGATTTTATTATTGCCGATGAAATTCTATTGCATGGGCGAGCAATGAATAAGCTGTTACTCTCAATGGAAGAGCAACTAATGAGTGCTTATTCAAGTCTGACGAAAGCAGCGAGCCGAGATGATGATATTACAGAAGAAAATCGTTTTGCAATTCGCACATGTTTTCGTGAACACGTAAGACTCGATATTTATGCACAGAAACAAAATCGATTGTTGCTTTTTTCCCGTTATGCACGAGAAGGTACGCTTCTTGGCAACAAACGCAATGAATTGCAGTGGCGTAAACTTTCACTACACTTTGCACAGGTTGTATCAGTGGCCACTGTGAACAATGTAGGGTTTTCTTTGAGCTTTGTGGTAAAAGGCAGTAAGAAGCCGGATATTAACAAAATTCACTTAGAAATACCGGAAAATGAAGGACTTTTGAAAACACAGTATCAGATTATTCAAACTAATATGCAAGGTATTCCCTTGACGAATCATATTGTGTTGTTTACTTTGGGAAATGAGTTAAAAGCTATTTGGTCTTTTCGCGTTAAAGAAATTCTCACGAATGACAATTATAAGGCTTCTTGTCAAATGGCGGTTCCTTATCTTATGACAGGAACAGTTCAGACAGCCTATGTTTGGAAGGTCTTTCTGCAAATACGGGGTAAGGCCTTTGAAGATTTGAAAAGGAGGGCCATATATTCAGAGGATTGCAAGAGTTTAAAAATACTATTGAATTTAGGGTTGGGCGTAGACGCTAAGTTGCCTGAGAACTGGGATGCCGAACAATTTCATGCTGAACAGATTGGAAGGCTTACAAATGTTCTTCTGAACTATATTTTGCTAAAAAAATATCTTGATGCCGAGACGATAGCGCAACTGGAAAACCACATTGAGTACGAATTACTGCAGAGTACGTATTCGTCCTTTGAATTTGATGACGAATCGAAAGAATACAGACTGCGTGATGTGAAAGGCGCGTTTAGGTTACTTTGGTCGTTAGACTTCGGTAATCCAGCAGAGTATTTGAACAATCTTCTGCTGGACAGTACGGGCTTGGATATGAGAGGCTTTTCGTTGAGGTGTCCTACAGAGGAAGAACTGAATGCGGACAGTTCTCTTGAAAATGATGTATTGGATGTCCTGTATCGGTTGGGTGTCGAAGCAGAGGGACATGCGTACGAACGTATATCAAGCGGTTATAGTTTTAGTGAGCATTCCTTAGCAAACTGGGGAGCGACTCACAGCATTATGGGTGTACTGGATTGCTATCGAAAAAGGGAAATAGAGGAAATACCAATTTTTTCGTATCTGGCTGAGTTAATTCATGCGATGGATCTTGGTATTATCGGTATGACTCCTAGGGATACCTATGAGGAGGAGACTGAAAAAAGATTTACTCCGAGTATCTATACAATGGTGAAGGCCGGTGAACAAGCACTGTTTATCAAGCCAATCCGTTATCGGAACTTTATTCCGGTATTGTCCGAAATTGAAAAAAAGCATTATCCGGATCGCATTGCTATAATGCAAGAAACACACTATTTTTCGTTATACTGCATTGATTTTGTTGCTGCACATGATCAAAAAACTTATAAAAGGCTTGGACGCACTGGAAGAATAGCTGCAGAGTATCTTTCTCGCCAGTTGACGGATTTTCTGCGTGAGTTGTATGACTCTGGGCAGACGGTTTCGTCATGGATGATACCGCTGTCGCCGTTGAAAAACAATGAATGCATTACTCCAAAAGTAAGTGATTCCCAACTACAGGCAGGTTATCTCTATCAATTTCATCGTATGTACGGATATTAGTAAAAAGTATAGCGTTATGAAGCATAAGGGAGGGTGGAAAAATCTCTAAGATTTTCTGCCCTCTCGTTTTTATTGCTAAAAAAGAAAGAGGATTCCAAATGAAACGAACAATCCGCATTTTACGTGGTCAAGAAGATCACTCGAATATTGAGTGCATTTACGACGAAGATTTGTTTTTTCGCAATCTTTATATGCATGCACGGGCATGTACAGATGAGATTTTAAAGGTCAATGAGCAGATTTGTGAGTCATGGGAAAGCCTTAGGCAGCGTGGATGTGTACTGCCTTGCCAGAATGGCCGCCCTATCAGTTATGCCGCTGCGCGCAGTCGAACCGAATCTGAATATTTTGCATGTGCACATTTATCTAATGTGATTTCTTTCTGTGCGGATCGGGGACAAGGAAAAACGAGTGCCATGCTTTCTTATGCCACTGCACTGAGCAATATTGGTGTCACAGGCGGCGGAGAGTGGGAAGGTCGTAGGGCATTATTCTGGAAAAATACTTCGGTATGCAATTACTCGTTTGAAGTGTTACAAAGCATTGATCCCACGGAACTGGAGCCAGAAGATTCTATCCTGAAGGTTGTTCTGTCGCAGATGTATGTTCGCTTTCAGGCTGTCTATGAGCGTGAATATACCGAGCATTGTACCTACGGCAGAACGCAATTATATTCACAGTCACAGGAGGACGGTGTCGCCAGTCTACAGGATTTGTTTTTGCGTTGCTTCCACTTGGCCGATCGACTAAACGATGATAAGCGCAAAGCAGTACCTTTGGATGCGGAAGATGAACTGGCATATATTTCCGAAACGGGTGCAGGCTTGAACACTCGTGTTGTATTATACGAATTACTGGCAAAATATCTGATGTTTATAACTAGAAGCTCTGACAGCTTTTTAGTTATTCCCATTGACGATGCTGATTTGAATACCAATCGAGTATACAACATTCTGGAAGATATCCGCAAGTATTTGCAGTTGCCTCGCGTTCTAATACTTATGGCAACAAATATTACCCAGATGGAAAGTATCGTAGAGCAACATTTTCTGGATGAATATGAGTCTTCTTTGCGACAACCAAACGGTATGGTAAACGCGGCACGTTGCCATCAGATTGCAGAAAATTATCTCGAAAAGGTTCTACCCGGTACGAGACGCCTTTATCTGCCAAACTTGCAGGATGAATTTAAAAGTCGTGCTACTGCGTTTCGAATCGCTTACATTGACCCAAAAACACAGAAAGACATATTGAAAGATGCATATACGCGAGCAAGAATGGATGATGCAGACGCAAAAGAAGCTGTTAAAACCGATCGCTGGGACTATCAAGAGCAGCTGTTGTATTTTTTGCATAAAAAAACAGGACTTCTCTTTTTTCCGTCAGAAGATACACTTTGCCCTTTCCTACCGGATAATATGCGCGGACTTATGCATTTCTTGGCCTTTTTGAATGACATGGGAGATATTGTTCGAGAAAATGAACAAGATGGCGAAAGTGGCTACCGAGCTATTGTCCGTTGGTATCAGGGAAATGATGAGCCGGGCATCCGCCATCAATGGATAAATAACCTTCGTCATTTTCAGAGATATTTAGTGGACATTTGGTCTGCCTCTAATCTGTCTGTAGAAAGCCGAAATATTCTGTCTGAATTGGACTTCTATGCGGACTGGGGATTGCACCGATATCTTTTACAGATACTTCCCAGCTATTATGCCCACAGTAATGTGACTGATCACTTTGCATGGGGTGATGATAAAATCCACAGGCAACGTTTTTTGGATGCTTGTAAAAGGCATGGTATTCATTCTAGACCAGAAACATTCACATTAGATAGTAATTCCTACGCGGATGTTTGTGCAGTATTAAACGTGTTAGATGAACTTTCTAAAAGCAAATCACAACAGAAGTTTATTTATTCAGTACGCCTCTATTATGCAATCTATTTACATCGGCTTCTGTTAGAGGCGTTGGATATTCCTAAGGAAATCAGGCCACAATATTTCTTTACAACGTTTCTGGGCGATAGTTTTTTGAAAAACGGAGAAGATAACAACGTAGCAATTTCTTTCGCATTTTGGAGAATTCGGATCACGGCTAAGGCGGTCAGAGAATGTTTCAAAGAAGAATTCGACACACAGCAACAGTCCGCATGCTTTTTCCGCTGGTTTCGTCATCCGGTTGAACAAAATGGCGGCTATATTGTACAAAATCTTGCGGAATTTTATGGGAAAAAGAGCAATCTGAGCGAGGATTCCTCCAAAGAGCAAGTCCCAATGCCATCGAAAATTCCGGTCTTGGACAAGCCGACAGAGCAGACAACTGGAAATAGTCAAGAGAATGATGATACGGTATGGCTTTTCCATCCGCTTTATCCCCTTCTCGCACAGATGGACGATCTTACAGAGAATGGACAGATTTCTGCGCAAGAAACCTCTAAGGAGGGCGATTTGAAACGCCCATCCTTTGAATTTTGCGTGGAGTTACTTTTGAATCCATGCTTACAGGTAGAACTTTATCGCAATGCTATTGCAATAAATGAGATATCTGCAGGGCATAAGAAGAACTCAATGCAGGAGCAGTTCTTAGATAGCTTTATCGTAGGAAAATTTCTGCGGCATAGTGGGATGCTGATAAGCAAGGTGAATAATTTCGAATTCTCTTTTGAAAGTTTCTTCCCCCTAAAAGATGATTTGGGAAAATTGGAAAAACTCATGGATTCGGATGAATTCAAAGGTAAGCAGGCTACTAAGGTTACCAATGAAAATGGTGATGTCAAGCAGGCTACTAAGGTTACCAATGAAAATGGTGATGTCAAGCAGGCTACTAAGGTTACCAATGAAAATGGTGATGTCAAGCAGGCTACTAAGGTTACCAATGAAAATGGTGATGTCAAGCAGGCTACTAAGGTTACCAATGAAAATGGTGATGTCAAGCA
>OLPO01001273.1_pt1 | contig 17705 bp, 12 predicted proteins | sample 1672831 | NCBI WGS metagenome assembly OLPO01 (sample SAMEA3136728, study PRJEB25190) | human gut metagenome
GAAGGCCTAGATAGATGATCACTCAACGACATAACCCGGCTTATCGGTCTGACTGCGTATAAATAGAAAATATAATTGAAGATTAAGAAGAAACAGCTGTTGAATGAGGGAAGAATTTGTATCCTGCAGATTAATGGCTGTTTTTTGTTTTAGAGGAAATTATCCGAAATGTTCTGATGAAATAAAAATATCAATCAGATAGTGTCTGCTTAAAGAAAATTGAAAAATACGCCCGGATCCAGACAGGTTTAATATCTGTATGAATTCGGGCGTATTGGCATGCTATATGTTAATATAAGTATTTATTTATTACGTTTGCCACTGTATTTTTCCTCACAGTATTTGCAACGGTAAACTTCTTTCTCCTCATCTGCAAGAACAAAGATCTGATCCAGACCCTGCTCAACGGATGTAATGCAACGAGGATTTTTGCAGCGGATCACATTAACTACCTGTTTCGGCAATTTCAGTTCTTTCTTTGCAACGATCTTTTCATCTTTGATGATGTTTACAGTGATGTTGTGATCGATAAAGCCGAGGATATCCAGGTCCAGGTCCTCGATCGGGCATTCTACCTTAATGATATCTTTTTTGCCCATTTTCTGGCTGCGGGCGTTTTTGATGATGGCTACTGTGCAGTCCAGTTTGTCAAGTTTCAGATCATGATAGATGGTCATGGCCTTTCCGGCTTTGATGTGATCCAGGACATAGCCTTCGCGAAGAGCACCTACGTTTAACATGGCAGTTCCACCTCCAGTAATGTAAGAATCAGGGCCATACGGACATAAACGCCATACTGGACCTGTTTGAAGTAAGCGGCACGTGGATCGGAGTCCACCTCAACAGAGATCTCATTGACACGCGGAAGTGGGTGAAGAATGTACATATCCTTTGGTGCGAGCTCCAGCTTCTGTTTGTCCAGAATATAGAAGTCTTTCATACGGACGTAATCTTCTTCGTTGAAGAAGCGTTCCTTCTGAACACGGGTCATGTACAGGATATCAAGATTCGGAAGTGCATCCTCAAGGCGTTCTTCCTCAACAAACTCGATATTGTTGCGTTTCAGTACATCCTCACGGATATAGCTTGGAATACGAAGCTCTTCCGGGGAGATCAGAACAAATTTTACGTTCTCATAACGTACCAGTGCCTCAATCAGAGAATGGACAGTACGACCGAATTTCAGGTCGCCGCAGAGACCAATTGTGATATTGTCAAGTCTGCCTTTGAGGGAACGGATAGTTAAAAGATCGGTTAATGTCTGAGTGGGATGCTGGTGGCCACCGTCACCGGCATTGATCACCGGAATATTGGATGCCATAGAAGCTACGAGCGGAGCACCTTCTTTCGGGTGACGCATAGCACAGATATCCGCATAGCAGGAAACAACGCGAATGGTATCGGCAACACTCTCGCCCTTGGATGCGGAGCTGGAATCAGCGGAAGAAAAACCAAGAACCTTTCCTCCAAGATTCATCATGGCTGCCTCGAAACTTAAACGTGTACGTGTACTTGGTTCGTAAAACAGTGTCGCAAGCCTTTTATCATCACAGGTATGCGCGTACTTTTTGGGATTTTTCCCGATGTCATCGGCGAGATTCAGAAGCTTCTCGAGCTCTTCAACCGAGAAATCCAACGGACTCATTAAATGTCTCATGTTGTACCTCCAATTATTTACTGGAAATTCAGATTCCCTTCCTGTTATCATATAATATAACCTGAAGTTTTTCAAGATGATTTCCGAGTATTTTGTCGAAGAAGCCACTCGAAGAAAAGACCGGTAAGGAACCACAGGGGAGCATAGTCCAGCCGGATCACTCCTTTATACTGAAATGGTACATGTGAATAATCCCAGGGACAAATATGAAGCTTCCGGAAAAAAGAGCCGCTTAAAAATTCAACGAGAAAAATTCCACAGGTATAAAAAATCCCACGTATCATTACCGGGAAATGAGAAAATTTATCATAAGCAGGACGGATCAGGGCAGCAAGTCCGTACACGGGAAACATCAGAAGAGAGGTTTTTCCCATCATAGTGAACTGTCCGGTGAGAAGAGAGTGCATTCCGGTCCAGAAGATCTCCAGGCACCAGCCTGTGAAACCGCATAGAATAAAATCGTTCTTTGGCATTTCGGGGCTCCTTTTTGCTGATCTGTAAAACTGAAAAAAATTACATGAATTTAACGTGGAAAAGCGTCTCTAATAGTGTTCCCTGCCTTGAAAAAAATATGTACGTGGGTTATAATGAACGATAATCAACATGTGCGGAAGGAGACAACAGACGATGAATTATAAAGAAAGTCGTGCCTATATCAGAGACGCAGAAAAGAAAAAAGGCATAGTCCTGGGACTTGATAATATGCGGGAGCTGATGAGGCGGCTTGGTGATCCGCAGGATGAGCTGAAATACGTTCATGTTGCGGGAACGAATGGTAAGGGGTCTGTGATCGCATATCTGTATTCCGCTTTATCTGGTGCGGGCTACCGTGTGGGAAGATATATTTCCCCGGCTGTCTATTCCTACAGAGAGAGGATGGAAGTAAACGGAGAGCCTGTCAGCAGGGAGAAATTTGCAGCATATGTGACGAGGATCGCGGAGGTGATCGATGAGATCGTGGAAGAAGGGAAACCGCATCCGTCAGTATTTGAGATCGAGACAGCAGCCGCATTTCTCTATTTTAAGGAAGAGAAATGCGATCTTGTATTAATGGAGGTTGGTATGGGCGGCGATCTGGATGCTACCAATATCATCCGTACCACAGTTCTTTCTATTCTGGTATCCATCAGTATGGATCATACGGCATTTCTTGGAAATACCCTTGGCGAGATAGCAGAAAAAAAATCCGGCATCATCAAACCGGACAGTCATATGGTAACAGTGAAACAGCAGCCGGAAGCAGAGGCAGTGATCCGTCGGACATGCCAGGAACGGAATGTACCATATGAGGTGGCAGACCGGGATGAAGCAGAGGTGCTTCGGGCATCCATGACAGGTCAGACTTTTCTTTATAAGGGAGAAGAATATTCGATTGCCCTGGCAGGCGCTTACCAGAAGGAGAATGCGGTTGTTGCTCTTCGGGCACTGGAACTTCTGAATGATCTGGGCTATCCCACAACAGTAGTGCAGAGGCAGAATGGGCTTAAGAATACAGCCTGGCCGGGACGTTTTGCCCTGCTTGGAACGAAACCGGATTTTGTGGTTGACGGAGCGCATAACCCGGCTGCGGCAGATATGCTTGCGGCATCCATTGAGCGGTATTTTAAAGACAGAAGGATCATCTACATTATGGGCATGTTCCGTGATAAAGATTACCGCAGCGTGATCCAGAAGACGGAGAAATATGCAGATACGATCCTGACCATTGCAGCACCGGATAATCCGAGGGCACTGTCTCCGGAAGAGCTGGCGGATGCAGTGAGAGAGTTTCATACAGATGTCAGACCTTTTGATGATATTGAATCAGCAGTGGCAGAGGCATATCAGCTGGCTGGCAGTGAGGATGTGATCATTGCTTTTGGATCTCTTGCATTCTTGGGAGATCTTACAGAGATTATTAAGAAACACAACGGAGGAAATCATGACTGATCTGGAAAAATACAGAGGTGAGATCGACGAGATTGACAGCGAGATCGTGCGTCTTTTTGAAAAACGAATGAAGGTGAGTGAAGAAGTCGCTGAATATAAGATAAAAACAGGTAAGAAGGTACTGGATCCCAAACGCGAGAGTGATAAGATTCATACTCTTAAAGATAAGGCACATGGAGAGTTTAACAGTCTCGGTGTGCAGGAGCTTTTTCGCCAGATCATGGCGATCAGCCGTAAGAGGCAGTACCAGCTTCTGACAGAGCATGGCATCTATGGAGAGCGCAATTTCACAACTGTGAAGCATGTTCCTCTTGAGAATGCAACGGTTGTTTTCCAGGGCGTAGAGGGCGCGTACAGCTATGCGGCCATGCGCCAGTACTTTGGCAAAAACATCGAGAGCTACCATGTGAAGACCTGGCGGAAGGCTATGGAGGATGTGACCAACGGAAAAGCCGATTACGCAGTACTTCCTATTGAGAATTCCACCGCAGGTATTGTGGCTGATATCTACGATCTTCTCATCGAATATAAGCTGTATATCGTAGGCGAGCAGATCATCCGTGTAGATCATGTACTTCTGGGGCTGCCGGATGCGGGGCTTGAAGATATTAAACAGGTCTGCTCTCATCCACAGGGACTTGCCCAGTGCAAGGCATTTCTGGAGGAGCATCCATCCTGGAAAAAGAAAGAAGTGGAGAACACGGCAGGAGCGGCCAAGCTGGTCAGTGAGACCGGGGATAAGAGCGTGGCAGCCATTGCCAGCCGCGAGGCAGGCGAGGTATTTGGTCTTAAGGTTCTTGCAGAAAATATCTGCAGGGAAAAAGCAAACTCCACACGTTTTATCATTGTAAGCCGTAAGCCGGAATATGAGGAAAAAGCCGGAAAGATCAGCATCTGTTTTGAGCTGCCTCATGAAAGCGGAACCCTTTACAACATGCTTTCCCACATTATCTACAACGGGCTGAACATGACAAAGATCGAGTCCCGTCCGATTCCGGGAAAATCCTGGGAATACCGGTTCTTCGTGGATTTCACAGGAAAACTGGGAGAGAGCGCAGTGGAAAATGCGTTAAGAGGAATTGAAGCGGAGGCGAATGTTCTCCGTGTTCTTGGAAATTATTAAGCTACAGAGGAGAATCGATTATTATGTTGGCAAGAATTCAGGAATGTATCCTTTACCGTGATTTTGCGGACGGTGAGATACTGAAAAATATGGCAGAGCTTATGAATCTTTATGAGTCGGATGAGGAAGCTCTCAAGGCAAAAGAAGATCAGTTTTTTAAATGTGTGAACGGGCTGGTGGAGCTGGCAGGAATGTATGGATTTTCCGGAAATATCTGGCATACATATCTTACTTTCCTTCTGGTAAATCATGAGAACGCGTTCAGCATGGCAAGCGAGATCCGTGGAGCCATTGAAGGCAGCATTAACGAGCTGGCAAAAAATGATTTCCAGATTTTCAAAGAGCTGTATGATTTTGACATCACAGTTTTTGACAAGGTGTTCGGAACTGTATGCTGTAAGGTGATCTGTGATTACCAGACACCGGATGAGAACAGTAAGCTTTTTAATACAAGAATCCGTGACCGTATCTGCCAGATGAGCAAGACCCTGGCAGCAGCAGCGACCACAGAGGAATTTATGGATGATATGGTAGCTTTCTACAAGGATTTTGGTGTAGGCAAGCTTGGCCTTCACAAAGCGTTCCGTATCGGCCATGATGAAAACGGCAAGGTAGAGATCCAGCCGATCACAAGGATCGCCCATGTGAACATTGAAGATCTGGTGGGTTATGAGATCGCCAAGAAAAAACTCATCGATAACACAGAGGCTTTTGTCCAGGGAAGAAAAGCGAACAACTGTCTTCTTTTCGGTGATGCGGGAACCGGTAAATCTTCCAGTATCAAGGGTATCCTGAACCGCTATTATGATCAGGGACTTCGTATCATTGAGGCCTACAAGCATCAGTTCCAGGATCTCAATGAAGTGATCGCCCAGATCAAAAACCGTAACTATCGTTTTATCATTTATATGGATGATCTTTCCTTTGAGGAATTTGAGATCGAATATAAATATCTGAAAGCAGTGATCGAGGGAGGTCTGGAGAAAAAACCGGACAATGTCCTGATCTATGCAACAAGTAACCGCCGTAATCTTGTACGTGAGCGCGCTGCGGATAAGCTGGAGATCGCAGATGATGACGATCTGCATTCCTCCGATACCGTACAGGAGAAGCTTTCTCTTGTATATCGTTTCGGTGTCCGCATTTACTTTGGAAAACCGGACAAGAAACAGTTCCAGGAGATTGTCCGTACACTGGCAGCACGTTATGGTGTCACCATGCCGGAGGACGAGCTTCTTCTGAAAGCCAACCAGTGGGAACTTTCTCATGGAGGCCTGACCGGACGTGCAGCTCAGCAGTTTATTGATTACATTGTGGGAACAGAGGAAGAAAAAAAGAAATAGTCCACCCGTGTATTGGGGGAAAGGATGATGAACTATGGCTGTGACAACCTTTGCGGCAATTGATATAGGCTCCTATGAAGTCAGCATGAAGATCTTTGAGATGTCAAAACGGATCAGCTTCAGGGAGATCAACGACGTCCGTTACCAGCTTCAGCTGGGAAGGGGAACCTATGCGGCAGGACGTCTTGAGATGGAAACTGTGAACGAGCTCTGCGAGATTCTGAATGATTTTAAACGCATGATGGCGGACTTTGGGGTGGAAAGCTGGCGTGCGTGTGCAACGAGTTCTCTTCGTGAGCTTGAGAATCCGACGATCATTCTGGAGCAGATCTACCAGAGAACAGGGATTCGCGTAGAGATCTTAAGCAATGCGGAACAGCATTTTCTGGGTTACAAGTCCATTGCGGCGATTGAATCGGGCTTCAAAAAAGCGATCCAGAAAGGAACAGCAATCCTGGATATTGGAGGCGGTAACCTGCAGGTATCGCTTTTTGACAAGGATGCTTTGGTGCTGACACAGAGCCTTCGTATGGGAAGCGTGCGTATCCGTGAACGTCTGAAAGAACTGGAGAAAACAACCCCACATTATGACGGCCTGGTGGAAGAATTTATCCGTAATGATCTGATGAGCTTTCAGAGACTGTATCTGAAAGAAAAAGAAGTGTCCAATCTGATCCTGATGGGAGACTTTCTCACAGATACGATCTTCCGGAAAAAACCGGGCGAAAATATGATAAGCAGGGCGGAATTTCTGGAAAAATACGAGGACATTATGAACCGGTCTGAATATGATCTGGCAGAGACTATGGGACTGGAGCCTGAATATGCTGCGCTGATCGTTCCCAATATGGTCATCATCCGCAATTTCATGGAAATCTTTAAGGCAGAGGCTTTGTGGATTCCGGGAGTATCCCTGCTGGATGGAATTGCATATGATTATGCAGAAAAAAACAAATACCTGAAAAGTATCCACAATTTTGAAAATGACATTCTTGTGGCTTCTAGAAACATTGCCAGACGTTATTCCAGCGGAAAGAATCATATCAACGGAACCACAGAGCTGGCATTGTCTATTTTTGACAGCACGAAGAAGATCCATGGCATGGGAAAAAGAGAGCGTTTGCTGCTTCAGATCGCAGTACTTCTTCATGACTGCGGAAAATATATCAGTATGGGTGATGTGGCGGAGTGTTCGTATCAGATCATCATGGCCACAGAGATCATCGGTCTTTCTACAGAAGAGCGTCAGGTAATCGCAAGTGCAGTGCGGTATAATACCAGGGAGTTCGGCTGTTATGAGGAGATCAACAGAGAGACCGGCATGAACAGGGAGAACTATCTGCTGACAGCCAAACTGGCTGCGATCCTCCGGCTTGCAAATGCCATGGACAGAAGTCATTATCAGAAGGTTAGTGGCTTAAGTGTAACGCTGAAAGACAGAACGCTTTCACTGGTGGTGGATTCTGCAAGAGATGTTTCTCTGGAGCTGGGGCTTTTGAAGGATAAGACAGCATTTTTTGAAGAGGTGTTTGGCATTCGGCTTGTGATGAAGCGGAAACGCAGAGGATAATGGAGGAGGTTTTTGGCATGAAATTAAAAGATTTTGAAAAACCGGAATACTTTGTAAACAGGGAACTGAGCTGGATCAAATTTGATGACAGGGTTTTAAGTGAGGCCAGGGACAAAAGCCTTCCGCTGTTTGAAAGACTGAAATTTTTAAGTATTACATCATCCAATCTGGATGAATTTTATATGGTTCGTGTGGCATCGCTGAAGGATCAGGTTCATGCAGGCTACAAGAAAACGGATATTGCCGGAATGACAGCCAAGGAGCAGCTGAAAGCGATCAGCCAGCAGACACACGATCTGGTTCATGTGCAGTACAGTACCTTAAACCGTTCTCTTGTTCCGGCACTTGAGAAAGCCGGACTTCATGTGATCTTTGAGCATGAGGCATTTTCCGAAAAACAGAAGGAATTTGTAGATCAGTATTTTGAGGATAATGTATATCCGGTACTGACACCGATGGCTATGGATTCATCCAGACCATTTCCGCTGATCCGTAATAAGACACTGAATATCGGAGCTCTTCTTTCCAGAAAGGATGCAAAAAAAGGCAAAGAAGAGATCGATTTTGCCACAGTACAGGTGCCTTCTGTGCTTCCGAGAGTGGTGATCATCCCTTCCGATAAAAAAGGTCAGACAACAGTAACGCTTCTGGAGCAGATCATTGAGCGAAATATCGATAAGCTGTTTTTAAGCTATGATGTGATCTGTGCACATCCGTACCGTATCATGCGTAATGCGGATCTTTCTATTGATGAGGATGAGGCGGAGGATCTTCTTGTGGAGATTCAGAAGCAGCTGAAAAAGCGTCAGTGGGGTGAGGTCATCCGCCTGGAAGTGGAAGATAAAATGGATCCGAGACTTCTGGATATTCTGAAAATGGAATTTCAGGTTCACGGAGATGACATCTTTTTTATCAATGGTCCCCTGGATCTGACCATGCTGATGAAGGTGTACGGTATTGATGGATATGATCAGTTCAAGGAGCCGAAATATAAGCCAGCTCCTGTACCTGCTTTTCAGAATGATAAAGATATCTTCCAGGTGATCCGCGAGGGTGATGTGTTCCTACATCATCCGTATATGAGCTTTGATCCGGTGGTAAATTTTGTGCGCCAGGCAGCAAAGGATCCCAATGTACTGGCAATCAAGCAGACGCTTTACCGTGTCAGCGGCAATTCACCAATTATCGCGGCACTGGCGCAGGCAGCAGAGAACGGTAAGCAGGTTTCTGTTCTTGTAGAGCTGAAGGCCCGTTTTGATGAGGAGAACAATATCGTCTGGGCGAAAATGCTTGAAAAAGCAGGCTGCCATGTTATTTATGGACTGGTCGGACTTAAGACACACAGTAAGATCACGCTTGTAGTACGCAGAGAAGAGAACGGAATCCGCAGATATGTTCATCTGGCAACAGGAAACTACAATGATTCCACTGCGAAACTGTATACAGACTGTGGTATTTTTACCTGTGATGAGCGGTTTGGCGAGGATGCGACGGCAGTCTTTAACATGCTTTCCGGATATTCAGAGCCGAAGCGATGGAACCGTCTGATCGTTGCACCGATCTGGATGAAGGACCGTTTTGTAAAAATGATCGAGAGAGAGGCGGAGCATGCGAAGAACGGAGAAGAGGCTCACATTGTGGCGAAGATGAACTCTCTATGTGATCCTGTGATCATGGCTGCCCTGTACTATGCTTCTTCCTGTGGTGTAAAGATCGATCTTCTGGTGCGAGGTATCTGCTGCCTGAAGGTAGGAATTCCGGGTGTAAGTGAAAACATCCATGTGCGTTCAATCGTTGGAAATTTCCTGGAGCACAGCCGGATCTTCTATTTCCGTAATGGCGGCGCGGATGAGATCTATATGGGAAGTGCGGACTGGATGCCACGAAATCTGGACCGCCGTGTGGAGATCGTTTTCCCTGTGGAGGATGAAGCAATCAAGGCGGAGATCATGCACGTGCTGGATCTGGAGTTCCGTGATAATGTAAAAGCGCATATCCTGAAACCGGACGGAACATATGAGAAGCAGGATAAACGCGGAAAAACACTGGTAAATTCTCAGATGGAATTCTGCCGTGAAGCTACTGAGCGTGCCAAAGCAGCCAAAAAAGAGAAAAAAGAAAAGAAAAGAGTCTTTATCCCGGCAGAACCAGTTGAGGATCTGGAACAATAAAACGGAACGAACTGGACTTGCCATCCTGCCCGTATTGTGCTAAGATTGGAGTATTATACGGGAAGGGAGGATAGGTTTATGACAGACAGAGAAATGCTGGAAATGCTGGTTCAGGGTCAGCAGCAGATATTTGTTCGGCTGGACGGGATTGATAACCGTCTGGACAGAGTGGAAGCGCGTCTGGACAGAGTGGAAGCGCGTCTGGATGGAGTGGAAGCCCGCCTAGACAGAGTGGAAGTGCGTTTGGATGGAGTGGAAACGCGTCTGGACAGAGTGGAAGCACGCCTAGACAAAGTGGAAGCGCGTTTAGATGGAGTTGATGCCCGTCTGGACAAAATGGATGAATGCTTTGACAGAGTTGATGCCCGTCTGGACAAAATGGATGAGCGCTTTGACAGAATGGATGCCCGTCTGGACAAAATGGATGAGCGCTTTGACAGAATGGATATCCGTCTGGATGGCATTGACAGAGAACTGGCAGCGATCAGGAACCGGCAGGATACACTGGAAGGCCGTCAGCGACTGCTTGAGAAGAAACTTGATCATTTGATCAATGTAGACATTAAGCATTTACAGGATACCATGGATACGATTGTGGCGCTTCTGCAAATGAATGGAACGATTCCGACAATGCCAGGATCTATCCTGATATAGGCCGGATTTTACAAAAGAAAAAAAGAATCATAAAGATACATAAAGAAAAGGACAGCCATATCATACACATACATGTATGATACAGCTGTCCTTAAATGTTAATAGCATTTTTTGCAGGCATCATACCCGGCGGCTTCCGCCTGGGAACGAGTCATTTCTGTGGCATTATTCGGATTCATATTGCCACAATTTGGAATTCTGTGATATTTGCTTCCTGTAGCGGAGATCCAGACCATATCGCCCACATTTTCAGCTTCTGCCTGAGCAGAAGCCTGGGAATTGTTATCGGATGAGTCGATGGATCCGTAGGCAGAACTTCCGGAATCATCATAAACGGAAGAGGGCTGTGTACCGGTATCGGATTCATCTCCCGATGAGTAATCATTACTGGATTCTGATTCCACTCAATAGAATTTCCATCACTGACAGCAATAATAGTTCCCTGTTCATCAGTGCGGAATACCTGAATTCCCATATCGGAAAGCTTATCCATAGTATCCTTATGCGGATGCCCGTAGGAATTACCGGCTCTGCAGCTGATCACTGCATATTCCGGTACAGTCTGCTGAAGCAGATTCCAGGTGGTGGCGGTGGCGGAACCGTGGTGACCGGGAACGATTACATCGCAGGAAAGATCAATTCCCAGATTACAGATTGCTTCCTCGCCGGCAGATTCTGCATCTCCTGTAAAAAGAAAGTGATTGCTGCCGTTTTCCAGTCGGATGGCAACAGAATTATCGTTGTCATTGCTGCTGATAGACTGCGGAGAAAGCACGGTGAATTTTCCGCTGCCAAAAGCGAAATCTGTTTCGGGCGCCGGATGCTGCACAGAAAGTCCCTGGGAAGCAACGCCGGCTTCAAAAGACTGATAGATCTTGGTATCCTGTACATAATCAGCACCGATCACATTTTTTACGGAAAAGCTGTCCAGACATCCCACAAGCCCTGCTACATGATCCTCATCATAATGGGAGGAGATCACCTGTAACTGTCAGAAGAACAAGCAGCAGTGAGAGAAAAAATGACTGCAGTCTTCTGCGGAAAGAAATTTTGTGATTCATACGAAGTCACCCCTTATCTTAAATATTTTCTGGGAAAAATTATAAAACAGAAGAGCAAAAAATGCAAAAAAATAATCAGAACACACATTCTGATTACACTTTTGATTACACCTGCATATTTTACATTTTTCAAGACAACAAAAAAGCAGTAGGAATATACTTTCCAACTGCTTTTACTTAGTAGCCAGTACGGGAATCGAACCCGTGTTTCCGCCGTGAGAGGGCGGCGTCTTAGCCCCTTGACCAACTGGCCATATTCATTTGTTTCTGTCGTTCGATTTCGTTTTTTGTTGTTTCCCTCAACCGACTTCGTTAGTATATAACACTTTCTTTCAAAATGCAAGTACTTTTTTAATTTTTTTGAAAAAATTTTTCACAGCAATATATCGACTTTTTTCAACAAACTTTTTGACTGGAAAATATATTAATGATATGATAAAAAGAAGTGAAAACCAAAAAATGTAAAAAGAGGAAGAGAATGGAACAGAAAAAAGAACAGGATCTGTGGAAAAAGCTGGAGATATTTTTATTTTTGGCAACTTTGATCGTTTTCGGGGCAATTTTTGCAGTGTTTCATATGGGAATTCCCAGGCAGAGCGAAGAACAGGCAGAACTTCTGTCTGATGGCTGGTATTACATGAAAGACGGAATCCGGCAGGAGATATCCCTTCCGGCGGAAATACCGGCAGAAAAGGGCGAGACATTGATTCTTTATAATGACAGTCTCGGGAAAGAAGCAGCCGGAAAGCTTCTGATAACGACAGGAGCACAATATGATCTTGCAATCCGGCTGAATGGCAGGCTTCTGTATGAATATAAGGAAGCCATGTTTGCAAGAAATGTACAGATGAAGTCCAAACTGGACTGTATTGCAACTCTTGGAAATGATACGGACGGAAAAACACTGACATTAAGTTATCACACCCCACAGCAGGGGAAATATATTATAAAACCAGTATATATAGGAAGTGGAAGAGCCACCGTTCTTTATCAGCTGAAAAAAGAGCTGATGCCTCTGGGAGCGGCAGTGATCATGATCGTATTGAGCGTGATCGCTCTTTTTGCGTCTTTTTATATGAAAAAGAGAAAAATGTCCGGCGGACGTTTCCAGGATGTAGCTTTGTTTCTTGTAATCTGCAGCATATGGCTGATTACTGATTCCTCCCTTGCACAGAGCTACAGCAACTGTCCGGAAGCCTTATGCCTGATTTCTTTTTATATGTTTATGCTTCTGGCAGTACCGATGATTCATTTTCAGCAGAAACTGGGAAATATGCGGAAATACAGAATCCTTAATGTAGGAATTTTTATGTTCTACTGTAATGCGCTTGTGCAGGGAATACTGGCATTTATGGGTATTGCGAAATTTAAGGACATGCTTTTTGTGACACATATCCTGCTTCTGGTATGGGTAGTGATCCTGGCAGCACTTCTGATCCGGGAATACCGGACACACAGGCGAAAAGAATTTCTGATCCTTTTGAGCGCATATATTATTGTTGGCGCAAGCGGTGTGCTGGCACTGGGTCTGTACTGGCTGTTTGAGATATCCTATTACGGAGTGATTTTTGAGATGGGAAGTCTGGCCTTTATGATCCTGATCCTGGCAGATGCAGTCATGGAAATGGCAGATAATATCCGTTACCGGATGGAAGCCCAGGCGTATGAAAGACTTGTGCAGAGAGACGGTATGACAGGACTGGAGACAAGAAACGGCTTTGAAAAAGCCCTGGAAGAAATATCCGCTGATGTGGAGAAATATAAAGATATTCTTCTGGTTTACATTGATATCGATCATCTTCGCCTGACTAACGAAGAATTCGGAAGAGGAAAAGGGGATGAGCTGGTGGTAGCTTCTGCCAGATGTATTGAGAATGTTTTCCGGGAAAAAGGCAGTTGTTACCGCATAGGAGGAGATGAATTTGCGGTGCTGGTATGTGATCCCGGACAGCCGGAAGAATTCTGGAAGGAAAAGCTGACAAAAGAAATAGCAGGAAATAGCAGAGGAACCCGTTTCCGTATTTCTCTGTCTTGGGGAAGCTGCAATCTTCGTAATCCGGATGGTACATGGAAAACCATCGGGGAATGGAAATACGAGGCAGATCAGAAGCTTTACGAGAACAAAAAGAAGAAGGAGGAGCAGGAGAATGGGGTATATTAACTATTTTCAGATTACAGCTCTTGTTCTGATAGCATTGATAGCGATTCATTATTTTTCCCATAAAAGACTGACAAATGCAGAAAACAGAGTCTTTGTGAGCTTTCTGGTTCTGGGAGGTACTTATATCTTTCTGGATATGATCTGCGGAACTGTTGCAGAAAAAGGATGCGGTACAAATATAAAAATGGCATCAGGGATATTTATACTGTACTATCTCAGCGTTGCATTGCTTCCATATGCATTTTTCTGCTATGTGCGTATCATCACGGGAATACAGAAGGAAAAATATAAATGGCTGAAAACAGCCTGGATCATTTTGCCGGCAGGAATGTCTCTGGCTGTGGTTTTGAATGTAAAGGGCAGGTGGCTGTTCTATTTTACCGAAGATGGGCAGCTGGTGCGAGGCAGTTACCATGACTTGTTGTATGTGTATATAGTTCTGCTTGGAGGAATCATTTCATATTTTACAGCACGCTATGGCAAGACGACGGAAATAGAGATCCGTCGTACGATCTGGAGATTTCTTGGTATAGAAGCTTGCTGTCTGGCAATTCAGGTATTTACCGGGCGAGTGCTGCTTACAGGTTTTGGCGTGGCCGCAGGATTATGGCTTATTTATCTTACACTGAATAATCCCGGAGATTATACGGACAGTATGACAGGGCTTTTTGACAAGCAGTATTTTGACAAATGGATCGAAGAAAAAATCTATCGGAAAGAAAGCTTTCATCTTCTGGCAGTTGATGCTTATAATATGAAACAGATCAACCGTATCTACGGCACAAGCGTGGGAGATCAGCTTCTGATACAAGTGGCAAAAGGATTTCAGGAAATCACAAATTCTGTGCAGGTGTTCCGTATTACAGGCAACTGTTTTGTGGCGGTGCTGGATTCTCTGTCCGGGTATGAAAAAGCCAGAGACGGAGTAGAAGAATTTCTGAAAAAAACATTTCTTATCGAAAAAGAAAGCGTATCTTTTCACGCGGCGATCTGCGGGATCATGAATGCAGAAAAGCTGGAAAAAGAAGATGCGATCCTGGCTTATATCGAATATATGGTTTCGCTGTCACAAAATGCAGAGGAAACCGTAGTGATACAGTCCGATAATAAGATTCTGGAAGGCTTCCGCTATGAACAGGAAGTAGAGCAGTTTCTTCGAAAAGCAGTAGAAGAGGATCTGTTTGAGGTTTATTACCAGCCAGTCTATTCCATTAAAAACAAAAGCTTTATCACGTTGGAGGCGCTGAGCCGTCTGAAGCATCCCACGCTGGGTATGATCCCGCCGGATGTTTTTATCGGAATCGCGGAGAAGCAGGGGCTGATCTCGGATGTGGGAAACCTTCAGCTTCGGAGAGTCTGCCGTTTTATCAAAGAGCATGAATATCTTATGGAGAAGATCTGGAATGTGAAATTCAATCTTTCTCCGTCAGAACTTATGAAAACGGGATACAGTCATGTGCTGATCGGGATCATACAGGAATATGGTCTGAATCCGGAATATTTCCAGTTTGAGATCACAGAGAGCGTGGCTACAGAATACAGCGAAAGTTTTTGTACGGCGATCGATGATTTTGCAAAAGTAGGAATACGTATGTGCCTGGATGATTTCGGATCCGGCTATGCCAATCTGAATGCAGTTCTGCGAATTCCGTTTTCTGCGGTAAAAATGGACCGGTCTCTTCTGGGCGGAATCAGCAGTGACAAACAGGCAGCATTATTCTATCACAGTATTGTCATGATCATGCAGCACATGGGATATAAGGTTATCGCAGAAGGTGCTGAAACGGAGAAAGAAGTAAAGCTCCTGGAAAAATGGGGCGTGGATATGATACAGGGATATTATTTCTCAAGGCCTTTAAATGAGAAGGACCTGCTGGAAAAAATTTCCTGAACAGTCGAATGAGTAAAAAGGCGGAGAATGTGCTTTCGATGAGAGACATATTTTCCGCCTTTTCTGTCGAATATGTACGGTTTTAACCGGGAGTTGGGCGACATAAACCGCTTGAAGTTTCCGGAGAGCTTTGGTAGAATAGATAAGCTATGGCTATTGAAAAAATTTATAATTTCTGATATAATGCAAACAAATGTTCGAGAAATAGAGAGAAAGGAATCACTGGAATGGCAAAAAAAGACACTTATGATGCGGGCAGTATCTCTGTCCTGGAAGGCCTTGAGGCCGTACGTAAACGCCCCGGTATGTATATCGGAAGCGTATCCAGAAAGGGACTGAACCATCTGATATATGAGATTGTGGATAATGCAGTGGACGAGCATCTTGCAGGATACTGCAGCCGGATCCACGTAGTTCTGGAGAAGGACGGTTCCTGTACAGTAGAAGATAACGGACGAGGAATCCCGGTTGACATGCATGCCAAGGGTGTATCCGCAGAAAGACTTGTTTTTACCACCCTGCATGCAGGAGGTAAATTTGACAATTCTGCATATAAAACAAGTGGCGGTCTTCACGGTGTGGGATCCTCCGTTGTAAATGCCCTGTCTACATATCTGGATATTAAGATCAGCCGTGACGGCTATGTACATCATGACCATTATGAGAGAGGAATCCCGACTATTGAACTGGAGGCAGGACTTCTTCCGAAGCTTGGGAAAGCGAAAGGAACCGGTACCTGCATTAATTTCCTTCCGGATCCGGAGATTTTTGAGAAGACACGTTTCGGGGCAGCAGATGTGAAGAGCCGTCTTCATGAGACTGCTTATCTGAATCCGGAGCTTACAATCCATTTTGAGGACAGAAGAGGCGAGGAGATTGAGGATATCGAGTATCACGAGCCGGAGGGGATCATAGGTTTTATCCGTGATCTGAACAAGAACGCACAGCCACTTCATGAGCCGGTTTACTTTAAAGGCGAGGCAGACGGAATTCAGGTGGAGGTGGCTTTTCAGTTTACCAATGAGTTCCGTGAGAATGTCCTCGGCTTCTGCAATAACATCTACAACGCAGAGGGCGGTACCCATCTGACCGGATTTAAGACTACCTTTACTACAGTTATGAACACCTATGCACGTGAGATCGGTGTTCTGAAGGATAAAGACCCGAATTTTACAGGAGCAGATATCCGAAACGGTATGACAGCCGTAGTATCTATCAAGCATCCAGCTCCCCGTTTTGAGGGACAGACCAAGACCAAGCTGGATAACCAGGACGCGTCACGTGCCACCGGTAAGGTGGTGGGAGAACAGCTTGTACTGTTCTTTGACCGAAATCTGGAAACACTGAAGACTGTACTTTCCTGTGCGGAAAAAGCGGCCAAGATCCGTAAGACAGAGGAGCGTGCCAAGACCAACCTTTTAACGAAGCAGAAGTATTCTTTTGATTCTAATGGCAAGCTTGCCAACTGTGAGAAGAAGGATCCGTCTCTCTGTGAGATCTTTATCGTAGAGGGAGATTCCGCCGGTGGTTCCGCCAAGACAGCCAGAAACCGTAATTACCAGGCAATCCTTCCAATCCGTGGTAAGATCCTGAACGTTGAGAAGGCTACCATTGACAAGGTTCTTGCCAATGCAGAGATCAAGACCATGATCAATGCTTTTGGCTGCGGCTTTTCCGAAGGTTACGGAAACGATTTTGACATCACCAAGCTTCGTTACGACAAGATCGTGATCATGGCCGATGCGGATGTGGATGGTGCACATATTTCCACACTGCTTCTGACACTGTTCTACCGTTTTATGCCGGAACTGATCTATGAGGGACATGTGTACATTGCCATGCCGCCACTTTATAAAGTAATGCCGAAGAAAGGCCAGGAAGAATATCTCTACGATGACAAGGCACTGGAGAAATACCGCAAGAGCCATAAACCGGGAAGCTTTACCCTCCAGAGATACAAAGGTCTTGGAGAGATGGACGCCGAGCAGCTCTGGGAGACCACACTGAATCCGGAGACCAGAATGATGAAACGTGTGGAGATCGAGGACGCACGTATGGCTTCTGATGTGACAGAGATCTTGATGGGAAGTGATGTTCCGCCACGTAAGGCCTTTATCTATGAGCATGCAACAGATGCAGAGCTGG
>OLPO01001275.1_pt1 | contig 17700 bp, 17 predicted proteins | sample 1672831 | NCBI WGS metagenome assembly OLPO01 (sample SAMEA3136728, study PRJEB25190) | human gut metagenome
AAATACAGGCGGTTTGCCGTGTCGTAGTCCGTGGATACGGTTTCCGGGTTGTTGTTGACAATAACTACATCGTAGCCCATCTCCCGCAACGTCCATACGCAGTGTACCGATGAGTAGTCGAACTCGATTCCCTGACCGATTCGAATCGGGCCGGAACCCAGTACCATGATGACCGGCTTTCCGCTGCGGCGGAAGCTTCTGGATTCGCAATCCTTATCCATTGTGGAATAGAAATACGGGGTCATCGCATCGAATTCTGCGGCGCAAGTGTCTACCATCTTATAGCTGAAGTCCATGCCCGGAACTTCTTCCACTTCGGCAATTCGGCAAATCGCTTCGTCGGTATAGCCCAGCTTCTTCGCTTCCTCGTACATCTCTGCCGGAAGTTCTTTATTTTTGGCCGAATCTGCCAGCTCCAGTTCGAAGTCTGCCAGATGTTTGATCTTGTTCAGGAACCAGCGGTCGATCTTCGTGATGTCGTGCACCTGATCCACGGTGACCTGTCTTGTCTTAAAGCCCTCGAAAATCGCGAAAATGCGGTGATCGTCCTGCGTGCCGATCCGTTCCAGCAGGGTTTTGTCGCCCTGGTACTCGAAGTTCAGAGTGTCCAGGGAAATTTCCGCACCGCGGATGGCCTTCATCAATGCCGCCTCGAAGGAGTTGGCGATGGACATGACCTCACCGGTGGCCTTCATCCGGGTGCCCAGCTTCCGGCTGGAGCCGGCGAATTTGTCAAACGGCCACTTCGGCACCTTCAGCGCCACGTAATCCACCGTCGGCTCGAAGCAAGCGCAGGTCTTTCCGGTTACGTCGTTCACGATTTCGTCCAGGGTGTATCCCAAAGCAATTCGGGTGGTTACCTTGGCGATCGGATAGCCGGTGGCTTTGGACGCCAGGGCCGAGGAGCGGGACACTCTCGGGTTCACCTCGATTACCGCATACTCAAAGCTGTCCGGGTTCAAGGCAAACTGGCAATTGCATCCGCCTTCAATGCCCAGCGCCGAAATGATTCTCAGCGCCGCGGAACGGAGCATCTGAAACTCTTTGTCCGCCAAAGTCAGGGTCGGTGCCACGACGATGGAGTCGCCCGTGTGCACACCCACCGGATCCAGGTTCTCCATCGGGCAGATCTGAATCACATTGCCCATGGAGTCTCGCATGGTCTCAAATTCGATTTCCTTCCATCCGGCGATGCTCTTCTCCACCAGAATCTGGGTAATCGGGGACTGATCCAATCCGTTCTGCGCGATGATGCGCAGTTCCTCTTCCGTCTCCGCGATTCCGCCACCGCTGCCGCCTAGGGTAAAAGCAGGACGCACGATGACCGGGTACCCGATTTCCTTCGCAATATCCAGCGCCGTCTGCAAGTCTTCCGCAATTCCGGAAGGCACGCAAGGCTCGCCGATCTCTTCCATCACCTCACGGAACAGCTCCCGGTCTTCTGCCTTATCGATGGCGTCCACGTTGGATCCCAGCAGGCGCACATTGTGCTCTTCCAGCCAGTTCTCTTTGGAAAGCTGCATGGCAATGGTTAATCCGGTCTGCCCGCCCAGTCCGGCCAGCAGGCCGTCCGGCTTCTCTTTCTCGATGATTCTCTTTACGGTTTCCACCGTCAGCGGCTCCAGATAAATCTCGTCCGCCAGGTGTTTATCCGTCATGATGGTGGCCGGGTTGGAGTTCACCAGCACCGTATCGATGCCTTCCTCCTTCAGCACCCGGCAGGCCTGGGCGCCGGCATAGTCAAACTCCGCCGCCTGGCCGATGACAATCGGTCCGGAACCGATTACTAGAACTTTCTTAATACTTTTATCTTTAGGCATTTTTGTACTCCTCCATCAACTCAATGAACTGTTTAAACAGAAAACTCGTATCGTGAGGACCCGCATGGGCCTCCGGATGAAATTGTACGGAAAATGCGTTCTTGTCCGGATAAATCATTCCTTCACAGGTCCGGTCGTTGGCGTTCACGAAGCTGACCTCCCCTTTTCCTTCCAGGCTTTCCGGGCGAACCGCATAGCCGTGGTTCTGGGTGGTGATAAAAGTATGACCGCAATTCTCGCCGAAGGTGACCGTAGCCGGCTGATTTCCGCCCCGGTGGCCGTACTTCAGCTTAAAAGTTTCGCCGCCCTGAGACAGCGCCAGCAGCTGGTGTCCCAGGCAGATGCCGAAAATCGGAACCCGGTTCATCAGCTTCCGAATTTCTTCAATACATCCGGTATTTTCCGCCGGGTCTCCCGGGCCGTTGGACAGCATTACGCCATCCGGTCGGGACGCCAGAATCTCATCTGCGGAAGTGGTGCTGGGTACCACCCGAACCTCACAGCCGTACCGGTTCAGCTTGCGGATAATATTTCTTTTTGCGCCGTAATCAATCAGGGTAACGCGATACTTTGCTTCTCCTTCCGGAGAAACGGTGTACGCCTCATCGCAGGTAACGGACTTTACGGCATTAGCAATTGTATATTCTTTTACTGCATCCAAGTTTTCCGGAATCTCGGAGCAGATGACTGCGTTCATTACGCCGTGCTCCCGAATTTTCCGGGTCAGCGCACGGGTGTCGATGCCCCAAATTCCCGGCACATCGTTGTTTTTCAAGAATGTATCCAGATCATATTCCGAGCGGAAGTTGGATGGGGTATCGCAGTATTCCCGAACCACATATCCCTTCAGGGCGCATTTGCCCTCGAAATCTTCTTCCATCATTCCGTAATTTCCGATCAGCGGAAATGTCTGCATGACAATTTGTCCGCAGTAGCTCGGGTCCGTCAGCGTTTCCACATAGCCTTCCACACCGGTGGTGAAGACCAGTTCGCCGATAGAATCCCGTTCCGCTCCGAACCTTCTACCTTCCAGAATCGTGCCATCCGCCAGTATCAGATAGCCTTTCTTATCCTTATTCAAAGTAATCTCCTTTCAAAAAACCATCATTTCATACGTTTCATAACCCTTGCGAATTTTTCCTATCTCATCACCTCCCGCAAAATTCCCCTGAAATAGCAACCTTTCTCTTTCTTTTAATCTATCTTGTGACCTTGTCCAGCCCAACGATGAACTGCTTCAGGTCTTTGATATGCGCTTCTGCTTCCCGGCGCGCCTTCTCCGCATCACCGGCAACAATTGCTTCCATAACATGCTTGTGCTCCTTCGGAATCCGTTCGAATACGGTTCCGTCATCATAATAGAGATATCGGAACCGCATGGACAGTTCCTGCACCTGACGGCTCAGCTCAATCAGCACGTTGTTTCGGCTGCAGCGAACGATGAAGTTGTGGAACTTCTCGTCGTATTCCACGATTTCCTCTTTATCTCTGGCTTCCACGGCCATCTCATACAGCCGGTGCAGCTTGCTCAGTGCCAGCTTCTCTTCCTCTGTAATCCGCTGTGCCGCCAGACCGGCCGCCAGACCTTCCAAATCTTCTCGTACCTCAAAAATATCCAGCATGTTCTGGATTGAAATATCCGATACGTACGCACCCCGTCTCGGTTCAATCACCACAAGTCCATCCGTCGCCAGCTCTCGAATGGCCTCCCGGATCGGTGTCCGGCTAACATTCATTCTCTCCGCCAGATCGATTTCCATCAAACGCGTTCTGGCTTGAATCTCGCCGGTAAGGATTTTGTGCTTGAGTTCCAGATATACTAGTTCTCGCAACGGCTTCTGAATCTGCAAATCAATGTCCATCATACATCTCTCCACTTTCTGTGTACCATACCTTCCAGTTGTCCCGAATCCATGGGGCATCTTTCGCCATTCGGTAATCGGATTCGGCTTCTGCCATCGAATTATAGTATGCAACCATTGTGGGTCCGCTGCCACTCATCAGCACCCGGTCCGCCCGGAGATTTGCTTCCATGGCATCCTTTAGTACCTTCGCTTCCGGATACTGTTTCAGTGTGTATTCTTCCATTCGGTTAAAAAAAAGTTTCTCCTCCACCGAACGTCCGGTCTGAGCATCCAATGCTTCGTACACTTCTCGCGTAGATACTCCGATTCCCGGGTTCATCAGAATCACGCCGTATGGTTTCGGTTCCGTCGGCCGAACAATTTCGCCGATTCCCTCAATCTCTGCAGCTACTGAAGCTTCTTCAACTCCCGGCAATTCCGAAAAAACCGCTCTGTTCTTTCGCGCATTCATCATCAACGAGAACGGTACATCCGCTCCCACCGATGCACCCAGCACCATCAGTTCCCGCAGCGAGAACGGATTTCCGCAAAGGGCATTGGTCGCCAGCATGCATCCTGCCGCATTGCCGCTTCCCCCGGCAATGCCTGCCGCTACCGGCAATTTCTTATCCACGAAGAGATACAGTTCCTCCGGTCGTTTTCCGTCTTCCGGCAATGCCTTCAGCACCGCTTCCACTCCCCGGTACGCCAAGTTGTCCGATCCCAGGGAAATTGCACTGTAATTCATACAAAATTTTACACGAACACCCTGGATAAAGCAATTGTTTGAAGGAAATTTTTGCATGCAAATACCCAAGGACTCTTCCGTAAGTCCCATAGTTACTACATCGTGAAGTCCAAGATCTTGCATAAAGGACAAAATATCGTGATATCCGTCCGGACGTCTCCGGAGTACTTCCAGCGAAAGATTGATCTTCGCATAGGCGTTCATGGTGATGGATGAATTCATGCTTTTCCCTCCTGATTCGGAATCTGCTTACAAAAAAGGAATGCCAAGGGCATTCCTTTCAAAAAATACTATCTCTGCTTCCGATTGCCGGACTTCTTTGCCGCTTTCGCCGCCTTTGCCGTCGGACCGTGCGAGGAAATATATTTACCGCCCGCCGCGGAAATCGGATGCGGTGCGGAAACGCTGTACACGTTCGGGAGAATCTCACTCAGCTTCAGCTGATAATCCTTCACGTACTCGGCTTCTCCATCCTTGTTCTTCCGCTTTGCCTTCTTTGCGGCCTTTTCTTCCTTCTTCTTGTTCTCTGCAATAACCTCTTCCACGGTCTTGCCGGTGCGCTTTGCTTCGTGGTACGGATTGAAAGCGACCTCTTCCTTCTCGTCCTTCTTATTCTTCTTTTCCTGCTGCTGGTTGGCATTTCGAATGGTCATCACGGTAATACCACCGAAGATCAGGAACATCATGCCCATGTTGATCATCATGTTCAGGCGCTGATTGAAGGTCGTGAAAGAAAGGGTGGTCTCCTTGCCCAGGCGGTCACCCTGATCGTCCATCAGATTCTCGGAAATTACCAATTTATATTTCGCGTTGTTCTCAACCTTGAATTTCTTATTATTGCTGTCACCCAGAACCAGCAGAAGGCCCTTGTCCTCCTTGCTGCTCATCACCTTAATCGGAATTTCCTTGCCGTTCGGGTCCACAATCTTTACGCACTTCGCGTTGTTCTTCTGTGCCTTTTCGCCGGCCAGCTCCCGGTTGAAACGCAGCTTCACGCCGACGTTCTCAATGGAAGTATTGGTCTGTCCATCCTTCGGGTAGGAATTCACCAATTTAAAATCGCTTTCATCCGCCGAAACGAATGCCATGCTCATTGTTACCAGCACCGCTGCCAGCAGTGCAATCAGGCCTTTTCTCTTCATCAATTGTTTCCTCCATCAGTATTGTCCGGCGATGTCATTCTCTGCCGGAAAAGTTTTCGCTTCCGTGCCTTTACCGCGCGCATGTTCCGAAAGAAGTCCGACAGAATCTGTCCGCACTCCGCCTCCAGAATTCCCGTCTCCACCTCCATTCGGTGATTCAGCCGTTCCTCCTGTACCACATTGAATACAGAGCCGCAAGCTCCGTTCTTCGGATCCATCGCACCAATCCACAAGCGATTCAACCGTGCCAAAACCATGGCGCCGGCGCACATGGCACAGGGCTCCAAGGTGACGTACAGCTCGCAGCCGGTCAGCCACTTGCTTCTCAGCACCCGCTCCGCCTCCCGGATGGCCAGCATCTCCGCATGCCCGGATGAATTTCGGTCGGTCTCTACATGGTTATATGCTTTTGCGATAATCTCTCCATCTCGCACCACAGCCGCGCCCACCGGGACTTCTCCGATTTCCGCCGCCGCTTCCGCTTGATGCAGTGCCTCTCGCATATACATCTCATTTATATCCATAGCCGAATAATTTTATCATAGCCGGGGTTTCAATACAAGTTTTTTTGCAGATTATACCCTAAATCCCGGGGATTTTTCCGCGAGATTCCTCCCTCCTCTCCCGCGGGCACCGGCCGGCGGAAGACGAACTTGTTTTTATGCCCCCCCATTTAAGAAAAACTTTGGGTTAGTCTTATCTAACAATCTAGACAAAGGTTTCGCCATTGCATATAATGGAGTAGGTAAATTTTGTTAAGATAAAGGAGGGTTATCCCAATGGCTACATTAGATGTAAATGTTGAAGTAAGTGCTCGCCACGTGCACCTGTCCCAGGAGGACATCGAGAAACTGTTCGGTGCAGGTTATGAGCTGAAGGTTAAGAAGGAAATCGCAGGCGGTTTCGTTGCAGAAGAAAGACTGACCATCACCGGGCCGAAGAGATCCATGGAGAGAGTTGCAATTCTGGGACCGGCTAGAAAAGGTACTCAGATTGAGCTGGCTGCTACAGACGCTCGTTCCCTGGGCGTAGATGCTCCGATCAGACTGTCCGGAGATCTGGCAGGCACACCGGGAATCAAGCTGACTGCTGAGAACGGAAACTCCGTTGAGACCGAAGCAGGCTGCATCGTTGCTCAGAGACACGTTCACCTCTCCGAGGAAGACGCTGCTAAGCTGGGCGTTGAGCAGAACCAGAACGTTGATCTGAAGATTGACACCGGCAAGAAGAGAGCTCTGGTATTCGGCGACGTTATCGTAAGAATCGGCGGACCGGTTTCCGTTGTTCATCTGGACACAGACGAAGGCAACGCTGCATGCACCGGCAGAGCTTGCGTTGGTACCGTTATCGCTGAATAATTTCGGCACGAACGAATTTTTGTAAAAAAGAACGAGAGGGAATCGATAAAGCCGTTTTCCTCTCGTTTTGTATTGCATAGATTTCCGGTTCTATACTTTTTGGGTGTTGGTGATGGCTCAACGAAGGACAAAGGCTTTGCGAGGAGGGCGACGCCAACATGGGCGCCGGCAAACCTGGAAAATCCGGACCATGTTGGCGTGGCCGGACGAAGTGATAAGGCCTTGCGGGGAACAAGGCGCCAACATGGGCACCGGCAAACCGGAAAAAGCCGGGGCGTGTTGGCGTGAACCGATGAAGAGCAAAAAAAGAATACCGAGCAGCTTAATCACTGCTCGGTAGAAGTTGCCTTTTTTCTTCACCAACACCATCTGACAAAGAACTATCCCGGCACTACGTCAACTGATGGAAGTTCTCCCTCAGGTAGTCCACAAACGCCTTCATCACCGGGTTCATCCACTTGTTCTTCAAGCGAATCAGCTGGGTCCACATCTGCATCTCCAGCTTTTCCGTATCGATAATAGCCAATGCGCCGTGATTGATTGGATCGTCCGCCAGGAATTTCGGCAGGAAGGACACGCCCTTCCCCTGGCAGATCATATTAATGATGGCGGAGGTGGAGCCGATTTCCAGGCTCGGATGATAGCTGATTCCCCGCTCGGCCAAAGTCTCTTCCATGTAGAGGCCGTAGCTGACACCTCGGTCGGAAGTGATGAAGTTATCCCGAACCACCCGTTCCAGCGGTACGTTCTTCATGGCAGCCAGCGGGTTGTCCGGATTCGTGACGAACACGATATCCTCTTTCCGCTCCGCCACACTGACGAAGTCCGCAGAAATCAGTTTCCGCTCCAGGGTAAAGATGAAGTCCAACTCGTTCTGACGAAGAAGATCGAATGTGGAGGTCAGCATATCGGACGTCTTGATCACCACGTCAACCTTCGGATATTTCTCGTGAAAACCCGGGAGAATTCCCGGAAGAATTCCGGCCGAAAAGGACGAGCTGGCACCTATGCGAAGCGTGCCGGAAGGCTCATCGTCTTCCTTCATGAACGACGCCGCCTCTTCCACCGATTTTAGCAACCGCAGTGCATATGGCATGAACTTTTCGCCGGAATGGGTCAGCTTTACACTTCGACCGATTCGATCGAACAACTGCGTACCCAGCTCGTCTTCCAGCTGCTTGATCTGTACCGTCACCGCCGCCTGAGAGTACCCCAGCTGTGCCGCCGTCTTGGTAAAGCTCTGCATTTCCGTCGCTTTGACAAATGTTACTATATTACGAATTTCCATAAACGTTCTCCTTATACCTTTCAAAATTTATAATATCAAAAACAAACGCGGAATTCAATAGACCGTTGAAAATGTTGATATACTTGAATTTGAGAAGATATTCGATTTTCTGAATATCCCATTTGGTTTTCGTAAATCATTTATTATTTTTTATTGTTAGATTTATAACTATTAATTTTACAAAACATCCCCCGTATAGTATTATCATATTGTAATAAACAAGCCTCTACAAAATAACCATATAAGACAAAAACAGAAGCGACCCCGTTCTTATCGCTTCTGTTTTACTTTTTTGATTTTATTTTCGCCATCACGGAGGTCTTTCGGTTGACTTCTTTCCGAATCACCTATATGATACATAATAGTATACGAAAGGTGGATTATTATGAAAAAACAATTTACTCATATCCTGATGCTTCTCACCATGGCACTGGTAATGGCTGCCGTACCGGTATGCTCTTTTGCGGCGACCGGCGGAAAGAGCCACGTAAGAGAAATTCTCTTCGCGGGCATCGCCATCGCCTTCGCAATTGATATGTGGCGGGAGTTCAAGAAAAGAAAATAGCACACATCAAAAGGGCGAATGCACCATCAACGCATTCGCCCTTTTTTATTTCTATTTGTATTTCGTCTTAACCCGGTTCAGATAAGAGGTCTTTGTTGCCGGCGCCTCCTCCATTCCCAGGAGCAGGGACAGCACGTGGCGAATTTCTTTTCCGTTTCGAGCGTACTGCCCGGCGCAGGAAGCGCAGAACGTGGTATTCCGAAGCCCGGAAGAAGTCAGCCCTTCGCCGAATTTTTTTGCCAGCTCCGGCTCCTCCGCCGATGCCATGCCTCCCAGACCGCAGCACTGTTCCGCCGAAGTCACTGCCGGTTCATATCCCAGCAATTTGCAGATACCGTCGTACCATTCCCGATCGGTCCGGTCCGGACACGGAATCTGAATCTCGATATCCTTCGGCACGGAAATCTCCGGGACTAGCTCCGGGAGCACCTCGTAGATGGACCGCACCCTTTGAGGAATTCGCTCCTTTAGGAAGTAATAGCAGTTCGGGCAGGTGGTAATCACCTCGTCGATGCCCCGGCTCTCCAGGTCCCGGAAAATTCGATTCACAATTCGCTCCTCGTCCCGGTAGAGCCCCAGCTCCGCAATGGGCTTTCCGCAGCAGTCGTACACCGTTCCGATTCCCTTGGCCTTGCACAGGTCTGCGATTTTCCGGTTGGTCTTCGGAAACATCGAAGGGAAATTGCAGCCCGGGAACAGCACCCTCCCCGCCGTGGCATTTCGGTAATTCCGGAATTTGTAATCCTTCTTTTCCTTGAGCACGAAGGAATAGGGTTTCTCCTCCAGCTTTCCGTCCCGCACCTGCATCCGCCGCAGATTCTGAAACAGCTGCCTGCCGGAAATTCCCGCCGGGCACACCCGGTCGCAGTTGCCGCAGAGAAAGCACCCATAAACATGTTCTTGTAATTTCGTCACATCTCCCAGATCCATCTCGTACTTGTCCAGGAATGCGCAGTTCTCCCGGCATTTTCCGCAGTGCACGCAGGCATCCGCTATGTTCTGCAGGGATTCCAACGAGCAATTCTCGTCCCATTTTTCGAATTTACTCATCGGAGGCCTCCTCTTCCGGCACGTATTTCTTCCGCAGGGTTTTGCTCAGCACCATCACCGCCACCACAATGGCCGCGGTCAGACCGATATACAGCAGCTTGTTGGACGCACCGGTGAGGGCGTAAGTTCCCACGGTGTACATGGCCACCCCCGGGATCATGAACACGAAGGTGCCCAGGGAATACTTGCCCAGACTGATATCCGTAATCCCGTAAGCGAAATTCTGTAGGTTGTACGGAAACAGCGGCACCAGCCGGGTAATCATCAGCACCATCATCTCATTTTTGGTGCTCTTGTCGAAGAGCAATCGGTTGATGTAGCGATTCTTTACAATTTGATCCCGCAGGCTGTCCTGCAAAAAGAACCGCCCTACCAGGAAGGCGGCAATCGCCCCCAAGGTGGCCGACAGGACGCAAAGCAGCGTGCCCCACCAGGGACCGAAAATCGCCCCGGCGATGATGGCAAAGGTCACTCCCGGCACCGCCAGCACCACGCTGGCAATCACCATCACCACGATGTATATCAGAGCCGCCTGCAGGAAATTAGTCTTCACCATCTGCTGCAGGTTTCCGTACCAGTCATCCCCGGAAAAGATATCCGACCACCCGTAGTAATGATTCAGCGCCACAATCAGCAGGACCATCAGGATGAAGGCGATGAGCTTAATCATTCCTTTTTTCTTCTTATTCGTTGTCTCCACGTCTTCCTCCTGTTTTTAATGTTACATATCCTCCGGCATCCATTGGAAGTTGTCCTTTCCGGCACCGATTTCAAAATGGCATTTCACGATGCCCAGGTCCACCTTGGTGAAGGGGCCCTTTCCCGCTTCCACGGAAACCACGTTTCCGAACCGCTCGAAGTAGAAGCTCTGCCGGTTCATGGCCGTGGGGGCCATCATGGCCGCCAGCACGCCGTTTTTGTACCATTCCGGAACGCTGGGGCTCACCTCCGTGCCGTCGCTCACGTCGCACATGGATTTGCTCTTTCGGCTCTTCCCCTGATTGGCGCCGTAGCCGATGGCGATGGCCGCCACCACCTTCTCTCCCGGTGCCAAGTTGTAGCATTCCGGTTTTTTCTTGAAGGTGGAACCCACCCAGCAGGTATTCAGTCCCAGCTGCTGGGCCAATAAAACCACTTTTTCGCCGTAATAGCCGCACCGTTCTTCCAGAGTATCGTCTTTCTCCCCCGCCAGAATGATGTAATTCTCCACGCCGCGAAACCGCATGGCTTTGGACCGGAGTCCGGAGAAGGCCTCCGGCTCGTGCAGCACCAAATGCATGTGCAGACCCCCTACCTGATTGCAGGCCCGCATGGCGGCCAGCAGGCGTTCCACGATTTCCTCCGGAATTTCTTTTTCCAGATATTGACGGACGGAATGCCTCCGCTGTATCGCTTCAATGATGTTCATAACAAACTCCTTTTACAGAAACGTTCAGCCGATTAATACTTCTTTACAATAAACGGATGATCTTCGCCCTTCAGGTAGGCCTGAATGCCCAGAATGGAATTTTCCACCATGTTGGCTACCGCTTCCTCCGTGTAGAAGGCGGTGTGCGGGGAGAAGAAGACGTTGTAGAAACTGCGGAGGATGGCCATCTCCGGATTGTCGATGATGGTGCCGGACAGATCCTTGTAGTAGATGCCCAGTTCCTTTTCGATGACATCCAGGGCGGCAAAGCCGATCTTGCCGTTGGACAGGTTACGAATCATGGCCTCCGTGTCCACCAGCTGGCCCCGAGCGCAGTTCACCAGGATGACCCCGTCCTTCATTTTCGAGAAGGCGGTTTCATCGATCATGTGGTAGTTGTCCTCCAGCGCCGGTGCGTGGAGGGTGATGATGTCGCTTTCGGCGTACAGGGTATCCAGGTCCACGTACTCCGCATGCTGCCGAACCGCATCCTTTGGAAAGATATCGTAGGCCAGAATTCGGCATCCGAATCCGGACAGGTGCTCGATGACCGTCTGACCGATTCGGCCGGTGCCGATGACGCCCACGGTGCTCTTGGAGATTTCCCGGCCCAGTTTACCCTTCAGGGTGTAATCCTGCACGTTGGCCTTATCCATGATGTACCGCAGCTTCCGGCAAGCGATGAGCATCAGCATGATGGTGTAATCCGCCACGGAGGCCGGGTCATAGGTGACGTTGGTGACTCCCATTCCCACCTCAAAGGCGTGCTTCACGTCGATGTGATCGTATCCGATGGTGCGGGTGGAGATGACCTTTACGCCGTTCTCCTTCATGGCATCGATCATCTCCGCCGGAGTCGGAGTGGTGATGATGGAAATGGCATCGTAGCCTTTCGCCAGATGGTAGTTCTCCGGTCCCGGGGACTGGGTGGTGTAGCCGAATTCCACACCGTACTGTTTCGAAAATTTTTCAAAGAAAGGGAGTTCGTCGAACTCTCTCAGGGTATATACAAAGATTTTCACTTTTTTGCCTTCCTTTCCGGTCGTTTTTGCATTACGTTAAACTATTTTTATTATATCTCAATCCTCTTACCATTGCAATCCGGCGCCCTTGGGATTACAATAAAACGTACGTATTTTCGGCGGAGATCGCCTCTGCCGGAAGACATTCCTATCAAGCAGTTCGGGTCCGATATCCTGCTTGTAAAAAATCAAAACCAAAGGAGTACTATTATGAAAAAATGGATCAAAGGGGAACTGGAGGATTACCGAATCCTTCTTCGCAACGTTCCCAGTCTCGTAACATCTCTTTTCGTGGTCAGCGTTATCATGATGAACCTTCTGGCCAACAAGGAGCTGTTTTCGTTTAAGTACCTGGCATTGGACTGCGGTTTCGCACTGAGCTGGGTATCTTTCTTGTGCATGGATATGCTGTGCAAGCGCTTCGGCGGAAAGGCGGCGGCGAAAATCGCCATTCTGGCCCTGGTGATTAACCTGGGTGCCAGCTTGATTTTCAAGGCGCTGACCATGACGCCGGGCATGTGGGGGGAATACTATTCCACCGGCAGCATGCAGGTGAACGACGCGCTGAACGCCACCATCGGCGGGGCCTGGTACGTGGTTCTGGGCAGCAGCCTGGCCATGTTCCTGTCTTCCATCTGCAATGCCGGCATCAACTCATTCCTGGGCAAAAGGCTCCGGAACACGAGCTACCGGGATTTCGCCATCCGCTCTTTCACCTCCACGATGATCGCGCAGTTCATCGACAACCTCACCTTCGCACTGGTGGTGTCCTACCACTTCTTCGGCTGGACCCCGGTGCAGGTGTTCTTCTGCTCCCTCACCGGCGCCGTAATGGAACTGCTGTGCGAAGTGGTGTTCAGCCCGCTGGGCTATCGGGTGAGCCTGCAGTGGGAAGCGGAAAAAGTAGGCGAACCGTACCTGCAGTATTGCCGGAAAACGGCGCAGTCCGCGTAAATTGTTTTTAGGAGAATGGGATAAAAGGAGTTTGCCATGGACATTCTGATTACCGGCACGTCCGACGGCATCGGTCGGGCCACGGCGGAATATTTTCTGGAGCGGGGTCACTCGGTGGTGGGTTTCGACCGGAAGCCCCCTGCCCTCGCACATCCCAATTATCGCCACGAGATTCTGGATATCTGCGATGCGGATGCCTATCCGGAGGATGTGCAGCCGGAAATTCTCATCAACAATGCGGGCGTTCAGGACAGCGGACGGGATATCGAAATCAACCTGATGGGGACGATTCGAATCACGGAAAAATATGCCATCGCCAACCCGCGGATTCGGGCGGTGGTGATGGTGGGATCCGCCAGCGCTCATACGGGATCGGAATTTCCGGAGTATGCGGCCAGCAAGGGCGGACTTCTCACCTATACGAAGAACGTAGCGCTTCGTCTGGCACCTCGGGCGGTGTGCAACAGCATCGATCCCGGCGGGGTTCTGACGGATTTGAACCGACCGGTGATGGAGGATCCGGAGCTGTGGAATCAAATCATGACGCTGACGCCGCTTCGACGCTGGGCGACGCCGGAGGAAATCGCGGAATGGATCTATTTCGTCGGGGTACGGAATCGCTTCATGACCGGGCAGAACCTGCTGATTGACGGCGGGGAAGCCGGAGACGCCCATTTTGTATGGAAGGACTAGAGTTTTTAACGCATGCTGAATAATCTGATTTTTTGTCTTAACGCGACGGTGCCCATCTTTTTTCTGATTCTTCTGGGGATGTTTCTCCGGAAAATTCAGCTGATGGACGATGCTTTTACCGCGCGGCTCAACACGCTGGTGTTCCGGGTTTGCCTTCCGGCGCTGCTCTTTCACGACATGTACCGGACGGACTATCGGACAAACTGGAATACCGCTTACGTGGTGTACTGCGCCCTGGCCACGCTGGCAAGCATCCTGATCTGCACCGGAGTTTCCTATCTTCTGAAGGACCGGAGCGTTCAGGGGGAGTTTATTCAGACGTCCTACCGCAGCAGTGCCACCATTCTGGGCATTGCGGTGGTCCAAAACCTCTATCACAATGTGGGGATGGCGCCTTTGATGGTCATCGGCGCCGTGCCCATCTACAACATCGCGGCGGTGATCATCCTGGAGATGTACCGGCCGGACCGGGGGAAATTGGATGCGATGCTCCTCCGCAAAACCCTTCACGGGATTCTCACCAATCCTATCATTTTATCCATTCTCTTGGGTTTTGCATGGTCCCTTCTGCGCCTACCGCTTCCCACCATCGGCGATACCACCGTGGACTACGTGGGCCGCTGCGCTACCCCGCTGGGAATCATCGCCATGGGTGCTTCCTTTCAGTGGGAGAAAGCCCGGCAGTCTGCCGTTCCCGCGCTGGTCAGTACTTTTATCAAGCTGTTCGCTCTGTGTGCCCTGTTCCTGCCATTAGGAGTTCATCTGGGGTTCCGAAACGACCTGCTGGTGGCGGCACTGGTGATGTGCGGTTCGTCCACCACCATCAGCTGCTTTGTCATGGCAAAGGGCATGGGTCACAAGGGAGACCTTACCATCAGCACGGTGATGCTCACCACCCTGCTTTCCGCCTTTTCTCTCACCTTCTGGCTGTTCATCCTGAAGAGTCACGGGTGGATCTAAGTTTCGAAAAATTAACGCTACATTTTCCGGGAGTATAAATGAAAAAAGAACTGCAATCCTTATCCTTACGCTGATCACGATATTTTGCTTCGTGCCGATGTCCGCGTCTGCCGCGGAGTCCAACGTCATCCGCGTATCGAACCAAAAAGAATTCGAGGAAGCGATTGCTCGGGTCAACAAGGATTCCGACAGCGAATACACCATAGAGCTGACCGCCGATTTTTCGGTTAACGGCTTTTCCATTACCTCGCCTCACAAAACGGCCATTCTTGGAAGCGGCCACACGCTCACAATGGGTGGAGGCGGTTCCGTCAGCGTGAGCAAGGGGGCGGAATTGACGTTGGGTGCGGCGGACGGAAATGTCCTGAACATCCGCAGCGCCGAGGGCACCAGCAACGACGTGCCGGGCATGCTGAATATTGAGGGCACCTGCAATATGTACTCGGGGGTGACTCTTTCGGGAAGAGAAGGAAACAACTATTTCGGCGGCGGCGTTACCGTTTCCGGCGGCGGCGTTACCGTTTCCGGCGGCACCTTCCACATGTACGGCGGGACCATTGAAAAATGCGGCATTAAAGGCGGCTCCGTTTGCTACGGCGGCGGTGTTGCGGTGGTCTACGGAGGTCAATTTATCATGGACAGCGGCACAATCAAAGAATGTTACGCAACATCCGATTATGTGGATTATTTCGATCCCTCTAGATGCTTTACAGCCATGGGTGGCGGGGTATTCGTCTCCGGCGGATCTTCTTTTGTCATGAACGGAGGCTCCGTCTCAAGCAATTCTGCCACCAATATGGGCGGCGGCGTTGCCGTTGCGGCTTCCTATGAAGAGATTTCCGGCGGTTTCGGAAATCTAAAAAGTTCCGTCGAAATTCTGGGCGGAAAAGTGGAAGAACACAAGGCCAAGAAGGGTGCCGGTTTTTTTGCGTCCGCTTACTATTACGCGTATGCAAATGCGATTTGTGCCGACACACCTGCTGCAGGAGCTACGAAAAATCCGGGGTTGCATATTAAAAACGCTCAAATACAGGACAACACCGCCGATGCCGCAGACGGAATGGGTGGCGGCGTGCTAGTGTCCATGCTGAAATCGCCGGCAGCAGCTTCCATCGAAAACACGACGGTCAAAGGAAATAAGGCAGCGGTCGGTGCCGGAATTGCATCTTACGGTTACTATACGAATATGAATATCAAGGGGTGCACCGTCACGGAAAATACTGCGCAAAAGTACGGCGGCGGTTTTTCTGTAGAAAGCAATACGGGTGGCGGAAAAACGACGATCACCGATACGGTCCTGTGCAACAACATTGCCGATACCGCCGGATCCGATGTGTATCTCAAAAAGTCACCATTAGTGCTGCCGTCCGCTCCCAGCATGAATTCCATCTATCTCGGGGCGCCGGAAGATGTTCGCAATCAGAAGATTGACGGCTGGTATGAAGATAAAACAGATTCTCGGTACACCGAGCAAGAGAAAGCGGCGCGCAAGGAATACACCGGCTATGCCAGCATTGACGGCTCCGGAGAGGTGGCTTTAATTGCCGCCGCAAATCCGTCTCTGGTACACATCAAATTCACCAATGAAGACGGATCCACGGTGTATAAAGAATCGTACTATCCGCTGGGCACCACCGCCAAAGATATCATCTTGCCGGACGCCACTAAAGCATCGGATGAGAAATACGATTATATTTTCAAAGGCTGGAGTCCGGCCATCAAAGATGCCACGGAGGATGCGGTGTACACCGCCGTGTTCGAGAAGGTATTTAAACAGTTTACGGTTCAATACGAGTTCAAAAGTCTTACCGCCGACAAAGAACTGCCGGAAGAAGTGACGGCTTTGCTTCCGAAGGATCCCGCCGACTACGGACGGGGCACCGACATCAAGGCCATCGCGCCGGCCAAAACCGAGGTAAAGGTGGACGGCGGCACCTGGACTTTCAAGGGCTTTGACAAGGACTCGAAAAAAGCCACGATGGAAAATGCCGACGACGACGGAAATGTGAAGTTCACCGGAACCTGGGAATTTACCCCAAAGAATCCGGACCCGCTTCCATCCACCGGCGGCATGGGAACGCACCTCTTCATCATTGTGGGCGCGGCTCTCATGGCAGCTGCGGCAATTGCATTTGTAAGAAATTCCAAGAATTCCAATAAAACCAAATAACATGTAGCGGAATAGAAAACTGCACCGGTCCGCAATCTCATCGTCAATCGGAGATTGCAAATCGGTGCAGTTTTTTCCCTGCGTGGCCCGAGAGAGGTCGGCCGGCGACCGGTGGGCCTCGCGGACCCAACGACGTGGTGCCCCGCGACGAAGGATCAAGGCTTTGACGCATGTGAAGCACCACGTCCATCCGGACGAAGACCCCTCCGGGCCCAATGACGTGGTGCCCCGCGACGAATGAGCAAGGCTTTGACGCGTGTGAAGCACCACGTTTACCCGAACGAAGACTCTTCCGAGTCCAGCGACGTGGTGCCCCGCGACGAATGAGCAAGGCTTTGACGCGTGTGGAGCACCACGTCCACCCGGACGAAGGCTCTTCTGAGTCCAATGACGTGGTGCCCCGCGACGAAAAATCAAAGACTTACGAGGAGTCAGGCGCCAACAGGACCGGCCGGTTTTTCCGAGGCGCGGTTTGCTCCCCCATCCCCGCTAGGTCTTATAGTTCCGTCTCGGGGAGCAAAATCTTCACACAAATCCCGCGCCGGCGCATAAAAAACATCCCCTTTATACAAAAACAGCGGTGCGCCAACAGGCATTTCACCTGCAGCACACCGCTGTTTTCAATCTTCTTTTTTCAGGTCTTCCCTTTTTTTCAGTGCGGCCGGACCACTTCTATGG
>OLPO01001284.1_pt1 | contig 17602 bp, 17 predicted proteins | sample 1672831 | NCBI WGS metagenome assembly OLPO01 (sample SAMEA3136728, study PRJEB25190) | human gut metagenome
AGCTCTATGGACTATTCAATTTGCATGTTCAACTTGATTTTACAATCGGCGTTTTTTATTAATGCGAGAGGTATATCCACACTTCATATTGTCTAATGCTAAAGAAAATCAAACAGCAGATCAATGCATTCTGCCTGAAGCATAATAAGATCTATCCCGGCAACAAGTCGAAGTGGACACAAGCTCATGTGAAATGGCTTAATGCACTTGAATTCGATGGTTACCTGCAGGATGCATTCAACGAATACATGATAACCTATCGTGAACTCACAGATAAGGTCGAGAGACTGGAATCCCAGATAGAGCAGCTTGCAGAACTCGAAGAGTATCGTGACAAAGTCAAGAAGCTTATCTGCATTAAAGGCATCAAGACCCATACTGCACTGTCTCTCATTGTGGAGACTGGCGACTTCAGCAGATTTCAGTCTGCCGAACGCTATGCTTCATACATTGGCCTCGTCCCTGGTGAGCATAGCAGTTCTGAAGACCAGAATCGTCTGGGCATCACCAAAGCCGGGAACAGGCATATGCGGATGCTTCTGACAGAAGCTGCACAATGCTACTCCAGAGGTGTTCCAGCTAAGAAATCCAAAGATCTCAAGAGCAGGCAGAAAGGCGCATCACCGGAAGTCATCGCTTATGCCGACAAGGCGTCCATCAGACTTAGAAGAAAGTATATCAGGATGGAGCTCGTCAACAAGAAGAAGGCGAATGTCGCCAAGACTGCTGTCGCAAGAGAGCTTGCATGCTTCATCTGGGGTATGATGACTGACAATATAGCGTAAGTTATCAAGGTGCACGCCACATTAGTGGCAATTCGCCGTTCGCTCTCACTTGAGCTCACAGGGTCTGTCAGCCGATTGCGCTCGCTTTATAGCTGTCTGTTCGGGCTTTGGAGGGCCCGCCCAGCCAGCGCGGCGCTCCCGGGACAGACCGGGTAATGCCAGAGAGGCATCACCAAATGGTATGTTATTTCTCCGAAGGTATCTTGCAAGCGCTGTGGCTTGTAAGATCAAGGTTCAGCTATCTACGAAAAACCTATGATGGCACAGATTTATCTGTGATCCGCGCTTTTAGACGGTAGAGCTCACGGTGGACCATTGACCTGCGGGATTGATCCGCGTATATCAGAGTGGCCAATGCCGGGAACTGTATTTGCTAGAGTGCTTACAAGATACCTTCGGGTAGTGACTTTTCAAAAGCGGAATATTTTCTCTTGACAAAGGTCACTTCATATCAGGTTTTCAACGATCTGTTTCTTTGCGGACTGTGTAGCTGTACTTATGTGGCTGACAACGTGGAACCTGTCTATGACGACCATAGCACTTGGAATAAGCTCTTTAACTGCATTGCGATAGCCTGTGTCCATGTCCATAGTAACAATTTTGATGTTCTCATAACCTTCGAGAGCATGTATCGCCTTCTTGACAGTCGGTATGGTTTTCCTCGGATGCATATCTATGAGCGTACCATGTTCACTGTCAGTAAGAACAAGACGCATCTTATCACAGATGTGTACTTCATCGATGCCGAGAACTTCAGGCGCTGTCAGCACACGCTGCTTATCGATTTCATCCGTGTCCCATCTCTTCGTTTTAAAGACTAAATGCAACACCCCTACAAAGTCGAGTTTTAAAGAGTAAATGCAACGAATGTTGCGTTTACTTTTTTATTTAACGAATCTGAACAGAAGATACTTCTCTATTGTCCAATTAATTGACAATTGCGAATGAAATGGCGGTTGTGCTATAATTATTATGTGTGTTTATAAGCAGAATCTTGCATACAGGAGAATGAAATATGGCAGGTAAAACCCAGGCAAATATTGGATTTGAGAAACAGTTATGGGATGCAGCATGTGTTCTGAGGGACACATGCTGCTGAATATAGAAAGGTTATTATAGGACTCATCTTCCTACGTTATATATCCAATAATTCATTTGAAAAGAGATATGCAGAGCTGGTAGCTGAAGGCGACGGTTTTGAAGACGATAGAGATGCCTATGAGATGGATAATATTTTCTATGTTCCAGAAGATGCACGCTGGAGCGTAATTGCTTTTGCAGCACATACGCCGGAAATCGGTATTGTCATCGACAAAGCTATGAGAGCCATAGAGGATGATAATAAAAAACTCAAGAACGTTTTACCTAAGAACTATGCCAGCCCGGATCTTGATAAACAGGTTCTCGGTGATGTTGTCGACCTATTTACAAATATGGATATGGGCGACGCAGAGCAGAGTCAGGATCTTCTTGGCAGAACATATGAGTATTGTATTGCACAGTTTGCTGAGAAAGAAGGCGCAGGCGGAGGAGAATTCTACTCCGGCAAGTATTGTTAAGACTTTGGTAGCTGTATTGAAACCTTTCAACAACTGCAGAGTTTATGATCATTTTTGATGTAACTGGCGAGACAAGGGTATTTATATCTGAAGAGTAGTGGTAAACAAATTCGTTGTCATTGGAGTGTAAATAAGGAGCAATTGTATGATTAGCGAAGGATTAATTATTAAATGTTTGTTTGTTGTTTCAGTCTTATTGTGTATTCACTATCGCAATAAACTTGCTAAGTTCACTCGTGAAACTATAGAAGAAAATAATAGAAGGACAACATATTCCTTAAAATGCAACAATGTTTCACGTAAATTTGGACTTGAACCAGGTCTTACATCTTCCTTTGATAAAGTTGCAGTTGTGGAAGCTGTTCTGTCTGGAGAAGACAATAAAACAATAGAAGAGATGGTTGTGCTAAACTCTAAAGGTCTTGTGTTGTTTCATCATGAATTCAAGGATGAATGTGTATTTAAGTTTAAAGAGGAAGTCAGAGAAGCAATCTGTGACAAAACAGTTCTCGGATATAACGTGGAAGAACTGGTTGAGGCACTTGAAGCGAATGAAATTGTCGATCACACACATGATAATTGTATTCTGTCTCCTATAGACTTGTGCTTTTCCTTTGCAATGGTTAGAGGTGAAAAGTATTTCAGAGAATACTTTAGAGAATGGGAGGAATATTCGTTGTCAGCATGTGCAGAATTTTATGATTGCGCAATTGATGATATCGATACTTCGATAGTTAGTAGAGGGAAAACAGTACTTAAATGTTTCCAAAGAATGAGTGGAAATGATAAACCCGTCTCAGGTCTTGTGTATGAATAAGAATCATACATTAAATTAAAACAGAAGATACAATTTCAGAACTGATTGACAGATATCAGGAGAGACAGTATAACTGCTGCTAGTATTACAGATATAACAGCCCAAGGAGAAACCCAAGGGCTGTTTTCTTATTGCAGATTAACTTTCTTTAGTAGAGCAACAAGCTCTTCAGTGTCAACGCCTAATCCAATCAATTCAGCAGACATCCATACGAAAGTGTCATTTACTTCCATAAGGATCTGCGTTTCTTCATCGCTTATTCTTACAATTAACGTTCTCATATCTACTTCTCTGTCGTTGTTCTCGATTCCAGTTCCGCAAATCCACGAGCGATTTCCTCTAATGACATAGTAGGACCTTTGCGCAAGTGCTTTGGTGCGAACTTCTCATAGTACAGATTATAGACGTCCTCACACAGATCAAGCATTCCCAGAAACTCAGCCTTGTCAATGATGAACTCCACCGCAGGCTTAGAAACCTCTCTGTGATCAAATTCATCCGCTATGATGCCAAGCTGTCTTTCAGTCCACGCACTATCCAGCAGTGAACCATTCTTAAAGGCTCCCCTGTGAGAGCAATAAACACGATTCTTTAACCTTCTGGAATCAGTAATATGAGTACCAAAGCATCCGCTCTGACCACCACTTTTACCTACACGCATAAGCAGTACCTCCTTATAATTTTCTTTATAAAGATGCTACTGCATATTCCATCCACAGTTCTATAGGTTTGAACAAAAACCCGTCTATTTAGCCATATCCACACTTTGATGCTATTTTTGAAACAGGCTATTTACAAATCATCCACAGTTTAGTTTAGAGAACCCTTTTTGCGGTTATGCTTTTCATCAATTTACAAAAAAGGTATAATGAAATGGCCCGATTGGCGAGGGGCCGATTCGGACGAAGGAAAGGGACGAGAAGCAAGCAATTTATAACTGGGGGGATAATGATAGGAGAAAGAACATGCTTAACAAAATCGCTCGTTTAGTGGGCGCCTTCTTCATCACGCTGGTGGTTCTGCTGCTGATGCTGTTCATCGTGCTGACGGCAATGGAATATCGGCCGGAAAGCACGGAGAAGGTAAGAATCGACAGCCTGGCAGAGGATACCTTTGATTCCCCGGAGGTGGGATCCACCATCAAGGTGATGAGCTGGAACATCGGCTACGGCGCTTTGGGAGACAATGCGGATTTCTTTATGGACGGCGGAAGTCAGGTGACTACCGCTTCTGCAGAGCGGGTGCAGGAAAACATGCAGGGAATTATCGATGAATTGAAAAGCCAGAAGGCGGATGTGATGTTCCTGCAGGAAGTGGATCGTTTTTCCACCCGTGCCCATCATACCGATGAGCAGCAGGACATTGCGGAATCTATGGATGGATACCAGTCTACTTTTGCCAACAACTTTAAGGTGAGATACGTGCCATATCCGTGGCCGCCGATTGGCCGCGTGGACAGTGGCATCATGACCCTGTCCCGGTTCGCGCAGTCCGATTCCACCCGAATCAGCCTGCCGTGCCCGTTTGAATGGCCGGTACGCATCGCGAACCTGAAGCGCTGCCTGATGGTGAACCGGGTACCGATTGCGGGAATCAAGAAAGAGCTGGTGATGATCAACCTGCACCTGGAAGCCTACGACAACGGCGAGGGCAAGGTGAAACAGACCCGGGCCCTGCTGAAGGTGATGGAAGAAGAACAGAAGAAGGGCAATTACGTGATTGCCGGCGGAGACTTCAACCAGACTTTCTCCAACGTGGACATCGGAAAATATCCGAGCAGTGAGGACATTTGGACTCCGGGCAAGATTGACGCAAAGGATTTCGGCAAGGACTGGAACCTCCTGATGGACAACAGCAATCCGACCTGCCGTTCTCTGGACAAGGTCTACAAGAACGCGGACAAAAAGGACTGCTACTACTACATGCTGGACGGTTTTATCCTGTCCAAGAATCTGCAGGTGGATTCCATAAAAACAGAGAATCTCAACTTCAAGAATTCCGACCACAACCCGGTAATTCTGAAAGCCACATTGAATTAGCGGAACGAAAAAAGCGGCGCCCGAAGGGGCGTCGCCGTGTATACGCTTACAGTGAGAATTTTTTCAGCAGTAAAAGCAGCGGATTGATGTCGTAAAGGGGACCGGCGATATAGGAGCTGTTCAGCTGTTCGTTGATGGCCTGAATCCGATCCGGGAGGAAGTTGCCCGCCAGAGGAAACATAAAGGCCAGGAACAGAAAGACGAACAGGGTTCCCTTCAGCACGCCCACCGCAAAACCCGCAAAGGAGTCGGTGCTGCCGATGACGGTGCCTTTCTTCCGAGCGATGTGAAGCCGCCGGCGAAGGAACAGGGAAATCAAGCTGACTCCGGTGGTAATCAGCAGGAAAGACAGTACGAGAACCGCGGTGGTCGTAAAATGGCTCACCTCAAAAGGAAGGTCCGAAACACCGAAGTTCTGAAGGGTGTCTTCCAGGGCCTTTGGAATAAAGTCCAGCAGGTTCACGGTGGAGCCTTGGAAAATGTTTTCCAGGCCTTGCTGCATGGAGGCCTGCAGGGATGTTTTTCGAATCAGGGCGCTGAGGGGCCGGGTAAAGGCCGTCGCCAAAGCGATGCCGGCCACCATGGCGGCCAGCCGAATCAGGGACTCTCCCAATCCACGGGATTTTCCCCGAACGGCAAAAACTATAAAAATAAGAATCACAATTATATCTAATATCATAGCTGTATTATACACAATCTGAGTGAGGAAACAATGGAAAAGTATTGGAAATCTCCGGAAGAAAAGGAAGACAATTCCCTCTTCCATCACATCGCCATAATGTGCGGAATCTTCGGCGGCACCTCCCTGGTGGCGTACGCGGTTTCCTTGAAATTGATTTCCTCCGAAGCCACCATCATGCTGTACCTGCTCTGCGTATTCCTGGTGGTGTGGCGCACCGGACGATTCAGCTTGGGGGTTATTACCTCCATCGGGTCCACCATGGTGTACTATTATTTCTTCGCATCGCCCCAATTTTCCTACGATATGACCACTCCGCCCCGATACCTCCTCACCATGGGCATCATGATTTCGGTGGCACTGGTCACCAGCGGACTCATTTCCCAGGTTCGGCAGGAAGCCCTGATTGCCCGAGAAAAAGAGGCCCTGACGGAACAACTGCTGCGATTGAACAACGACCTGGCCGGCGCCAAAAGCGCAGAAGCCATCATCGGAATCGCGCTGTCCGCCATCAACGAGGGTGTCGGCTGTGCCGCCGGCTACGTGGCGTACGATCCCGGAGGCAAACCCGGAAGCAGATACATCTTCCAGACCGTGGGACATCACACGGCACTCACCTGGTATCCCATGGAAGAGGACGAAAACGTGCGGTATCGGATTCAGAATGGGAAAACGATTTTCGTACGGGGAAAACAATATTACGAATGGCCCTTGCGCGGCCATGCCGGTCTGATGGGAGCGATTCGAATTCGGCTGGCGGAACAAGAAAACCTGGACCGGACGCAGATCCACCTTATGCGCTCCATCATCGATAATATCGGGATGGCGTTGGACCGATTCCGCACCGCGGAACTGCGGATTCAGGCCCGGGAAGAGGCCACCCAGGAACGATTCCGCTCTACATTGCTTCGTTCCATTTCCCACGATATCCGAACTCCGCTCACCAGCATTTCCGGCAACGCGGAGATGCTGATGAAAGCAACCAAGTCGGAAGATTATCGCTACCGCATGGCGAAGAACATCTACGACGATGCCCAGAACCTGTCGGGCATGGTGGAAAACGTGCTGGGCATCACCCGCCTGGAAAGCGGCGTGGAGATTAAGAAGGAAGTGGAAGTGGCGGAGGAAGTCATCGGTGCGGCGGTGCAGCTGACAGAGGTGCACCACCCGGAATACGATATCCAAGTATCCGTACCGGAGGAAATCCTCATGGTACCGATGGATGCATCCCTGATTCAGCAAGCCATCACCAACCTGCTGGAAAATGCCATTCACCATACCAAGAAAAAGGATGGGGTGGCAGTCATCCTGGAACGGAAGGGGAAGGATGCGGTGTTCACCGTGCGGGACCGTGGAATGGGCATCAATCCGGAGCACTTGGATCGGCTCTTTGAACCGTTTTATCAGTCCAATCGAAGCGATCAGGTGGTGTATCGAGGTTTTGGGTTGGGCCTTTCCATCTGTAATTCCATTGTGAATGCCCACGGCGGCCGGATTCTGGCGAGAAACCGGAAAGATGCGTCCGGGGCGGAAATTATTTTTACGTTGCCCATGGAGGGAGAACAGTGAAACAGACAAAAGAACTTATAATGATTGTGGAAGACGACCGGCAGATTCAGGATTTTATCGCCTACTCGCTGATGACGGCGGGATTCGGCGTGCTGACGGCCGGCGGTGTGGAAGAAGCGATGCGGAAGATGCGGTCCAAAAAACCGGACATCATGGTGCTGGACCTGGGTCTTCCGGACGGAGACGGGCTGGACCTGATTCGGCGGGTCCGGAAGTTTTCGGATATTCCGATTATCGTGGTGTCGGCACGAGATAAGGAAGAGGACAAAATCGAGGCCCTGGATCGGGGCGCGGAGGATTATATTACCAAGCCCTTCTCCGAGTCGGAGCTGATGGCGCGGATTCGGGTGCTGCGGCGCCACCTGATTCGGGAAGAGCGGAACCGGATGGGGGCCGAGGTTTCGGTGCGGGGACTGAAGATTAATTTCGACGCGAAGGAAGTGACCCTGGATGGGAACCTCCTGCACGTCACTCCGCTGGAGTACCAGCTGCTGGAGCTGCTGTTCCACAACATCGGAAAGGTGATTACCACCCGAACGCTGCTGGACGAGCTGTACGGCGTGAGCTACGGGGACAATACCCAGTCTCTGCGGGCGCTGATGGCGGGGCTTCGCCGGAAAATCGAGAAGGTGCCGGGAAAGCCGCAGTACATCGTGACGGAAATCGGTGTGGGTTATCGCCTGAAGGATGAATAGAACCTTGCCGATAATGCCGGAAATAGTGTATTATTAAAATATATTTTTATGGATGAGAAAGGAAAGCAGAGAAATGAAGAAACGATTCAAAATCCTGATTTCATGCTTGATGATGGTGATTCTTGCGGCGGCCATGATGACCGGCTGTTCCAAGAAGGAAGAGGCGAAGCCGGAACCGGTTCGGAACCCGCTGACCGGATCTGAGAAGTTCGATTCTGCGGCACAGGGCATTCGCCCGGTGGCACTGGTGGTGGAAAATGCTCCGGACGCCCGCCCGCAGTGGGGAATGACGGACAAGAAGTACTCCCCGGATATTATTTTACAGGGAGAAGTGGAGGGGGGAATTACCCGTACCCTCTGGTTCTATGCGGATTACAACAAGCTGCCGAAGAAGATCGGCCCGATGAGAAGTGCCCGTCCGCCGTACATCAAGTTCTCGGAACTGTTCGACGCGATTTTCATTCACTGGGGACAGAGTTCTTCTTCCTCGGAGTACAAGGGTGCCAACACCGTTTTCAAGGAAGATAAGGTGGACCATATCAACCAGATGACCTACAAAGGAAAGGTGAATCTGTACAGCCGGGACAACAGCCGGGACGTATCGTCGGAGCACACCGGAATTCTCCACGGCGACAAAGTGGCGGATGCCATCAAGGACAAGAAGTTCCGCACCAAGACCAAGAAGAAGGCAACACAGCTGCAGTTCGGCAAGGGCATTCGGGGTCTGAGCAAGAACACCTGTGGAAAGGTGACCCTCACCTGGTCGAGGCGGAGTTTTGAGGATGCGGTATGGACGTACAACCAGGAATCCGGACAGTATGAGACGAAGGATTTTGAGAACAACTTGAGCCGGGAGAACTTGCTGATTCTCTTCGATAAGACCCAGTACATCACAAAATCCAATTACCACGGCACGGGTCAGGGTGTGACTTACTGTGACTACAAGCTAGCCGGCGGCAAGGCGAAGCTGATCAGCAACGGCACCGTAAAGGACATCCGCTGGGATGTAAACGAGGACAACCAGCTGGAGCTGTTCACCCTGGTGGAGAAAAAGGATTCCGACAAGGACGATGAGGATTCCGAGCCGGAGAAGAAGATGGTTTCACTGAACCCGGGCAAAACCTGGATCGGCTGGGCTTCCTCCAACAACGGCGGCAAGGTAAAGATCAATCCGTTGAAGGAAAAGAAGTCGGAAGAGAAGGAGAAATAGACCGGAAGACCCCTGCCGGAGACGGCCGGGGTTTTCCTTTAACGAAACGAGGTACACATTTATGCAGTTGAGAGGAGAGCCAAAGTCCCTTCGCTCAGAATACATCCGATACATCATTCCATCCATACTGGCTCAGTGGGTGTACACCCTGTACACCGCAGTGGACGGGCTGTTCGTGGCGAAAGGCGTTTCTGTAACGGCCATGACCGCCATCAATATCGCATCGCCGTTTGTGACGGCGCTGTTTGCCCTGTCCCTGATGTTCGCGGTGGGCACCTCCACGGTGGTTTCCATCTCATTGGGAGAAGGCCGGAAGGAAAAAGCCAACGAGATATTCAGCCAGAACTTCGCGTTCCTGATCGTACTGTCCCTCCTGATTTCCGGGCTCCTGTTCTGGAAGCTGGAGGAACTGGCCCTGTTTCTGGGGGCCACCAAAGCCACCCTGCCCTATGTGACGAAGTACATCGGAACCATCGCTCCTTTTGCGGTGGTATTTATCGTGTCCTATTCCTTTGAAATTCTGTTGAAGGCGGACGGGCATCCGAAGAAAGCCACCAAAATCGTGATGGTTGGCGTCATCCTGAACTGCATCATGGACTACCTGCTGGTCATCGTGTTCCCGCTGGGCGTCTTCGGTGCGGCCATTGCAACGGCACTGTCCCAGGTGGGGGTCACGGTCCTGTATCTGCGGCACTTCCTGTCCAAGGAAGCCGTGCTGCATTTCACCCGTTTTCATTTTAGCGGGCGCACCATTGTGCGGGCCATGAAGAACGGCCTGTCCTCCGGCATTACGGAGCTGTCCGCCGGATTGACGGTGTACTTTTTCAACCACGCCATCGCGACCTATCTGGGGGACGAGGCCTTGGTCAGCTATACTATCATCAACTACGTGAACGCCCTGTACATCTATTCCATGACGGGAATCGCTCAGGGCAGCCAGCCGCTGATCAGCTTCTACCACGGGAAAAAAGAAAAATCCGCCACGGCCAAGCTGCTCCGGTACGGCCTGATTACGGCGGCCGGTTTTGCGGCGGTCACCGTGGTGCTGTCCGTATTCGGCGGAGGCCTGCTGGCGAAGCTGTTTATTCCGGCGGATTTGACTCACCTGAGAAATTACACGGTACATGCCTTGCGGATTTTCTGCATCTCCTTTGTACCGGCGGGATTCACCGTGGTGCTGGCCGGATATTTTGCATCCATCGAACATGCGGGGAAAGCGGTTTCCATCACCATCGGCCGAGCCATCGCGGTGATGTTGCTGGTGCTGGTGCTGATGACGAGAATTTTTGGCGGCGAAGGCATCTGGTGGACCACGCCGATTTCCGAGAGCATTTGTCTGGTGTATGCGGTGATATTGTTTATAAAGGGAAAGGCGAGAGATGCTGCAGATTAAGAACATTCGAAAAGAGTACCGCACCGGGGGACTGGTGCAGAAAGCGCTGGACGGCGTGAGCTTGAATTTCAGGGACAGCGAGTTCGCGGCGATTCTGGGACCCTCCGGTTCCGGCAAAACCACGCTGCTGAACGTACTGGGCGGACTGGACCGGTACGACAGCGGGGACCTGATCATCAACGGAACATCCACCAAGAAGTACACGGACCGGGATTGGGATTCCTACCGGAACCACACCATCGGGTTCGTGTTCCAGAGTTACAATCTGATTCCCCATCAGACCATCCTGTCCAACGTGGAACTGGCACTGACCATTTCCGGAATCGGGAAGGAAGAACGGCGAAAGAAAGCAGCGGAGGCCCTGGCCAAAGTGGGTCTGGGAGACCAGGTTCATAAGAAGCCCGGCCAGCTTTCCGGGGGACAGATGCAGCGGGTGGCCATCGCCCGGGCACTGGTGAACGACCCGGATATTCTTTTGGCGGATGAACCGACGGGAGCGCTGGACAGCGTGACCAGCGTTCAGATTATGGATATCCTCAAAGAGGTGGCGGAGGATCACCTGGTAATCATGGTGACCCACAACCCGGAGCTGGCCCGGGAGTACGCCGACCGGATTGTGGAGCTGAAGGACGGGAATATCATTTCGGACTCCCGGCCTTTTTCCGTGAGCAAAGAGGAAGCGGGAAAAGCGGTGCACCGGAACCTGGGCAAAGCGGCTATGAATTTTGCCACCGCTTTGCAGCTGAGCTTCAATAACCTGAAGACCAAGAAAGCCCGCACCATTCTGGTGGCCTTTGCGGGATCCATCGGCATCATCGGCATTGCCATGATTTTATCCCTGTCCAATGGAGTGAACAACTACATCCGCGGCGTGGAGGAGGACACCATCCGGGAATACCCGCTGACGGTGGACAGCTCCGGCTTCGACATGTCAGCCATGTTCACCCGGGGCGGCGATGGGGATGCCGGCAAGAGTGCGAAAAAGGGGGAGATTCGGGAACTGCAGACGGTGACCAATATGGCCTCCGTCATGGAATCCAACGACCTGAAATCCCTGAAGAAATACATCGACAGCGGTAAAAGCAATTTGGAGAAGCACACGAGAGCCATCGAATACAGCTACGACGTGAAGCCCCAGATTTTCCGGAAGGTGGACACGGAATACCGGAAGGTGAATCCGGACGAAACCCGGAAGAAAATGGGCATGTCCATCAGCTCCTCCATGGCATACAGCAGTATGATGAGCACCGACGTGTTCCACCAGCTGCCGTCGGATCCGTCTCTCTACCGGGACGAGTACGACGTGAAGGCGGGGCACTGGCCGAAGAAGTACAACGAGTGCGTCTTGGTTCTGTCCAAGGAAGGCATGGCCAGCGACATCGCCCTGTACGCCATGGGCCTGAAGAACATGGACGACCTGGACAAGATGCTGAAGGATTTCTCCAAGGGAAAGGACGTGCATTCGGACGAGGATCAGACCGAATCCTTTAATTATAACGATTGCATGGGCATCAAGTTCAAGATGATTGGCAGTGCGGATTACTACACCTACGACTCTTCCCAGAACGTGTGGGTGGACCGCTCCGAAGACGACAGCCATATGGACCGCGTCATCGGAAAGGGCGAGGATCTCAAAATCGTGGGCGTGGTCAAGCCGAAGAAGGATGTGGATTTCACCGTGCTGAACGGGGATATCTACTACCCGGCTTCCCTGACGGACCATATGATTCGGAAGGCGGCGGACAGCAAAGTGGTTCGGGCCCAGAAGAAGAGCCGGGACATCAACATCCTCACGGGAAAAGAATTCGGCGAGGAGAGCGACGGACCGGACTTCGAGTCCATGTTCTCCTTCGACAAAAACGCCTTTGCCAAAGCCTTCCAATTCGATCCGTCTCAGATTGGCAAGGCCATGAAGACACCGTCCAAGAAGATGGATATGAGCGGCCTCATCGACCCGAAGGCCGTGACCCAAATGCCGGGCATGAGCCAAGGGGACATTCAGAAGCTGATGCAGAGCACCAAGCTGAACTTCACTCAAGAGAGCATGCAGGAACTTTTCGGCGGCCTGATGAAAGGCTTCCTGGAATACTCCGCGAAAAAGGGCACCGACTACGCCAAGATGAACACCGCTTTTCAGGATTACATGAAATCCCCGGCGGCCCGAAAAATCCTCTCGGACAACATGAGCCGCATCCTGAAGGCCCACGTGGAAGAGCAGCTGAAGGACGAGAACCTGCAGGACACCATGAAGGACGTGCTTCAGGATTTTCCAAAATACTTGAAGGACAAGGGCATCACCGATCCCGACGGCATCACCGACGAGACCATCGACGAGTTCCTGGCGTCTCAGGGCGTGCAGGACAAACTCTCTGCCAAAATGACTTCCCTAAAAACAAAACTCGAGAACGTGGAGATTTCCGACGAGGATGGGGATCGGATCATGACGGAGTTGATGGAGGGCTACGCAAAATTTGCGAAGGAGAACAACTACCCTACCACGCAGCAGATGCAGCAGGATTTTCAGGAGTATCTGTCCACCCCGGAAGCCCAGAAAATAATCAATTCCACCGTGGCAAAGAGCATGGATACCTCGGCGCTGGAGAAGAATCTGGCGGCGGCAATGTCCGGATACACCGCCAAGGCGGTGGCCTCCATGTCGGAAAAACTGGTATCCGGCATGATGACCAACTACATGAAGAGCATGGGCAGCCTGGATTTCTCCAAAGCCTTTAAGATCGACACGGATGCTTTTGCGGATGCCATGGGAATGAACATGAGCGAGAGCGAGATTCAATCCCTGATCACGTCCCTGATGAACACCCAGGCCAACACCTACGAAGGAAATATGAAGAGTTTCGGCTATGCGAAGAAATCCAATCCGACTCAGATCGCCATCTACGCCAAGGACTACGAGAGCAAGGCCGAGGTGAAGGATATTCTGGACGGATACAATCGGAAGATGGTGAAGGCGGGCAAAACCGATCAAGAAATCACCTACAACGATCTGGCGGGAGCCCTGATGGGTTCCGTGACCAACATCATCGATGCCATCAGCTACGTGCTCATCGCCTTCGTGTCCATTTCCCTGGTGGTATCCTCCATCATGATTGGAGTCATCACCTACATCAGCGTGCTGGAACGGCGAAAGGAAATCGGAATTCTCCGGGCCATCGGCGCATCCAAGCGGAACGTGGGCCAGGTGTTCAATGCGGAGACCTTTATCATCGGTGCTTTGGCCGGACTGATCGGAATCGGCGTGACGGAGATCCTGATCATCCCGACGAATATCATCATCGGCCATGTGACCAGCGTGAGCATGCACGTGTCCCTGCCGGTGGTGGGAGGAATCGTGCTGGTAATCCTCAGCATCATCCTGACCTTGATCGGCGGAATCATCCCATCCCGGAAGGCCGCCAAGAGCGACCCGGTTACCGCTCTGCGCGTGGATTAAATAACTAAACAGAAGGAAAAAGAGATTGAATACATCAGATCGAAATCAACAAACCGCAAAACTATCGGACCTCTTGCTGTCCTGGTACGACAGTGAGCGTCGGATTCTCCCCTGGCGGGAGGATCCGACACCTTACCATGTGTGGGTTTCGGAGATTATGCTCCAGCAGACCCGAGTGGACACGGTAATTGAATATTATCAGCGGTTCCTTCGGGAGCTCCCGGATGTGAAAGCGCTGGCGGAAGCGGAGGAAGAACGGCTCTTGAAACTGTGGCAGGGGCTGGGCTACTACAGCCGGATTCGGAATATGCACAAGGGGGCCATTCAGGTGATGGAGGAATACGGGGGCGAAATCCCGGGAACCCCCAAAGAGCTGCAGAAGCTGTCCGGCATCGGGGAGTACGTGGCGGCGGCCATCAGTTCCATCGCCTTCGCCTACCCCATTCCTTCCGTGGACGGAAACCTGCTTCGGGTCTACGCCCGCATGACCGGCTACGAGGAAAGCATCCGCACCACCGCCGCCCGAAAGGTGGCCACGGCCTATTACGAGGAAATCCTGGATCGCACTCGGCCCGGGGATATGAATCAGGCCCTGATGGACCTGGGAGCCACCATCTGCCTCCCCAACGGAGCGCCGCTTTGCGAAAAATGCCCATGGCAGATGCACTGTGCAGCCCGCCGGACGGGGAAGGAACAGCAGCTTCCGGTGAAGGAAGAGAAGAAGCAGCGGCGAAAAGAAAAGCGCACCGTGCTTCGAATCCGGCTCAGGGACCGGGTGGTGATTGGGAAGCGCCCGGAACGGGGGCTTCTGGCGAATTTGTACGAGCTGCCCAATGCGGAAGGCTGGCTGACGGAGGCGCAGGCGGAGGAGGCCTGCCGGACGCTGGGATATGAGCCGAAGGCCATCCGGAAGCTGAAGCCGTCGAAACATATTTTTAGCCATGTGGAGTGGCACATGCACGCCTTCGAAATTGAGGCGGAGGAACGGCCGGACGCGTCGGCGGCAGAAAATGTTTTTTTTGCGGCGGAGAAGAGCGCATTGCAGGAAGAGTATTCCATTCCAACGGCGTTTAAGGCGTATATGGACTTCTGATTCCGGAAGGCGGTTTTTACGCGGATTTTGCAGGTGGCGCGAACCCGCCGGAGCAGAATTGTGGTACAATAGACAGCAGTGAAACAGAAAGGAGATGGGGCATGATTAAGTATTTCTACACGCAGAACGGCCGGACGAGTTCGGTGCCGAATTTCTGTCACGACTGCTGGGTGAAGATGACTAACCCCTCCAACGAAGAGGCGGAGCTGATTGCGGAACGGATGGGCGTCGAGGTGGACGACCTGATGGCGGCAATTGACCTGGAAGAAAAGACGCGAATCGAGCTTCCGGAGAACTACACTTTAATCGTGGTGGACATCCCGTCGGAGGAATACCGGAACGGGGTGCGGGCTTACGTGACCATTCCGCTGGGAATCATTATCACTAAAGAAGCCATCGTGACCATCTGCTCGGAGGAGTCCTTCGTGCTTCGGAATTTCGAGAAGAATCGGATGAAAGATTTTTCCACCCGGAAAAAACTGCGGTTCGTGTACCAGATTCTTTTGGAATCCGCCTTGCTGTACCAGAAGGCGCTGTACGCAATTGACCGGAAGCGGCAGGAAATCGAGGAAAAGGTGCGGGACGATGTGGAAGAGGAAGATTTGTTCAGCCTTCACGAGCTGGAGCAGGCGCTGGTGTACTTCGCCACCTCCATTCGTGAGAACGGCAACGTGCTGGACCGCCTCACCCGGTACTCTCGGCTGGAACGCTTCCCGGAGGACCAAGAGCTGCTGGACGATGCCATCGTGGAAAACCAGCAGGCGGTGGAGATGACGGACATCTACCGCAGCATCGTGGACGGCACCCGCCAGCTGATGTCCACGATTTTCGATAACCGACTGAACAACGTGATGAAAATCCTCACCTCCATCACGCTGATTCTGGCGATTCCGACGGTGATCTCCGGAATGTACGGAATGAACGTGCTGACGAAATACATGCCCTTCGCCCAGACGCCTTTCGGCTTCGGCATCATCAGTGGCATCGTGGTGGCCATCTGCCTGGGCCTGTACGTCGTGCTGAAACGGAAGAAGATGTTGTGATATTGCATGAAAAATGGTACACTTGGTGGGATAGAATTCGTAGATTCGTGTTAATTAAGGAGAGTGGTCTAATGCGAAAGAAATCCGTTATAATCTTGCTGTGTGCTGTTTTAGTGGTTACATGTCTTCCACTGAATGGGTTTGCAGGTACTAAGGAAATCGGTAAGTCGAAAGAGAAAAATTTCATCGAGAACCGGAAGGAAAAAGGCCATGATGAACGAACATTAGATGTTTCGTCAAGTGAAAAGAATTTGGCATTAAAGAAAAAAGTAAATCGCAAGGGGGTTCAAGCCAGAGGGTATGAAGCGGATGTAGACGAGAAATATGTCCGCATTAATCTTCGAAATAATTTCACCGTATATCGAGGACAGCGGGTTTGGATTGACTTCACCATGTGGGATACCTGGGAGGATTATTATACGATTCCTTCGGTGGATGTGTATGATTCGAAAATAAGCCGCACATTCTATTCATTGACATCTGGGGATCCGGATCTCATTGTGGAAGAGGATGACTTTACAGACTATTCCGGATATCTGCCCGTAAAGCTAAAGAACGGTTCCTATGTACTCGCAGTAAGTGCCATGCCTTGTGATGTTTATGGACAATGGCCAAGTGATGTGTATGATTCTTTTGATATTCCAATGAACTTTGTGCAATTTAAGGTAAAAGATCTGCCGAAGCCGACAAAGCTAAGCGTTTCCAGAGGAAAGAAAAAATGTACCATCAAGTTCAAGAAATCTTCTGCCGCAACGAAGTGCATGATTTATCGCAGCACAAAGAAATCCAGCGGTTACAAGAAAGTCGCAACGGTTTCCGGAACTAAGTATACAGATAAAAAAGTAAAAAAAGGTAAACGATACTATTACAAAGTAAAAGCACTGCGCGGCAACAACGGAAAATCCGGGATCGCGTACAGTGCTTATACCGCACCAAAGAGAAGCGGAAAAGTAAAGTAGTAAAACTTAATCGGATTATGAAGAAAAAGTAGCGGTGCGATGGCGCCGCTACTTTTTCTGGCTATACAGAATAGAAGTGGAAGGAAGTGCAGTCGAATGGCAAATTCGTCCGCACTTCCTTTTCCAATCCCATCCGGGGGCGAGGACGTGGTGCCCCTCGACGAAGGAATAAGGGATTGCGGGGTATGGATCACCACGTCAGTAACGGCGGAGGTTCATCTTGGGCTGGGGACTTGGTGCAAGGGAAACGAAAGAACAAGATAATATGAAATGACCTCACATTTGTAATATCGTGGATTCGCCACTATAC
>OLPO01001285.1_pt1 | contig 17600 bp, 14 predicted proteins | sample 1672831 | NCBI WGS metagenome assembly OLPO01 (sample SAMEA3136728, study PRJEB25190) | human gut metagenome
ATGGTCCGCAGGTTCAGAAGCTTCTCAAAGCAGCAGCAACTCTGGACATCCAGACAATCTGTCCTCTGCATGGACCGATCCTGACAGAAAATCTTGGACATTACCTTGAAAAATATGATATCTGGTCTTCTTATAAGGTTGAGAGTGAGGGCGTTGTGATCGCATACTCTTCCGTATATGGAAATACAAAGAAAGCAGTTGAAGTTCTGGCACAGAAGCTGGAAGAAAAAGGCTGTCCGAAGGTTTCGGTATTTGACCTTGCAAGAGATGACATGGCTGAAGCTGTAGAAGATGCATTCCGTTACGGAAAACTGGTTCTTGCATCTGTAACTTATAATGCAGACATCTTCCCATTCATGAAGTTTTATATTGACCATCTGACAGAAAGAAATTACCAGAACCGTACAATCGGTCTGATCGAGAATGGAAGCTGGGCTCCGAACGCTGCAAAAGTTATGAAAGCTAAATTTGAGAAGAGCAAAAACATTACATGGCTGGATACAACTGTAAAGATCATGTCTTCCTTAAGTGATGAGAACATGGAACAGCTGGATCATATGGCTGAGGAACTGTGTAAATAATTTATACGCTGCTGTTTGTTTCCCTGTGAAATATGAAATTCAGAACTATTCCGAAGAGCATATTTTGCAGGGATTTTTTTATCTTAGTGACAGAAAGGTATTGACAAAATTTCTTATTTGGCATAGGGTTAGTTCATACATACTTAATGATAAAAAATATCAATATAGAACGAGAAAGATAAGAGGGAAGCAGAGATGACATCATTACGTGAACTACCAATTGGAAAAACTGCGACTATCCGTTCTGTCGGTGGAGAGGGTGCGTTAAGACAGCATTTTCTGGATATGGGACTGATCCCAAAGGGAGAGGTAACCATGGTGAAATATGCCCCGATGGGAGATCCTATGGAGCTTCGTATTCACAGTTATGAACTGACCCTGCGTCTGGCAGATGCAGAAAAGATAGAGATAGAAAACATTCGTGATGAAGTAAAACCGTCTGAAGGAAAGGCGGCACACAAAAAAGATATTACTAAAGTAATTCCACATCCTGGTCTTGGTGAAGGCGGCAAATATCATGAAAAAGAAAATGAAAACCCATTGCCGGACAGTGAACTGCTTACATTTGCACTTGCGGGTAATCAGAACTGTGGTAAGACGACATTATTTAATCAGCTGACAGGTTCCAGTCAGCACGTTGGAAACTTTCCAGGAGTTACAGTAGATCGTAAAGATGGAAATATTCGAGGAAGAAGCAACACACTGGTAACAGATCTTCCGGGTATTTATTCAATGTCTCCGTACTCCAGTGAGGAGATTGTTACAAGAAATTTTGTCCTTAATGAGCATCCAAAAGGAATCATCAATATTGTAGATGCTACGAATATAGAAAGAAACCTTTACCTGACAATGCAGTTGATGGAGCTGGATATCCCGATGGTCCTGGCTTTGAATATGATGGATGAGGTCAGAGAAAACGGTGGTTCCATTCTGGTCAATAAGATGGAAGAAATGCTGGGAATTCCGGTGGTTCCGATTTCAGCTGCAAAAAATGAAGGTATTGACGAACTTGTACAGCATGCGCTCCATGTGGCTAAATATCAGGAGCCACCAAAAAAGACTGACTTCTGTGATGCAAATGAAGACGGAGGTGCGGTGCACAGATGTCTTCATGCGATCATGCATCTGATCGAAGACCATGCCAAAGCAGCGCAAATTCCGGTACGTTTTGCAGCAGCTAAACTAGCCGAAGGTGATCAGCTGATCATGGACAGACTGAACCTTGATCAGAATGAGAAGGAAATGCTGGAACATATCATCAAACAGATGGAGACAGAACGTGGACTTGACCGTGCGGCAGCTATTGCTCACATGCGTTTTGATTTTATTGAGAATGTTTGTGATGAAACGGTTGTAAAGCCAAAAGAAAGCAAAGAACATCTTCGCAGTCAGAAGATTGATAAAGTGCTTACCGGTAAATACACAGCTATTCCATGTTTCATAGGTATTATGGGACTTGTGTTTTTCCTGACCTTCAGTGTGATTGGAGCATTTCTTCAGAATCTGCTGGATATGGGGATCACAGCTCTCGGAAATATGGTCGATCATGCAATGACAGCGGCAGGAGTAAACCATGTGATTCATTCGCTGGTCATAGATGGCGTTTTTAACGGTGTTGGAAGTGTACTGAGTTTCCTTCCGGTTATCGTAACATTGTTTTTCTTTCTGTCTTTACTGGAAGACAGCGGATACATGGCACGTGTTGCATTTGTTATGGATAAGCTGCTTCGAAAGATTGGACTTTCCGGTCGTAGTATCGTTCCGATGCTTGTCGGCTTTGGATGTACCGTGCCGGGGGTTATGGCGAGCAGAACACTTCCATCGGAACGTGACCGTAAAATGACAATTCTGCTGACACCGTTTATGAGCTGCTCAGCAAAACTCCCGATCTACGCATTTTTTGCAGCAGCGTTTTTCCCTGGTCATGGAGCAATTGTAATGATTGCACTATATTTTGGTGGAATTATTATGGGAATCCTGATGGCACTTCTGATGCGAAAAACATTGTTCAGTGGAGAAGCAGTGCCATTTGTTATGGAACTTCCGAATTATCGTATGCCTGGAGCAAAGAATGTAGGACACCTTCTCTGGGATAAGGCGAAAGATTTTCTCCAGAGAGCATTTACAGTAATTTTTGTTGCAACACTTGTGATCTGGTTCCTGCAGACATTTAATACACATTTCGGTATCGTAACAGATTCCAGAGACAGCATCCTTGCAATGCTGGCAAGCGTGATCTCGCCGATCTTCAAACCGATGGGATATGGTGACTGGAGAATTTCAACAGCTCTGATCACAGGATTTATGGCAAAAGAAAGTGTTGTTTCTACGCTTTCTATCCTTTTTGGAAACACATCAGTCCTGCTTGCGAGTATCACACCGCTTTCAGCAGCCAGTCTGCTGGCATTTTGCCTGTTGTATACACCGTGTGTTGCGGCAATTGCTTCAATCAAACGTGAACTTGGTACTAAGTGGGCAACGCTGGTTGTGATTGGACAGTGTGTGATTGCCTGGCTGGTGTCATTTGCAGTTTATATGGTGGGTGGTTTGTTCTTCTGACAGACAGGAACTGGTCAGGACTGTGTATTCAGAGCCATCTTCGGTGACGGCTGACATTCAGAGCCAGCCCCATTTCACCAAGGAGAAAAACAATGGAAGTGCCGCCATAGCTGATAAAAGGCAGAGTGATTCCGGTATTGGGAATGGTATTGGTGACAACGGCAATGTTCAGGATAATCTGGATTGCCAGATGTCCCATGATTCCGGCAGACAAAAGGGAACCGGAAAGTTCCTGACAGTGCATGGAGATGACACAAAGTCTCCAGAGCAGCAGAGCAAAAATAAGAATCAGGATTATGGCACCTGCCAATCCCATTTCTTCACAGATAATAGAAAAGATCATATCATTCTGGGCTTCGGGAACGAAGCCCAGTTTTTGTATACTGTTCCCGAGACCACGTCCAAACAGACCACCGCTTCCGATCGCGTAGAGTCCCTGGATTGTCTGAAAGCCTTTTTCGTATTTTTCAGGGTTGCGCCAGATTGCGAGACGTTCCAGACGATAACTTTCGGCAGCGAGAAAAATCGTGATAAAGCCAATTCCTGCCCCGCCCAGAGCCACAAATTGTATATAGTGTGGACTGGCTGCAAAAATCAGTATGGCACCGATTCCAAGAATGATGACAGCAGTACTTAAGTTATTGGAGCCGACGAGACCAACGACAGGAAGAAGTGAGAGCATGGTACGGCACATGAACCAGAAACCATCTGTCCGTTTGTGGCTTTTTTCAATTTGCCAGGTCAGAAAAAGAATCACAGTAACTTTGGCGAACTCAGAAGGCTGAAAAGATAAAGGCCCCAGATTCAGCCAGCGTCTGGAACCGTTAATTTCCTGTCCAAAGAGAAGAACAGCGGTAGACAGAAGCAGGGAAAGAAGATAGGCAGCAGGTGCAAGCCGGACGAAAAAATGATAGTCAACAGAGGAAATGACATACATGACACCAAGACCAAGTGCTGTGGCGAAGAGTTGTTTTTTGAAATAATAGGCAGAATCATGAAAACGAACTCTTCCATTATATTCACTGGCACTGAGAAGGACAATAAGACCAAAGACTGCCAGAATAAGAACGAGTGTCAGCATCATAAAATCTGGTTCTGAATGAGGGGAGTGTTGTTTGTCCTGTGACATGGCAGACTCCGGAGAATGTTTATTTAAAGATATAGAAAAAGCACAGAAATTATGCATGAAGGATTGTAGAAAAAAGAAGGTGTGTTATAATTTACAATATATTAAATGAAGGGGATACGAAAGATGAAAAAGTTCACAGAGGAATCAATAAGCGACAGAACTTACAAAGAAACCGGAAGAGCTAAATAACAATGTATTGTATTAAAGAGTTAGAACAAGAGTTATTTGAGATGCAGGATCTGAAATACCGGGAGTTTCACAGCAGGTTAATGCCTGGTATTGATAAAGAGACAATCATAGGGATCCGGATGCCATTACTCAGGAAATTTACCAGAGAATTTGCAAAAACACCGGAAGCAGAGTGTTTTCTGCGTGATCTACCGCACAGATATTATGAAGAAAACAATATGCACATGATGATCGTGAGCTGGATCAAAGATTATAATACATGTCTTTTTGAAGTGGAAAAGTTTCTTCCATATGTGAATAACTGGGCGACCTGTGACCTGCCTGCACCAAAATGTTTTGCAAAGCATAAAGAAGAACTGCTCCCGGAAATCCGAAGATGGATTAAATCAGAGAAAACTTATACAATCCGCTATGGGATCGGTATGCTGATGAGTTTTTATCTGGATGAAGATTTCAACCCTGAATATCTGAAACTGGCAGCAAATGTCAGATCAGAAGAATATTATGTTAATATGATGATTGCTTGGTATCTTGCGACAGCGCTTGCAAAGCAGTGGGAAGCGACGATTCCTTATCTGGAAGGAAGATGCCTGCCAGAATGGGTACACAGGAAGACGATTCAGAAAGCTATCGAGAGTTACAGGATAACACCAGAGCAAAAGGTGTATCTGAGAAGTTTACGCTAGGAAAAGGGGAAAATGATTATGCATACTGCAGCAAAAGAAAGATATACAGCTATGGAATATAATCGCTGTGGAAATAGTGGCCTGATGCTTCCAAAGGTGTCGCTTGGACTATGGCATAACTTTGGAGATACAGCAAATTTTGAAAACATGAGAAAGCTTTGTTTTACAGCTTTTGATAATGGAATCACACAGTTTGACCTGGCAAATAACTATGGACCTGAACCTGGAAGTGCGGAGAAAAATTTTGGACGCATCCTGAAAGAAGACCTTGGTGTTTATCGTGATGAGATGATTATTACAACAAAAGCCGGATATGAGATGTGGGATGGCCCATATGGAAACTGGGGAAGCCGTAAATATCTTCTTGCCAGCCTGGATCAGAGCCTGGAGCGTATGGGTCTGGAATATGTGGATATTTTCTATCACCACAGAATGGATCCGGATACTCCTCTTGAAGAGAGTATGGGAGCACTTGCAAGTGCTGTACAGAGCGGCAAGGCAATCTATGTCGGACTTTCCAACTATGATGGAGAAACTCTGGAAAAGGCAGCAGCAATCCTGAAGGATATGCGTTGTCCGTTTGTGATCAACCAGAACCGCTATTCTATCTTTGACAGAACAGTAGAAAAAAATGGTTTGAAAGAAATGGCAGATAAGCTGCAGAAAGGCCTGATTACATTCAGTCCGCTTGCACAGGGGCAGCTGACTGATCGCTATCTGCATGGAATCCCGGAAGACAGCCGTATCCGTACAGATGGAAGGTTCTTAAAGGAAAGTATCCTGGATGAGCACAGACTGGATCAGATCCGTAAGCTGAATGATCTGGCTGCACAGCGTGGTGAAAAGCTGGCTGATATGGCACTTGCATGGCTTCTGCAGAAGAAAGAAGTGACAAGCGTTCTGATCGGTGCATCCAAGCCACAGCAGATTCTGGATAATATAAAGGCAATCTCCAGTGCACCGTTCACAGAAGAAGAATTGAAAATGATCGATGAGATCTCTTTGAATTAAAGATTCAAAGAAATAATGGTGAACTGGATTCTGTACAATTATACAAATATGATGAAAATTTCTGAAAATACAAACAAAATTTGTGAAAAAATTAAGTTGTAGAATAAAAAACACCGTGCTATAATTCAATCAATTTCAAAGAAACGAAGTGCGAAGGGGCATCAACAATAGTTGATGTCCCTTTTTGTGATTCATGGAGATGAAAGATATGCAGACAGAAGAAATCTTAAGTGCAGGAATTGATATCGGAACATCGACTACCCAGCTGGTATTCAGCAAAATGCTTCTGCAGAATACAGGAGGATTTGGTAAGATACCACAGATTAAAGTGATTTCAAAAGAAGTGATATACAGAAGTCAGGTATATTTCACACCCTTACTTTCCAGGGATGAGATTGATGGAAAATGGGTAGACCGGATCATTAAAAAAGAATACAGAAAAGCAGGGATAAAGCCGGCAGATCTATCTACTGGTGCAGTGATCATAACCGGTGAGACTTCTCGCAAGAAAAATGCGGAAGATGTAGTCGAGGCAATCGCTGATGTGGCCGGAGATTTTGTTATGGCTACCGCGGGAGCAGATCTGGAATCAGTGCTGGCAGGCAAGGGAGCCGGTGCAGCTGAGCTTTCTCGTAAGACTGGAAAGATTGTTGCGAATCTGGATATTGGAGGCGGCACCACAAACATCTGTCTGTTTGAAAATGGAAATGTACTTGATACGGCATGCTTTGATATTGGCGGAAGACTTGTAAAGACAGAGGATGGAAAAATAATTTATATTGCACCAAAACTTCAATGGCTTTGCGAACAGATGAGATTGGACATCCATGAGGGCCAGAGCACAGAAACTGAAAAACTGATGCTCCTTACAGATGCGATGGCAGATATTCTGGCTGAGGCTGTAGGATTAAAGACGACGGGTGGTTACATTGACAGGATGAAAACCAATCATGTGATAACCTGTCAGAAGAAACCGGAGCTGATCACATTTTCAGGTGGAGTTGCCTCTTGTTTTGAGGAGGCCGGAGAGCAGTTTCGATATGGTGACATAGGTGTGCTGCTTGCTCAGTCTATTATGGAGAATCCTTATTTTCAGAAAGGAAACATCTGTAAAGCAAAGGAAACAATGAGAGCGACTGTGATCGGTGCAGGAAATTACAGCATGAATATTTCCGGAAGCACGATAGAGTATACAGAAGATACTTTTCCTCTTAAGAATATTCCAGTCGTTAAGGTGACATTGGAAAATGCGGAAGATATCAAAAATCTTGGAGAAAATATTCATCGAGCAATGCAGATCTATCGTGAAAGCCGGGGCGAAGGCAGACAGGTTGCTGTTGCAATGAAAGGGCTGAAATGTCCGTCCTTTGCACAGATACAGGAGATTGCCGATAAACTGACGGAGCAATTTGACCAGGAATGTGAAGAGAAAGATGCAGTGATCATTGTCCTTGAGGAAGATATTGGAAAGGCTCTTGGTCAGGCTTTTCATCACAGAATAAAGAACAGAAGAAAAATCATTTGTATTGATGGAATCTATTGTGAGAGTGGAGATTTCGTAGATCTGGGAGAACCGATCGTATCAGGAAAAGTTATTCCGGTCATTGTAAAGACATTAATATTTAACGGGTAGGTGCAGAATATGATTTTGAAGACTTCAATGTTAGGGCAGATATATGAATTCAAAGACGTAAAAGACGTTCTGGCGAAAGCAAGTGAAAAAAAATCCGGTGATGAACTGGCTGGTGTGGCAGCAGAAAGTAAGCTTCAGAGAATCGCTGCAAAAGAAGTGCTGGGACAGCTTACCGTAAGTGACTTAAGAGAAAATCCGGTGGTTCCCTACGAAGAGGATTCAGTAACAAGAATTATTCAGGACGACATAGATGAAAAAGTTTATTCTGAAATTAAAGGAAAAACCATTCAGGAGATGCGAGAGTGGATCCTGGATCATTGTTATTACCTTCTTGTCATTGCTGATCTCAATCTGGCCATGCCTGATCTATGGAGAAATGTCAGCAGCGTTGCCTTGTGCAGGTGGTACTTATAACTATGCAAAACGTGGTCTGAACAGAGTCTGGGCTAACCTTGCAGGATGGCATTATATTATTTCAGTAGTTGGAATCGGTGCAGGTGAGACACTTGCTTTTGCCAATTATTTCAAGATCCTTTTCAGTCAGTTCGGAATCGATCTGAGCGGAGTCGATTCACGTATCATTGCAATTATCCTGGTACTGTTTTTCCTGGTACTGAATTTAAAAGGAATTGAGATGTCTGGTAAAGCGCAGACAGGATTTATCTTTTTCTTCTGGGGATGTGCGATTGCATGGTTCCTGTATATGATTCCAAAAATCCATCTGGAATATTTTGGAGGAATCGCAATGGATTCCCTGCCACCTTTCAATGAAATTATGTACATCTTTGGTCTTGTATGGTGGTGCTATACCGGTTTTGAAACATGTGTATCCATGGGAGCCGAAACAAAATATCCACAGTATACACTGCCGAGAGCTTTAAAAGTATCAGTATTTCTTGTATTTGTATGTAACGCATTATTCCAGTGGTTCCTGGTTGGGCTTGTGCCGCATAAATTTTATCCACTGCTTGCAGCAGCAGATGCTCCTTATGCAGAAGGTCTGGAAGCAGCAGGACTGATTGGATTCCCGATTATTCTCCTTTGTATTGGTATTGCATTTGGAGGTGACCTCTCCACGATCAACCCTGGTATTGCAGCACCGGCAAGATATATTTTTACAATGGCAGAAGATAAATCCCTTCCTTCTTTCTTCTGTAAGATTCACCCGAAATACAAAACACCTTATACGGCAGTTGCAGCAGTAGGAATTATCAATATTATCCTGATCGCAACAGGTTCCATCAACTACATTGCATCAGTATCGCTGATTTCCCTTGCACTCTGCTACATCATTGGCTGTCTTGCCTATCTTGGACTGAAAAAACATTGTCCAGATATGAAAAGACCTTATGTGGCTCCTAGTGGAAAATTCGGCTGCTGGTTTACAATTGTTGTGTATATCTTCATGCTGATCTTTGCTGATAAAGCAGCGCTGATCACTTCAGGGGTTGTCACAGTTGCGGCAATTGTTTACTGGGCTCTCTTTACCAGAAAACATGAGAACAAGATTCCATCGATCGAAGAGGAGATTGGTGTTCTCGAAGAGCCAACTCCGGAAGAAAAAGCAAAGATGGATAAAGAATACAATATCTGGAAGATCGCAACAATCATTGCAACAATTGTTGCACTTGGAATCTATGTTATTCCGGTTATCTTCTAAGTGATAAAAGTGAGACATACCATAAAAGTCCCCCGCATACACTGTAAAAACGGTGTCTTCGGGGGATCTTTTTTTGAAGGATTATATCGAAGAACGTGCAGTGGAAATTGCACATTACATAATAGAAACAAAAGCAACGGTACGACAGACAGCAAAAAAATTTGGAATCAGTAAGAGTACGGTGCATAAAGATGTGACGGATCGTCTCATCCAGATCAATCCGTCTCTTGCCGGTGAAACCCGTAAGATTCTGGATGTTAACAAAGAAGAACGTCATATTCGAGGTGGTCTGGCGACCCGTGAAAAGTATCTGCATATGCATCACGGGATATGACCGCTTAAAATATGAGACAAGAGAAGCAGCTGTTTTTACAGCTGCTTCAATACTTCAAGTAGTCTTGTATTATCTTCCGGCATCATGATACAGAAGCGAACGAATTCACCGTCCAGACACTGGAAGGAGGCACAATCACGAATCATCAGGCCTTTTTTGATACAGGCTTCAAATACATCAGCGGAGGTCAGTCCTTCTCGCTGAATCTTCAGAAGAATAAAGTTTGCATACGCCGGATAGACCTTGAAAGTCGAAAGCATTTTTAATTCTGTTTCCATGCGGTCGCGCTCACCAAGAATCAACGTCCTGGTTTTGTGGAAATAGTCATGATCGAGGAAAAGCTTTTCTCCTGCAAAAGCAGCAAGACTGTTCAATGACCATGGAGTCTGCTTTTCTTTCATTTTAGTCAGGAACTCTCTGTTTCCGGTGATTCCATAGCCGAGACGCATGCCGGGAGCCGCATAAAATTTGGAAACACCACGCAGAACCATGAGGTTGGTAAACTCTTTTGTCAGAGGAACTGCTGTTACGACATTGATGTCAGGGGTAAATTCTACGTATGTTTCGTCAATCATTACAAAAATATTTCTCTCGGAACAGAAGGCGATTAACTTTCTTAAATCCTCCTGCAGGATCGCAGATGAAGTCGGATTGTTTGGATTGCAGAGAATCAGAAAATCATAACCATTTTCCAGGGTTTTGCAAAGATCGTCTATATCAAGAATAAAGTCGTGATCTTCCTGCAGATGGTAATATTCCTGTGTGCTTCCGGAGAAAGAAAGTTCTCTGGAATACTCAGAATAGGTTGGACCGAGAATCAGTGTATGCTTCGGGGCACGTTCCTGGATCAGCAGAGAGATCAGTTCGCTGGAACCATTTCCCGGGAGAATAAATTCAGCCGGGATCTGACAGTATTGTGCGATTGTGTTTCTGAGAGAAACATAATCTCTGTCCGGATAAGTGGAAAAGAGATCTACATTCTCGGAGATTGCTTTTTTGACAGATTCAGAAAGACCAAGTGGATTGACATTTGCTCCGAATTTTATGATATCTTCTTTGTTTAAATGATAGTAAGTACATATTTTCTCTATATCACTTCCGTGAAAAACCATTTTTGCAGTCATGGGTATACACTCCTTTTTACATTATCTTCTATAATAAATCATGGAGACAATTTTTACAATAGATAACGTTGCGATGAACAGCTACTGGACAACCGGCGGGGATATGATATACTAACATAAGTGCGTTTAAAAATGAAATAACAAGAATATAAATCAGATTACAGAGACAGGAGTGATAAGGATGAGACTTCAGACAGTACAGGATGCATTGAATCAAAAAAATATTAAATTTGAGTATACAGAAGAAGATGGATGTGGAAGTCTGGATTTTATGTTTCGTGGACTTCGTTTTCATGTATGGGAATATCATGATGAAGTCTGGGGTGCAGAAACAAATATTTATGAGGCTGGCAGAAGTCAGGATATCGAGGGTGATTATGAGAAACTGATCGCAGAGGAAATCCTGAGCTGGCCGGATATGATCAGTTAAAAGGGAGAAAGAGACTATGAAGTTAATGAATATAGCGGATGACGGCGTGCAGTACAAATGGCAGTTGTATGATCTGTATGATAAGGCATTTCCGGAGCAGGAGAAAAAACCGCTGCAGATTATGGAAAACCTGGTGGCAGATAACAGAATGGAAATGCTTGCAATGGTTGATGAGGATGAATTTGTAGGACTGGCAATCAATCTGATCGACGCAGAACAGAACAGAGCACTTCTGGACTATTATGCAATTGTGCCAGAGAAGCGAAATGGCGGTTATGGAAGTAAGGGTCTGGAGGTTCTTCTTGATCGTTTCAAAAATCAGAAGTATATTTTTGAAATTGAGACACAGGATGAAAAGGCGGAAAATGCAGAAGAACGTAAAAGAAGAAAAGCCTTTTATCTGCGAAACGGACTTAAAGAAACAGGTCTGTTTGTCAATGCCTATAACACAGATTTTGAAATCCTCACACCAGATGGAGAACTGACCTTCTGGGAGTATGTGGATTTTCTCAGAGAAGTTATGTATGATGAATATGTACAGATTTTGAGACCAACGCTGATTGCGATGAAGAAAAAGTAATATTAGGGAAACTGAGGACAGGTAATGTGGGAGAAAAAGTGATTTTAGTTTATCTGGTAGTGTGTTTTTTTGTATTTCTGGCAGGTTTTGTGGATTCGATCGCAGGTGGTGGCGGACTGATTTCTCTGCCGGCATATATGATCGCGGGATTGCCGGTACATACTGCAATTGCAACAAATAAAATGAGTAGTTTTATGGGAACTTCTGTTTCAAGCTTTTATTATATGAAGAAAGGGTTTATGAAATGGAAGATTTGTATTCCGGCGATTTTTGGCGCAATTGCCGGATCGTGGATAGGGTCACATCTGGCACTGCTGATTTCAGACAGAGTTCTGAAGATTGCTATGCTGATCGTGCTGCCGGTAATTCTGTTTTATGTTCTGAGAAGCAAGGCACTGAAAGGCAAGGTTGAGAGCACCACAGACAGGATCAGTGGAGCTCTGATTGCAAAATGTGTTTTGATCGCAATTGTAATAGGAGTTTATGATGGAATCTATGGACCGGGAACAGGTACGTTTCTGATGCTTCTGTTTACAGGTTTCTGTCATATGACATTGAATGATGCAGCAGGAACGACAAAGGCGATCAATCTGACAACTAATATTACAGCACTGGTTGTTTTCCTTATTAATGGAAAAGTACTTTTGCCGTTGGGAATCGCTGCAGGATGCTGCAACATGGCCGGGAATTATCTCGGAAGTCACAGTTTTACATCCAATGGTCATAAGATCGTGAAACCGGTCATGATCGTCGTGATCGTAATTTTCTTTATCAAAGTAGTAACAGAATTGGTTTAATAGTGAAAGCCAGGGTTTAATAGCCCTGGCTTTTGATGTATTCGTAGGTTCGCTGACAGTTATTGTGATCGATATAAGCAAAATATTCTTTGCGCATTTCGGCGTATTTCTGTTTTTCTTGAAATCCATTTTCGGTATACTCTTTTATAAGTCGGATGAGCTCAGACTGTTTTGTACAACGGTCACCCCAGATTTCGGTGTCCATGTCAATATAGCTTCCGTTGGTTTCATTATACTGTTCCAGATCAAACTGATAGAAGAGGATTGGTTTTCCCTGGTAAAAAACATCCCAGCAGGCACTTGAGTAATCTGTTATCATCATGGAACAGCGCATAAGAAGCTGGTTCAGTGGTATGGAGTCAAAGGAATACAATTCAATCTGAGAGTCTTCGGAATGAAAAGTACCGATAAATTCCTGAAGCTTTGGATGAATGTAAAACAGCAGTTTCAGGTCGTGGGTTTTCAGATAGTTGTGAAAATTCTGGTCATTCAGAAGTGCAGTGTAGTGCTGATAATAGCTGCTCTTTCTGAAGATTTCATCAGTCTGTCCTTCCAGCCAGGAACGCCAGGTTGGCATAAGCAGGATGACCGGCTGGGTCGGATCGGAAGTGTCATGAAGTCCATCCCAGCGGGCAAGTCCGGTTACCGGTACCCTGTCGGGAGCATATCCCATATGCTGGATAATAATATTTTTCTCAAACTCTGAAGATGCAGTAAAATAATCCACAGAAGAGGAAGAAGTAACACTAAAAAGATGGTCAACATTTTTCAGAGCAAGTACTCCATGCTGCAGAAAATAAAGCTTTTGGTGATTTAATTCTCTGGTTATTGGATTTGGCATTGGTTTCCAGGCATACGCATGATGTTTTCCATCCGGAGAAATAAGAAGATCGGCAGTCAGCAGATACAGGATGTGTCGAAAGCTTAAGGCCGGTATGATGTTTTTGCGGTAACGCTGCATATAATCCCATTGAGGAGAGGCTTTGTCGAGTATGAAATAAACATGATTTTTCTGATTTTTCATACAGTATTCAAAAAAATAAAAGCCATTTTCTTGTGCGGTAATACAGAATTTTTCGTATACAAGCCATATGTGTTTTTTCTTTATAAAGCGTCCAAACAGTTTATAAATTCCGAAGGCGCTCAGTTCTTTGATTCTTGAGGATAGATGATCCTGCTTTTGCCAGCGACGGCATCGGAGAAGGAAACTGTGAGAAGCACCGCCCATAGGAAAAAATACAGTTTCTTTTTTTCGAATAAAATGTCTTCCAAGAAGCAGTGTAAGACGTACACGGCTGTTGAGAACAGGAATATATACTGTATCGGAGGCCGGATCCTGGAGTATCAGTTCCCAGTCACCGTCATAGTCTTCCAGAACGTCTGTATCAATGGAACAGATGAGTTGTCTGCCGGAAGAAGTGCAGGTGACCGGATGGGTGAAATTGAGCCAGGTATTCTGAAAATGTATTTCTGCCTGAAGATTATGTGATATTTCAGAGCAGTCTGAAAAAAGAAGGATACTTGAATGTTTGATTTTGAGTTTGCTGATATAAATCTGACTGGTCATGTAAGACTCCTTAAAAGTATTTGTTATAGTCTGGACTAACCGCTGCTGGTATCGTTAAGAAAATTATACAGAAGCATGTCTCTGTTTGCAAGGGAATGGTGCAGGGGGATTCGTTGACAAATACGCTCTGTTTGCGATAGAATAGAGAACATAGTTGAAAACAGGAAGGAAAAGGGGAATGGAACAAACCTTTAAATTTACAAAAAAACACACACAGGCAATAAAGGGAATTGCAATTTCTTTTCTGCTGTGTTACCACTGCTTTTCTCAGTCATCCAGATTAGGCGGTGCACAGGTGAATTTCTGGCCGATTTCGCAGAATATGGCAATGTTGATCAGCAAAGGTATGGTGCATTGTGTGGGGATGTTTGCTTTTTTGTCAGTATATGGACTGACACTGTCTATGAAAGCAAAATATTCAGAATATGATTTTGATGGACATGCAGCGACCTTGTTTGTTTTAAAAAGATATATAAAACTGATCATGTCGTTTCTTGTTCCGTTTGTATTTTGTGTTGGTGTAACGTTTGTAACGGATACATCACGTTATCCGGCGGGAATGTTTGCGAATATTATCAGCATTATCATGGATTTCTTTGGACTTGGGCATCTTTTTGATACTCGAATAATGGTGAATACCTGGTGGTTTCTGAGTCTTGAGATTTTGCTGATTGTTTTTTTGCCATTTATGCTTCGTTTTTACAAAAAGTACAGCTGGCTGATCGTGCCAATGTTTCTTTTGCCGGGAAGCTTTATGCTGGAGAAACATGTACATCTGACAAAATATATGTTTGTTATGCCCCTGGCGGTATGTTTTGCGGATCAGCATGTATTTGAGAGACTGAAAGGGTGGAAGCCGCTGAAAAGTCAGGTGCTGAATAAGCTGCTGAAATTTATCTTGAGTACAGGATTGCTTTTGGCAATACTGCTGGTATGGTATAGTAATTGGGGAAGAGAGCATTTTGAATTTTTCCTGAACGGAGCGATTCCGGTGCTGATTATTTACTGGGCATATGAATTTCTTCTGGACATTCCGGTGGTTCACCAGATACTGGAATTTCTCGGAAAATATTCAGCAACTGTATTCTATGTACATACCTTTATCAGATCGTTGTGGCTGAGAAGTTTCACCTATTCGCTCGGATATGCAGTTGTGATCTGGCTGTTCATGATGGGCAGCAGTATTTTGATCGCAGTAGTTCTCGATGGTGTAAAGAAACTGCTGCATTATGATCAGTTTGCAAAGAATGTTATAGACGGTTTCATTGGCTGGGCAGACAGAACATTATAAGAAAAAGCAGTACCAGACAGGAGAATGTGTATTTCCTGAATCCGGTACTGCTTTTTTTGAGTGCACCTTGCGGTGCATGCCGCTAATGGATGAAAGCTTTCCTGTTTATTTGATTTTTTTCTTGATTTCTTCACAGATATGACGGCTGTGCTGGTTATCCTTGAAGTTGAGATATTCGTTACGTTTGGCCTCATATTGCGGTTTCATGCGGAAATTATTCTGTACAGCTTCTTCAAGAAACTTCATGAGCTGCTCCTGCGTTTCTGCGCGGTCTCCAAAGAGTTCTGTTTTCATATCAATGTAACTTCCATGAGCTTCATTGTATTTGTCCAGGTCAAACTGATAAAACAGAGTTGGTTTGTCCTGATAAAGGATGTCCCAGCATACACTGGAGTAATCAGTGATCAGCATACGACATCGCATCAGCATTTCGTTAACTGCGATTTCGCCAAAAGAAATCAGGTGGATACGATCACTTATAGCTGCAAAGTTTTCAGCATATTCCTGAAATTTAGCATGAAGATAGAAATTGACCTGCAGATCATATTTATCCAGAATCTGACTGAACTGCCTGGAATTCAGAAGTCCCATATAATGACGGAAATAGTCGCTTTCCTCAAAATCTTTATCAGGAACGGAATCCAGCCAGTTTCGCCAGGTTGGCATGATCATAATTTCACGGTTTCCATTTGATTTATCCTGAAGAACATCCCAGCGAGGTAACCCGGTGTTAATGACTTCATCCGGCTCATATCCGAAATTGTTAATGATTGTCTGTTTTTCTGCGTTGGTAGATACAACAAAGAGATCACAGCCGCCTCTCATGCCTTTGCTGTAAAAAGCATCTACCCTTTTTAATGCAATAACACCATGCTGCAGAAAGACGAATTTCTTTTTGCGCAGATAACGATTAAAAATGCTGTGTCGGCATTGCATTGCATAAGTATGATATCTGGAGTCTGAGCAGACGATCAAATCTGCAGCCTGTGTGTAGATCATGTGTCTTATTGACATAAAATCAATTACATTTTTTTTGTAAGGATCTACTTTATAATGATCAGGGGAATCTTTGGATATTATATAGTAGATCTTTTTGTTGAGGTAAGCTTCTTCGTTTTCGTCCATACAATGTTTGAAGAAGTAATATCCATTATCCTGTGCCATAGAGGCAAATTTTTCACTTACCAGACAGATATGTTTCTTATTCCAGTAAGATTTGCCGATGCGATACAGCAAAATGGCTGTAAATTCCCTGAGAACAATATCGAGACCATCGTACTTTTCTTTTTTGCGGTAAACAAAAGCAAGCATTTTCTTTCCGGTATAATATGGATAGAAAAAGAAACCATTATCCGTACAATAAGAACCATTGTAGAAAAATTTCTGCAGCATACGCTGTTTGGTATCCATTGAAATAGAAATCTGATTTGTTTTACTGTTATCCGGGTTGTATAACAATACATTAATATCCCAGTACAGGCTTTTCCAGTCAACTTTACTCAGGTCGAGAGAAATTTTTATGCGGAGAAGATTTTTATGTTTTTGAGTACTGAGAGTAGTAAAATCATAAGTGACAGCATCTTCGGCAAGTTTATTTCTGAAAGAAAGCTCTGTTTTTACATATTCATGATATCCGGTCTCAAGGTCGTAGCATATTTTTAAAATACCGCCGTGCATTTTCAGACTGTTCAGAGAACAGAAATGTGTCTGTGCCAGATATTTGTTTCGGCTGCACAGAGAAATGCGAAGAATATCATCTGGATTCGAACTCAGTACGCCAATGTATTCTGTTGGCCGTATAGACGGATCCTCTTCAAAATAGAGTTCGTCAATGAAGATATGAAAACTGTTCCATGGTGCTGCTTTCCGGCTGAGATCTTTCAGCAGAAAAAGTTCAGAACAATCTTCGCAGACAGCCCGTATATAGATATGAAATTCTTTGCTGCGCCTGAATTCAAAGAGACCTCTTAAAGATGCAGGATCAAAAATAATGGAATCTTCTTTTCGGATAAACGGAAGAAGAGAAGAT
>OLPO01001294.1_pt1 | contig 17534 bp, 15 predicted proteins | sample 1672831 | NCBI WGS metagenome assembly OLPO01 (sample SAMEA3136728, study PRJEB25190) | human gut metagenome
CAGATGCCACTATTCTAGCGCAGGTCAAGACTACAATCAGCGAGCGTTGCCAATCGGCCCCCAAACGGCAACCGATTAAAAAGGGACAGGCTTATTTTGGCAGGTCAAACGCTTTACCAACCAAAAATAACCCGTCCTTTTATGGCAAATATTAGGCCGCGGCGCAGATGCTACCGAGCAACTCACGCAGAGGAGACCCAATGCCCTCAAGCAGTTCAGGAGCGATAATGGCAAAAACGGGAACCTCGCCGGCTCCCACGACGGCAGGCACCTTGCCCTCCGAGACAATACATCCATAAGGGACAAAACCGTCCTCGCCGGCATCGAGCGCCGCCATGCGACGCGCGAGTTCGCGCGCAAAGCCGGCAGTATCGGCATCGCCGATCGCCAGGACAAAGTCCACGCCTTCGTCGGTCGCCAGGGCCACGGCTTCGTCGATCAGCTCGTCTCCCCCGTCGCCCTCAACCGAGCCGCAGCGAAAAAGCACGCGCTCGAGCAGAGCTCGATCAAGCGAGTCGAACGCCGCCGTGACAAGTTCATCGCGCGTATGTTTGTCGCCGCCCAGCACGACCAGTACCTTGGTACCGCCATAGTGGGCAACCAATCGCCCGCACCAGCGAGCCACGTCTCCATCCGCAACAAGACGCGTCGGCATACCAAACCCATAGTTGACCATCGTTTCCACAACCCTTCCGTGCATGTAGGTGGCACCAACCGTTAGGCTCATACTACGAAGCGAGGTTTTCCGAGCTGTTTCGCACTCTTTAGGGCTGCGTTAAATACCCGATGCAACCGCACGACCATACCTACCAAAAAGGGACAGGTTTTGACGATGTCCGTGCAAGCGGGTATTATCGAACATGTATTCGATAAGAACATGTGTTTGATGGGAGGAGCCCGTGGCGCAGGAGCAGCACACCTATATCTGCATCGACCTCAAGACCTTTTACGCCAGCGTCGAGTGCGTCGACCGCGGGCTCGATCCGCTCACCACCAACCTGGTCGTTGCCGACGAATCGCGCGGACGCACGACCATCTGCCTCGCCATCACCCAGGCCATGAAGGACTTAGGTATTCACAATCGCTGCCGTCTGTTCGAGATTCCCGACGGCATCGACTTCATCAAAGCCGTACCGCGCATGCAGCACTACATGGAGGTGTCGGCGCAAATCTACGGCATCTATCTGGAATACGTGAGTCCGCAAGACGTGCACGTCTACTCCATCGACGAATGCTTTATCGACGTGACGCCCTATCTAGACCTCTACCATACCAATGCCAAAGGCTTCGCCTGCATGTTGCGCGATGAGGTCCTCGCGCGCACCGGCATCACGGCAACGGTCGGCATCGGCCCCAACCTATTCCAGGCCAAGGTAGCGCTCGACATCACTGCCAAGCACGTACCCAGTCGCATCGGCATACTCGACGACGAAACCTTTCGCAAGGAGATCTGGCCCCATCGTCCCATCACCGACATCTGGGGCATCGGGCCCGGCGTGGCAGCCCGCCTCGAAAAATACGGCGTCTATGATCTGATGGGCGTCGCCGCGCTCGACGAGAACCTGCTCTACGACGAACTCGGCGTCAATGCCGAATATCTCATCGACCACGCCTTCGGGCGCGAGCCGACAACCATCGCCGATATCCAAGCCTATCGCCCGCAAGCAACTTCAACTACCACAGGACAGGTGCTCTCGAAGGGTTATGCCTACGAGCAGGCCTACACCGTCTTGCGCGAGATGGTCGACAGCGCCGTGCTGGACTTGGTCGATAAGCACGTGGTGTGTGACAGCATCTCGCTCTTTGTGGGCTACGCGAGCGAGCGCGCCGACATACGCCGCCTCGACGCCAGCGGTACGGCGCAATATGTGGATGGATGCGGGCACCTGCGCTCGAGCACGTCGAGTATCGAACCCACCGCAACCGCCGGCCCCGAGCTCGCACCCCGTGCGCCCAAGCCCGTCCAGCGCGATGACGAACGGCGTCGCCTGGTGCGTGAAGCGCAGGCAATCGATGGTATCTTTGTGGGAGAGCATGGTGGCAAACCACGTGGTGGCTATGCCGCACTCTTTGCGCACTCTAACGCCTCGCGAAAGCTGCCCGAACGCACTAATTCGTTTAAGAAAATCATGAGCTATTTCGATGAGCTCTGGGCGCAGACCGTCGATCCCAAACGACCGGTCAAGCGCATCAACCTGGGATTTGGCAACCTCATGCCCGAGGAATTTGCCACTATTGATCTGTTCAGCGATATCGAGGCCGATGAGCGCGAGCGCGACCTGGCGCGCGCCGTCCTGGCCGTAAAAGGCAAGTACGGCAAGAATGCGCTCGTCAAGGGATTAAGCTTTACCACCGGCGCCACCGCGCGCGAACGCAACGACCAAGTTGGAGGACACCGTGCCTAAACCCAAACAACAGCCCGTGCGCCCGCCGACCGCCTTCGAGCGCCTGGCGGACCCCGAGGGCAGACGCCGCGCCGCCGACCCCAAGCTCACTGCCAACGGTGCCGTGCGCGCCAACCGCGCCGCACAGTTTATACCCTTTGCCGCCCTCACGGGATACTACGAACTCGTGCGCAAACAAGAGATCACCGTCGAGCCAAAATGCGAGCTCACGGAAGAAAAAGCCCTCGAGCTTTCGAAAAAACTCGAGGGCCTCAAACGCGGCGACTTGGTGCGCGTCACCTATTACGATACATACGGCTATCGCGCTCGCACGGGCATCCTTGACGAGGTGCTCCCCGCCTTCAAACTACTCAAGCTCCGAGACATCGCCATCGACTTCGACAATATCCAGGACATTGAGCTACGCGGACGAGCCCAGACAAGGACGCGCATCCAAGGCAAGGCCTACAGCGTCATGACGTAGTAACCCGCGTCTTTCACGGCCGCCTCAAGGACAACGCGATCGATCGGCCGTTTGGAGCGCACGCGCGCTGTGTGGTCCGCGTACGTCACCGTAGCCCACACACCATTCAGCGCATTGAGGGCATTGGCCACATTCTGAGCGCAGCCATCGCAGCTCATGCCGCCGATAAGCAACTCATCGCTATAGGGGTAGTGGGACGGATCGGTATCCGCAACCACTACCTTCTTGGCCTTCTTACCGCTCGCACCATCGCTGCAGCAGCTCTTTCCGTGTGTCGAAGCGACAATGCGACGCAGGCCAAAGAACATGCCAACGACAATCACGGCAAGCACGATGAGATTCGCAGGGTTGAGCAAGTCACTCATGCGTTCTCCTTTCAAGTAGCCCTATCTAGATACCCCCATGGGGTGTTCCCATCTTACCCCAAACTCATGTCGGTTCGGTCAATTAGTTTCCCTCTTCAAACTTTTTAGTTGACCAAGGCTTACTTTCGTGTATAAGTTTTCCTAGGCTAACTAGTAAGGGCTCGAAAGGGGCAACGTGACTCGAACCATTGACATCCCAACATACCAAACGGCTGTCGTACGCAACTGCTCCCCTACGCTCGCAGGTATCAAGCCGGCTTCGCTCTTTACCTATCCCGGCGTTTACGCCAATCAAAACGGAAAACCCAGCGCCGCCCATATCGAAGAGCGACGCTCTCGCCTGCTCGCCGTCATAGCCCAATGCAACCGCGAGCTCCAGCCACTCGGGATCCATATGAGCGTTTTGGTCTGGCGCCCCTGCGGAGCGCTCATCTATGTGTACCGCCCTGCGGACCTCATGCGATACTTCTCCGACCCCCGCGCCGCGACGGCGCTTGCCGCCGAAGGCTACGATGTCCACAACCTGCCCGCATCCCTGGTGCATCTCGCTGCGCGCATCACGCTGGCAAGCAGCAATGCCGCAGAAAGCGCCTATGACGGCAGTGTCTGCGCGCTCGCGCGAAATAGGCGCTGCGATACGGGGTGCATGTGCGAGTTCCCCCACGAAATTGGCTATTTTTTGGGCTATCCCTACGAAGATGTCCATCAGTTTATCGTCCAGCACGGCGAAAACTATAAGGTCTTTGGCGCATGGAAGGTATACACAAACGTTGAGCAGGCGCTCACGACCTTCGATTCCTATCGCGCATGCACGCAATACCTTACCTACATCTATCAACAGGGCTGCACCCTGGGACAACTTGTCCAGGCAACCCGATAGAGCATACAAAACGCGGCCGCACGCCGCACAACCGAAAGGAAAACATATGAGCAAGATCGCAGTCGTCTACTGGAGCGGTACAGGCAACACCGAGGCCATGGCAAACTTCGTTGCCGAAGGTGCAACCGATGCCGGCACCGAGGCAGAGGTCATCTCCTGCGCCGACTTCTCTGCCGACAAGGCCGCCAGCTATGACGCCATTGCCTTCGGCTGCCCCGCCATGGGCTCCGAGGAGCTCGAGTACGATGAGTTCCAGCCGATGTGGGACGAGGTCAAGGAGACCCTCGGCGATAAGAAGGTCGTCCTCTTTGGCTCCTACTCGTGGGCCGAGGGCGAGTGGATGGACAACTGGAAGGCCGATGCCGACGAGGCGGGCGTCAACGTCGTCGATTCCGTCATTTGCTACGATGCGCCCGACGATGAGGGCGAGGCGGCCTGCAAGGCTCTGGGAGCGGAGCTGGCATAAACCACCCATTGACACGACAGATGCAACGCAAACGGGCTCCGGGTCGTCTTAACCCGGAGCCCGTTCTTCTATAAAGCCACGACACGAACGGCACAACTCACCCGCGTATCAAACGACGGGCGTTACAGGCATCGAGTCACTATGCGTTCTTACGGGAGCGCACAAACCACGCACCAATAGCCGCAAGGCACACGATACCGACAGCAACTCCGGTAACAGCGACCGGATTAACGCCGTCTCGCCCATCCAAAGCACCCTTGCGTGATGCGGCAGCAGCGGACGTCGTTTTCGAACCGGAAGACTCGTCGGAGCCGGACTTCTTATCGGACTCGTCCTTGTTGGCATCCACATTCTGCGACATCTCCGACTTCGGGCCATCCTGCTTATCGCCGGAGCCATCGCCCCTCTGCGAACCGGTCGGCACGACCGCGGGCGTCGGATTCTTCGTCGGGACCGTAGGAACGGGCACCTCGGGCGTCACGGGTTTTTTCGAGCCGCCCGGTTCGACGACACCAGCTTTTACGCCACCGATCTTGGACCAATTCACACCGGACCCTGCGGACTTATAGGCCGAAAGGGCTCGTAAGGCCTGTACCGTCGCAAGCGCGTTGGCATTGCCGGGCTTACCGTCGGATCCCATGGTATGGGCGTAGCCCTTGCCGTCGGCAACCTCGTAGGCGCGGATTGCGGCAATCAGGCTATTCGCACCCGTGGCAAAACCGTTCTTGGTATTTACGGGATCCTTGCCAAGAGCCACAAGAGCGAGCAGCACCTGGGCATTAGACTCGACGGACCCAAAATCGCAAAGGCCGTTCATCTGGCCCCTAAGGAAGCCGAGTGCATTGTCGACAGCAGATGCAACAGAAGGTTGGCCATTCGAGGCCGGGGCGACGGCGCATGCGTCATCATCGACATAGGGCGCAAGCGCCTGAAGTGCCATAGCGGTCATATCGACATTGCTCGTACCGCCCGCATCGATGGTGAAACCGCCGTCGGGATTCTGGAACGAAAGCAGCGCGCAAACAAGCTGAGCACGCGTCCAAGAAGAGCCGGACGCACGCAACACCTCATTCGAAATACCCGCCTCGTCAAGGGCAATCAGCGCATAGACCACGTTGTTCGCCGAAGCCCCAAGATCTTCGTGAGAGCAAATGTCGGCAATGAGATTCACGCCATCGAAAGAGGTGATATCCTCGCCAAGCGCGGTTAGCGCAAGCGCAACTCGCTCGCAATCAGTCACCTTGGCGGTGTTGCCCGACCACTCGGCCTTATGAACGGTAAGGGACTTCTTGTAATTCGCGATCAGTGCGTCGTCAATCTTGCGCCCCGACCTTGCGAAGGCGTAAATCTCCCATTCTTGACCATAGGTGTACGCATCGATCGTACGGTTGGCGTCAAAGTACTTGGCAGCGGAAAGGGCGCCTTCGTCGGCCTTTGCCTCGTTATCCGGCGAGGCAACGATTCCGTCAACCGTAATCTCAAAGGAGATGGCCTGGGCACCGGCAGTCTGGTCGATCGGCGTACCGGTCACCGTATAGGTACCGGCCTTGTTCGCCGTCAGGACATAGGCGCCGCTCGCCACAAACAAGCCGTCGTCAGGAGCACCGTCAACGTGCTTCCAATCACCAAGAGCGCGTCGGTCGATACTCACGGCATTCGAGGCATCCCGACCTTCCTCGGTCGTCACACTCCATTTCATACCGGGCTCGGAAACACTCCAGCCCTCGGCATCGTTCTCACCCGTATAACCCAGGTTGAGTTCGACGGTCTTGCCGGCCTTAACGGACGCGGGGACATTCGTGATTGTCACCGACTTCAGTGGGTTCCGGTAAGCGTAGGCAACCTCTCGCTTACCCGAGGAGATGACGCTGCCGTCCTGGTTTTCGACCGTCGCCTCAAACGTCGTCTTACCGGCCTTATACGGCGTAAAGCCAATCTCGCCACTCGTAGTGTACTCGGCAACCGCAGAATCACTCGAGGTGACCGTGTAGCAAGCGCGATCACTCGCGTTTTCGGGTCCCACAACCGGCGCAGCCTTATCGGTCAGGAAGGCGCCTTTGGCAAGCGGATTGCGACCGTGCAGATAGACAGTCTCGCCGTCCTCGTTATAGCCAAGCGAGACGCTCGTCGCTGGCACATAGCTCGACGTGACCGTCACGCTCTTGGAGGCGATATCGAGATTTGCGCGTGAAGATACCCGAATCGTGGCCTCGCCCGGCTTCTTAAAATAAAAGCAGGCGGATCCGGGATTGGAGTAAAGTACGTTCGCAGGCGTGCCGGCAAAGCGAAAACGCGCATAGGAAACAGGAGTGTACTCGCCCTCGGCGGCATCGGTGTAATGAACACGGATTTCAAGATTCTTGACCTCGGAACCCGCAACCGCAATAGCGCCGCCCGTCACGTTTGCGCCGTTATACCAAATCTGAAAATCATCGATCGGTTTGGACACTGCCTTGACCACAACGGTCGCGACGCTCTCGGTAGTGCCGTCGTCCTTGTGGAGCGTGGCGGTTACCGTACCCACAGCGTCGTTATACACGTGCAGCAGGCCCGTTTCCTCGTTAACGGCGATATCACCCCTGTTGGCATCTGGGGTACCCCAGGTCACCTTGGCATCCTTGGGCAGGCCATCGAGCTTAAGCGTGCCCGAAACGCAGGCAGCACCGTTCTCGCCCACCACAACGTCGTCGGGAGACGGGCAGAGCACACCATCGGCAGCAGTTACGGTCTTGCCGGTACGGGCAGACGTGAACGTCACCTCGTACTTATTGCTTGCAGTAGGGCTCTCAGAAGACTCGTGGTCTAGATTCTCACCGAAGTGCGGAAAGCCATCAGGACCCATACCCCACACGCTACCGTTTTCACCACGATTGACGTTGAGGTTTTCGACAAAGGTCGCCGTCTTCATGTCATCGGTATCGACAGCATAGGAGTTAACGAGCGCATCCGCGGGAAAGACGACCTTGTTGGTAAGGCCCTCCTGCCAGTACGTATTGATGAGCTGTCCGGAGTCGTAGCTCGCAAAGAGCACGCCGCCGGTCGAAGCGGCGGTGGACATGCAATTGGAGATCACGCCGCCCTTGAGCGTACGGCCAAAGCCAGCAACGCCCTTACCCGTAACGGACGTGGAGCAATTGATGACAGAGCCCTTTACCTGATTGCCAAGCGGACCAAACGACTTGCCGTCCATGGCCTGTTTGAGCTCACCGGCAAAAGAGACATTCTGGATAACGCCGGTGGAGCCAACGCTCTCAAACAGAGACTTAACGCCTCCCTTGTTGTCGAAGGTAATAGTGTGGCCCTGTCCGTCAAACGTGCAATTGAGCTCGCCTGTGGGTCCGAAGAAGTATTCGTCATCAATCACAATGTCGCTATCGAGCACATAGTAGTTGCTCGCATCCTTGACGTTCATATACATGAAGTCATCCTGCGACGAGATGTGCTTGACGCTCTCCGGCTGGGCGACGGGAGCCGCCGGCTTCTTTTTCTCAAGCGCATCCGAGGCATCCTTGAGCGTCTTGACCGCCGCATTTACATCGGACTGAGATGCATCGTCGTTATCGTTGACGATTTTGGCTTTCGCAAGAGCAGCGGCAAAGGCGGACCAGGAATCCGTTGTGTAGTCTGACTCATTGAGCGCCTCGGCGGCCGTGATAGCCGCGACGAGCGCGTCCTTATTGACAACGACGGGGGCAGAGCCGCTCACAAGCAAGGGCAGGCCACCGTTGGACACCCAGGAAAAGCCAGTCGACGGCACATCGGTATTGAGCACGTCGAGTGATTCAGCAGAAGAGAGGTCGGCGGCTTTAGCCGCGTTTCCCTTGTTAAAGCCGCCATAGTTCATCTCGGCAGGCGAAAAACCTACGGTATATAGGCAGTTCAACAGCAATCCGGCCTGAGCCTCACCGACCAGGCCACCATTCATCTCAACGCCTGAGCCGGCAAAATAGGAATTGATAATCTTTCCGGACGTCATACCGCCGACCAGGCCACCGGCACAGCCCATCCAGCCACTAAGGTTCACACTCGCCGTGGACCAGCACATCTGGATGGTGCCAGAAAGATTCATGGCAATGGAGCCCACATTGTCGGTGCTCGAGACCGAGCCCGTCACGCCCAGGTTCTGAATCGAGCCTGTCACATTATTCGCAACGGCCTTGCCGTTAATGGTGACCGTATGACCCTGGCCATCCAGGGTGCCGTCAACGGTCTCGATCTGTTGGTCAGTGCCCATGGAAATATTCGCGCCGAGCTTGACGATCGCACCCGCCTCAATGGTCTCAGGCATATCGGCCGCATCGTTGACGACCACCGTCTCGCCCGAGTGCACTACCTTGGCGAGAGAACCTGCTTCTTCGACCTGCGCAGCCGGTACCGTTTCCTCGGACGCAATAGACCGCACGGCAACACCGGAGCTTTCCTGCTCCTGTGTGCTGCCGCCATCTGCCATGCCGGTTTCAGCGTCGGCAGAAGGCTCATCTTCATCAGGCCTGCCTTGCCCAGCATCGCCCGCCGCGGTGACCTGATCGGCCGCCGCGGCTACGCCCGTGCTCACCTCCTCGGCAAACGCGGTCATTCCCGTGCTCGAACTGGCAAAGATAAACGCCATGAGCACGACGAGGAATTTCCTCGTACCTGTTCGGATGTTGTTGAGCATCCTTTCCCCCTTGGTCTGGAAGATCACTACCCCAATAAGAATCGAGGCCGGCCATGTAAAGGGAAACGGGGCACAGCGAAACGCCCGCACCTGACAGCATGCGGCAATGCCCCCGCATCGCATACGGGATGCTTGGAGCAAATATGATGTCATCTTCTGCTCACCGGAATCCAGCGGCTCCCAAAAGACCCTCGACACGAGAAGACCATGGGCAAGTAATCTGACTCGCGGGACAGCCCCGCACACAGTAACCGCCTTGCCTGGGATTCCCACCCAGTTCCCTTTTATGCGCCAAGCGCACCCATGGTCCGGCTTCTTTTCAAACAGCATGTAATTGTATGGAAGACCAGGCAACGAGCGCCCGCCGATATCACGCACACATAATTCACCGAAAATGTGGTTGAAAGTCCACCAGGGCAACGACGAGACCTTTATCCGAAATGCAAAACGGGGCCGCAGCATCATTGCCACGACCCCGCCCGCTCAAGCAAACTCTCATTCCGAGACGCTGCTGATCATCTACGAGATATTGCCCAAAAACGCCTTGGTACGCTCGCTCTTGGGGTGATCGAAGACCTCGCTCGGCGTGCCCTCCTCCACGATAACGCCGCCGTCCATAAAGACGACGCGATCGGCGACGTCGCGGGCAAAGCCCATCTCGTGGGTCACCACGATCATGGTCATACCGTCACGTGCCAGGTCGCGCATGACGCCCAATACATCGCGAACGAGCTCGGGGTCGAGTGCCGACGTGGCCTCGTCAAAGAGCATCACGTGCGGGTTCATCGACAGGGCGCGGGCGATGGCCACGCGCTGCTGTTGGCCACCCGAAAGCTGGCTCGGCATAAAGTCGATGCGCTCGGCCAGGCCGACCTTGGTCAACTCCTCGATGGCGATCTTCTCGGCCTCTTCTTTACTGCGCTTGAGCACCTTTTGCTGCGCAAGCATGACATTCTTTTTGACCGACAGGTGCGGGAACAGGTTGAACTGCTGAAAGACCATGCCCAGGTGCGTGCGCACCTTATTGAGGTCGACGCCCTTGGCGCACACATCCACGCCCTCAACGACAATCGAGCCGCTCGTAGGATGCTCTAGACGATTGATGCAGCGAAGCATCGTCGACTTGCCCGAGCCCGAAGGACCCAAAACGACAACAACCTCACCCTTGTGCACGTCCAGATCGATATCACGCAGAACCACGTTATCGCCAAAAGCCTTTTGGAGGTTCTTGATGCTGACAACGACCTCGTTGGAATTCGTTTCACTCATGACAGGACCTCCTTACAGACCGGCGATGTGATCGGCGGGCGTCGCGACAACCTGTCCGGCGCTCTTGGCGGGACGCTTCTTCTTGGTCTCGGCCGTACCCAGTAGCTTCGCCTCAAGACCGCTCACCAAGCGTGCAAGCGGCAGGGTAATAACCAGATAGAACAGGGCGGCAACCACATACGGCGTAATGGAGCCCGTCGTTGCCACGATGGTGCGGGCATTCACGACGATCTCGACCACGCCAACGGCGGCGAGCAGCGACGTATCCTTGTAGAGCAGGATAAACTCGCTGGTCAGCGTAGGCAGGACATTGCGGAACGTCTGCGGAATCATAACGTAGAGCAGCGTCTGGAAGGCATTCATGCCCAGCGAGCGAGCAGCCTCGTTTTGGCCCTTGGGGATCGACTGAATACCGGCACGGAAGATCTCGCACAGGTACGCAGACGAGTTCATGGCCATGACGATAACGCCCAAGACGTAGTCGTCCACCTTGACGCCGGCAAGCGGTAGGCCAAAGAACGCAATGTAGATCTGCAGGAACGCCGGCGTGCCGCGGATGATATTCACGTAGATGCCGGCAAGGCAGCGCAGGATGCGCGACTTGGAGATGCGCATGAGCGACAGCGCAAAGCCAAAGGGAATAGCCAACGGAAATGCCACGAGCACGATCGAGAGCGACATAAGGAAGCCCTTAAAGACGATCGGCAGGCTCTGGACCAAAATGACCGGGTTCAAGAACAGGCGGAGGAACATATTGGAGTTCCACGCCTCGACCCACGGCTGCTCTTTAAGGTCGGCCAAGAAGTTATCGAAGGCCGTCACGCCCTTGATCTCGACGGAAGGAATCTTGGAAATCTTCTTGGTCGAACCATCGGCGAGCGTATAGGTGCCGCTAAAGGCCTCGTCGCCACCCTCGACGGGGAAGGTCACGCCGTAGACCTCGACGCGAAAATAGCCGCCAGCCGGCGCCGTCTCGCCAAAGTCGATTTTGAGTGTCTGACCGTCCACCTTGCACGCGGGCTTCATGGGCGTACGGTCCATGAGGTCCTCGCCCGAGAGCATCGTCAGGCGTGTGTCATCGGCACCAAACGTCGTGCCGTCGGCAAACGTCAGCGAAAGCCCACTCAGTTCCTCATCGGCATCGGCCTGGACCTCCCAGGTAATGCGTGTCTCGGTACCGCCGACCACGGCGCTGCCCGAACCGGTATTGGGACGCGCGGTGATCTTTGCGGTCTCGAGCGCCTGGGCGGTCGAAGGCACGGCTGTCCCCGCGCACGCCAAAGCGAGCGCCACAGCCAGGGCGCAGGCTAGCTTTTGGAGCATCGAGGGCAGCGGGGGACGCCGACCCATGGCCCCTTCGTTCAATCGAGACAAGGTAGCTCCTAACGTATCAGTTGCCGACATTACGGGACGGGACGACGCCCGTTCAAGAAACGCAAAAGCCCTCTCCGCCAAAACGGAAAGGGCCCGCGTGCAATCAAGTGACTATTTTACTTGATGTTGTACTTAGCCATGAGGGCGTCAACGGTACCGTCGTCGGTCAGGTCCTTGATGGCCTGGTTGATGTCGTCCTTGAGCTTGGTGTTGCCCTGGTTGATGGCGATAGCGTACTCCTCGCCGGTGCTGACCTGCTTAACCGTATGGCAGGTGTTGAACTGCTCGGCGGTCAGCTGGCTCGCAACGGAGCGGTTGGTGACCACGGCGTCACCCTTGTCGGACTGCAGTGCGCTGAAGCACTCGGTGGCGTCCTTGTAGGGAACGATCTTGGCCTTGGGGAAATTCTCCTGGGCAAAGGCCTCGGCGGTCGAACCGGACTGGACGATGATCGTAGCGTCGGCATTGTTGAGCTTCTCGCTGTAGTTATCGGCCGTAATGTCGGCGTTATCGACCTTGGTCACGATAGCCTGATCGTCCATGTAGTAAGAGTCGGAGAAAGCAACTTCCTTCTCACGCTCGGGCGTGTCAGTGATAGCCGCGATGGCGACGTCGTACTTGGCGCCCGAAGCAACGCCGGGGACGAGCGTGTCGAAGTCGTTGTTGACGTACTCGACATCCAGACCCAGCTTGTCACCGATAACCTTGATAAGCTCAAGGTCAAAGCCCTGGTAATCGCCGTTGTCATCCTTGTACTCAAACGGCGCGTACTCGGCAGAGGTGCCGACGGTGAGCGTACCGTCCTTGACGAGTGCATACTCCTTGGAGCCGTCGACCTTCTCGACCTTCACGTCGTCAGAGCTGCTGGAACCGGCATCGGAACCAGAGGTGGCGTTGGACGAGCCGCAGCCCGTCAGTGCGAGGGCGAGCGCCATGGCGCCTGTGGCGGCAAATGTGCCAAGCTTCTTGAGCTTCATAATCAGTCTCCTTCCGGTGACCCCGTTTGATTCAGAGGTCTGCAAAAACTGTTGGCTATTATGCACCCGGAATTACGAATCTGCAATCAGAAAACTGATTGAAACAAACCCATAACGTGAATGGAACACTCCACTTAGCAACAGTCATTACTGCTGCAATGACCTTAACAGTTTGATTTCAGCCGCATAACCTGCAAGTTCGTTCGGTGTCTCCAAAATAAATGGCAATGAACGCAAGCGGCCATTCGATACAATATTCTGCATAACCTGCATACCGCCGCCAAACTCCTCACTACCCAGATAGCCCTTACCGATGCACTCGTGGCGATCCTTATGGGCACCGCAGGGGTTCTTGGAGTCATTGATATGCACGGCGCGCAGGCGCTCGATACCCACCACGCGATCGAACTCGTCGAGCACGCCATCAAGATCGTGGACGATATCATAGCCGGCGTCATTTACATGGCAGGTGTCCAGGCAAACGCCCAGCTTGGTCGACAGCTCGGGGCGCTTGTCGGCAACGCCCTCGATGATGAGCGCCAGCTCCTCAAAGCTACGGCCCACCTCGGTGCCCTTGCCGGCCATGGTCTCGAGCAGCACCGTCGTCTGCTGGCCCTCAAACATCACCTGGCACAGGGTGTCGACGATCATCTGAATGCCGGCGTCGGAGCCCTGCCCCACATGCGCACCGGGATGGAAGTTGTAGTAGTTGCCGGGCAGCGCTTCCATGCGCCGCAGGTCCTCGGCCATGGCCTCCAAGGCAAACTCGCGCGCCCGCTCTTTGGCCGAGCAGGGGTTATAGGTATAGGGGGCATGCGCCACGAGTGGGCCAAAATCATTTCGCGCCATAAGGTCACGCAGGGCGGCCACGTCATCCATGTCAAGGTCTTTTACCTTGCCGCCGCGCGGGTTGCGCGTAAAAAATGCAAAGGTATTGGCGCCAATGGATAGCGCCGTCTCCCCCATTGCCCGATAGCCCTTCGTCGTGGATAGGTGACACCCGATCGTCAGCATCCCCAGCTCCCCCTCATCAGTTGCGGTGAAATAGTTCCTGTCGGTGCCTTATTCTGCCGCAAGTAGGAACTATTCCACCGCACGTTATAAAAGGGTCACGAGGAGCGCGTTTTGCCGAAGGCCTTAAGCACCGCCGTCACGGGGCCAGGCTGAAAACGGCGGCGTACGTCGTCCAAACGCCCGGGGATATCGATGTGCTGCGGGCAGTGCCGCGCGCATTTGCCGCATTTGACGCAATTGCTCACCAACTTGGGCTCGCTTGTGCGCACCGCGCTCGCCGTAAAGTACTGCGATAGACCCGTAAACCAGCTGTGCGCATAGCTTGCGTTGTAGGCGGCAAAACATCCAGGGATATTGATGCCTTTAGGACACGGCATGCAATAGCCGCATCCCGTGCAGGGCACGCGATTCGATTTTTCAAACTCCGTCAGCACGCGCGCGATGGCATCGAGCTGAGTAGCTGTCATCGAATCCGGCAGGGCCCGATCGGCTAACGCCGCGTTCTCATCCACCTGCGCGGTATCGGTCATACCCGATAGCAGCATCGTCACCTGAGGATGATTCCACACCCACGAAAGCCCCCAGGCGGCAGGGGTGTGCAAATGCGGGTCACGGGCGTCATCGAGCACAGCGCGGGCCCGCGGCGGCAGCTTGTCTGCTAGACGCCCGCCCAAAAGCGGCTCCATCACAAACACCGCGAGTCCGCACTCCGCAGCCGCCATGAGTCCTGCCGTTCCCGCTTGGTAACGCTCGCCGGCATAGTTGTACTGTATCTGGCAAAAATCCCAGTCATATGCGTCAAGCATCGTCAGGAAATCCGCCGCGCTGCCGTGATACGAAAAACCAATCTGGCGAATGCGCCCCGCCGCCTTTTGACGCGCGATCCAGCCCTCGATGCCCAACGCCACCACGCGTTCCCACTGAGCGGGCGAGGTTATGTTGTGCATGAGGTAATAGTCGATATGGTCGGTCCGCAGGCGGCGCAGTTGCTCGTCGAAGAACCGGTCGAAATCCTCCGCGCACTTGCACGAAGCATGCGGCAGCTTAGTCGCCAGCAACACCCGGTCACGCAGCCCCAAGCGCTCAAGTGAGGCACCCACGCACGCCTCGTTACCGGGATAGAGATACGCGGTGTCCAGATAATTAATCCCCTGCTCCACCGCACGGGAAATGATGGCATCGGCTGTCTTCGCATCCGGGCGTCCCGGCGCACCGGGAAACCTCATGCAGCCCAGCCCCAACGCCGAGATACGGTTGCCGCTTTTGGGGTCAACGCGATATTGCACGGCCCCTCCCCTCCCATCGAAGCCCTGACAAGGCGAAACAAACCTGTCACGTCATCGAAACACACCGGAATCGCAATCGAGAACGTATCGTAACGCAGCAGAAATCGAGCTGTCACGGCACCGCTTTAACATCAGCAAAAAGCCCGATGAAAGGAGTCACCCATGCCCGCGCTCGACCTTTGGAACCTCGCATCCCAGCTCAAAAGCACCAATTATCGCTGGGTCGACCTCACCCACACGCTCTCGTGCGAAACCCCGCACTGGTTTGGCTTTAAGCCTTTTGAGTCCACCAAGCTCTTCGACTACCTGCCCGGCACGCCCGAGGACATGCTCGCGCCCATGCGCTGCTTCCAGTATTCGGTTGCTTCGCAGTACGGCACCCACGTCGACGCACCACGCCACTTCCATGTTGACGGCCGTTCCCTTGGAGAGATTGAACCCATCGAATTTATGCATCCGCTCTGCGTGATCGACAAGCACGAGGAGTGCGCCGCAAATCCCGACTTTATCCTGACCATCGAGGACCTCAAAGCCTGGGAGGACGAGCACGGTCGTATTCCCGAGGACGCTTTCGTTGCCTTCCGCTCCGATTGGTCCAAACTCGCCGACCTCGAAAACAAGGACGAGGACGGCCAGCCCCACTACCCCGGCTGGGACCTCGACGCCATCAAATGGCTTGTAGAAGAACGCAACATCGGCGCTATCGGCCACGAGCCGGCAGACACCGACCCCGCATCCGTGACCACACGCGAGGATGCCTACCCCTATCCCAGCGAACAATACATCCTCTCGGTCGACCGTTACCAGATCGAGGTCATGGACCATCTGGACGAGCTTCCCGCCACAGGCGCTGTCATCTTCTGCACCTTCCCCAAGGTCCGCGATGGCGTCGGATACCCCGCGCGCGTTTTTGCGGTCTGCCCCGTAGCGTAAGCTCCGCGCGTCCATTCATTTAAAAATCGCCACCCTGCATGCACAAGGTGCGCCGGCGGCATACAATCCATCAGGCGCCCCCACGCGGGCGACTTTTATATGGGGAGATGATTCATATGCAGATCAACAAGGTCGCCTTTATCGGCAAGGGCGGCGTCGGGCTACTCTACGGCAGCATGATCGCCCAGGCACTCGGCAACGATGCCGTCGAATACGTCATGGACGACGCCCGTTTTGAGCGCCATGCGAACGACGCGCTCACCGTCAACGGCAAGCCCTGCGATCTCACGTCCGTCCGCGCCAGCGAGGCAACGCCCGCCGATCTGGTCATCCTGACGGTCAAGACCACCGGTCTCGACCAAGCACTCAAGACTATGGAGCACGTCGTGGGTCCTAACACGCTCATCGCCTCGCTGTGCAACGGCATTACGAGCGAGCAGAAGATTGCCGAGCGCTTTGGCTGGGAGCACACCGTCCTGGGTATCTGCCAGGGCATGGACGCCGTGTTCCTCAACGGCGCGCTCACCTTTACCAACACTGGAGAAATCCGCTTTGGCGCGGCGGCCGGTACGGATCCCGCAACCATCACCGCAATCGACGAGCTCTACACGCGCTGCGGCATCGCCCATACCGTCGAGCACGACATTGCGCACCGCATGTGGGCCAAACTCATGCTCAACGACGGCATCAACCAGACCTGTATGGCCTACGGCGGGACCTACGGAAGCGCCACGGAGCCGGGCTCCGAGCAGCGTCGCTGCTTTGTTTCCGCCATGCGAGAGACGCTTGCGGTCGCCAATGCCGAGGGCATTGAGCTGACGGAAGCAGACCTGACGCAGATGGTGCATCTCATCGAGGGAATCGACCCCGCCGGCATGCCCTCGATGGCTCAAGACCGCGTCGCAAGGCGCAAAACCGAGGTTGATGAGTTCGCGGGCACCATCTGCCGTCTCGCAGCCAAACACGATATCCAGGCACCGCAAAACGAGTGGCTCTATCAGCGCATCCGCGATATCGAGAAAAGCTGGTAGCGCCAACGCGCCGCATTCAACAGCCTTAACAGCAAAGCCGCCGCAAGGGAACCTTTCCCTTACGGCGGCTTTTATCTTCGTCTATGACCGGCAGCCAATCTCACGACAGTTAGCGTTGCGGCTCCGGCACCACGTCCTCGTCATCGTGGCAAAGAACCACGCCCGCGCTTCCCAGCAGTGCGGCTGCGATCAGCGCGCCAACCACGATTGGAGCAACCCCGCATGACCCCTGCATGCCCGCAACGAGCGCGGCCGTAGGACCAAGGCAGCCAAGCACCAATGCGACGGCGGCAGCGGCAATATCTCGAGCGTTCACAAGACCACTTCCTCCACGAGAAAGACCTTATTTCTCATGAACCAGTGTGCCCCGCGCCCATATGCGCGGCGTACTGCCACGGTAAGCGCTCTGTTAGC
>OLPO01001299.1_pt1 | contig 17505 bp, 16 predicted proteins | sample 1672831 | NCBI WGS metagenome assembly OLPO01 (sample SAMEA3136728, study PRJEB25190) | human gut metagenome
ATTAATGTGAATCAGAGTAAGAAGAATTTGAGATGGCCGGAGCCGATAGAGAAGGTCCGGATAAAGAAAGGGAACGCAGATATGCACTTGTTGCCTGAAGTATAGCAGGAAGGGTGGCCTTTGAATACTGGAAGAACTTCATAAAGATTTGGGAAGCCGGTTTGTGGATATTTTTATCGTTATCCACAATTACCTTTGACCGTCGACATTTTTTCCTGCTCCTGCGCCAATAAAGAGTATGGTTTTTGGCAGAATAGTGTAGAATAAAAAGATACGTCTGCCTTCAGGCGCGGCGGATAAGAAGAGAGGGAGTTGTCTGCAAATGAGTGGGAAAACAGAAGTGAGGGAAGTTCGGAATATGACAGAGGGGAATCCGGCGAAGCTGATTTTCTTCTTTGCCATTCCTTTGATGCTGGGAAATCTTTTTCAGCAGGTGTATACGATCACAGATACCATTATTGTCTCCAGAGGCGTAGGGGTTGATGCGCTGGCGGCGCTTGGATCAGCGGACTGGTACAATTATCTGGTGCTTGGAACGGTGCAGGGACTGACGCAGGGCTTTGCGATCCTGATGGCACAGTTTTTTGGCGGGAAGGAGTATGGGGATCTTCGGAAGGCCTGTGCTCATTCTGTGAGGCTTTCTGTGATCAGTGCGCTTCTTCTGACGGTTGTGGCGCAGCTTTCGGTGGGACCGGTGCTGACGATTCTGCATGTGGATGCGGCAATACGCGGAGCAGCAGAGCTGTATATCCGGATCATTTTTGCAGGAATTCCGGCGCAGATGCTGTATAACTTCTGTGCATCAGAGCTGAGGGCCCTTGGCAACAGCAGAGACCCGCTGATTGCGATTGTGATTTCATCACTGCTCAATATCGTGCTGGACGTTCTGTTTGTTTTCGTCATTCCTTTTGGAATCGGTGGAGCAGCTGTGGCGACGATTCTGGCACAGGCCGTTTCCGGCGTGTATTGCCTTTTCGTTGTGCGGAGGGTGGAATACCTTCATTTCTCTGCAGAGGATGGAAGAGGAAATCCGCAGATGGACGGAAGGCTGATGAAGCTGGCTCTTCCTGTGATGCTGATGAATAATATCATTGCCATCGGCGGAATGATTGTGAATTCCGTAGTCAATCAGCTTGGAGTTGCTTTTGTTGCGGGATACACTGCCACCAATAAGCTGTATGGGGCATTGGAAATGGCGGCGCTTGCGTATGGCTATGCCATGCTGACTTATATTGGGCAAAATCTCGGAGCTGGGCGTTACGAGAGAATCCGGCGAGGATTTCGTGATGCGCTGCTGATTGCATTTGTGACGAGTGCATTGATCGGGGGCGTTATGATTCTGCTCCGGCATCAGATCATCGGACTGTTCATTCCTGCGTCCGGAGAGGAAGCGGTGCAGGCGACAGGCTATGCAATCCAGTATCTCATCATTATGAGCTCCGCGCTGTTCATTCTCTACCTTCTGTATGTGGCACGAAGCACTCTTCAGGGCCTTGGCAACACCAGAATGCCGATGGTTTCTGGGCTTGCCGAGTTTGCAATGCGAACTTTCATGGCAATCGTGATGACAAGATTCCTTGGAGGAGTTGCCGTGATGTGGGGAGAGATTCTGGCATGGGTCGGTGCAGATCTGGTATTGGTCGGAGCTCTGCTCCGCGAATTCCGGAAGCTTAAGAAGCTGGAACAGAACCAACAGGAACAGAATACATAAAAATCCGGAAAAACTTTTGAAAGAAAATCCCCCGGAAGCAGTGGAAAAGCTGCATCCGGGGGATTCCTGTGTCCGAAAAAGAAAGGTCGGAGCCTTGTTGTGTCCGGAAAGGCTTCCGAACCATAGGAAAACAATCTTCTTTTCATGCATTCTGGCCTGACGGGTCAGAAGATCCACCAGAAGAAAATTGTAGTTGCCTCCCTTTTATTCAAGCGTGAACTCCGCGTACTCGGATACGGCGCTGGAATTTCCGATCATGACGCGGAACAGACCGGGCTCCGAACCGAAGCTTCCGTCTGCGCGGGTAAATGCGAGCATATCCGGAGTAATGGGAAAGCTTACCGTTTTCTTCTCACCGGGCTGCAGTGTCACCTTTCGGAAGCCCTTCAGCTCTTTGACCGGACGGACAACGCTTGCTGTCACATCCCGCAGGTAGAGCTGGATGGTTTCGGTTCCTGCAAAGGAGCCGGTGTTTTCCACCTCAACCGAGGCCTGCAGGCCGTTAGTACCGGAGTCTTTACCGAGAACGGTATCGGACAGAGACACTCCGGAAACGGAGAAGTCTGTGTACGACAGACCGAATCCAAACGGATACAGGGGCTCGTTGGGAATGTCGGTATATTTGGAGGAAAAACGGGGATCGGCATTCGGTCCAACGGGCCTTCCGGTTGCAAAATGATTGTAGCTGACAGGAAGCTGTCCGACGCAGTAGGGGAAGCTCATCGGAAGCTTTCCCTGCGGAGCAGTTTTGCCGGTCAGAACATCAAGAATGGCGTGCCCGCCCTCGGTTCCGGGAAGCCAGACCTCCAGGATCGCTTTGGCCTTCTGAGAAATTTCGCGAAGGTCAAGCGGCCGGCCGTTGAAGAGAACCACGACAATGTTCGGGTTCACCTCGTAAACGGCACGGAACAGCTCCATCTGAATTTCCGGAAGATCCAGGAAGGCACGGCTCGTTGCTTCGCCGGACTGAAGGAAATGCTCGCCAAGCGGCATGACAACGAGCTTGGCTTCCCTGGCTGCCTGGATTGCGGCAGCCTTCATTTCAGACAGCTCTTCGGCAGAAAATGTCTGATTGACCGATCCGGTAAATCCGGTGAGCACAACGTCATTTCCAAGAACCGGACAGCCCGGAGTGAAGCTTGTGCGGGATGCATCCATGCATTCTTCTGCGGCGTCCTGAATGGAAACGGTGTCCTTGGGATCGCCGGTAAAGGCCCAGCTGGACTGCAGTTCTGTGTTCTGTGTATAGGGGCCGATGAAGGCGATTTTCTTCGACAGATCCAGAGGAAGAAGACCGTCATTCTTCAGAAGAACGAAGCTCTCCGAAGCAGCCTTTCTTGCAAGCGCCCGGTGCTCTCTGCAGAGAATCACCTCTTTTTCCTTTTCCGCATCTGCGTCCTTATAGGGATTCTCGAACAGTCCGAGATCGTTTTTCAGCTTCAGAATACGAAGCACGCATTCATCGATTGCGGATTCGTCGACTTCGCCGTCTTCTACGAGAGATTTCAGATTTCCTGCATAGCAGCCGGACATCATGTCGATGTCCACGCCGGCCTGAATGGCCTTCAGGGCAGCATCTCTCTCGTCCGCGGCATAGCCGTGACGGATCATTTCCGGAATGGCGGTAAAGTCTGTGATGAGAACCCCATCAAAGCCGAATTCCCCGCGAAGAATCTTCTTCATCAGCCACTGATTTCCGGTGGCAGGAATGTCGTTCACCGTGTTGAAGCTGGTCATGACAAGCTTTACACCTGCATCCACAGCAGCCTTGTAGGAAGGAAGATAGTAGTCGCGCAGTGTCCGTTCGCAGAGCTCTACCGTATTGTAATCGCGGCCTGCCTGCGCAGCGCCGTATGCGGCAAAATGCTTGACGCAGGCAGCGATTTTGCCGGAGGCCTTCACGTCATCGCCCTGGAAGCCTTTCACGATTTCAGCGGCAAACAGGCTGTTGAGGTACGGGTCCTCTCCGGTGGATTCCATAACTCTGCCCCACCTGGCGTCCCGCACAAGATCCACCATAGGCGCAAAGGTCACATGCAGGCCGCTTGCGGCGGCTTCTTTTGCGGCAGCAGCCGCGCACTCGCCGGACAAAGTAGGATCAAAGGTGGCACCCTGGGCAAGAGGTGCCGGGAAGACGGTTTTCAGACCATGAATGACATCCAGCATGAACAGCATGGGAATGTGGTGTGGCTGTACGGACATTGCCTTGTCCTGAATGGCTTTTAACGTGTCTGCACCGTAGGATCCGAGAATCGTTCCTGCGGATTGAAGGTCCTTCACATCTACACCGAAGTTCTGTGCCGGGCCCGTGAGCGTTCCTTCCTCGTTCTCCGTAAAGAAAAGTCCCATTACCTGAAACATCTGATCGATTTTCTCCTGAAGGCTCATGTCGTGTAACAGTTCGGTCAGTTGCTGCTCTTTCATACGTTCCTTTCCGGTCGCAGCTTCTCTGCGGCCTGATGAGTAAAATGCTGTGAAGAAACAATGACGGTTGTGTTAGGGAGCGTGTCTGTCATCCAGCTCCCGGTAGGCAAGCGGAGAAAAACCAGAATACTTCCGAAACACTTGATTGAAATAGCTGACGGAAGAATAGTTTAAGATGGATGCAATGTCTGTGACACTGAGATCCGTGCTGTTCAGCAGATCCTTCGCCCGTTGAACCTTGACTCGGTTGACCATACGGATGTAGGAGACGCCGCACTTCTTTGTGAAGTTGCGAGAGAAATCATAATAACTCATGTGCATGAAGTCGGCGGCCTCTCTGGTCGACATTTCATTATCTGTATGGTTCAGAATATATTCGAGAAGCTGCTGGAATTCGCCATACATGGTGGACTTGCGGTCCACGTAATCCAGTTTCAACTGATTCTCCCGGATCAACTGGATCAGAAGACGGAAGATATCTGTGCATTGTTGAAAACGGATCATTGGACTGAAATCCTCAGCGGTGATGACCTGATTCGAAGGTCTCTCTGCAAGCCCGATGCGAGGAACATAGGAAATCATGGAATTTAGAATTTCCTGCAGCGGAGATCCCTCCGGAACCGGAAGATACCCGTTCTTTGCCAGATCACCGGAAGGCGAGATAACAGGGATCATTTTGGCAAGATGCGATACACCGAGTATTTTCGGAAGGAACTGGATCTGCAGCAGATCGGCCGGCAGCAGTTCTTTGCAAAAAGAATGAATGGTCAGAGGTGAGATAAAAGTCAGTGAACCTTTGGGAAGAAAAATATGCTGGTCGTTGAGAGTAATCTCGTGCTGCCCATTCCTGTTATAGCGTATTTCATAGAAAGAATGAGAATGTGACGGGAAGCCGGTGCCGTCACTTGTCATATAAAAGACACTGACGGCATCCATGGTGGTGATATCAATATTCCACTGATAATTTTCTTCGTAGTACACAATGAACTTTCCTTTTTTAAATAATAATTGAGATAGTAATATTTTGACAGCAGAAGGTGTAAAACACAAGCGTCGCAGCAATTCGATGCAAAGGTGTGAATGTCAGATAAAGAAACAGGCAGAGTTTTATTGAAATCAGAGGGCTGGCAGAGACATTTATGATACACTGATAAGGAAGGAGAAGCTTCTATAATTTATTTCCCTTACAGGACCTGTATAAAACACACGGAGGTGACCGCCATGACGAACCAAACGATCCATCCTGACAGTAACCGGAAGGAGAATGCAGGCGAGCGCAGGATGCCTTGCCGGGGATTCCGGAGTGTGCTTCTTGCCGCAGGAGTGCTGCTCTTGCTTTCCGGCTGCGGGAGCTCCAGCTCGCCGATGGAGAACAGCAAGAGTGCGGACTATTCCTACTCGGCCGCGGAATCGGATTATGGAGTGTTCGGTGAGACTGGTGCTGCGGGGGGAGCGGGCTCTTACGATTATGCGAGTGATGTCTCGGATGAAGAAGCCTACCCGGAGGAAGCCGCTGAAGAAGGGATTACAGAAGAGGACGCGATTCTGGAGGATGGGAAGGACCATGAGGATTCTCCGGAATCGAAGAGAAAGCTGATCACAACCGTCAACATCAGTGTCCAGACGAAGGAATTTGATGTGCTCCAGAAATCCATCGAGACTTCGGTGGAGGAGCTTGGCGGATACATTGAGAGCAGTGAAATCTATTACAACAGCTACAGCTATTACCGCTCCTCGGATCCTTCGAACTACACGCCGCATGACCGCAGCGCCTCCTATGTTCTCCGGATTCCGGAGAAGAGGCTGGATGAGTTTCTGACAAAGCTTCATGATGGTTCCAATGTTACGGAGGAAAGCAAGAGCGTGACGGACATCACGCTTGACTACGTGGATACGGCGGCGCATAAGAAGGCGCTGCAGACCGAGGCAAGATCTCTGGAAAAAATGCTGGAGAAGGCGAAGGAGCTGGACGATATTGTCAAGATTCAGAGTCGACTGACCGAGGTGCGCTATCAGATTAACAGCATTGAGTCCCAGCTGCGCACGTATGACAACAAGGTGGACTACAGCACGGTTCGACTTGACGTCTCGGAAGTAACGATTTACCAGCAGGCACCGGATGCCACTGCCTGGGAGAAGATTTCGACAGGCTTCCGGAACTCGCTGCATTCAGTGGGCACAGGCTTTGCGGATTTCGGAATCTGGTTCATTATCCACATTCCTCAGCTGATCGTTGCAGCAGTCATCATCCTTCTGGCTGTGCTTGTGATCCGGAAGGCTCTGAAAAATCGCAGGACGAAGGTAAAGTCCAGGAAAACAGAAAAGCGGAAATACGAGTCAAGGTTCAGAAGGGCAACGGATCCGAAGCCTGATACAGAAACGGTGGAAAAGGCGGAAGAGGTAGAAACGAATCCGAAGGAAATAAAGCCGGAAGACGCAAGCACGGAGATCAAGCCGGAAACCGCACCGAAGCCTGAAGAAACGCCGAAGCCTGACGAAACATCGAAGGCGTAAAATTGACAGGATATTTAAAGAGGGATGCTCTTTCGAAGGCGAAGAGCATCCCTCTTTGTAAAAAAGCCTGTTCAAGGATGAGTTTCGGAGGTGGAAAGCATCCTTATTTGAAAGAAAGGCTTGTTCAGGGATTACTTTTGGAGATGAAAAGTATCCTCATTTGAGAGAAAGCTCGTTCAGGGATGACTTTCGAAGGTGGAAAGCATCCTCATTTGAGAGAAAGCCCGTTCAGGGATTACTTTCCAGCAATGGAAAGCATCCCTGCTCGGAAAAATCTCTGATCAGGGATGCTTTGGGAATAGAAAAGTCATCCCCAGAGACCTGAAAAGCATTTTCAGGATGCTCTGGAGATCAAAAAAGCATCCAAAAACGGCAATTCCAGCGCACAGAGATGCATTGAGAGATGCATTGTGCGTAGGCTTGTCAGGTTGTATTGCAACTGCATAGGCAGATTATACTGTAGGTGCACAGCCTGATTCATCCCGGAACGTCAGGCGCATCTGATTCCAGGTGACGCCGCCGTGGATGGACTTTTCGGAAACGCCTTCGTTCCGGAAGCCGAATTTCGAGTAGTAGGGAACGAGTCTGTCCTTGCAGGTAAGCACCAGGCCCTTTCGTCCCTGGCTTCTGGCATCCGCAATCGCTCTTTGAATCAGCTGTCCGGCACAGCCGCGATTGCGGAAGGCGGGAATCGTGTTTACGCCGAAGATCATCTGCCAGGCACCATTTTCATCGTGCATCTGCGCCTTCTCATACATTTCATCGGTAAGGTCGGACTCGTCTGTGACCATTCCGTCCACAAAGGCGATCAGCTGTTCATCCTCAAACATCAGCCAGAAGTGGCTGCCATAATGGATCAGCCGATCCTGGAATTCCTCTTTTGTTGCCGCTTCTGCCGCAGGGAAGCACTCCGCCTCCACGGCGGTTACTGCGTCCAGGTCCTCTATTGTTGCAGTTCGAATTTTCATTCTGCATATTCTCCATTTTCTTTTATTTCTTGCATATGATCGCGTGACAGCGATTGCTTCATCTCTTTGCAAGCAATTTTATTATCGCAATTGCTTCATCCCTTTGCAGACGATCCGGAAGAATGATGGTCACTTCGGTGTTTCCGCCGAGATACTTACTGTTTATATTAAGATTTACCAATGCCATGATAACCCTCCCCCGGTACAGAATAAATGGTAATGTAACCATATCACAGAATATTCCTGCCGTCATTTGATGATTGAATATTGAAAAAAAGCGATCGTTCAGTTATAATCATGATAGGAAATAACAAAATTTCCATCATGAGGTATGCGGAGAATAGAGTATTGAACATAGATCAGTATCTCTCCGAGGTGAAGGATGCTGTTGAGAAGGATCATTATCGGCTTGATCGGAACGCCAGACGGCAGGATAACATCAATTTGTTTCTGGATTATGTTATTGACGAAGCGAAAGCGAAGAAAATCATATTGAGTCTGACTGCAATGGATTTTTCGGAGATCCTGCAGAATGAGCATAGGGGATATGAACACGAGAATCTGTATGTATTCGGCAAGGATGTAACCCTTCTGGAAAGGAACGGGACAGAAGAAAAAACAGTATCTCTGTATATTAAGTTCAACAAACTGGAGAACTGTTTTGTGATCGTAATATCGTTCCATGAACAGAAGCATCCGCTTACGTACTATTTCAGATAATCAGGGGGGCAAATCGGAGGTGACCATTATGACAGAGAGGGGAAGAAGAGATTTCTGTACAGAGTGCAGGAAAGAGACCGAGTACATTTTGCGGAAGAAGGACATTGTAAAGAATATAAGGGATAAGGAATATACCTTTGCAATCACCGTGGCTGTCTGCGTAGAGTGCGGTGAGGAAATGAGTATTCCGGGTCTTGTGGATAGAAATGTTCAGGAAATCGACGAGCAGTATAGGGCTGTGGAAGGGCTTGTGTCGATTGATGATATCGAAAGGCTGATGAAGATCTATAAGATTGGAAAGGCTCCGCTGTCCCTTGCGCTCGGGTTCGGAGAGGTGACGATTCCGAGATATCTGGAAGGACAGGTGCCTTCGAAAGAATATTCGGATATCATTAAGGCAGCGCTTTCATCCCCGGCTTATATGAAGCAGAAACTTATGAAGAACCATGAGAAGCTGACGGATGCGGCATACAGGAAAGCTTTTTTGGCAGCAGAAAGCATAGAGAGCTTGTTTTCCGTATCAGATAAGATGCTTCGGGTCATTGCATATATCTTTGAAAAGCTGGAAGAGGTGACGCCCCTCATGCTTCAAAAGCTGCTTTACTTTATTCAGGGCGTGTATTCTGCATTGTACGGAAGTCCGATCTTTGAAGAGGATTGCAGGGCATGGATCCATGGTCCGGTTTATCCGGAGGTTTATGATCTGTTCCGGGATTTCAAATATAATCCCATCGATGACGCGAGGTTTGCGCTTTTGGAAGGCACAGAGGATGCCCTGACGGATGACGAGAAGCGTGTGATTGACCTTGTTGTGAATACATTCGGGATGTATGGCGGAAAGGTATTGGAGAAGATCACGCACAATGAGAAACCGTGGATGGAAGCGAGGAAAGGATACGAAGACAGTATACCTTCCAGCGAGCTTCTGCCGAAAGATAGAATTATGAAGTACTATATCCTGATAAACCAGAAATACGGCATAGATAGGGAGGATGGACTGCGGACATATATCCACGACATGCTTGATAAGGCATCATGACATTAACAGAATTATCTGGCTCATAGAGTCAGATAATTCGCAGAGCTGAAAAAATCCTTGCATTTCCCCGGGAGCAGCAGTATCATAAGCACAACAATTTGATAACACTTTAAACCGATGAAGCGGAAATAACGCATGCAAAGGAACTCCCAGAGAGCCGGGGATGATGGGAACCCGGCAGTAGCACCTGCCTGCAAATGGACCGCCGAGGGCGCGAGGAAAGCCGTAAGGCAAGTATTTCGCGACGTAAGGCACGCGTGAGCTGCCATGGATATGTTGGTATCCAGTTAAGAGCACAGAATGAGACGAGATGTTTCATGGATTTTTGCAGGAAGCAATGCGACCATGGGACCGGAATATTTTCCTTCTGTGAATCAAGGTGGCACCGCGGCTGAGAGCAATGAATTCAGATCGTCCTTGATGGAACTCAAGATGAGTTCTGTCAAGGACGATTTTTTCGTGTTTCTACGAAGTCGAGAGAAAGGAAAGAAAGGAGCACCTGGAAAGATGAAGATCAGACCATCCCTGGAGGAAGTACTGCAGTATGCGGCAGGCGGCGAATATCGGAGGGTTCCGGTCAGCACGGAGATCCTTGCCGACCTTTATACGCCGATTCAGATTCTTCGGAAGCTGAAGAATGTTTCCGACCATTGTTATCTTCTGGAGTCCGCGGAGGCACAGGAGCAGTGGGGACGGTATACGTTTTTGGGCTTTGATCCGACCATGGAGATCACGTGTCTGAACGGTCACATGAAGGCAGGCGCACTTTCCTTTGAGACAAAGGATCCGGGAGTTGCGATCCGTCAAATCCTGAAGGAATACCGGTCGCCGAGACTTTCGTTTCTTCCGCCGTTTGCGGGAGGTCTGGTCGGATATTTTTCCTACGATTATCTGAAGTATTCGGAGCCGTCTCTTCATCTGGATGCAGAGGATACGGAGAACTTCAAGGACGTGGACCTGATGCTGTTTGACAAGGTGATTGCTTTTGACAATCTCCGACAGAAGATCATTCTGATCGTCAACATCGATCTTGCAGAAGCAGAAACCGCTTATCGGAAGGCCGAGAGGGAACTGGAGGATCTGATCCGTCTCATCCGGACCGGTAAAGAGAGGGAGGAGACGGCAGGAACGCTCCGATCCGAAATCCGGCCGCTGTTTGACAGAGAGCATTACTGCGAGATGGTCCGCAAGGCGCAGCACCACATCAGGGAAGGCGATATTTTTCAGATCGTTCTTTCGAACCGGCTGGAGGGGGAATATGAAGGAAGTCTTCTGAACTGCTACCGGATTCTCAGGACCTTGAATCCGTCGCCGTACATGTTCTACTTCTCCGGAACGGATGTGGAGGTTGCAGGTGCATCGCCGGAAACGCTGGTGAAGCTGGAGGATGGCGTGCTTCATACCTTCCCGCTTGCGGGGACGAGAAAGAGAGGAAAGACGAAGGAGGAAGACGACGAGCTGGAAAAGGACCTTCTTGCGGATGAGAAGGAGCTTGCAGAGCACAACATGCTGGTCGATCTGGGGCGAAACGACATCGGAAAGATTTCAAAATTCGGGACGGTTCAGGTGGAGCGTTATCATGAGGTCCTTCGTTTCTCCCACGTCATGCACATCGGCTCGACGGTTCGGGGAGAGATCCGGGAGGATCTGGATGCGCTTGATGCGGTGGATTCGATTCTTCCTGCGGGAACGCTTTCGGGAGCTCCGAAGATCCGGGCCTGTCAGCTGATCAACGACCTGGAGAACAACAAGAGGGGCATTTACGGAGGAGCCATCGGATATCTGGATTTCACCGGAAATCTGGACACCTGCATCGCAATCCGGATTGCCTATAAGAAAAACGGAAAGGTCTTCATCCGGAGCGGAGCCGGGATTGTCGCGGATTCGGTGCCGGAAAAGGAATACCAGGAGTGTATCAACAAAGCAAAAGCCGTTGTGACGGCACTGGAGGCGGCCAATGATCTTGCTGATTGATAATTATGACAGCTTCTCCTACAACCTGTATCAGATGGTGGGAGCCCTTTGGCCGGACATCCGGGTGATCCGGAACGATGAGCTGACCGTGAAGGAGATCGAAGAATGGAAGCCGGAGAAGATTATCCTGTCTCCCGGCCCAGGACGCCCTGCGGATGCAGGCATCTGTGAGGATGTGATCCGGGAGCTTCGGACGAAGATCCCGATCCTCGGGGTTTGTCTTGGTGAGCAGGGGATCTGTGAGGCCTACGGTGCGACGGTCGGCTATGCGAAAAGGCTGATGCACGGCAAACAGTCCATTGCGGAGATAGATACGGAAAGCCCGATTTTCAAGGGACTGCCAAAGGAAATTCCGGTCGCAAGATATCACTCGCTTGCGGCAGTTGAGGAAACACTTCCGGACAACCTTCGCGTCATTGCGAAGACGAAGGACGATGAGGTGATGGCGGTGCAGGATACGGAGTACCCGGTGTTCGGACTGCAGTTCCATCCGGAATCCATTATGACACCGGACGGCGCAAAAATTCTGGCAAACTTCCTGGAGCTGTGAGCGAAAGAAAGCAAAAGGAGCGGAAACAAGGAGGAGAAAGATCATGATTAAGGAATCCATTATCAAAATTGTGAATAAGGAAGATCTCACCTATGACGAGGCCAAGGAAACTATGCTGGAGATCATGCGTGGCGAGACCACTCCGACGCAGAACGCGGCCTTCCTTGCAGCGCTGTCGACAAAATCGACCAAGGCAGAGACCATCAATGAGATTTCGGGCTGTGCCTATGCGATGCGTTCGCTGGCAACTCCGGTGGAGCATCCCGGGATGGAGGTTCTGGAAATTGTCGGAACCGGCGGAGACGGTGCGCATTCCTTCAATATTTCCACGACAGCAGCAATGGTTGTGGCAGCAGGCGGCGTAAAGGTGGCAAAACACGGAAACCGCGCAGCCTCTTCTCTTTCCGGTACAGCGGATTGCCTGGAGGCACTCGGCGTCAACATTCAGCAGGATCCCGAGCTTTGCCGGAAGATGCTGGAGGAGGCGGGCTTTTGCTTCATGTTTGCACAGAAGTATCATTCCGCGATGAAGTACGTGGGACCGATCCGTAAGGAGCTGGGCTTCCGCACGGTGTTCAATATTCTGGGCCCCTTGACGAACCCTGCAAAGCCGGAGATGTTCCTTCTTGGCGTATACGATGAGTATCTGGTGGAGCCGATTGCGAAGGTGCTGAGCTCCCTTGGCGTCAAGCGGGGCCTGGTTGTTTTCGGACAGGATCATCTGGATGAAATTTCCGCAAGCGCACCGACAACGATCTGTGAGCTGCGCGACGGCTTTTATCGGACCTCGGTGATTCAGCCGGAGGACTTCGGCCTTGAGAGAGGAACCAAGGATGAAATTGTCGGCGGCACGGCCAAGGAGAATGCGCAGATTACAAGAGGCATCCTGAACGGAACCATCACAGGAACCAGGCGAAACATCGTTCTTCTGAACGCAGGGGCGGCGCTCTATGCCGGCAAGGCGGCAGAGACACTGGAGGAAGGCGTGAAGCTTGCCGCCGAGCTGATCGATACCGGAAAAGCACTGGAAACCCTGAACAAGGTGATTGAGGTCAGCGGCCGATGAGTACAATTCTGGACCAGCTGGCGGATTACGCCAGATATCGCGTGGAAAAAGCAAAGGAGAAAAAGCCGCTGGAGCTCATCCGGGAAGAAGCCTTGGCTGCTTCCCGGCAGACGGCTCCGGGGCCGGGCACTTCTGCTCCGGATTTCCGGGAACCGTTCCGATTCGAGAAGGCACTGGCCGCAGACGGCGACATTCATTTTATCTGTGAATGCAAAAAAGCCTCACCCTCCAAGGGCCTCATTGCCCCGGATTTTCCCTATCTGGAAATTGCAAGGCAGTACGAAGAGGCGGGAGCTTCTGCCATCTCGGTTCTTACCGAGCCGAAATGGTTCCTCGGCTCTCCGGAATACCTTCGTGAGATCGCAGAAGAAGTCAAGGTTCCCTGCCTTCGCAAGGATTTTACCGTGGATCCGTACATGATTTATGAGGCGAAGCTCCTCGGAGCCTCTGCCGTTCTCCTGATCTGTGCAATTCTGGATACCGGAACGCTGGCGGAGTACCTTGAAGCTGCGGATTCTCTGGGACTTTCCGCAATTGTGGAAGCGCATGATGAGACAGAGGTTGCCTCGGCCGTTTCGGCGGGAGCAAGAATCATCGGTGTCAACAACCGGAACCTGAAGGATTTCACGGTGGACATTCACAACAGCATCCGGCTTCGCTCCTGTGCACCTGCAGAAACCATCTTTGTTGCAGAGTCCGGGATCCGGACTCCGGAGGATGTGGAGACCCTTCGGCAAAACGGCGTAAACGCGGTCCTTATCGGAGAGCAGCTGATGCGGGCCGGAAGTCCGAAGGAGGAGCTGAACCGGCTTCGGGGGCTGACATGAGAGAAGGAACAGGAGGTCGGAATGAGATCGGCAAATGGTCCTGTAAAAATAAAAATCTGCGGCCTCCGCACCTTATCGGATGTACAGGCCGTCAACGGACAGCTTCCGGAATACACCGGTTTTATCTTCGATCCTTCGAGAAAACGGTACATCTCTCCGGAGCAGGCAGAGGAACTTCGGAGAAGGCTGGATGCGAGAATCCGGCCGGTCGGCGTATTTGTGAACGCCGGGGCCGAAGAAATCCGGAGGGTGCTGGAAATCTGCCGGCTGGATATGGTACAGCTCCACGGGCGGGAGACGGACGAAGAAATCCGGAGACTCCGCGAAGAATACAAGGGACGAAGCGAGCTCTGCATTGTAAAGGCCTTCCGGATTGAGAACGAAGAGGATGTCCGGAAAGCGGAAAATTCGGCGGCAGATGAGATCCTTCTGGATCACGGAGCAGGCGGTACGGGAGAGAGCTTCGACTGGAGCCTTCTGAAAAACTGCAGAAGACGATTTTTCCTCGCAGGAGGACTGACGCCGGATAACGTGCAGCTCGCCATTGAGGAGGCAAAGCCATATGCAGTGGATGTCAGCTCCTCTCTGGAAACAGATGGGAGGAAGGATCCCTGCAAGATAAGAAGATTTGTGACCGCTGTGCGCGGCGCGGATGAAAAATAAGAAAGGATAACAGAGATGACGAATCAGAATGGAAGATTCGGAGTTCACGGAGGACAGTATATTCCGGAAACTCTGATGAATGCAGTGATCGAGCTGGAGGAGGCTTACAACAAATACAAAAACGATCCGCAGTTCAACGCGGAGCTGACACAGCTGTTCAATGATTATGCAGGGCGCCCGAGCCGTCTGTATTATGCGGAGAAGATGACGAGGGACCTTGGCGGTGCGAAGATCTACTTAAAGCGTGAGGATCTGAACCACACCGGAGCTCATAAAATCAACAACTGCCTCGGCCAGGCACTTCTGGCGAAGAAGATGGGAAAGACCCGTCTGATTGCGGAGACCGGAGCAGGCCAGCACGGCGTGGCAACGGCAACGGTAGCAGCACTTCTTGGAATGGAATGTGTTGTTTTCATGGGAAAGGTGGACACAGAAAGGCAGGCACTGAATGTTTACAAGATGAAGCTTCTCGGAGCGGATGTGGTCCCTGTCACCGATGGAACCGGAACGCTGAAGGATGCGGTTTCACAGGCAATGCGTGAATGGACGAGCCGCATGGAGGACACACACTACTGCCTGGGCTCGGTCATGGGACCGCATCCGTTCCCGACCATTGTCCGTGATTTTCAGGCAGTGATCTCCAGGGAGATTAAGGAGCAGATGCTGGAGAAGGAGGGAAGACTTCCGGATGCAGTGATTGCCTGTGTCGGCGGCGGCTCCAATGCCATCGGCTCATTCTATCACTTCATTGATGATCCTTCGGTACGGCTGATCGGCTGCGAGGCAGCAGGCCGCGGAGTCGATACCTTTGAAACAGCCGCAACGATCAATACAGGACGCCTTGGTATTTTCCATGGAATGAAGTCCTACTTCTGTCAGAATGAATACGGACAGATTGCACCGGTGTATTCCATTTCGGCAGGTCTGGATTACCCGGGAATCGGGCCGGAGCATGCGTACCTGCATGACATCGGAAGAGCGGAGTACGTTCCGGTTACAGACGATGAGGCAGTGAACGCCTTTGAATATACGTCCCGGATGGAAGGAATTATCCCGGCCATTGAGAGCTCACATGCCATCGCTTATGCTATGAAGCTTGCTCCGAAGCTGGATAAGGACAAGGTAATCGTGATTACGGTTTCCGGAAGAGGCGACAAGGACTGCGCAGCAATTGCGAGATACCGCGGAGAGGAGATTTCAGAATGAGCCGGATAGAGGAAGCATTTCAGAAGCATAAAGCATTTATTGCCTTCATTACCGTAGGAGATCCGGATCTGGAGACCACGGAAAGGGTGGTTCACGCGGCGGTGGAGAATGGAGCGGATCTGATTGAGCTGGGCATCCCGTTCTCGGATCCGACGGCAGAGGGACCGGTCATCATGAAAGCCGATGAAGTGGCATTAAAGGCAGGAACCACAACGGATAAGGTGTTCGAGCTGACGAAGAAGCTGCGCGAGACCATCACGGTACCGATGGTTTACATGACCTATGCCAATGTTGTCTTCTCCTATGGCTGCGAGAAGTTTGCACAGAAGGCCGCGGATGCAGGAATTGACGGCCTGATTCTTCCGGACGTGCCTTATGAGGAAAAGGAAGAATTCACAGAGGTTTTTGACCGCTACGGGCTGGATCTGATTTCGATGATTGCACCGACCTCCGAGGACCGTATCGCGATGATTGCAAAGGAAGCGAAGGGCTTTATCTATATGGTATCCTCCCTTGGCGTAACCGGCACAAGAAGCGAGATTACAACGGATATTTCGGCAATGACCGATCTGGTCAAGAAGAATTCAGAGGTTCCCTGCGCCGTAGGCTTTGGAATTTCCACACCGGAGCAGGCAGCCAGAATGGCAGAGCTCTCCGACGGAGCCATTGTGGGATCTGCCATCATTAAGATCATTGCGAAATATGGAAAAGAAGCAGCCGGGCCGGTCGGTGAGTATGTAAAGGAGATGGCGGACGCCGTGCATGGAGTATGAGGAAGCTTACTCAAGTCAAAACTTGCAGAAATGGCATATATTTGATCTAATGTTAGTGTATGGCGCTTGCAGGGAGTTGTTTCAATAAGCGGAAGGCCGCAGAGATGCGGCTTTTCTGAGACACAGTGGTTAGCACAATCTAACTATGTAGCTGTACGTATCGGTTAGGCAAACCTAACATTGAAAGGAATGATAGCGATGCAGGAACACAAGAACTTCTGGGACAAAAATGCCGGTCGGTACGACTGCTTTATGCGAAAGGATCGGGCAGCGTATGAGGAGATGTATGCGCTGATCTGGCCGGTGGTGAAAGCCAAAACGGTGCTGGAGCTGGCCACCGGCACGGGATTGATCGCAAAACACATCGTAAATGCGGCGGCACACATCGAGGCGACGGACGCCTCCGCGGAGATGATCGCCGAGGCAAAGCGGGACAATCAATCTGCAAAGCTGCACTTTTCGGTGCAGGATATGTTCTGCCTGCCCTATGCGGACAAGTCCTTCAATGCGGTAATTGTGTCCAACGCGCTGCACATCGTGCCGCGGCCGGAGAAGGCCCTTGCCGAGATTCATCGGGTGCTGAAGGACGATGGCGTGCTCATCGCGCCGACCTTCACCCACGCGGGGAACTCGTTTTCCGGCAAGGTCAGGGCATTTTTCATGAAGCTGGCGGGCTTCCCTCTCCACAGCAAGTGGACGAGCGAGGAATACTTGCGCTTCCTGCGGCAAAACGGCTGGGCGGTGCGGAAAAGCGTTGTTCTGAAAGCCTCATTCCCGCTGACCTATGCCGAGTGTGAGAAAACGGAGGTGTGATATGTCATTCTTTGAAAACACCCGCAAGCCTGTGGGGCTTGGCGGGAAGCTCATGGTTGCCATGATGAACCTGGGGCACAGTCCTGTGGCACGGTGGGGACTTCGTTTTTTGGAGCTTACTCTGGACGCCAAGGTGCTGGACTGCGGCTGCGGCGGCGGTGCGAACATCAAGAGACTTCTGAAAAAATGTCCGGAGGGTATCGTCAAGGGCATTGACTATTCCCCCGTCAGTGTGGAGAAATCCAAAAAGGTCAACG
>OLPO01001303.1_pt1 | contig 17472 bp, 15 predicted proteins | sample 1672831 | NCBI WGS metagenome assembly OLPO01 (sample SAMEA3136728, study PRJEB25190) | human gut metagenome
TCAATAGCTGCTGCTGTTACAGACATCTTATTTTCAAATGAGATTCCATCTACACTCTCGGATGAGTTATCCACATTTGTTCCATTTTTTGTGTAAGTTATAGACATATCCATGTTTTCATCCACATTTACCGTAACGATATATACAGACGGATCATATTCAATATCGCTAACGTTATTTTCACCCTGCTCATTAATCTCTTTTACAGTGTAAGAATAAGTTCCTGTAATCGTGGCAAGAGCATAATCCATACTCTTCGTCATAAAGTGATAGTTATTAAATATCAGGAATTCATCGTCCTCTACTGGCTCAAATGTATTTCCATCATCACCTTCGTATCCAACATAACTCCACACACTCCGACAGGCTAAATGGAATCATGGATTGTTTTCTGGATCTGACTTCTTACAAGTTCCGCGATATCATTCGTCTTCATGTCTTTATAATCATCATAGTACAGCGGTTTTAAGAAATGTACCTGCACTGTGACCGGTGCGATGCTGTTAGTGTCAAATGGCTTGAAAGAATCGATCAGTGCAACCGGCACGATCGGGCATTTTGCTTTCGTGGCTGCTTTAAAGCTTCCGCCTTTAAACTCCAGCATCTCATTTCCCATCTTAGATCTTGTTCCTTCCGGGAAAATGAGATAATTTCTTCCGTTCTTTACCTCATTTGTCACATTTACAATGACCTGCAGTGACTGACGGATATCATTCCGATCCATCATATATGCTTTCATACATTTGAAAACTTGTTTTAAAAATGGCACATTTTCCACTTCTTTTTTGGCAACTACGGAAAATGGCTTCGGGCAGACATCTACAAGTGCCAGTACATCGTAAAGTCCCTGATGATTTGGGAAGAACATAAAGCCGTTTTCTTCTGGGATATTCTCAAGCCCGTGGGCATCTATGGTCACATTTCCACCTTTATTAGCGCGGTGTGTGATGAACCGGAGCATCCGGTAATGTTCTTCTTCTGTGTATTTGTCTACGTGGGATGCATGATAACATAATTTTGCCCACATCCACGGAACAAGTAAAATGTTCCGAAGAACCATCATTATGATTCGTTTCATATCTTCTTGTACTCCTTTATGGCACTTTCGTACAGATAACCGCCCTCGCAATCAGCGACTACGATTACCGGGAAATCTTCCACATAAAGCTTGCGGATAGCTTCCGTTCCTAGATCATCATAAGCTACAACCTCAGAAGTCTTAATACATTTTGAAAGAAGCGCTCCTGCTCCTCCCACTGCTGCGAAGTAAACGCTTCCGTTTCTTTTGACAGCATCCAGTACTTCCTTACTTCTCTTACCTTTTCCAATCATGGCTGTGAGGCCAAGATCCAGAAGCTTCGGCGCATAACGGTCCATACGGCTCGCAGTTGTCGGACCTGCAGAACCAATCGGACGCCCTTCTCTCGCCGGAGATGGTCCCATATAATAAATCGTCTGTCCAACCATATCTACCGGAAGATTTTCTCCATTTTTAAGAGCATCATCCATTCTCTTGTGAGCGGCATCTCTCGCCGTGTAGATAGTTCCTGTAATGTATACATAATCTCCTGCTCTGAGCTTACGGGATACTTCTTTGCTGATTGGTGCTTTTATATGCTTCTCCATGACTATACCTCCCTCACAATGTGTCTGTTGACGTGACAGCAAATATTGATTCCTACCGGAAGTCCCGCAATGTGAGTCGGGTATGTATTAACATTTACCGCAAGAGCTGTTGTTGTTCCTCCAAGACCTCCAGGTCCGATACCAAGCTTGTTGATCGTCTCAAGCATCTCCTTTTCCAGATCCTTGACCCACTGGATGTCTGAGTGTGTGCCAACTTCACGTGTCAGGGCATCCTTTGCCATAAGAGCACATTTTTCAAAGGTACCACCAATTCCGACACCGACTACCATCGGCGGACAGGCATTCGGTCCCGCATCCTGAACAGCTGTCAGAATTGCATTCTTCACACCTTCAATCCCATCTGCTGGCTTCAGCATAAAGACACGGCTCATATTCTCGCTTCCAAATCCCTTCGGAGCAACTTTAATCTTTACTTTATCCCCCGGCACAATGTTATAGTGAATAACTGCCGGCGTGTTATCTTTCGTATTCTCACGGATGATCGGGTCACCTACAACAGACTTTCTAAGATATCCTTCCACATATCCCTGGCGCACACCCTCATTGATGGCATCCGTAAGACTTCCACCTTCAAAGTGTACCTCCTGACCAACTTCTATGAACACGACCGCCATACCGGTATCCTGACAGATTGGGATCATATCCTCTCCTGCAATCTTTAAATTCTCCTGAAGCTGTGTCAGAATCTGCTTTCCAAGCGGTGCTTCCTCCGTCTCCACCGCATTTTTCATTGCTATATCCATATCCTCAGACAGAAAATGATTCGCCTGAATACACATTTCTTTAATATTTCTCGTAACTATACTTACATCGACTGAACGCATAATGATCTCCTTTCATCTCTTTTTTCATTTTACCCTGTCCCTTAGTGATATACAAGACAAAAAAATCTGCAGCCTCGGATTTTCATGTCCTGCAGCTGCAGATTTTTTTATAGTCTTATTAAGTTTTCTTTTCTCAGATAGAATTATTTTTATTCTTCTTCACTTTCTAACGCCAGTGATTCTACATCGATCTGGTCTACTTCAACCCCATCTTCGCCGAAGATTTCTTTCTTTTTGGCTTCTTCTTTTTCTTCGTCTCTGACTTTTGCGATACTTGCTACGGTCTCTTTATCTTTCAGGTTGATGAGTTTGACTCCGGATGTGATTCTTCCGAGTACGGAGATTCCGGAACACAGCATACGGATGATGATTCCGTCTGTGTTTATGATCATAATCTCATCGTCTTCGTCAACTGCCTTGATTCCGATGACATTTCCTGTCTTTTCAGTAATCTTGTAACACTTCACTCCTTTGCCGCCACGGTTCTGTGCTGTAAATTCATGGATGTCTGTACGTTTACCCATACCTTTTTCAGATACGATCAAAAGGTCATGTCCCTGGGTCACAAGCTGCATTCCAATCACTTCGTCGCGGTCTGCAAGGTTGATTCCGCGTACTCCCATGGAGTTACGTCCTGTTGCTCTTACATCGGTCTCATTAAAGCGGATACACTGACCATACTTCGTTGCAAGAATGATTTCCTGATTGTTGTCTGTGAATTTTACTTCGATCAGTTCATCCTCATCACGCAGTGTAATTGCGGCAAGTCCTGTCTTTCTTACATTCATGTACTCGCGAAGTGATGTCTTCTTCACAAGACCTTTCTTCGTTGCCATGATCAGATAATCCTGGTCGCGGTAGTAATCAATCGGGATTACTGCGGTAATCTTCTCGCCCGGCATTAACTGGAGCAGGTTGATGATCGCAGTTCCTCTTGATGTGCGGCTTGCCTCCGGAATCTCGTATCCTTTCAGTCTGTAGACACGTCCGGTGTTCGTAAAGAACATAATGTAGTGGTGCGTATTCGTCATGAATAGCTCTTCCACATAGTCTTCATCCAGAGTCTGCATACCTTTAATTCCCTTACCGCCACGATTCTGTGCCTTAAATGTATCATCAGACATACGCTTGATGTAACCAAGTTTTGTCATGGTAATTACAATATTCTCCTTCGGAATCAGATCCTCCATGGAAATGTCATACTCGTCAAATCCGATGGATGTTCTTCTGTCATCACCATATTTATCCTTAATGACAAGGATTTCTTCACGAATCACTCCAAGAAGTAATTTTTCGTCTGCCAGAATTGCCTCCAGTCTCTCAATCTGAGCCATAAGTTCTGCATATTCTTTCTCAAGCTTCTCTCTTTCCAATCCTGTCAGAGCACGCAGACGCATATCTACGATAGCCTGAGCCTGAACATCATCCAGTTCGAATTTCTCCATGAGTTCTGCTTTTGCAGCCTGTACCGTACTGGAACCACGGATGATCCGGATAACTTCGTCGATATTATCAAGCGCGATCAATAATCCTTTTAAGATATGCGCTCTTTCTTTTGCTTTGTTCAGTTCGTACTTTGTACGACGTGTCACAACATCTTCCTGATGCTTCAGGTAATATCCAAGAAGCTCTAAAATATTCATGACTTTTGGCTGTTTGCCGACCAGTGCCAGCATAATCACGCCAAATGTATCCTGAAGCTGTGTATGTTTGTAAAGCTGGTTCAGCAATACATTTGCATTGACATCTTTACGAAGTTCAATAACAATACGCATACCTTCACGGCTGGACTGATCACTTAAGTCTGTGATTCCATCCACCTTCTTGTCACGTACCAGCTCTGCGATCTTCTCGATCAGACGGGCCTTATTGACCATGTACGGAAGCTCTGTAACAATGATGCGGCTCTTTCCATTCGGCATCGTCTCAATGTTCGTTACGGCACGTACACGAATCTTACCACGTCCTGTTCGATATGCTTCCTCGATTCCTCTTGTACCAAGAATCTCTCCACCGGTCGGGAAGTCTGGTCCCTTGATGATCTCAAGGATTTCTTCCATTGTTGTCTCGTCTTTATCTGCAATCTTGTTATCGATAATTCTGACTACTGCGTCAATGACCTCACGAAGATTGTGCGGCGGGATATTCGTTGCCATACCTACGGCGATACCGGATGTACCGTTCACCAGAAGGTTCGGGAATCTTGCCGGAAGTACAACCGGCTCTTTCTCCGTCTCATCAAAGTTTGGCATGAAGTCTACCGTATCTTTGTTGATATCAGCAGTCAGTTCCATGGAAATCTTACTCAGTCTTGCCTCTGTGTAACGCATAGCCGCTGCTCCGTCACCGTCCACAGAACCGAAGTTTCCATGCCCGTCAACGAGCGGATATCTGGTAGACCATTCCTGAGCCATATTAACCAATGCTCCGTAAATAGAACTGTCACCGTGCGGATGATATTTACCCATTGTATCACCGACGATACGGGCTGATTTTCTGTGCGGTTTATCCGGTCCATTGTTCAGCTCGATCATGGAGTAAAGAATTCTTCTCTGTACAGGTTTCAATCCGTCTCTTACATCTGGAAGCGCACGGGAAGCAATAACACTCATGGCATAATCGATATAGGAGGTCTCCATCGTTTTCTTTAGGTCGACCTCATGGACTTTATCAAAAATATTGTCTTCCATTTATCTATTTTCCTTTCTGCAAAGCGAAAATATTTCGCTGATATTTAAATGTCAGGTTTAAATGTCAAGATTCTGTACATACTGTGCATTTTCTTCGATGAACTCACGTCTTGGCTCTACCTTATCTCCCATCAGTGTTGTAAATGTGAGATCCAGCTCGCTTGCTGTCTCATCATCCATTGTGACACGAAGGAGTACGCGGTGCTCCGGATCCATAGTGGTATCCCAAAGCTGCTCTGCATCCATCTCTCCAAGACCTTTGTAACGCTGAATTTTATTATTATTATCACGCCCAACTTCCTGCAAAATGCTGTCTAGTTCTTCGTCGCTGTATGCATACCAAACTTTTTTATTTCTTTCGAGCTTATAAAGTGGCGGCTGTGCCAGATACACGTATCCTTCTTTGATCAGATCTGGCATAAATCTGTACATAAATGTCAGAAGCAGTGTACTGATATGTGCTCCATCCACGTCGGCATCGGTCATGATGATGATCTTGTGATAACGTAATTTGCTGATATCAAAGTCTTCATGGATTCCGGTTCCAAATGCCGTGATCATGGCTTTGATCTCCGCATTTCCATAAATTCGATCCAGTCTTGCCTTCTCAACATTGAGGATCTTACCACGAAGTGGAAGGATGGCCTGTGTTGCACGGTCTCTGGCTGTCTTTGCGGAACCACCGGCGGAGTCTCCCTCTACGATGTAGATTTCGCATTTTTCCGGATTCTTGTCAGAACAGTCTGCAAGCTTACCAGGAAGTGACATACCATCAAGGGCTGATTTCCTTCTTGTCAGATCTCTCGCTTTTCTTGCAGCCTCTCTCGCACGCTGTGCCATCACAGACTTCTCAACTGTTACTTTAGCGACCTGAGGATTCTGTTCCAGGAAAATCTGAAGCTGTTCACTGACAACATTATCAACTGCTCCTCTTGCCTCACTGTTTCCAAGTTTCTGCTTTGTCTGACCTTCGAATTGAGGATCCTCGATCTTGACACTGATAATTGCAGTCAGTCCCTCACGGATATCCTCACCTGTCAGGTTCGGCTCATTATCTTTTAAAAGTTTATTCTTTCTTGCGTAATCATTAAATGTCTTTGTTAACGCATTTCTAAATCCGACAATATGAGTTCCGCCTTCCGGAGTCGTAATATTATTTACAAATCCGTAGCTGTTCTCATTGTAGGAATCATTGTGCTGCATTGCAACTTCAACAGATACATTGTTGACGATTCCCTCACAGTAAATGATCTGCTCGTAAAGCGGAGTCGTACTGCGGTTCAGATACTCAACAAATTCTTTGATTCCACCTTCGTAGTGGAAAGTCTTCTCAATCGGCTCTTGTGGTCTTTCATCGCGAAGAACGATCTTCAGTCCCTTTGTCAAAAATGCCATCTCACGGAATCTCTGCTGTAAAATGCTGTAATCAAAGATTGTTGTCTCAAAAATCTCTCCATCCGGCAGGAATGTGACCTTTGTTCCTGTCTTTCCCGGCTCACATTCTCCGATGACTTCCAGCTTCTTTGCAACTTTTCCTCGCTCATAGCGCTGTCTGTATACTTTTCCTTCGTGACAGATTTCAACTTCCAGCCAGACAGAAAGCGCATTTACAACAGATGCACCTACTCCATGAAGTCCTCCGGATACCTTGTATCCTCCACCACCGAATTTTCCTCCGGCATGAAGCACCGTAAATACGACTTCAACTGCCGGAAGTCCTGATTTATGGTTGATTCCGACCGGAATTCCACGTCCATTATCTGTGACAGTAACGGAATTATCCGGATTGATCGTTACGTGAATGGTATCACAGAATCCTGCCAACGCCTCATCAACCGCATTATCAACAATCTCATATACCAGATGATGAAGACCTCTTGATGAGGTACTTCCAATATACATTCCCGGACGCTTTCTTACAGCTTCCAGTCCTTCCAGTATCTGAATTTCGTCTGCGCCATATTCGTGCTGTACCTTTTCTGTAGCCATGCTAATCCTCCTAGTTTTCCTTTATCACTTGTCCGTTCTGGACATGAAATACTTTATTGACTTCAAATCTATGATTTACAAATTCATCCACTCCTGTACAGGTAATGAGTGTCTGTATATCATGAATACTGTCTAATAAATAGTTTTGCCTGTGTTTGTCAAGTTCAGACAACACATCGTCAAGTAACAGAACCGGTGTGTCTCCGATCACTCTTTTCACCAGCTCGATTTCTGCCAGTTTCAATGACAATGCTGCGGTCCTTTGCTGTCCCTGGGATCCGAATCTCCGGATGTCCAGATTCCCGACCATAAAACAGACGTCGTCTCGATGAGGCCCTACCGAAGTACTCTTCATCCTGATATCTCGCTGTCTGTTCATCTCAAGAGCCTGCTCAAGAGACATGTTTTTCGTACTCGGTTCGTAAATCAGACGGATTTCTTCCTTACCGCCAGTCAGTTTCTTATGTATTCTGGAAACAATTTCGTTCATTTCGTCAACAAATTGTTTCCTCCTCGCAATGATTGCATTGCCATACTGAACAAGCTGGAGATCCCAGATGTCCAGAGTCTCCATTGCATCTTGCCGGTATGCACTGTCTTTTAGTAAATGATTTCTCTGATTTACGATCCGACTGTAATTGGATAAATGATTAAAATATACTTTATCAAGCTGTGACAGCTCTAAATCTATGAACTTTCTTCTTCCCGCCGGACCATTTTTTATAATGTTCAGATCCTCCGGTGAAAAAAATACGAGATTTACAATGCCAAATAATTCTCCGGCTTTGCGTATCGGAATCTTATTAATAGCAACACCTTTCGGCCGGTTCTTCTTCAGATGCATGTCAATCTGATCCTGAATCCCGCGTTTTTCAACAATCACCTCAATGTGTGATTCCTCTGCCCCGAACCGGATCATATCCCGGTCTTTGCTCCCTCTGTGGGACTTCGTCGTCCCGGACAGATAGACAGCCTCCAGAATATTCGTCTTTCCCTGGGCATTATCCCCGTAGAAAATGTTGGTGCTGCCGTCAAATTCCAGATTCAAAAGTTCGTAGTTTCTAAAATTTTTCAGTTTCAAAGATTTAATCTTCAATTTTGATTTCTTCTCCGCCAAATGATACAACATCCCCGCCGTATAATTTTCTTCCACGGCGAGTATCAATTTCTCCATTTACAGACACCTGTCCGTCCTGGATGACTTCTTTTGCCTCAACGCCCGATTCAACAAGACCGGCTGCTTTTAATGCCTGCCCAAGCTTTATAAATTCATCACGCAATTTGATTGTTTCCATAGTCGCTCCTTTATATTTATCAAAAATGAATAAATGTATAATTATTCATGCATTTTTATGAATAATATTAGTGTTTTCGTATAATTATGCACTTATTATACATTTGCATTAAAGTTTACAGGAAGGATAAGATAAATATAGCTTTCTGTCTCATCCTTGATGAAGCAAGGTGCTTTTGCATTCATCAGATAAAGTGTAACCTCTTCATCATCAATAACACGCAGTGCATCAATCAGGAATTTCGGATTGAATCCGATCAGAAGATCTTTTCCATCCTTGGAAATCATAATCTCTTCATTCATGGATCCAATCTGAGATTTGATTTTTAACTCCATCATTTCATCCTGGATGTCAATGATGATCGGTTTTTTATCTCCTTCTTTGATGAGAAGTGTTGCGCGGTCGATACAATTTAAGAATTCTTTTTTGTTAATTCTTACTTTTGTATCGTAATCACTGGACAGCATCTGATCAATTTTAAAATAATCGCCTTCAATAAGTCTGGAAACAACGATTGTATTGTCAAATTCAAACACAATATGGTTATTTGTATAAGAAATTTCAACCATACTCTCAGCTTCTCCGGATAAAATTTTACTAATTTCAATTAAAGTTTTACCAGGTACAACCATCTTATAATCACTTACTGGATTTTTCAATTCAATTTTACGGATAGAAATTCGATGTCCATCCAAAGATGCAACTCTTAAAACATTATCTTTTATTTCAAATAATTCTCCGGTCATTAATTTGTTGCTTTCTGTATCAGCAATAGAAAAGATAGTCTGGCGAATTACTTCTTTCAAAGTAAACTGTGAAATTGCTATAGAATCATCTTTCTCAATAATTGGAAGATAAGCAAATTCATTGCCAGGTTTTCCGGAAATATCAAATTTTGCTTTTTCACACACAATAGTTGTCTGAAGTCTGTCATCAGTTTCTATAGAAACTTCATTATCCGGAAGTTTTCTAACAATTTCAGAAAAAATCTTTGCATCAATGGCAATCATACCACGATCAATGATCTCACCTGCAATTTCTGTCTGGATGCCAAGTTCCATATCGTTGGCAGTCAACTTAATAATGTCAGTAGTTGCATCAATTAAGATACATTCCAATATTGGCATTGTTGTTTTTCCAGGAACAGCTTTAGAAACAATATTAACTCCTTTTACAAGGTCTGATTTGTTACATACGATTTTCATATGTGTAAAACTCCTTTCCCACGTTACGCATATATAGAAATAAATAAATTTTTTCCGCCTTATTCGCCTTAGGGGCTGTGGATAAGAGGAAAACCCCTGCGCGCCCAGTAAACTCAGGCGTTTCGCGCTTTGATAAGTCTGTGAAATTAAACTGGAAAATGTGTGGAACTGCTTTGGAAAACATTTTTGTTGCTTTTTGGAAAAATGGACAAAAAATCACTTCTCCACACCATATCCAAATAAATCGGAGGATTTTCCACGCACTGTCCACATAATATCCACACAAGTATCCAAAAATGTGGATAATGTGGATAAATTGTGGATAACTATATGGAAAATCCTAAGCCGGGTTGATTTTCTTCTTTATTATATTGATTGTATTCGCCATCATCTCATCTGATTCGATATCCTTGGCGATCTTTTCTACTCCATATTTGACAGTAGAGTGGTCTTTACCTCCAAGAACTGCACCAATTCCTTTCAGGGCAGTATCAGTCATAGTACGCATCAGATACATACAGATTTGACGTGGAACGGCAATCTCCGAATCACGTTTTTTGCTTTTAAGGTCAGCAACGGTGATACCAAAATGATCCGCAACGATATCAAGTATCAGTTCCGGAGTAACTTCTCTTCTATTATCAGAAGAAATAATATCTTTTAATGCTTCTGCTGCAAGAGCAATATCAATCGGATTATTATTGTTGTTGAGCTTATAGAGGGCAATGAGTTTATTCAGAGAACCTTCCAGCTCACGGATGTTAGATTTGACGTTGGCTGCAATATAGTCCAGTACATCATTCTTAATGTTATATTTTTCCAGATGATCCAGTTCAATCTTCTTCTGGAGAATTGCCATACGTGTCTCATAATCCGGAGATGAGATATCAGCAATGAGACCCCACTCAAAACGTGTGCGGAGTCTGGATTCCAGTGTCTCGATATCTTTCGGAGGTTTATCACTGGAGATTATGATCTGTTTTCCAAGTGTATGAAGGTGATTGAAAGTATGGAAGAACTCTTCCTGAGTACTTTCTTTACCTATTATAAACTGGATATCGTCAATCAACAGAACATCAATGTTCCTGTATTTATCACGGAAGTTCAGCATGGCAGATTCATTACCGGCTGTTTTACCATTCCTCAGGGCATCAATCAGTTCGTTGGTGAACGTCTCACTGGTTACATATAATACTTTTTTCTTCGGATTCTTGTCCAAAATGAAGTGTGCAATGGAATGCATCAAATGGGTTTTTCCAAGTCCAACACCTCCATATAAAAAGAGAGGGTTGTACACTTCACCGGGAGATTCGGCAACGGCCAGTGAAGCTGCATGAGCGAAGTTGTTATTTCCGCCTACAACAAAAGTATCAAAAGTATATTTTGGATTCAGCCCTGCTTTCTCTGCTAAGGACTTCGTCTTTTTCTTTTGACCGTTATCAATAGATGCATTATGAATTTCATTCAGTTTATCGTCATCTTCCGATACAAACTGTATCTCGTACTCTTTGCCTGTAATCTCAGCAATACATACCATGAGTGGGAGACGGTACTTCTTATCGATGTATTCAACACTGGAATCCTTGTTCACAAGAATATAAGCAGTGTCATCAATGACATCGTAAACTTTCAGCGGCTTTATCCACGTATTAAAGGATACATTCAGCAGCTCGTGTTCCACTCGTAAATGTTCGATGATCTCAGGCCATTTTTCTTTCACTTCGTTCATTTTAAACAAACTCCTACTTCCCAAGTCTACTCTTTATCTATTTTACATCAAAATATGTATTTAAGCAATTAAAAAGTAAAGAAAATCATCGGTAATGCTTGACGTATCAAGATTTTTTTTATATAATCAAAGCTGATGTCTTAAGAAAAAATATGGGGCAACCCTTGGAAAAATATAAGGAGGTGGATATCTATGAAAATGACATTCCAGCCAAAAAAGAGACAAAGATCTAAAGTACATGGTTTCAGATCAAGAATGAGTACTGCAGGCGGAAGAAAAGTACTTGCAGCAAGAAGAGCAAAAGGAAGAAAGAAATTATCAGCGTAGGCCGCATATATGTGGCCTTTTCTTCTTTCAAAAAATAGGAGATTAAAGCATGAAATATTCCGAATCATTGAAAAAACATAAGGATTTTCAACATGTATATAAAAAAGGAAGTTCTTATGCGAACAAGTATCTTGTCATGTATGTACTGGAGAATCAGACGGAAGGTAATCGATTGGGAATATCTGTAAGTAAAAAAGTGGGAAACAGTATCGTAAGACACCGATTAACTAGGTTGATCCGAGAGAGTTACCGGCTACAAGAAGACATGTTCAGCAGTGGGCGCGATATCGTAGTTATCGCAAGAGGTGCAGCTAAGGGTAAGAATTACCGCGACATAGAGAGCGCACTGATCCACCTGGCACGTCTTCATAATATATATAAGGGGTAATTGCGTGATGAAAAAGATTCTGCTTGGTATCATCAGATTCTATCAAAAGTATTTATCAGGAGCAAAGGGATATTCTTCCTGTAAGTATTATCCGACCTGTTCCAGATATGCGATAGAAGCAATTGAAAAGTACGGGGCCTTTAAGGGAGGTCTTCTTGCTGCCTGGAGAATCTTGCGTTGCAATCCTTTTTCAAAAGGAGGATATGACCCTGTTCCTTAAAAAGAATTACAAAATCCGATGGAGGAAAAAGAGATGGTAGGAAGTTTACTAAGTGCAGCAAATTGGCCGATTGTCGGACAGATCTGCTGGGTATTAGGTAAAGTCATGAATTTTATCTATACGATGTTAGATGGCGCACTTCCAAGTGACACCGGTCTGGTTGGTATATCTATTATCCTGTATACGATTCTTGTATATACCCTGATGCTGCCGATGACAATTAATCAGCAGAGATCATCTAAGATGCAGGCCGTTGTACAGCCGGAAGTCATGGCTATCCAGAAGAAGTACAAGAACAAAAAAGATCAGGCTTCAATGCTGAAACAGCAGGAAGAGATACAGCAGGTGTATGACAAGTATGGCGTATCCATGATGGGAGGATGCCTTCCGTTACTGATCCAGATGCCGTTTTTGTTCGCATTGTATCCGGTCATTTACAGAATTTCTGATTACGTACCCAATATTACAGCTCAGGCAAATAAGTTTCTCACAATTCCGGATATGACAATCACTCCGGGTAACATGCTTAGCATGGCAAAAAGCGGAGAGACAATGGGATATTCAGCGGCAGCGCTGGTTATCACAGCAATTTTACTTCCGGTATTATCTGCATTTACACAGTATCTGAATATGAAACTGTCTATGGCAGTAAATGGTTCTAACAGACCGGCAGATAAAGATGACCCGACAGCAGCAACAATGAGAACTATGAATATGACAATGCCTCTGTTCTCACTGGTTATGGTATTTACATTACCGACTGGTATCGGTATCTACTGGATCGTCAGTGCAATCGTACGTATGGTTCAGCAGATATTTATCAACAAACATCTCAGTAAGATGTCAGTGGATGACATGATCGAGAAGAATAAAGAAAAAGCGCAGAAGAAGAAAGAAAAACGTGGCGAAAAAGCAGAGAAGATCAACGCTATGGCTCAGACAAATACAAAGAGCATCAAATCTTCTGCAACAAAGAGTTCTTCTATGTCTGATATAGAAAGAGAAGAAAAGCTCGAAAAAGCAAGAGCAAATGCGAAACCGGGAAGTCTTGCTTCAAAAGCCAACATGGTTAAGAATTTTAATGAGAATAAGTAAGGGGGCATATATTCATGGATTACATTACTGTAACAGCAAAGAATCTTGATGATGCGATTACAGAAGCGTTAGTTCAGTTAGAAGTAACAAGTGATCGTCTTGATTATGAAGTTATCGAAAAAGGAAGCGATGGTTTCCTTGGATTCGGTAGAAAACAGGCCGTTATCAAAGCCCGCAGAAAAGAAGAGCCTGTAGTCGAAGTAAAAGCTGAGAAAAAAGAAGAGAAACCTGTAAAGGTCGAGAAGGCAGCAAAAGTTGAGAAGACAGAGCATGCAGAAAAAAAAGAATCAGTAAAAACTGAGACTAAGAATGAATTTAAGAAAGAGCATAAGAAAGAGAAAGATTTCAAAAAAGCTCCGAAAAAAGAAGTAAGAGAAGAGACAGAACTTGCAAAAGTTGAGCCGGCTACAATTGAAGCTTGTGAGAAATTTGTAGAAGATGTTCTGAATGCCATGAATATGGAAGAGGTAAAGGTTACTTCTACAGTTGATGAGGAAGGTGCACTGAGCATCACTATGGAAGGTAAGAACATGGGTATCCTGATCGGTAAGAGAGGACAGACACTGGATTCTCTTCAGTATCTTACCAATCGTGTAGCTAACAAGATGCAGGATGGATACGTTCGTGTAAAACTTGACACAGAGGATTATAGAAGAAGAAGAAAAGAGACTCTTGAGAATCTTGCAAAGAACATTGCAAGCAAGGTAAAGAGAACAAGAAGAACAGTTGCACTTGAGCCAATGAATCCATATGAGAGAAGAATCATTCACTCAGCACTGCAGTCTGATCCGGCTGTATCTACACACAGTGAAGGTGAAGAGCCTTACAGAAAAGTCGTTGTAACACTGGCAAGAAGATCCGGTGGCTCTCATAATTACGAGAAATACGACAAATAGAAGATAAAATTACAAAGCAGGGGTTTAAAAAACCTCTGCTTTTTTGTACAATAAAATAATGATGCCAGGATAATTCTACGATATAGCCTCCGGCAGGGCGCACATTGTCCGGTGGACAATGGTTTTGCGCCGACCGAAACGGAGTGTAGACTTGCAGAGGTGCGCAGTAGAAGTATGTCATGCAATTGCACGAAGCAGTTCGTAAGGCATCATGTGTACAGGTGAAAATAACAGGGAGGATATAGAATGAGAAATGAGTCTGGCACAATCGCAGCCATATCTACCGCCATGAGTAATTCCGGAATTGGAATTGTCAGAATGAGTGGAGAAGAAGCTGTAGAGATTGCAGAGCGCATATATAAAGGGAAAAATGAAAAAAAGCTGTCAAAACAGCCTACGCATACCATTCACTACGGGTATATTGTAGACGGAGAAGATACGATTGATGAAGTGCTTGTGATGCTGATGCGTGGACCGCACAGCTATACAGGAGAAGATACTGTGGAAATCAATTGCCATGGTGGTGTGTATGTTGTGCGAAGAATTTTGGAGACGGTGATAAAATATGGCGCAAGACCTGCAGATCCAGGCGAATTTACAAAGCGCGCATTTTTAAATGGAAAGATGGATCTGTCCCAGGCAGAGGCGGTAGGAGATCTCATTTCTTCAAAAAATGAGTATGCACTTCGAAGTTCCGTCAGCCAGTTGAAGGGGAATATTAAAAAAGAGATCCAAAAAATACGTGAAGAAATTCTGTATCATACAGCATTTATCGAGACAGCACTAGACGATCCGGAACACATCAGTGTGGACGGTTATGGCGAGAAGCTTGAAGTTGTCGTGGAAGATCATATGAAGAGCTTGAAACATTTATTATCCACTTGTGATGATGGAAGAATGATCAAAGAAGGAATTAAGACAGTCATCGTAGGAAAGCCAAATGCCGGAAAATCTTCCCTGTTAAATGTGTTATTAGGTGAAGAGCGTGCAATTGTAACTGAGATTGCCGGAACAACGAGAGATGTACTGGAAGAGCATATGAATCTGCAGGGAATCTCATTAAATATCGTAGACACAGCAGGAATCCGTGATACCGAGGATGTGGTAGAGAAGATTGGTGTAGACCGTGCAAAGGAAAATGCAAAGGATGCCGATCTTATCATGTATGTCATTGATGCTTCAGCGCCACTGGATGAGAATGACGATGATATTATGCGTATGATCCATGGTAGAAAAGCTATTATTCTGTTAAATAAAGCGGATCTTAATACAATTCTTGGAAAAGACGAGATAAAGAAGAAATATTCCGAGATTAATCAGTTAGAAAGTTGTGATATTTTTCCTGCAATTATAGAGATATCCGCGAAAAACGGGCAGGGGATCGGTGAATTGGAACAGACATTGAAAGAGATGTTTTTTGAAGGAAAAATATCTTTTAACGATGAAATTTATATTACAAATGTGCGACATAAAACAGCATTGAACAATGCTTATGAGGCATTAAAAAAGGTAAAAGAAAGCATAGATATGGGTATGCCGGAAGATTTTTATTCTATTGATCTGATGGATGCCTACGAAGAACTTGGAAGTATAACCGGAGAGACGATAGGAGAAGATTTGGTCAATGAAATATTCAGCAAATTCTGTATGGGAAAATAAAGACGAATATGATATTGCAGTAATTGGAGCAGGACATGCAGGCTGTGAGGCAGCTCTGGCGGCTGCAAGAATGGGATTTAAGACAGTAGTATTTACCGTCAGCGTGGAGAGTATTGCCATGATGCCTTGTAATCCGAATATTGGAGGAAGTTCAAAAGGACATCTTGTCAAAGAAGTTGACGCTCTTGGCGGTGAGATGGGCAAGGTCATTGATAAGACATTTATTCAGTCAAAGATGTTGAATCAATCAAAAGGACCGGCAGTACATTCACTGCGTGCCCAGGCAGATAAGGAACAGTACAGCAGAACAATGAGGAGAGTGCTGGAAAACCAGGAAAATCTGGATGTCAGACAGACGGAAGTGGTAAATATCCTGACTGAAGAAGTCTGTGAAAGTGGGAAGAAAAAAGTTATTGGTGTTCAGATACTCTCTGGGGGTATATATCGAGTAAAAGCAGTCGTATTGTGTACCGGAACATATCTCCGTGCGAGATGTGTATATGGTGAGGTTAGTAATGCAACCGGTCCGAATGGTTTGCAGGCTGCAAATCATCTGACAGAATGTCTGAAGAATCTTGGAATTAACATGTACCGTTTTAAGACGGGAACTCCGGCAAGAATCGATAAAAGATCTATAGATTTCAGTAAAATGGAAGCGCAGTATGGTGATGAAAGAATCACACCATTTTCATTTACCACTAATCCGGATGATATTCAGATTGACCAGGTGCCATGCTGGTTAACCTACACTAACGAAAAGACACATGAGATTATCCGTAATAATCTGGATCGTTCTCCATTATATTCCGGAATGATAGAAGGAACAGGACCGAGATATTGTCCATCTATTGAGGATAAAGTAGTAAGATTTGCGGACAAGAACAGACATCAGGTATTTATAGAGCCTGAAGGAATTGATACAAATGAAATGTACATCGGAGGTATGTCCAGTTCTTTACCGGAGGATGTCCAGTATGATATGTATAGATCTGTTGCAGGTCTGGAATATGCCAAGATTGTAAGAAATGCATATGCAATTGAGTACGATTGTATAGATGCAAGACAGTTAAAGCCATCACTGGAATTCAGAGAGATTGAAGGGTTATTTAGCGGAGGACAGTTCAATGGAAGTTCCGGTTATGAAGAAGCTGCTGCACATTACGATAAAATTTCAGACAGATTCAGGCGCTGTGGAATTACACAATATGAGGAATTCACAAATATACTTTTTACATGGAAAGAGGAAATCCTCAATTCATTTCTGCGCCCGTATAACGATAGAAAGCTGTCTAATGCATATACCGAAAACATTAACAGCCAATTGCGCACATACCTTTCTGTTTCAAGAGGAATAAGCAACTTCTCACGCTTCAGAAAAAGAGTCATATATGCACTTTCTCCTGATATCCGTTATGCTCTCACCTCAACTCTATCCGACTGCAGGCAGAACAGGCGAAAGCGCGGTTCATACCATAAAGTAAAAGATTAAAATAATCAAAACAGCACTT
>OLPO01001305.1_pt1 | contig 17464 bp, 18 predicted proteins | sample 1672831 | NCBI WGS metagenome assembly OLPO01 (sample SAMEA3136728, study PRJEB25190) | human gut metagenome
CTCTTCCGATCTACTGATTATACAAATGCAAGCCGTTTATAAAAATTTCTGTTTTTTTGCAGTCTGGACAAATTCTTCATTATTCTTTGTTCTCGAGAACATATTCAGTATCTGTTCAACTGCATCTTCTGCCTTCAGACTGTTCAGTGCACGGCGCATATTATATACTGCTTCCTGTTCATCCCTGGTCAGAAGCAGATCCTCACGTCTTGTACCTGATTTCTGAATATCAATGGCCGGAAATACTCTCTTTTCCTGCAGTTTACGGTCAAGTACCAGTTCCATATTGCCGGTTCCCTTGAATTCTTCATAAATGACATCATCCATCTTGCTTCCGGTATCCACAAGTGCTGTTGCAAGGATTGTAAGACTTCCTCCCTCTCTCATATTTCGAGCTGCACCAAAAAATCGCTTCGGCATATGAAGTGCTGCAGGATCAAGTCCTCCTGATAATGTCCTTCCGCTTGGTGTCACACAGAGATTATAGGCTCTGGCAAGTCTTGTAATAGAATCCAGTAGAATCGTTACATCCTGTTTGTGTTCCACCAGACGTCTTGCACGTTCTATAACCATCTCCGACACACGTCTGTGATGCTCCGGTTGTTCATCAAATGTAGAATAAATAACCTCTACATTACTTCCCTGAATTTCTTCTTTAATATCCGTTACCTCTTCCGGGCGCTCATCGATCAGAAGAATGATCAGATGCATGGACGGACTGTTTTTGAGGATAGATTTTGCAACATCTTTAAGAAGAGTTGTTTTACCTGCCTTCGGAGGTGAAACAATCATACCTCGCTGTCCTTTTCCGATCGGACTTAACAGATCCATGATTCTCATAGCTACGGTTCCACCCGGTCTTTCCATGCGAAGACGTTCGTTTGGAAAAACAGGTGTCATATCTTCAAAATTATATCTTCTCTGTCCTTCACTCGGTGAAAATCCGTTGATTGAATCCACATAAAGAAGGGCACTGAATTTCTCACCCTGCGTCTTGATGCGAATACTTCCCTTCAGGATATCACCTGTTTTCAGATTGAATCTGCGAATCTGCGACGGAGACACATAAATATCATTTTCTCCAGGAAGATAATTCTCACAGCGAATAAATCCATAGCCATCCGGAAGCACCTCCAGAATACCATTTGCTTTCTCTCCACTGTCAAGCTGTGTCGTATCTGTGGAATTTCTGTGCGTATAATCTGCACGTTCCTGATAAGCCGCCTTATCCTGATAGTTTTTTTCCTGGTAATTTCGTTCCTGATATGTTTTTCTTTCATTTGACTCATAAGAAGGTCTGCTTTCTCTTGCTCTGTTTTCCTGTCTGACTGTTTCTTCATGAGTTATCTCTCTGACTTCTGCTGCTTTATTGGATACTTCTGCCGCATCTTCCTGAAGCATCCGCTCTATGAGCTCAGGTTTTCTTAATGTGGAAATCCCTTTCAGTCCTCTTGCCTTCGCAAGATCTTTTAATGTTGTAAGCGACAATGATTCGTATTTTTCTCTCATAAAAAAGTCCTCTCTGCCTTCTCAAAACCTGTTCATTTAACGATAAAGTTATTAAGGAATGTCTGTCTGAAACGACATGAAATCAGAATACCGGCAGGCTGCACAATTTATGTGAAGCCACCGGCAGTGTCCAGATGAATTCAGCAATATTTTAACACAACTTTAAAGCCATGTCTATAATCCTGAAAACAGTTATACAAAACTCAATTTAATGAATGATATTTCCTACGATTCCATAAGATACCACATACATAATCACAGTTGCCATGATCAGACCACAGAAAATGGCAATTGAGGATTTCTTAATATCCACTTCCAGAAGAGATGCAATCAGTGATCCGGTCCATGCGCCCGTTCCCGGAAGCGGAATTCCGACAAACAATAGCAGGCCAAGAAATTCATAACGTTTGATCTGATTACTTTTTCCCATCGCACGGTTCTCCAGTTTCACGATCAAACCATGAAATAATTTTGTCTTTTTGAGTACTTTAAAAATCTGACGAATAAACAGCAGAATAAACGGTATTGGAATAATGTTTCCCAAAATACAGATCGGAATTGCCTGCGCTGCTGATACTTTCAATAATGATGCAGCAAGCAGACCACCTCTTAATTCCAGGATCGGTATCATTGAAATAATAAAAATAATTAGTTCTCTGGAAATATGCTGTGACAGATTATCTGTAAACCATTGTACTAAAACTTCCATAAATTCTCCTTTTGTAACCCTTCAGAGTCACTACTTACTGAACGGTTACCTCTTTTTTTAAATATTCTTTCACAAAATCAATGAAAAGTTCCATCTCTTTTCTTGTTCCAATTGTGATACGAAGATGATTATCTGTCCTTCCACCAGGGAAGTAGCGTACATACATATGATGTTCTCTCAGCGCCCGGAACAGTTTTTCTGCCGGACAGCTCTCATGTGCTGCAAAAATAAAATTTGCTCTGGAATCTTCAAAATAAAAACCCAGTTTCTTAAGTTCTTTCTTTGTCCATTCTCTCGTATCAATAATTTTCGCACATGTTTCTTCAAAATAAGCCTGATCCCTGATCGCTGCCACACCGGCTGCGATTGATGTACGATTCATAGTATATGAATTAAAGGAATATTTTACATCATTCAGATATTTGATCAGCTTCGGAGAGCCGAGTGCAAACCCGATACGCATGCCTGCCATTGATCTGGATTTTGAAAATGTCTGTACAACCAGAAGATTTTCGTATTTCTCAATCAACGGTACTGCTGACTGCGTGCCAAAATCCACATAAGCCTCATCTACAATCACAATCACATCCTGATTATGCGCCACAATATCTTCGATATCACTTAATGGAAGAGAAACACCTGTCGGTGCATTTGGGTTCGGGAAAATGATTCCTCCATTTTCTCTGAAATAATCTTCTTTCTTTATATGAAAATGTGCGTCCAGTTCCGGTCTTTCATATGGAATACGGAACAAATCTGCCCATACATCATAAAAGGAATATGTAATATCCGGAAACAGAATCGGCTTTTCATTGTTAAAAAATGTAAGGAAACTCATTGCCAGCACGTCATCTGAGCCGACTCCGACAAACACCTGCTCATCCTGCAATCCATATTTTTCTGCAATTGCATGAACCAGTTCCTTTGCTGTCGGATCCGGATAAAGTCTCAGCGCATCCGCATCCATATTCTGAAGCACTTCGGCTACGCCCGGAGCCGGCGGATAAGGATTTTCATTTGTATTCAGCTTGATCATATCTGGCTGATTTGGCTGTTCTCCTGGTGTATAAGGAATCACTTTACGGATATTATCTTCCCAGTTACTCATCGTAATCATTCCCCTTTCTGGTTATTTCTCTCCCCTGCATTATATATTTGCTATTGTATATACTCTTCCTTTGTTTGTCAAAGCTTTCTTAAAAGAAAAACTGCCGCCAGACAGCGAGTTTTAAGCTCACTGCCTGTTCGGCAGCTGTAGATATATATTGTTTCCTGTCTTTTATCAGATACGGGCTACACCTGTTTTTCTTGCAGCATCTGCAATAGCTTTTGCTACTGCCGGGCCGACTCTCTTGTCGAATGCTTTAGGAATGATGTAATCTTCTGAAAGTTCTTCAGCTGTGATCAGCTCTGCAAGTGCTTCAGCAGCAGCCAGCTTCATCTCATCATTGATTTCTTTTGCTCTTACATCAAATGCCCCGCGGAAAATTCCCGGGAAAGCAAGTACATTATTGATCTGATTCGGGAAATCACTTCTACCTGTAGAAACAACTCTGGCTCCGCCTGCTTTTGCATCATCCGGGAAAATTTCCGGTGTCGGATTGGCACATGCAAAAACAATGGCATCTTTGTTCATCGTCTTAACCATCTCTGTAGTAACAGCCCCTGGTGCAGAAACACCGATAAACACATCAGCGCCAACCAGCATATCTGCCAGAGATCCTTCTTTTTTATCCAGATTGGTTACCTTTGCCATCTCTTCTTTAACCGGATTCATACCTTCTGTACGACCTTCGTAAATTGCACCCTTTCTGTCGCACAGAGTGATATTTTTAAATCCTGCTGTCAGAAGCAGACGTGCGATAGAGATTGCAGCAGCCCCTGCACCATTCATAACGATACGAACATCCTCTTTTTTCTTACCGACAACCTTAAGTGCATTTGTCAGTCCTGCAAGTGTAATGATAGCTGTACCGTGCTGGTCATCGTGGAAAATCGGAATATCACATTTTTCTTTCAGCTTCTTCTCAATTTCAAAACATCTCGGCGCGGAAATATCTTCCAGGTTTACACCACCGAAAGAACCAGAAATAAGATAAATAGTATTTACGATTTCATCTACATCATTGCTCTTGATACAGAGAGGAAATGCATCTACATCACCAAATGCTTTAAAGAGCACACATTTTCCTTCCATTACCGGCATACCTGCTTCCGGTCCGATATTTCCAAGACCAAGAACTGCCGATCCATCTGTTACTACCAGACACATGTTCCATCTTCTGGTAAGGTCATACGATTTGTCTATATCCTTCTGAATTTCCAGACAAGGCTGCGCAACACCCGGTGTGTACGCAAGGGACAGATCGTCCTTGTTTTCAACAGGTACTCTTGTAACAACCTCAATCTTACCCTTCCATTCATTGTGTAATCTGAGTGATTCTTTTGCGTAATCCATTTTATTATCCTCCTCGTTATTGATAATACGGGTTTTTCCGCATTTCTTCCATACATTTTTCAACCGTCTTCATATGCTCGGATATATATTGCTCTGCACTGTTCTCATCATTGTTGATAATAGCTTCTACAAGATGATGATGTTCTTCATCTACTCTGAATTCCGGTCGATTTTTCTGCATTATATAATTTCTGGTTCCCGAAATTATATTTTCCATCAGTTTATCTGCTGCAGCGAGTACACTGTAGATCATTGGATTATCTGCTATTTTAGCAATCTGCATATGCAGTTCCTTATCCAATTCCCCTCTGCTCTCCTCGTCTTCTGCCTTATCTATATTTGAAAGCAATCTTAACAGTTCCGCTGCATCAAGTGGTGTACACTTTCTCGCAGCAAGAATTGCCAGTTCACGTTCCAGTGCCGCCCTCAGCTGCTGTGTTTGTCTGACATATCCGTTATTCAATTTAAATAAGATTGATAATGGTCCGATCAACCATGAATCCAGATCATCTGCTATATAATTTCCCCCACCTGGTACAGTCTTAATGATTCCAAGCAATTCAAGTGCTCTCAGAACTTCCCGTACCGCCGGTCTGGATACTCCCATTTTTTCTGCCATAACTCTTTCTGCCGGAAGTGCATCGCCCTCTTTCAGGCATCCATTCTGAATATTCTCTATGATCTGATTTAAAATTTCATCAAAAGCTTTTTCGTCTCCGATTTCCTTAAACATATCTGTCCCCCTGCCTTCCTTATTTATTAATATAACATTTATACCAACAGTCGGCAAGCATTCCCTTCGTATTCTTTTTCATACATTTTCTTCTGTTTTATTAAAAATAATAATATATTTTGTGTTTTTATTCTAAACTTTTTCCATATCCTATTGACAAGTTCAAAAAAGGACGCATAATAAACATAAGATATTATATAGTAAGGGAGATTATACTCATGAAAAAAAGAAATCTTATGCTCTTATCAGCACTTGCTGCAGTATCGATCCTCATGACTGGATGTGGTTTTACCGCTGATGATCCAGCTGACAGTCAGGCTGTAACTATAACTCCGGAACCAGTTGTGGCAACTGCAACACCGGCTCCGACATCTACACCGACTCCAACTGTTACTCCGGCAGCTGCTCTTACAACTACTCCGGCTCCGGGAACAGCAGCCAATAGTGATACAGCAACTGCTGATGGCGCCGCTGCAGGTAGCACCGCTTCTACTGATGGTGCAGCTTCCACTGATGCCAGCACATCAACAGGATCTAACAGCAGTTCTGCGTCTTCCACATCATCCGGAGATGCAACCGCTTATGTTGGATCTACATTAAGTGATTTTATGAGTGTATATGGTTCACCAATCGAATATGAACCGGCGTACGATGCTAATGGTAATGAAGTCGGTGGTGTTTATTCTTTCAACGACTTCTCTATTACAACAGACTTCATGTCCGGAAGTGAAACCGTTGAAGCTGTAGATTATTATTGATCTTAATACTGTCGCATCTGTTCAGCAAAAATGCCCCGACAGGCTGTATCACAATGATATGTACCCTCTTTACTGGACAAACCAGTAAGGAGGGTATTTTTATGCGTTATAGTTACGAATTTAAATTATTATGTGTTGATTTGTATAAATCTGGGATTTATCCAGATACACCAAATGGTACAACAGATGAAAGATTTAAGAAAAATGTAAGAGAATGGGCACGTATGGTTGATTCAAATGGGCCGGAAGTATTAAAACATAAGGTTTTTAACAAAGTTTGGTCTCCTGAAGAAAAACTGGCGTTAGTATCACAAGTTATTGCAGGTAAATCAAGAACGGATGTTGCATTAAAAGCTGGTATTAATCCTGGAATGCTTTATCAATGGGTTCAAAAATACAAAACTATTGGATATAATGGATTAGTAGAAAATAGAAAGGGGCGTCCGCCACAGATTTCCGATATGAAAAAATCAACTAATCCAAGTCCACTTACTGAATCTGAACGTGAAGAACTTATTCGCTTGAGAGCAGAAAACGAATATATAAAAGCTGAGAACGAAGTAATAAAAAAAAGGATCGCCTTGAGGCAAGAAAAATGGGCTGCGCAACTCAAGGCGAAAAAGCAGCAATTATCAAAGAACTTAGAGAAAAGGGATACCAACTAAAGCATCTTCTTAAAGCGATGCATATAGCTAAATCTACTTATTATTTTGAAATTAGTAAGAAAGATGCTGTTGCGGAACGCAATCGAGTATTACTGGAAGAAATATCAAAAATTTTTGAAGTGAACAAATGCAGATATGGAGTAAGAAGAGTTCATCAAGAATTAATAAACCGCGGGTACCAGGTGAATCATAAGCGTGTTCAACGCCTTATGCATAAATCCGGATTAATCGGCAAACGACCAAAGGAAAAATATCATTCTTACAAGGGCGAAGTAGGAAAGATTGCTGATAACATAATAGATAGAGATTTTAGTACAACTGCCCCATTACAGAAATGGACAACAGATGTATCTCAGTTCAATTTTTCATGGGGAAAGTGTTATATATCGCCAGTGCTAGATATGAATACAAATGAAATTATTTCATATGATCTATCTATGAGTCCTAATTTTAAGCAGATAGAAAGAATGTTAAATAAAGCATTTGAAAAATTCCCTTCTGTTGAAGGTTTAATATTTCATTCAGATCAAGGTTGGCAATATCAGCATGCCTATTACAGAAACGCTTTACAGGAACATGGAATTATCCAATCCATGTCACGAAAAGGCAATTGCTATGATAATTGTATTATGGAAACATTTTTTGGAAGATTAAAAAATGAAATGTATTATGGCTATGAGAAAGATTATTCTTCTTTTGAAGAATTTTCAAAAGCAGTTGAAGAATATATAGATTACTACAATAATAGAAGAATTCAGGCAAAAACAAAATGGATGCCACCTGTGCAATACAGAATAGCATCCATGTGTTCAGCCTAGTTCATATAAATATGTGTCCAGGATTCTGGGTACATATCACAAACCTGTCAGGGCATTTTTCAGACTTTATATCATTTTTTTATGATTTACTTTTCTTTTCTGCTTCGTATTCTTTCAGTGCCCTCAGAGCCTTCTCGCCCTGTGGATATAATATGATGATATTAAAGATTGTCATCAGACCGATTCCTACATCACCAAGATCCCATACAAATGTATATGCGGCAAGTCCGCCGATAAACAGCATCACCAGTGCCAGAACCTTGTACGCAGTCTGCCAGAACCATTTATCACCAAACAGATACGCAACATTACTTCTCGCATAAAACAGAATCCCCAGAAACGTTGAAAAACTGAACAAAAACAGCGTTGCTGCAATAAAGATCACACCAAATCTTCCCAGATGATGCTCCATTGCAGTCTGCAGAAGATCCATTCCTGCAAGTCCGGAAACCTTTTCTTCCGGTGCCAGAAGCATGATCATTGCAGTACAGCTGCAGATCACGATCGTATCTACAAAAACACCCAGTGCCTGTACAAGCCCGGCCTTAACCGGCTGATCACATTCTGCTGCCGCAGCTGCACATGGTGCAGATCCAGATCCCGCTTCATTTGAAAACAGACCACGTTTCACGCCGTTCATCAGCACTGCACCGAAGCCACCGGCTGCTGCCTGGCGAAATCCAAAGGCTTCTTTGAATATTCTTTCAAATACTCCTGGAATACTTCCTATATTCATTACTATTATCAGAATCGTGATTGCAAAATAACACACTGCCATCACAGGAACAATCATATCCAGCACCTTAACGGTTGCATTCTTTCTAAGAACGATCACAGCTGCAACTGCAACCAGAATAATTGTTGTATAAATCGGCGGAATTGAAAATGCATTCTTAAAAGAAGAAACAACTGAATTACTGATTACCTGGCTGATTCCGCACCAGCAGATCAATCCGGAAATTGCAAACAGCACAGAGATCACAACTTTGTTTCTTTTTTTCTTCTGTTTTTCCTCCACAAACGCGTGGATGTAATAAGCCGGACCTCCACGGTATCCACCATAGAGCGGATCTTCTTCTTTATAGATCTGCGCCAGTGTTGCCTCAATAAATGCTGTGGAAGATCCAATCAGAGCAGTCACCCACATCCAGAAAACAGCGCCGGCACCTCCGGCTGAGATTGCAGCAACGACACCAACCAGATTTCCCATTCCTACTCTGGTTGCAGTCGATACGACCAGTGTCTGGAATGATGACAGACTGTTCTTATCCTTTTTCTTTTCGACCAGCGCACTTACCATATCAGGAAACAGTCTAATCGGAAGGAAACGAGTCCGCACCGTAAAATAAATTCCTGTTGGAATCAACAAAATAATCAATAATGAAATGCCCAGTGAACTGCCGCCCGGAAGCGGAATCTGCACCAGATCTCCCCACAGAAAACTGTAAATCTTTTCTATTAAAGTAACAATCATAAACATTAAACCCTCTTCCATTTTTCACAGATGTCCGAATAAATTTTGTTATGGACACATACTGTTATAGTATAGCCCATATCCACCTGCAAATACAAGCACTTTTAGAGTTTAAAGTCCAAAATTTTGTTTTTATTTAAAAGGGTTATAGAATCTTCCATATTTTATGGTTACAGTAAGACTCACGATCAGAAGCACCACACCAAGTCCAAGTGCAATAAAATCTCTTCTTGCAAAAGGTCTTCTCGTATACCAGGTACGGTTCTTGTTCTTACCGAATCCACGCAGTTCCATTGCATTCGAAATCGTATCGATCCGGTTCAGACTTGTCAGGATCAATGGCAAAAGGATATTAACAGAGTTTTTCAATCTGGAAAAGAATCGTTCATTTTTTCCAAGTTCCACGCCTCTTGCCTGCTGTGCCTGGCTGATACTGTGATAATCTCTCTGAATATCCGGAATATAGCGAAGCGCGATTGCCACAGAATATCCTACTTTATAAGAAATTCCGATACTGTTCAGGCTGGCAGCAAATTCACTCGGATTCGTCGCAGAAATAAAGAGTATCGCTACCGGCAATGCCACAAAATATTTCAGCGAAATATTCAGCATATAAAACAGCTGCTCAGCAGTCACATCATATCTCCAGAACAAGTGACACAGCACATGCCTGGTTCCATATAAATGTGTTCCCTGATTCGGGTCAAACAGGAAAATAAAAAGGTTATTCAAAAGCAGAAAAACAAGCATGAATATCATCATAAAACGAACTTCACGGTACTTGATCTTACTGAGCTTAAATGCAGCAAGACTCACTGCAAATAATCCCAGAAGAACCCATGTATTATAAGTGATCATACTTGCAAAAGTAAACAGCAGAAAAAATGCCAGCTTGGTCGTTCCGGTCATTTTGTGTACTACGCTGTCCCGATCCAGATAATTCAATACTGTTTTAGCAGCCATGGCTTCGCACCTCCCTGTCTTCTTCGATAAATCGTTCTACAAAAGCTTCCGGCGGTGTGATCTCACATTGATTTGCCAGTGTAAAAAGACTTGTTTCTTTAAGTGCTGCACGTTCAATCAGTTCCGGATCACATAGCACCTCCGATGCTCTGCGGTCAGCAATCATCTGTCCATCTGAAAAAACAAGCGCTCTTGGTGTATATTCCAGCATTAAATGCATATCATGTGTGATCATAACAACCGTCACACCACGATCATTAAGCTTACGCAGGAATTCCATAATCTCAGTATAATGTTTAAAATCCTGTCCGGCAGTCGGCTCATCCAGAATAATCAGCTCCGGATCCTGTACAAGCACGCTGGCAATCGTCACACGTTTCTTCTGTCCGAAGCTGAGTGCTGATACCGGCCAGTTACGGAACGGATAAAGTCCGCAGATCTTCAGCGTTTCTTCTACTTTCTGTCTGACCTCTTCCTCTGATTTTCCGGCTTTCTGAAGACTCAGCGCCACTTCATCATAGATCATCGTTTTGGAAATCATCTGATTGGGGTTCTGCATGACATATCCGATATATTTTGCACGATGACGAATATTTTCTTTTAACAGATTTTTTCCATGAAAAAGAATTTCTCCGGAATCCGGGTCTTCAAATCCACAGACCAGCTTGGAAAATGTCGATTTTCCGGCTCCGTTTCGTCCCACAATGGCAACCATCTCACCTTTATCAATAGAAAGGCTGACCTTTCGAAGAGTCTGGTGTTCTTTCGTGTATCCGAAACTGAGATTTCTGACTTCCAGAAGCTTTTCCCGTTCCCCTGCATCTGCCTTCACTTTCTGTGCCTCAAACCAGTTTTGCAGTCTTTTGCAGTCTGCTTCATCGAGAACGACTGAATTAACATGCGAAGGTCTCTTTTCTTTGGTAATCTCAATTCCCGCGTAACGCATTGCAGTCACATAAAGCGGCTCTCTGATACCATTATCAGCCAGAAGACTCGTAGAAAGCAATTCATCCGGAGTCATATCTGCAAGTATTTTTCCTTCATTTACCAGCACAATACGGTCCACATTTCTCCATAAAACATCTTCAAGTCGATGCTCAATGATTAAGACTGTAGTATCCGTTTTTTTCTGGATCTCGTCAATTAGTTCAATCGCCTGTTTACCTGCTGCAGGATCAAGATTTGCAAGTGGCTCATCAAACAGAAGAATCTTTACGTCATCCACCATAACACCAGCCAGACTGACTCTCTGCTTCTGTCCGCCAGATAATTCATGCGGTGCATAATCAAGATGCTTCTCGATTCCAACCAGTTCAGCTGCATGTCTGGTGATCGCATGCATTTCGTCCTGAGGTGTACAACTATTTTCCAATGCAAATGCAATGTCTTCACCTACTGTCAATCCGATAAACTGTCCGTCCGGATCCTGCAGAACAGTACCTACATGCGCAGACAACTCAAATATACTGCTCTTCGGAGCATCTACTCCATCAACAATCAGACTACCTTTGCATTCTCCCGGATTGGAAAATGGATTCAGGCCATTAACACATCCTGCCAGAGTACTTTTGCCACTTCCGGAAGGACCCGCGATCAACACCTTTTCTCCTGGATAGATATCCAGATTGATTCCAGTCAGCGTAGGTTTTTTCTGCGCACGATACTGGAATGAAAAATCCTTGAATGAAATAACAGGGGATTTCTTTTCAGTCATTTAAACACCTCAAAATTTATAATAACAATTCAATAATTACAAAATAATTCGAGAATACTATTCAATACAATAGAAAAAGCCTTTTCATAAGCCATGTAAGCTGCATGAAACGGCTTTTTCTTGCTGCTGTCCACCTTACCTATACCCATCATGGACAGCAGACACCATCTTTTATTCCTGTTCCAGAGAACCCTTCTTGGCAATTGTCTTTGTAAATGCCAGAATCAGAAGTCCACCTACAACCACACCTGTAACAGTATTGGAAACTGCTGCAAATACACCCTGAGCAAATACCTTGTTTGCAGGCTCTGCATAAATCAGGATATCAAGTACCGGTGCAACAACGATCCATCCGAGTACATGAGCGATCACATTGGCAACTGTAAATACTGCAACCTTGCCTTTGCCAAACTCACCTTCCTGAACATCAAGTTTTTTGGCAAAAAGACCGATAACCACACCAACAAATGCAGATGTGATAACCCAGCTCCACCACGGGCTTCCACCCCATGACAGATCGATCAGCGCATGACCGATGAATCCGATCAGACCTCCTGCCAGCGGTCCGTACATTACAGCCAGAAGTGCAAGAACTGCATACTGAAGGCTGATGTTTGTATTCGGCACCGGGCTCGGTATTGCAACAAAACGTCCAAGTACAAAGAACAGTGCTGCGCCGATTCCGACAGCAACCACTGTTTTGATACTGCTGCTGTTTTTCATGATAGTATCCTCCTCAAAAAGTTCTGCTCCGGTTTTGCCGGAGACAGTGATAGTATACGTCTCGCAGTGGGCTTTGTCAATGGATTCCAAGGGCTTCTTTCGCAAGTTCATCTACCATATCGTTATATTTATCATTGGAGTGTCCCTTAACTTTACGAAATTCAATATTTACCTTCTGTTTTGTCTTCTGATAAAAGTCGCGATATGCGATCGTACCTGCTTTATTTGCCTTCCAGTCACCATTACACCAGCTCGCGATTCCCTGATAATCATGATATATGATAATAGAAGGAATCTTATGATCCAGAGCATACTGCATGGCAGCTTCACTTCCCTTGATCTCACCGGCCACGTTTCGCATCTGTGCCAGTTCCGGATCAGTCATCTTCTGAGAAAACTTTTCCTCTCGTCCATCGATCAGAACCACCATTCCATAAGAAAATTCTTTTGTTGCTGCGTGATAGCTTCCATCTACATAAATTTCCACCGCATCAGATCCCGGATTTGCGGACTGCTTTCCATCTGATGCTGACATATTCCCTTCACTGGAGTTTCCAGCCGCTGTGCCAATGATTCCCAGATATTCTTTTGCTTCTGCTTCTGTGCCAAAACTCTTATATATTGCTCCGGGATATCCCATTACCTGCTTCTTACAATCATCCCATGTGAGGAACATTCCTGTTTTTCTTCCCTGTTTTACCGCATAAAATTTCTTCTTTGCCATGCTTTCTCCTGACTTAAAAAGCTGCCCTCATAACAAAGGCAGCTCAAACTTGCTATTATTAAATTATTCAGCTACTGCGATCACTTCTACTTCACAAAGTACATTCTTCGGAAGCTGTTTAACAGCAACACAGGAACGAGCCGGTTTGCTTGTGAAATATTTTTCGTATACTGCGTTGAATGCAGCAAAATCAGCCATATCAGCGAGGAAACAAGTTGTTTTCACAACATTATCGTATCCAAGTCCGGCTTCCTCAAGGATTGCACCTACATTTTTGCAGGACTGCTCTGCCTGAGTTTCAATCTTGTCGCCAGCAACTTCACCTGTTGCCGGATCTACCGGAATCTGTCCGGATGCAAATAAAAAGTTTCCTACCATTTTAGCCTGGGAATATGGTCCGATTGCAGCCGGTGCCTTTTTTGTTTCAAGTGTTTTCATAGATAAAGCCCTCCGTTCGGTATTTTTTTCATCATAACACCAAAATTTTTGTTTAGCAATATATTTTTTTGTATTTCAGTCACGATATATGTATTCTTTTTTTATCTCCTTCAAGAAAATCCTGCCCGAAAAAGCAATATGCGGAAGTTCATAGAAACGACTGTCTTTTGGACAGATTGGACGATAAAGAGGATCTGCCACGATAATCTCCGTCTTTTTCAGAAGATTCTCGATTTCTTCCTCTCCTCTGCTTACTCTGTCATTTTCACCAAGCAATCCCTCGTGTGTCTCCAGTGGACAGATCACTCGGACTGCTTTGTGGTATTTTTTTTCAATTGCCGCCGCCAGCGATCCCATGGTCACAGCCTCCCCGATCACGGTGAGCTCTGCTGATTCCTGTAATCGCCTTTTTAAATATGAAGCTTTATTTTGATCCGATCCTGGTTTTTCCTGTGCATTTCTGTTCTTTGTTACTTTATTTAATTCCTGCACAAGCACCTCTGTAAACTCTCCAATCGGTGTACCAATCACATACGGCGTACCAAATTTCTCTTTTAAAACCTTTGCGGCAGGAATTCCTACGGATGATACGACCAGATTTACTTCTGCCGCACCCGCCAGACTCAAAGTTTCAAGCGAATCTCCCATTGCCCAGGTGGAAAGTACTTCCCATCCATATTTGCTAATCTTTTGCTTCATGGCTTCCACATTTTTCTGCGGGCCAAAATCCAGTGGTGTTGCTCCGAGGATATTAAGCGTGAGTGGGCGGATTGCTCTTTCTTCGACGAATCTTTCCGCAATCTTTGCCAGTGCAAGACCTGCTCCGTAGGTATAATCATGCATTCCATTGGTGGGCACTGCAAAAGCCGGAATACCTGTCTCTGTCTCGATCACCTGCGCGATTGCCGGAAAGTCTGTTCCATTCATAAACGGTATCGGAGAGCCGGCAAGTGCAATAAACTTTGGTTTCAGTTCTCTCGCCGCCTCTTCAATATCATTGATAAATTTTGCATCATTTCCCATGACTGCATCGATTTCACTCAGACCGGAAATAAAGATCAAGCTGTCCTGGTCATACCAACGAATCTCATCATGAGTATTATAGGTAGAATTACATCCGGACGGGTCATGCATGACTACCATTCCGCCAAGCTCATATAATGCAGAACATACTCCTGAAACATCTGCCGTATAAACTGGTATAATTTTGTATGACTGTCTCATATACAGCTCTCACACCCCCATCCTTTACGAATGATCAGATCCTCCGGATCTTTTTCTTCAAGAAAAGCTTCTTCCATCAGCTCTGCTGTCTTTCTTATTCCCTCAAATCCCCAGAGCCCACCGCCCTGCACCATATTGACGAAATTTCTGCTTCCACTGAACCAGGCTGCCTTCTGTCCGATTGCCAGAACTTTATTCTCTGTTTTGCGCGGAAGAACTCTCATTTTTGCATGTATCGTTGCGCACAGTTCCAGCTCCGGATAGTGAATTTTCAGCCAGTCAAAAACAGATTTTTCTTCCGGACTGATGCTGTCAAGATAGACCACTGTCACATGAAATCCATGCTCCAGAAGAAGTTTTGCAAGTCCGAGCGGTCTTGGATGAAATAAATAATCCAGAACAACCGGTGTATCACCAATAATGGATTTTGCATGCACAAGAGATTTTTCACAGCGGGTAATTTCCTGTTCAAAAAAAGCCGCTGCTTCTTCCGTTATCCTGTGGTGTTCACATTTTATCTCAGTGCAATTGGAATCAGGCAGTTCTTTTTTATACTGCTTCAGACACAACATGCTCATAAGATTTTTCAGTTCTTCTTTAATCTCTTCGTAATCAAAGCTTCCGGGCAAATACAAATTTGTTCTGTCAAAGCGCTCTGCCAACATATCCGCGCCATATTTTGCCGGAGGATAACAGGATATAAAAAAATCAGCTTTACCAAGCTGCTGATATTCTTCCCAGTTTTTACATGCCGGAAGCTCTCTCAGAATATAACCATGTTTTTTCAACAAACGTTTTATGTCACTGCTTTCATCCAGTACAAAATCACTCCCGACAAGAGTGACTGTTTTTTCATCCGCCTCCTGTATTCTGAGCGGTTCATACATTGCTTTTCGGAGTTTCTGATCCGGAGTTGCCCCGTGTTTCTGCATGATTGGATCCATATAGCTACGAATAAATACTATTTCCGGGAAACGTATTTCCAGTTCTTCATACACAAGTTCCAGATCACATCCTAAGAAATGATGAAGGCACACGGTAAAAAGGATCACTGCCTTTGGTTTCTTTTCCAGTTTATTCAAAACATCGCTCACACCTTCAATCGTCACATCTTCCAGATTACCGTTCAGAAGATTTTCTTCTTCCACGATGACAAATGAAAACCGGTCAGCTGCATTCATTTCAGCTGCAGTCAGTACAACACCTCGCATACAGTTGTCCGCGCAGACGTAAATCTGTCTTGCCTCCGGCATTAACATTCCGGTATGAACAATGTTCCAGTTTCCATGCACAGGCGAATTAAATTCAAGACCGGCTGAAAATGGTGCCGGAAAAGATGCTTCACCGATTGTTGTGACAGCACCTTCCGGATTTATTGCACCGCCAACTCGTTTCAACATAAGCCATCCTCCCTGCAGATATCCAGAATCTTCTCTGCCAGTGTACGGTATTCCCCTGCCATTTCGCTTTCCGGATAGCATTCCATAAGTGTTTTTCCATGCTCTTCCGCGTCGGTCACCAGCTCACTGCGGGTAAGTTTTCCAACTACAGTTGTTTTAAAATCATCTGCCAGCTCCTGTACTTTTTCTTCTTCTCGTTTTACATTTCTCCGATTTAGAATAATCCCGCCCAGAGACGCATAACCGCGATTTTTGAAATTCTGTACTGCCATGGCAATGTTGGCTCCGGCATGGATTGCCATGTTTTCGCCGGAAGTAATAATAAACACTTTATCTGCATAGCCTTTTCTCATTGGCATGGAAAAACCACCGCAGACAACATCACCAAGAACATCATAAAGAATAATATCCGGTTTATAGGTCTCGTAGGCTCCTGTTTCTTTGAGTTTTTCAAGTGCTGTAATGATACCTCTACCTGCACAGCCAAGTCCTGGTGTCGGCCCACCTGCTTCAACGCAAATAACCCCCTGATATCCGGTCGCGATCATGTCTTCCAGTCTGAGGTTCTGTTTTTTCTCATTGTACAGTTCAAGTACGGTACGCATCTCCTGACCGTGACGCAGCTGGATTGTGGAGTCTGCCTTTGGATCACAGCCGATCTGCATAACTGTAAAACCTTTTTCTGCAAGAGCTGCCGCTATGTTGGAAACGGTGGTGGATTTACCGATGCCGCCTTTACCGTATACTGCTATTTTAATCATGTTGTTCCTCCGTATGTGTGATGACATTGGAATATGCGGTCTTGGTCGACACACCTTTTAGGCGGCCGATCTTACCGGAAAGTGCACTGATGATATCCTGTGGTGCATCAATTGCGATGCTGATGATGCTGATTTTTTTCTCACGGTAAGGGATGCCCATACGGCCGATGATGTAGTCGCGGGCGTCGTAGAGGAGCTGATTGAGGGTTTCAATGGAATTGTTATCCTCTACAATAATGGAAATTACTGCTACTCTTGTATCCATAATTGATTCTCCTTATATATCAGACTGTAAAGTTCAAATATTGCATGATTGGAATCGTGTATTTCCTGCTCTGAGTCACGGTTATTCCATTTGTTGTTTATTTGCAACTGTATATCACATAGCAAACT
>OLPO01001316.1_pt1 | contig 17379 bp, 12 predicted proteins | sample 1672831 | NCBI WGS metagenome assembly OLPO01 (sample SAMEA3136728, study PRJEB25190) | human gut metagenome
TCTGGCTGCAGGTCGTAAGTCGGAACCTTCGGGGACTTCACAAGGATTCTGTCCTCGCCCTTGTTTGGCTCCTCAACGCCACCGTTGAAGAAGAAGGTTACGTGAGCATATTTCTCAGTCTCAGCGATACGAGCCTGAGTCATGTTGTGAGCTGCAAGGTACTCGCCGAATGTGTTGTGAAGCTGAACCTTGTGGAATGCAACCAGCTTGTTTCCGATGGTGTCATCGTAATCTGTGAAGCATACATATGTGAGGTCAAGGCGTTTCTCTCTTGCAAAGCCTGTAAATTCGTCATCGCAGAATGCTCTTGTGATCTCACGTGCACGGTCAGGACGGAAGTTGAAGAATACAACAGAGTCCTTGTCAGAAACAACAGCAACTGGTTTGCCATCTTTCTCAATGACTGTTGGAAGAACGAACTCGTCTGTCTTGCCGTCGTCATAGGATGCCTGTACAGCCTCAGCTGCGTCGGTTCCCTTAACGCCCTCGCCCTTGGTAAGTGCGTTGTAAGCAAGCTCAACACGATCCCAGCGGTTGTCACGGTCCATTGCGTAATAACGTCCGGAAACAACCCCGATCTCACCTACGCCAAGCTCATCCATCTTCGCCTGGAGCTGCTGGATATATCCTTTTCCGGAAGCCGGAGGGGTGTCACGGCCGTCCAGGAAGCAGTGTACATAAACTTTCTTAAGTCCCTCTTTCTTAGCCATTTCAAGAAGACCAAAGAGGTGAGTAATGTGGCTGTGAACACCACCATCAGAAAGAAGACCCATGAAGTGGATCGCGGAATCATTTTCTTTGGCATTCTTCATAGCTGCAAGAAGTGCCTCATTTTTGAAGAAGTCTCCGTCCTGAATCTCTTTAGTGATTCTGGTAAGCTCCTGGTATACGATACGGCCTGCGCCCATATTCATATGACCAACCTCGGAGTTACCCATCTGGCCGTCCGGAAGACCTACAGCCAGTCCGCTTGCATTACCTTTTACAAAAGGATATTCAGCCATCAGCTTGTCCATGACAGGTGTGTTCGCTTCGTATACAGCGTTTGCGTCATGTCTTTCATTCAGGCCATATCCGTCAAGAATCATTAAAACCGTTGGTTTTTTGCTCATAATGTGCTCCTTTATATGATAAAATTTCCCTTTTGTTGTTCCTTATATATAGTATCAAAAATCTGGGATTTTTCAATCACAATTTTTTTTATTTCTGGAAACTATTTTTAGCAGTATTTACTATGAGCGTTCTGATGAGAAAGAATCCTGCCTTGGCAGGCTTTTTATATAACAGCTTATTACACAAAAAAGGCACGAACGAATCGTGCCTTTGACTGTATGCTTAAGATAAATATATGTGCAATATAATTTTGATTTTTCTAATTACTTCCCATAAACTCGGATAGTCTTTGAAATACGCTTCACAGAAGACTTATTGGAAAGTTCCTGTACCGCTGTTTTAAAATCGCCCTCCCGAACCTTGGAAGTGATCACAACAACCTCAGCCAGATGATCGTCCTGGCTCTGGCTGTCTTTCTGAATGATCTGTGCAATGCTTACGTGGTACTTGGCAAAAACCTCTGTCATCTCAGCAAGCACACCGCAGCGATCCTCCACATGAAGACGAAGGAAGTAACGGTTGTATGTATTCTCCATCTTTTTTACAGGAAGTTCTTTATAGCAGGTGCATCCGATACGTCCGCAGCAGCCTGCTTCCATATTGCGTACAATATCAAAAATATCTCCAACTACAGCACTTGCAGTAGGAAGCTCGCCTGCACCCCGTCCAAAGAACATGGCATCTTCAACCGCATCGCCGTGGACAAAAACAGCATTATAAGAATCGTTTACGGTTGCAAGAGGATGGTCATTTGGAATCAGCATCGGGCAGACGTAAGCTTCTACACCGGACTCAGTATTGCGGGCAACACCAAGAAGCTTGATGGCACAGCCCATCTCTTTTGCATAGCGGATGTCCTTGGCGGAAATTTTTGTGATTCCCTCGATATAAACATCATCAAATACCACTCTGGAATTAAATGCAACGCTGGCGAGAATAGCCACCTTGCGTCCTGCATCAAGTCCGTCAATATCTGCAGTAGGATCCGCTTCTGCATAGCCAAGCTCTGTGGCAAGTGCCAGGGCATCTTTAAATTCCATATTCTCCTGGGACATTTTTGTGAGGATGAAGTTGGTAGTACCATTTACAATTCCCATAACCTCGCTCATGTGGTTGCCTGCCAGGCACTGCTTCAAAGGACGGATAATAGGGATTCCGCCTGCTACAGCTGCTTCAAAGAGAAAATCCACATGGGAAGCTCTGGCTGTGTCCATAAGTTCTTTTCCGTGGACGGCAATCAGATCTTTGTTTGCTGTTACTACGTGCTTGCCTGCGTGAAGAGCATCCAGAATATAGGTTCTGGCAGGTTCGATTCCTCCGATCAGTTCGATTATAATGTCAATGGAAGGATCTGCTTTAATATTCTCCCAGCTATTGGTAAGGACAGCCGGATCATCTACCTTGCCAGCTGCCTTTTCCAGGTTGCGGACAAGTATTTTGCGTATTTTAACCTTGCAGCCGATCTTGGCTGTCATTTCTTCTTCCTGGTTCTTCAGAACCTTGTAAACACCGGTTCCAACTGTTCCAAGCCCAAGCAGGGCTGCGTTTATAACTTTTTCTCCCATGGGGAACTCCCTTCTTAAAAATAGTAATGCTGCCGTTTGATCGTGGTTCCCTTTCATAGTCTGGAAGCAGATAAAACGTAAGCACGAAAAAGACAGATGTCTTTCACACGTTAACATTTCATTATGTGGTTCTTATAGTATGGCAGAAAATGGTTTTTGTCAAGCGCTTAAATAATGTAATTGTTCAGTACCTTCACAGTGTGTTACTGTTCTCTCCGTGACCAGTAACATGCTTTGCATAATTTCGCGTTGCAATTTTCGGGCTTTCTGTGAACTTTGTTCACAAAAAAACGTGCGGAACAGTACCTGCGGAATAGTTGCAAAATAATAAAAATAGGGGCTTGAAAGTAGAAAAAATATCGCCTATAATCCTCCTAAAACGATATTTTTTCTTGTGGAGGAAAACAGAATATGCAGACAGATATGACTGTGGGAAAGCCCATGAAAATGCTGTTGAATTTTACTATTCCTGTATTTCTGGGAAATGTTTTTCAACAGCTGTACAGTATGGCAGATGCAGTTATTGTTGGAAAGTTTGTTGGAACCAAGGGGCTGGCAGCGGTAGGCGCTACTGGAACCATTACGTTCCTTATTATAGGATTTCTGATGGGGCTGACTACAGGATTTACGGTTCTTACTTCTCAGAAGTTCGGAGCCGGCAGAATGGACGAGATGCGTAAGACGGTTGGAAATGCAGCAATTCTTTCCGTAGTAATCGCGGTTATTATGACAGCTGTAAGTATGCTTGGAATGCATAGGTTGCTTGTTTTTATGCATACGCCAGAGGATATCTTTGACGGAGCATACGGCTACATTATGATCATCTGTGCGGGGATTTTTACCCAGGTGCTCTATAATCTGGTGTCAAGTATTCTGAGGGCACTGGGAAATAGTAAGACGCCGCTTTATTTCCTGATCCTGGCGGCCGTGCTTAACATTGTGCTTGATCTTGTATTTATTATCTTTTTCCACTGGGGTGCACCGGGAGCTGCCTGGGCTACCGTCGTCTCTCAGGGCGTGTCCGGGCTGCTTTGCCTGATTTACATCTGGAAGGCAGTGCCGGAGCTTAAGATGAAGAGAGAGGACTGGCATTTTGACAAATATATTGCAGGGAAACAGATCAGCGTGGGAATTCCCATGGGTCTTCAGTTTTCCATCACAGCGATCGGCACCATGATGGTGCAGAGCTCCCTGAATATCCTGGGCTCCTATGCAGTTGCTGCATTTACAGCCGGTTCCAAGATTGAGAGTATTTTTACCCAGGCCTTTGTAGCAATTGGAACTGCCATGTCTACATACAATGCGCAGAATATCGGAGCACGTAAGCTGGATCGTGTTCGAAAAGGATTTCGTTCTGCAGATGTGATCGGCTGTACATATGGGGTGCTCGTAGGTTTTATTCTCTTTTTCGTAGGAAAATATTTTGCCTATCTGTTCATTTCTGATAACGCAGAGGTGGTAATTCCTATGGTGGAAACGTATCTGCAATGCGTTGGGATGTTTATGATTCCCCTGTATGTAGTCAATTCCTACAGAAATGGATTCCAAGGAATGGGATACGGACTTCTGCCTATGCTTTCCGGTGTTGCAGAGCTGGTTGGAAGAGGTATCATGGCAATTGTTGCTTCCAATAAAAAGAGCTATACCATGGCATGTATGGCAAGTCCTTTTGCATGGATTGTAGCAACTGTCCTTCTTATTGGACTTTACTTCTATGTGATGAAGGATATGAAAAAGAAGTTGTGCCTGTAAAATTGAAAAACAGGGATTACAAAGCAAAAGGAAAAGTTTAATAGAATAAGTGTATCAGATAGTTTTATTAAAGGGATTCTTTTGAAGGAAATATACATTTTAAGATACAAAATGGAAAATATATGTTATAATGAAGCAAGGTTTCGCCATTAGATGGAGAAGCCTTGTTCAAACAGTGTTTTTATCAGAGGAGAGTTTTATACATGAGTAAGGACAACAAGCATACTCAGGGAAGCCCGGGAGACTTCGAAGATAAAATAGATTCGGCTATGGCAGGTCTTGAAGCAGATCTGGATGAGGAATTCCACGGCGCAGACTTTTATGATGAGGATGACCAGGAGAGTGATTTTGATTCCTGGGAGGGTGAAGACGATTCCGATGCAGAAGAACTGGCTGAGCAGGATTCTGAAGAGGAGTATCCAGAGGAAGAAGAGTACGACCAGGATGATGTAGAGCTGAGCTCGGAAGAAGAGGACTTCTGGGACGAGGAAGAGACAGAATCTGAAGAAGAGAATTCAGAGGAAGAAGGTTCAGAGAGCGAAGATTCAGAGGACGATGAATCAGCAGATGAACCGGAAACATCTGAAAAAGAGCTTCAGGTGGAAATTATTCCGCCCCGTTCCAATAAAGGCAGAAAGCACCGAAGAAAAGACTCTGCCGGTGCAGTAGCACCTGACCAGCCTGAGAAGCAGACTTCTAAGAAATCTGCCAGACCGTCTCCAAAGCCGGCAGCCAGATCTGCCCGTCCGACGAAGATTTCCTATGTTCCTATTACCGATGAGGAACTGGATGAGAAGATCATCCCTGTTCCCAGAAAGAAGCATAAGGGACTTAAAGTTACGGGAATTGTGGCAGCTATTCTTGCGGTGACAGCAGGATGCGCTTATGGAGCAGTGAGTTACTATTATGCAGACAGATTCTTTGAAGGAACCTATATTAACGGAATCAACTGTTCCAATAAGACTGCCTACGAGACAGAGCAGCTGATTGCAAGCAATGTGGAGGATTATTCCATTGAGGTTACCGCGCGGAACCAGGAGCCGCAGACCATCAGCGGAAACCAGATCAATTACCGCTATGTGTCTGACGGAGAAGTTCTGGATCTTTTGAAGCAGCAGAAGCCATATGAATGGGTAAAGGGTTTCATGGAGACCAGAAGCTATACCACCCAGGAGAATGTGACTTTTGATAAGAGTCTGCTTCAGAGTGAAGTAAAGGAATTGAAGTGCGCACAGTCAGAGAATCAGGTTGAGCCGGAGAATGCATATGTGGCGCTTGAGGGAAGCGAGTTTACCATTGTTCCTGAGACAGAGGGCAGCAAGCTGAAGGTGAAGGAAGCCTATAAGGCGCTGGACACCGCCATTTCCGGAAGCCAGACATCCATTGATCTGGGAAATACGCCGGATGTATATGCAGTGGCAGCAGTGACCAGCGATGATCCCACCCTTCAGGCCACCAGGGATGCTTATAATAATTATACCAAGGCCAGCATTACCTATACATTTGGAGAGCAGACAGTCACTCTTGATGGAAGCACCCTTAAGGAATGGTTGCAGTTTGATGACAAGGGACAGCTGGTGCAGGATGATGCTTCCTTTACCCAGCATATCAAGGATTTTGTGGCACAGCTGGCAAGTGAGCATGATACAGTTGGAACAACACGTTCCTTTAATACGACCAGTGGTCGTACTGTTTCTGTTTATGGCTCTGCATATGGCTGGAAGATCGATCAGGACGCAGAAGCAGCACAGCTGACAGAAGAGATCCGTACAGGTACCCAGACTACACGGGAACCAGTATATTCCATGAGAGCCAATTCTTACGGATACAATGATATTGGAAGTACCTATATCGAGGTAGATTTGAGCAGTCAGCACATGTACTATTACCAGAATGGCAGCATCATCTTTGACTCTGACATTGTTTCCGGAGATATCCGCTATGATGACAGAGCTACACCTCCGGGAATTTTTACCCTGTATTATAAGAAGAGCCCGGATGTGCTTCGGGGAGAGAAGAAGCCGGATGGCACTTACGAGTACGAAACCCAGGTTACCTACTGGATGCCGTTTAACGGCGGAATTGGTTTCCATGACGCTACCTGGCAGGCATATTTCGGCGGTGACCGCTATACCTACGCCGGATCCCATGGATGTATCAATATGCCGCTGGATGCAGCAGCTACTCTTTACAGCATTATTGATACCAATGTGCCGATCGTGTGCTTCTACTAAAAGATCATTTATCTGACTGGAAAATTGCTGCGAACAGCAACAAAAAGTTTTCGGTCACTGAGCACGAACAAAACGATGTACTAGAGCGTGTTTGCTGAATGAAAAGACAGCTGCATGTCTTTGAGGCTGCGGATAGCAGAACAACACAAAAGAAGTGGAGAATAAGTTAATATGAATATGGATTCATTTGATATGATACTGACTATAGCAGCTCTTGTAATGGGAGTTATGCTTCTTACAGGTCATGGAGATGTTCTTATGAAAGGCGGAAATGCCGCTGAGCGTAAGAAGCTTTACGATGACAAAAAGGTCCAGCTGGTTTCCGGTGTGACCCTGCTCATTTTCGGAATCCTCACCGGTCTGGATATGGTGATCAAGAGCTATGTGTACGATATCATTTATCTGGCAGCAGTAATTGTTATCTTCATTATCATGGTGGTAGTGATTCGCAAGAAATGTAAGAAATAAGATGAAAAAGAAGCACTTGTATATCTGGAAATTGATATACAGGTGCTTCTTTTGTAATCCAGATATTGAGCTGCACTGGAGCCTGTTTGAAAAATCATTCCGGCGATCTGCTGTTGAATAACTGTGTGTCGCATTCTCGTTACTTCAGTGATGAGTTAGGCACACAATTTTTTTGAAAAAGTAAGGAATGCTAATAAAATTTGTATAAATAATTAGAATAATTTCAACAAATCCGCTGGCTTCTCAATCACATAATCCGGTGTATCCACCTGTCCGAATCCATAGGAAGCAAATACAAATGGTACCCCTGCCTCCTGACATGCCTGATAATCTCCGAAGGTGTCTCCTACATAAACAGGTGCTTTTAGCTGATATTTCTTAGTAATAGAATGGATATTAGCTGCCTTGGCTTCCCCGCTGTCTCCAGGACAAAGATGGCCGGTGAAGTATTTTCCCAGCCCTGTTTTCTCAAAAACAAGCTCAATATATCCAGCCTGGCAGTTGCTTACTACAAAAAGCGGGTAGCGTTTGTTAAGCTCCTTCAAAGTTTCTTCCAGTCCGTCGTAAACAGGTGCGCCCATCGCACGCAGCAGATCGTGCTCAGCCTGGCAGCAGATATCGATAACTCGAAGCTGTTCCGCTTTGGTCTGTTCTGGAAGGATTGCCTTCGCAATATCCGGGAGAAGCCTGCCAAACAGCCCTTTCAGCTGCTCAGCCGTCACCCGGACATCAAGATTCTCTTTTTCTAAAGCATTATTCCACGCCATAGCTACAACGTCGGTGGAGTTCCATATAGTTCCGTCAATATCAAAAATAATACTGTCCATTTGAGGTTTTTAGTCCTTTCTGGTGTGCTTAAAATTCTTAAATTGCTTCTTTTTTCATTCTATTTTGCGATCTGACGCTTTCTATTCTATATAGGAAAATCAAAAAAATCAATCTCCTAATATGGGATTTTTCAATTTTAACTGGCTTTTTGCAGATTTTATGTTATGATAGGAAAGGTGACTGCTGCTTTTGAACTATTGGTCAGTTTTATATTGCAGTGAAATAGTTACATTATTTCTTAAGACTGTCATTGAAGAAAGCCTTTTTCAGACACGTTTTGGGAGTCAGACAGCAGCACGAGGTGAACTATGAAATACGAAAATATTACAGAAGGCCGTTTCCTGGATCGTCCGAACCGATTTATCGCACATGTGGAGATCGCGGGACAGACAGAGACGGTTCATGTAAAGAACACAGGCAGATGCAAGGAGCTTTTGATTCCTGGTGTCCAGGTTTTTCTGGAAAAGAGCAGCAATCCGGCAAGGAAAACGGCATACGATCTGGTCTGTGTAAATAAAGGCGGACGCCTGATCAATATGGATTCCCAGAGTCCCAATAAAGCCGCCCTGGAATGGGTAAGGGCAGGACATCTTTTTCCAGAGGAGGTGCAGGTAACTCCTGAGAAAACTTATGGAAATTCCAGATTCGATCTGTATGCCTGTTCAGATAAGAGAAAGGCTTTTATTGAGGTCAAGGGTGTAACCCTGGAAGCAGACAATATTGCCCGTTTTCCAGATGCTCCTACTGCGAGGGGCGTGAAGCACCTGGAAGAGCTGATTCATTGCATGAGGGAAGGGTATGAGGCTTATCTGCTTCTGGTGATCCAGATGAAGGGAATTACAAGATTTGAACCAAACTGGGATACGCACCGGGAATTTGGGGAAACCTTACAGAAAGCGAAAAAGGCAGGGGTGCATATTCTGGCCTATGACTGTCTGGTAGAGCCAGACGGGATGGAAATACAGAATCAAGTGCCTGTGTGTTTGGAGGAAACTAGATGACAGATGAGTTTATACAGCCTCTTCTTGCCTGGTATGATGAGAACAAAAGGATTTTGCCCTGGAGGGATAAGCACAACGCCTATTACACCTGGGTATCCGAGATCATGCTCCAGCAGACCCGCGTGGAAGCTGTAAAGCCCTATTTTGAAAGATTTATCAAGGAACTGCCGGATATCCAGGCCCTGGCAGCCTGTCCGGAGGAAAAGCTGTTAAAGCTATGGGAAGGTCTTGGCTACTATAGCCGTGTGCGGAACATGCAGCTGGCAGCCAGGGAAATGGTAGAAAAATATAATGGCAGACTTCCTGAAGACTTTTCCCTTCTTATCTCGTTAAAGGGGATAGGAAGTTATACCGCAGGAGCCATCGCTTCCATAGCGTATGGCATTCCGGTGCCAGCCGTAGATGGAAATGTTTTCCGTGTAGTCACCAGAATGACGGAAGATTCGGAAGATATTACCAGACCTGCATTTCGCAAAAAGACAGAAAGCGCATTGCAGGAAATTATCCCGAAAGACCGTCCAGGTGATTTTAATCAGGCAATGATGGAGCTTGGAGCAGTAGTGTGCGTCCCCAACGGACAGCCCAAATGTGATCTTTGTCCGGTGAGATGCTTTTGCCAGGCGGGACTTCACGGCACCATGGAAAAGTTTCCGGTGAAAGCACCAAAGAAGCCAAGAATGGTGGAAGAGCGAACCGTGCTGGTTATTCAGGATGGAAGCTGCACTGCGATCCGCAAGCGGCCGCCGAAAGGTCTTCTTGCCGGATTATACGAGCTTCCCAATACAGAAGGATACCTGAACCGTGAGGAAGCCCTGGAATACGTAAAAGAGCTTGGAGCAGAGCCCTTATATATAGAAGAACTGCCAGATGCCAGGCATATTTTTTCCCACATTGAGTGGAGGATGAAAGCGTACCGGATCCGTGTGTCCTCCCTGGAGCAGACACATGCCCCGGGAATTCTTTTTGCAGATAAAAAAGAATCAGAGAGAAACTACGCCATACCTTCTGCGTTTGGCGCTTATGAAAAATATATGTAACGGTTCAGCTGGCGCTTTTGAGAACATAACTCAAAGAAAAAAAGAAAAATACATCGTACGGTGCGTAATTTTAAAATACAGAATCGTTACACTACATGAGGAGGAAAATAAATGAAATTACTGAGCATAGCAATTCCATGTTATAATTCTGAAGCTTATATGGAGAACTGTATCAAATCCCTTTTACCGGGAGGAGATGAGGTGGAAATTCTTGTGATCGATGACGGCTCCAAGGACAGAACAGCCGAGATCGCTGATGAATACCAGGAGAAATACCCAGGCATTGTCCGTGCCATCCATCAGCCAAACCTTGGCCACGGCGGCGCCGTAAACACCGGTATACACAATGCCCAGGGCCTCTATTTCAAGGTTGTAGACAGCGATGACTGGGTAAATGAAGAATCCTACAAAGAGGTCCTGAAAACTCTGGAAGAGCTGGTAAAAGGCTCAAAAACGGTTGACCTTCTCATCAGTAACTTTGTATACGAGAAACAGGGTGCGACCCGCAAGAAGGTTATGCAGTACCGTCACTGCCTGCCAGTGAACCAGATATTCACCTGGAATGAAGTAGGCCACATGCCAAAGGGAAAATATCTTCTCATGCACTCCATGATCTACCGTACCCAGCTTCTCCTTGAGTGCAACCTGACCCTGCCGGAGCATACCTTCTATGTAGATAATATTTTCGCCTTTAATCCGCTGCCGTATGTACAGAACATGTACTACCTGGACACCAATTTCTACCGTTACTTTATCGGCCGTGATGACCAGTCCGTAAACGAGACAGTTATGATTCGCAGAATCGACCAGCAGCTCCGTGTAAACAAACTGATGGTAAATTCCTACACCAGCTGCGGTAGCATGAATAAACGCACCAGAGCTTACATGATCAGTTATCTGGATATTATTACTACCATTTCCTCCATTATGCTGATTCGCTCTGGCACAAAGGAAGCTCTCGACAAGAAGAAGGAGCTTCTGGAATATATCCGCTCCACGAACCGTGCCCTCTACGGAAAACTTCGCCACAGTCTCATGGGTAACTTTATGAACCTTCCAGGCCGTGGCGGACGTAAGGTGTCTGTAGCTGCATACAAGCTTTGCCAGAAGTTCTACGGATTTAACTAATTAATGATCAGGGCGCTCTGGAGACTGTTTGAAAAATCATTCCTGCAATCTGTGCGCCCCACTTTGCGGCATATTTTATCCATATTTGGTTGCCGCCGCCAGCATTTTTGTTAACAAAAGAACGCGCCCTCCCATTTCTGGAAGTGCGCGTTTTTTTAATAATGTTTCCTGCGATTATTCCGTCCAATTCTCTCTACTGCCATGCCACTTGCTTCTTCTCCTGCCTTCTGCGGATAGAAAAACAGATATCCAAACAGCGCCAGCGTAGCACCACAGCACACATCAATTACGGAATGCTGCTTCAGGAACATAGTAGACATGATAATAAGTAATGTAAGAACCAATGATCCATACCTTACCCCTTTGTGGTCTCTCAGCGCCTCACAATTGGTAAGTGACATATGAACAGCCAGAGAATTAAACACATGAATACTTGGCAAAACATTGGTCGGTGTATCCGTCCGATACAGCCATCTTACCATATCTGTAAATACGTTTTCCCTTGGAAACTCCGATGGTCTTAAGTGCAGTACATTTGGATATACATAAGACACGATCAGGAAAACAGTCATACCCATCATCATATTGAAAATCAACTGATAATATTCTTTTTTATTCTTGTTCCTAAAGATAAAGTATAAAACTGTGACAATCTGATAGGGAAACCATAATAGATAGGGGACAATAAAATACTCACAAAATGGTATGTAATCATCAAAAACAGTGTCGATCACATGAAATCCCCGTACCGACCTGCACTCCAGATACTCAAAAAAAAGCATATAAACAATGGCATACGCAAGTATGATCAGACCATGCCTGTATTTTTTTATAAATTGTACCAAGTCTTTTTCACTCCTTTTCCAATCTGGGTTACCGGTCTTGTAATTCCGGATATCCCAAATCGTGAGAGATTATACCACAGGTAAAATGATTTTTAAAGAGCTTTTTTCAATGGAAACTGTTAAATCTTCGCGAATTCCGCCAGATTCCCCGTCAATATGAATAGGAAGAGCGGATGTACTATGTACATGGATATCTCTGCAGGTGAAAATATGTATTCCCCTGATGCCAACATGCTTTCCGAAAAAAGCAGTAGGCAGGCAAAATAAAAGCTTTATCTTACGGATACCTTCCACAAGGATCACGTCCAGAACCTGGTCGTCAGGCTGAGCATCCGGGCAGAACTTAAAACCGCCGCCTTCATATTTCTGATTCATAACCGCTGTAAAATATACGTGGTCATAGGAAAAAGTATTCTCTCCATTAAGGGTCACTGTCATTTTTCCTGGATTAATAAAAATCAGCTGCTTCAATGCAATGAAAAGATAAATCAGCTTTCCCAGCCCAAGACGATTGAATACCTTCTTTAAGGGAGTTGCCAGAACTTCCTGGCATACGCCGGCGTCATATCCGATTCCCGTGCTGATACCGAATCGGGACTTCTTATTATTGCGGAGCAGGTAAGGAACATCCATTTTGCTGATATGCTCTGCCTTTAGAATATATTCCAGTGATTCCATTGGATCAAAAGGGAGTCTCATGCTTCTGCAGAAGTCATTGCCAGAGCCGGTTGGAATGTATCCGAAGACTACCCGGTCAAAATCGGTGATGCCGGTGAGCACCTCGTGAATGGTGCCGTCACCTCCCAATGCAATGATATATACAGGCTCAGATTCAGTGCCAAGAGCACAGGCATCAGAAGCAATCTCTGCGGCATGTCCGGAATATCTTGTAAGGCAGTACTGGAAATCAATTCCCCGAAGCATAAGCTGCTGATGAATCTCATTCCAGATGGAACGTCCCCTGCCAGAGCGGGAATTGGGATTAACAATAAAATAATACATAACTTCTCCTAGGTTTTTAGAACATGTTTGCAAAATCTCCCATAAATTGTGAAGCACATATCAAGGAATGTATTTTTTGCATGCTCTGTGGCAAAGAAACTGAAGCCTCGCGATATAGATTCTCTGCTTTTTATGGTTACATAATAGCATTGGTGGGCTTGTTTTACAAATTAATTTTAACAAAATATTCTTAAAAATTTCTGAAGTGTGTTATAATGTAACTATTCCTTAATAATTATGGAGAGGATTTCACTGTTTGCTTAAGCAGACATCATCAAATACGAAAATAATCAGGAGTGTATACATGAAATCACTTGTAATTGCGGAAAAACCATCCGTCGCTAGAGACATTGCCCGTGTTCTTGGTGCAAATCAGAAGAACGGTGGTATTCTCGAAGGCAAAAGCTATGTAGTAACCTGGGCGCTTGGACATCTTGTAACCCTGGCTGATCCGGAAGAATACGACAGAAAGTATGAAAAATGGGAAATGGCGACCTTGCCCATGCTCCCCAAGGATATGAAGCTGGTAGTCATCCGCCAGACAGGCAGGCAGTTTTCCGTAGTGAAGACCCAGCTTTTCCGAAAAGATATTGGAGAAATCATTATAGCCACAGATGCAGGCCGGGAGGGAGAACTTGTTGCCCGCTGGATTCTGGAAAAAGCAGGCTGCCATAAGCCAATTAAGAGACTGTGGATTTCCTCAGTCACAGATAAAGCAATTAAAGAAGGCTTTGCAAATCTGAAAGACGGGCATGACTATGACAATCTTTACCGTGCAGCTGTTGCAAGGGCAGAAGCAGACTGGCTGGTGGGAATGAACGGTACCAGAGCCCTCACCTGTAAATACAATGCTCAGCTTTCCTGTGGCAGGGTGCAGACCCCAACCCTTGCCATGATCGCAAAGCGAGAAGAAGAAATCCGCAAATTTGTGCCCAAAGAATATTATGGTATTTCCCTGGAAACCCAGGATGTGAAATGGACCTGGAGAGATGAAAAAACAAAGAGCTTCCGTACTTTTTCCCGGGAAAGAGCAGAGCAGATCAAAGGCAGGCTGGAGAACACTGCTCTTGAAATAACCAGTGTAGAGAAAAAAGCAAAAAAGACTATAGCCCCAGGACTGTACGACCTGACAACTTTGCAGAGGGAAGCCAACCTGAAATATGGTTTTTCTGCAAAAGAGACCTTGAATATTATGCAGCGCCTTTACGAAAATCACAAAGTACTCACATATCCCAGAACCGATTCCCGATACATTGGAAAAGACATTGTTCCTACTATTAAGGAAAGGCTGAAGGCCTGCGGAATCGGCCCGTACAGAAAGCTTGCAGGCGCACTTATGAATAAACCTGTGCAGGTGAATGGAAGTTTTGTGGATGATAAGAGGGTCAGTGACCACCATGCGATCATTCCGACGGAACAGTTTGTTCAGCTGGACCACATGACAAATGAAGAACGGAAGATTTATGATATGGTTGTCCGTCGTTTCCTTGCAGTTCTTTATCCTGCAAGTCAGTATGAGCAGGTGACCATGGAGGCGAAAGCGGCAGGAGAAACTTTTGCCGCCAGCGGCAAAGTGATAAAGAGCCTGGGTTGGAAGGAAGTTTACGAAGGCGGAGCAGATGATGATTTGGAAGATGAGGCGGATGATGAGAAAAAACTGAAAGACCAGCGTCTTCCGGAGATGAAAACTGGAACCAGATTAAAGATTTTGAAAACTTCCTTAAATACAGGAAAAACAAAACCGCCAGCAAGATTCACAGAGGCAACTCTTCTTGCAGCTATGGAAAATCCGGTGAAATTTATGGAGACAAGGGATAAAGAAGCGGCGAAAACCTTGGGAGAGACTGGGGGGCTTGGAACCGTTGCCACAAGAGCAGACATTATTGAAAAACTTTTCCATTCCTTTATGATGGAGAAAAAAGGCAATGAGATCCATATTACCTCAAAGGCAAAACAGCTTCTGGAGCTGGTGCCGGAAGACCTGAAAAAGCCTGAGCTCACAGCTGACTGGGAGATGAAGCTTTCCCAGATTGCAAAAGGCAGGATACGTCAGGGGGATTTTCTTCACCAAATCCGTGACTATACCTGTGAAATTGTAGATGAGATCAAAACCGGGGAGGGCACGTTCCGCCACGACAATCTTACCAATAAAGTATGTCCGCAGTGCGGCAAAAAACTTCTGGCTGTCAATGGCAAAAACAGCAAAATGCTGGTATGCCAGGACCGGGAGTGCGGCTACCGTGAAACGATTTCCCGCACTACCAATGCCCGTTGTCCGAAATGCCATAAACGTATGGAAATGTATGTGAAAGGTAAGGAAGAGACATTTGTCTGCCAGTGCGGTTATAAAGAGAAGCTTTCCGCGTTCCAGGCAAGACGCCAGAAAGAGGGCGCAGGAGTAGGAAAGCGTGACGTGCAGAACTATCTGCGCAGGCAGCAGAAAGAGGCAAATGAGCCGGTGAATAATGCTTTTGCACAGGCATTGTCTGGAATTAAGCTGTAAATACAGAGGATAGATAATACGGAGATGCTGTTGATGGCAGCATGTTATATTACTGTTCACTGGCAATGTCCTGCGGGGTGTTTTTGGTGAATATCGTTTACAGAAAAACCGGGAAGCTCAGCGGGAAATCTTGAAAATGCATGATTTCAGTGCATCGCGAAGTGAACCGTAACCATGTTTGTCTACAAAAAAATAAAAGAAAGAGGAATTTGCATATGCGCCGAGAAGTATCTTTGGAAGAGATTTCCGACGGAAGACTTTATGAATTAAATGATATGGTAAAGGCAGACTGTCAGGATTGTGCAGGCTGTCATGACTGCTGTGAGGGTATGGGGGACTCAGTTGTGCTGGATCCCATGGATGTGTACCGTCTGTGTACGAATCTGGGAAAAACACCACAGGAACTGGTAAGCACCGGGCTGATCCAGTTCGATGCCATGGATGGGAATATTCTGCCTCATCTTTGCATGAGTGGAAAAAAACAATGCTGTGTTTTCCTGAATGAACAGGGACGGTGCAGCATTCATGACTTCCGTCCTGGGTTCTGCAGACTTTTCCCATTGGGACGTTTCTATGAAAATGGTGGATTTAAGTATTTTCTGCAAACCCATGAATGTAAGAAGACAAGCAGGAGCAAGATCAAGGTAAAGAAATGGATCGACACTCCGGATCTTCGCCAGTATGAAAAGTTTGTAGCTGACTGGCATTATTTTTTGCTGGATGTGCAGGAGGTTCTTTATAATGCCACAGATGCCCAGCTGATCAAAAATCTGAATTTGTATGTGGTGAATCGTTTTTATATGAAACCATATGAAGTGGGCAGAGATTTCTATGAGCAGTTTGAAGAAAGACTGACAGAAGGAAAGCAGCTGTTAAGTCTGGCATAATTGAATAGAAAAACTCCCGGAACACTTGAGCCTGTTTGAAAAATCTTATAGAAAGCTTTTTCAGACACGCTCTAGAGCGCCCGGGAGTCTTTTATTTTTAGATTGCAGTATTCCATTAGAAGCTTTGGGAGGGACTATGGTGTCTGCGCACTAAAAATCAAAAATATATATCAAATGTTAAGTGAAAATCAAATTGTTGAAAAGTAGTCCGTATAATAGAATACACGAATTTCTCCATTTTGGCAAGAGATTTTTTGTAAAAAACTAAGAAAGCCAAGATATATAAAAAACAAGATAATGTTGAGTTTGAAACAGGCCAACTCATTCTGGACATTAGAGAAAAATGTTGTTATAGTAAGAAAGAAAAATTAGAGAAATATATCCCTTTAAATACACAGGAAAGAGGAAAAAGCTATGCCAGTATTTGATTTCAGCGGTGCTTCTGCAAGCAAAGCGGAGGCAAAGTGTACTTACACAACATTTCACAGCAGCCATACGAAGCCTTCACCGGAGCAGCCGATTATGGTGCTTGACAATAAAGAGAGACAGTGGAAACATCATTCCTGCGGTGTGTTTACCAATCCGGTAAACCGTACTGCTTTTGATTTTAAGGAAGAAGATGGTAACCATACAGCAGATGTGCTGAAAATTGATTCCAGATTTACCAGTCTTTTGAAATGGCTGGGAGACAGCAGGATCAATGTACGTTTGTCTGGTACTAACAGGGAGGACGGATATGCGGTATACCGCATTCGCGAAACTGCTTTTGGCGGCGGCACAAAGCTTTCAGCAGAGGATGGCTTTCTGCAGTTTATGATCGAGAGACTTCTGGAGAGTAATGCACCTGCCGAGTCGGAAGAGGATGAGGAACAGGAGGAAAACGGTGATGAGATGAAGCTTACCAGCATTCAGAGCATTACTGATTTTATGACCTGTGCAGGCAAAACGCTGCCGGATAATATCAGAATCTGGACCAGAAGAAATCTGGCAGTGGCAAGATCCAGTGAAGTTCCTCA
>OLPO01001319.1_pt1:0-10000 | contig 17316 bp, 6 predicted proteins | sample 1672831 | NCBI WGS metagenome assembly OLPO01 (sample SAMEA3136728, study PRJEB25190) | human gut metagenome
CGAATCACTTTTTCGATAAATACAAGACATCTGAGCCATAGAAGTAAGGCTCTTTATAGGGTATAGGGCGGAACCCCCTCTCTCTAGTTTTAAATGGGTGGGCTATTCTTAATGCTTTTGTCTGGTATGCCGCTCCGCGGCCACGCACGAGCGGAGCGAAAACAAAGCAAGGGAATTCTTCGTTGGGGGAAATCGTTTGATTGCGTATTCTGAATCTAGATCCATGTCTTTCTTGTTCCACTAGCTAGGAAAAATTATCACATGTCCATTTTGTTATTACAACCTTCTTTTTTGATGTCAAAGACCAGAAGCTATGCGAAAATTTTCCTTGGATCTCGGTTGTTCTTAACAGCGATGGCGATTCATTTAAGTCTTCGGGTAGCACCACTAGATCTTCAACAAGGCGGAAATTCTCGTATTCTGTATGTACATGTTCCTGCGGCTCGGATGAGTATTCTTGTTTATATCGCTACGGCTATAAACACTTTATTTTTCCTATTAACAAAACATCCCCTTTTTCTTCGCTCTTCCGGAACCGGTATTGAAATGGGTGCTTTTTTTACGTTGTTTACCTTAGTTACTGGGGGGTTTTGGGGAAAACCTATATGGGGTACCTTTTGGGTGTGGGATGCTCGTTTAACCTCTGTATTCATCTCGTTCCTTATTTACCTGGGTGCACTGCGTTTTCAAAAGCTTCCTGTCGAACCGGCTTCTATTTCAATCCGTGTTGGACCGATCGATATACCAATCATCAAGTTTTCAGTCAACTGGTGGAATACATTGCATCAACCTGGGAGCTTTAGCCGATCCGGTACATCCATACATGTTCCTATGCTCATTCCAATCTTGTCTAACTTTGCTAACTTCCCCTTCTCAACCTGTATCTTCTTTGTTCTGGAAACACGTCTTCCTATTCCATCTTTTCTCGAATCTCCTTTAACGGAAGAAATCGAAGCTCGAGAAGAAATACCAAAACCTAGTTCACTGTTCACTCGCTCTCTTTAACGGAATAAATAAAAGCTCGAGAAAAAATACCGAAACCTAGTTCACTCTCTCTCTTTAACGGAATAAATAAAAGCTCGAGAAGAAATACCGAAACCTAGCTCACTCTCTTTGCGTCCATGGCTGAATGGTTAAAGCAGCGCCCAACCTAATAAAGGCTAAAGGGGCAAATTCGTAGGTTCGATTCCTGCTGGATGCGTTTGGAACGTTCAGTTGAATCGCTGCTCACAGAAGCATTCCGCTTTGGCTTTGGAGCAAGTGACGTGAGCTATGTTTACCATGAGTTTAGGAGATAAGTTGCAGCTATAGTCAGAACAGAACTCCAACTGCATACAATCATTCTTTTTTAGAATATCCATCCGCTTAGCAGGTTTGGCTTGAAAGAAAGGATAAACCCCTGTGACTAAATAGTAGGGGCGCTTGGTAGTTCGGGCAGTAGAAGGGCTTGGAAGGCAGCTGTAAGGGATCGATAGCGTCTTCCCTTTATTCGCAGTGTACCTAGCGGTAGGTATAACGTTAAGTATCGAATAGAGTCGAGTCATCCTAGAACTTCCCGACCGGACCTTGACGCTCGTTTTATGCTAACTGATTCGCTTTCCCGCGTCTAACTTACTTATACCCGCACAGAAACTTCCTATATTATCTATACCATCAAAGATTTTTTCAGAACTCATAGCCAAGTCTATCCTTCCCATCGATGCTTACCTATCAAATACTTCACAGTCCCCAGTGAGACCCGATCGAAGTAACAGCGTCTTTCACTCCCTGTCTGCTCTCGATTCGCAAATTGGTCCGACTCGTAATTCACTTCTGACGAGTTATGACCAGCGCATACGATTTCCAACAACTTGGCTTTTTGCCCCGGGGCCGAGCCACCGAATCCACTGCCGAATGCAGAGAGAGTCTTTCCAAAAGATCTCTTGGTCTTCCGCCGGACATAAGGCCGGCTCATGTTTGGGACTCGTGTCTAAATGTAGTTCCTTAGAAATCCCACCTGAGCATATCCAAGAAAGACACAAGTGGTTTCCTTACCGTGGAATGGGCCAAGCTTGGCCTTTGACAGCCTTTTGTGGCCAGTATCGATTTTGGGCGCCAGGCGGAGGTGTGGCCACACGAGAGCTGGTGCTTGGAACGTGACGCCTGCCTTTTGGACTCAAGTGTCTGCCCCGACTGTCCCTGTTAATCATTACTCCGACCCCGAAGGCCCAGATCATGTCTGGTCTTGGTCTTACTTAATTAGTATAGTTAGTTTCATTGATTGCGGATTGCCTTGAAGAAACGTGGCATGGGACATCTGTCGGTGGCGGTCGAATCGGCAATTACCCCGGAGGATGGTTTGGCCACGGAGACATTTATAAAATTTTTCCGTTCCGGAAGCAGCCACTGGAGGAAAGGGTTGGACCGGGGCGCCACAGCTGGAAAAGACTTACCACGGGGGACTCCCTTCACTTCAGATCAGAAACGGATCCTATGTCAGCCCGCCCCTCACAAACCCAACCTGGAAACTTGATCTCCCCCCACTTTCTTTCTAACGACAAGTGGCAGTGAGCGTGTAGCACGTAATAAACCTAGCACTACTACTCTTCCCTTATCGTTCCCGAAGAAAAAAGAGAATTTCTGTGGCATCTCTTGTCGCGTAGAAAGAGAAAGAAGGCCAAGTGTCGGTACTATCGGTATTAGAACGACAAGTTAGGGCAGGTAGGCTTAGAACGACTTTCTTTCTAACGCCAAGTTCACGTTTTCCCGGTCTTTTTGGATGCAACCCTAATTCCTTTAATAAGTTATCGAAAAATCTACCAAGTTCACGTTTTCTCGGTCTTTTTTATTGAAAATAACAGTGAGCGCTAATATAAGTCCGGAAAGAGGAATGAAAAAGCAGGAGGAGAGAAGTAGCTCGACCAATCCAGAATAGAGGAGGGAAGGGCGACAGACCGCGTCACGGCTATTCCATTCCTTCTGTACTAGAGTTCGGTGGAGGAACTGTAAGAGAATAATTTCAATCCGTGCTCTAACTCGACATATTCGTCTTAATCATATTCGATCCTATCTTTCTTCTCCAGTTGATGATGCATATTGAACTTCAACCAATGTCACTTGCTCAACAACTGCCTTCTTCAACAGTAGCTTCCCCTCCATCCTGAGGCGAGTCCACAAATAATATTTTGTCCATTTCTTCTGCGTCTGTTGATGATGCTGAAGCGGATTTCACTTCTTCAACGGGTACTGGTAGATTTCCACTGGCACAGCGGCACTTCTGGCTTGCTTTCCAGGCTCCTTTCAAAGGTAGGCTTATCGCCAAGGACAAAGCAACCGATCTACGCTCGAACCTCCTTAGAAGACTGACTGGTCATAAATAGGTTATCCAAGATGGCTCCACTACGAAGGGGCGATATCCTTTCACATCTGATGAAATTGAAAGAACAAATCTAATGGCATATCATATATAGTTTCATCGTCTTGTAGATGTACTTAATAGATGCACTAAAAGTCTTCGATAGAACCCCCAAGGTGCTTTTCGGTCACCATTGGCTTGGGGCGTCCTCCTCTAACTGAACAACTTCCAAGTCAACCAGCTTTGCTTAAGCGCTTCTCTTCTCTGGGCGCATGCTCTCCCATTGGGAATTTTTTATTCTTGTACCACTGAAGGGCTCTGGCTCTCTCAATCAAAAGACCTGTCACTCTCCGCGTTCTCTGAAATCACAATCGTTCAAAGAATAACATGAATGAAAAGCCCCTCCCTACCTTATTGCAACTATGGAGCTAATGAACCTTGTCTTTGGAGCCTATGCAACCCTTTCCTTGTCTTTCTTTCGCGTACGTGTGCTCGTCTAACCAGAAAGAAGGAATTTATCTGTTCGAAATAAAGCTACAAGCTAAAGGAAGTTCCACCATCAAAGATGGCGGTAGAACTGCTAGCAAGAGGTGCCCAGATACCATTAACAAGCTCATGAATTTTACTTTCCTTATGGTTTTTGAGTCCGTTTGAGTATAACCCTTTCTAATGGCTAATGGTTATCTATACTTTAGAAAAGGGCTATCTCTCTCTAGCTTTCCTTTCTTGCTTGCGTTCCTACCTACTTGCTTTCTTTCTAGCCCGCCTTTTCCCGATGCCAATGCCCGTTCTGTTCTCGAGTCTTTGCAATCTTCTGCCATTCCTCGAGTACTAGCACTTTGAAATGGTTAGACCACTGTCTTCGAGTCCGGTTGAGAAAGAGCGGATTTTAGTACCGGGAAGTAAGTATGAGTAAGGTCCGGGTCTGGTTGAGTAAGTCAGGATGGACAGAGTCCTTCATTTCTAAAGTATGAAGAAATAGTAGACATGTAGCTGCCTTTGGCGATCAGATTCACTTACTACCAATCAATGTAAATGCTTTGGCTGTTAATAGTGTGAATGTCCCTTCTGTGCAGAAATTTCCTCTCACCTAAGCTGATCCTAAGTGTCTGTGTAAGGTGCTTGTCCTTTGTAAAGCTGGCAATTTTTCCCCGAAGTCTAAGAAGACTTCATTTGTCTGCTTCGGTTTACCTTCTTTCAGTGGTAGCTTTTGTGGCTAGCTTCTTATCTTGGTCAAAAGCCAACTCTTTCTCGAAAATCGGATGGAATTGCTTTGCGCTACTAGTCGTCTATAAGTAAAAAGGTCTCCGTCTTCCTTTGCATCTCACTATACCTGTATGTAGGAAGTCAATGGGAATGGGTTCCAACCTAATAAGGGGGTGTCATTACTAGAAGAGGGATTGATCGTCTGTCCTGCTTGCCTCTGTTTTCTACGATTAAACGTACTAGTTCTAAAGGACGAAAGTTCACTACCTCGAAGGAAAAAAGATCGGAACCAGACTCTGACGGAAGGGCTTCCTACCGAAAAAGAGAAATTTCTATTTCTCCCGCATCAACCCGCGTAAGTAGCATTCTTCCCTGCCAGAGTCAGAAAGACAATCTAAACAGCTTAGCAGATTGATAAAAATCTTCCAGGTACTTAAAGATAAAAAGTACTCGCTCACTGGAGCAATAAAGAAAAGAAGCGTACGGCTTACTAAGACAGACGGCAATGAGCCCGCATACACATTCACTCGCTATAAGACTCACTTACAACAATGGGAGAGACTACCGAGACTGAATGCTTAGAAGAATGGAAGACAAGATTCCAAGAACTACAGTAAGAAGGAAATAGAAAGATAGGGGAGTTTATATTCCCTCTCTGTAGATGGCATAAGGGGATTCTCTCTAACAATAACAGCCTTTTCTGATTCACGTGCACCCTTGCTTGAAGCTCTGTCTCCCCCACTTCCGGGATAGGACTAGGACTTTGAAAGCTTCAGTCAACTTAACGTGCGAAAAGAGCTTCTTCTTCCTATTCGAGGTTTTCTTAGTTCTTCCGGGAATAGCAAAGGTGAAAAGATCGGAGAATCATATTCTATTCCTAAGTGACATACAAATCCTGCCATTCGAGCCACTTTATCGCCTTTTCTAATAGAATCAGGGGGATTGAAGACCATTGTTGTACTAATCTTCTCTTTTTTTGTTAAATGTCGGATGTCGATTCCTAAGACCAGACCGGTAATTCCTTTAGGCCTAGGCCAATCACTACCTTTTTCATGTGCACATGTCTACTTCTATCCATCCATGCCATTCCCCTAAGAGCGGTTATCCTATCTCGCTAAACAGCCTTTAGTTAGTTTATCCTGCAAAGAGCTCTTACTCCGCTTTTCTTTTCATTAATGAAACCCTGCCCTGGCATTACCTGTATAAGACGAGGAGGAGGTTCAGGCCTCGGCATCGGCAGTCATGTGGTTGGTGGCCCCTGACAAATCACAGAAGAAGAAGGGTTCGCACCGAGAATACGACCGGATCCCTGACCCCGTTCATTTCTTCCCCGTCAAAAAGTCGAAGCACCCAGAGAGGACCTGTACGAGCTGTAGAAGAATTAAAGAGGTCTCTCGGTCATGTAAAAGAGGAATATTTAGGCAAGAGATATTTTGGATAAGACGAAGCACAAGGGTTGATCTGCAGAAGACGGTTCAGGGGGAATTAAAGCACTTTCTTTCGGGACCATCGGAATAAGAATGAATAGATAGATGCAGAACGGACGGTCTCCGGGGATAAGAAGTGGGGAGGCCGCGAAGTTGCGGCTTCTCTCGTCATAGTGAGTGGTCGAAACCTTGGGATCGAATTCCATATCGACAAGCATATCAACAAGTAGGCCCTTTCGCGAAGCCGCGCGGGAAGACCGGGCGCCGTCTCGCTTGGAAGAGGAAGAGCTCCGCTTCCTTTCGCTGGAAGAAAGCACTCACAGAGGGGAGCCGAGGGGTGGCTGACTGTGTTGAAGGGTATATCTCTCTCTACTGTGGATGCGCTACCTTCCCCTCTCCCTATTCAGAGGAAAGCATGCTGCTTGATGAGGATCCATTCCCACCAGTGCCAACTATCAATACAGTGACTTTAGATCTGCCTTCCTTGCTTGATGCCAAAAGGGCAGCTAAGGCAGCGCACGTCCAGGAGCAAGAGTAACAGTACAGACCTGGGAGCGTAAGGCAGTGGCGACCCAAGTTCTATCTTCCATATCCGTATGTTTTAGGGAGGAGAACGCTAGTTCAGAAGGAAGGCGGATAGCTACACAGCAGGAGACATGGGATACCTTGGGAGAACCTGAGGGGAAGTTATATTACCTGCTAAAGTACACTCCAACCTCACACTGGGGTCAGCCAGTTGGGGAGCCATATGGATGGGGTGACGAGTCAGAGCATCATCCTAGGAAAGGCTTAAAGCATGACATAGAGTTTGGCAGAAGAAGGCAGCCAAGGTTCGTGAAACCTCAACAGAATGTGCAGCCTAGACGGTGGCAGCTTGGGATGGGAGACAGAAGAAGTTTCCACAACCGCTCAACAGAACTCAGAAGAGAAGAGGAGGTTACAAAGAAAGAGAGCTAGAGAGAAAGTGAGTTAATTTTCTTTCTTGAGTGGGTGAGCCGAGAGTGGAAGTGTGAGTTGAGAGCCTTCTTGTTACTTGTAGTTTGAAAGACAAAAGAAAAACTTTGTCTCCTTGGTTGTATAAATAGCTTCTTTATTGAGTATAAAATGAGTGTCCAACCACTTGCAATCTCCAACAGAATATAGGCCCGAAGAATTACACATAGTCGGAGATTGGATCGCCTGTCAGCCTGCCAAGGACCTATAAAAAGACGACAACAAGAGCTATTCATATACCCCAACAAAAAAGCCTTGTTAATGAGCGCCACATAGCGAAAGTGAAAGGAATTGGGACCTAAGACCCTCGTAGACCTGAAAGCGCGCGCCTACTCCTTTATTCAATGTCATCCGCCTTCGATTATGATCTTTCTCGTTAGCGAATCTCATGTCCACCTGAAAGCGGGGTTCACCTCTCCTCCCGAGCCAGTAGGCCGATTGGTGTATAGAAAAGCACCTTCCCAGCCGGACAAGGGGCCAGAGCCACCGAGCCTGTATTACTAATTCCCCGTCTTGGTTCGTCAGTTGGTGACCGATGCGAGCGTGGGGCGCAGGAGAAGGAATATGTTTATTGGAAAGCTACTCCGCCCGAGGCGATTAAGATTACTTGACCTATGCCCGCCCGATGGGAAGGTCTTCGATTGGACGTGCTCTTTTCATAAGGCAAGGAAAGGTCAACCATCTTGGCTCCTTCTGTCTGAATGGCTGGTTTAGGGTCCAAGGACCTGCCGGGCACTCCGTACAAGGTAGATCGAGCGCGAGTGATCCCTACCTAATCCATCTCCACGTCTGAGGAATCCGTGGTTCAAGCTAGCAACTAGGTACATTGGATCAATCGTGAGAGATGAAGGTCTTGCTATGGTCCGGCGGGTCAGGATCGTGTTGGGAGGTCCACTCCTCTCGCAGGATTAGTATGTTCCACTCTTCCTTTAACTGGCGAAAGGTGCAGATCTACGACCAGCCTTCATTCGAAAGCGCGGATGGTTGCTCTTTATTTCCAGCTTTGAATGCTACCTTTACCCGAAAAGCAACAACCAACATGGACGAAGAGGTTGAATGGCACGAATAAATAGTAAGTTCTTTGCCCAATTGAATCAATGGTTAAGATAGCCACGAGCAGAGAAGTCATGTGAGGGAGGGAATCAGAATACGGTGTAAAAATACGCTGCTATTTAATCAATAGTCTCAGGGACATGCCCCGTATCCGATCCGCTGTTCGAGAAGAAGCTGCAAGAGAATCTATCCCTTTCTTCCGGGAGTGAGATATTCAAAGGAAACTTCCTAAGGCTGAATCCTGGAGAAAGGCGTAAGAAGATATAAAATAAAAAAGACTGAGCAAAAGGGAGTTCCAGTTAAGGAAGAAGAATGATGGGAGATCCTCCACTGGTGTACAAGAATGAAATTAACATAGGTAAGTCAATCCCCCTTTCATCGACGGCGTAAAGGCTGTTCTTAGAATATCTTTGGAAATAAGCAGCTTCTATTCAGCCTCAGAGTCCAACTTGAGTAGTCAACTAGAATTCGGAGATAAAGCATGGTGCTGAAATAACGTTTAGGAGGCCAATGTTAGTCAAGATAAAAGAGTTTGGAACGAAGCTAAATTCGCTTATAATCAACAATTAATGTGGCTTTTATCCCTCTATTTTATCGCTCTCTTGCCCTAAAGAAAGAAATCCACGATCTGTTTTACATCAAGCAATACGTAGACTAACTCCCGATATAGCAGTAAAAGCAAGACGTGTAGGCGGATCGACTCATCAAGTAGAGATTGAAATAGGATAGGAAAAAAAAAGCACTTACAATTCATAGGTTATTAGGGGCCTTCCTCGCGTGATAGTACATCTGCGATTGGTTTTATGTCTTGTTTAACGGCATAGCATCACACCCTATTGACTAGTTTAAACTAACAATAGGTCTGTGCTTGGCCCCTGAGACCTATATTAGCGAGAAAAGGAGGATCTCCCGTTGGTTAATAGAAAATTACCTTGGTCATAGGTGGGATAGGCCAGGTGGGATAGAATCCTTCAAATAGAAAGATAGGAGATGTTTAGCCAGTACAAGCAGTCTTTGTGGCACCCATCCCGACTTGGAGTGGAGTAAGCAGGAAGAGAGAGGCCCCTAGGCCGACACTAACAGAGCAGGCCTACTAGCAAATGACGGAGGGGGCTAGGAAAGGGGAAAGTACTGAATAAGACTAACAGATAGGCACGCACAATAGAAAGAATAGAAGGAAAGGGGCCTGGTCGTTTCTATGTCCCCAGTTGCATTTGGTAGGCAATCCAGAGGCAGGAGATCACCCAATGACTCACTCAATCTAAATGGAGTGAGGCCTAGCGTCGGAGTTGCGTAACTATGATCAGGTAGAAAGCCTCAGTTAGAGTGACCGGGCTATGAAGTTAGCCCATTCGGGTTTACTTGGGTTGAGCAGACGATCATGCGGACTCTTTTTCGTCTTAAAGATCGTCAGCTCTTGCTCTCTTCTCTTTGGCAGTCAGATAGCGGGCAAGGACAGAGGTTATAATAGATTAGATGTTCTGCTAGGCTATAGGACTAACAGCGGCAACCTATATATCCGATGCGCTTATCTGCTGTAGTTTATGTCCTTCTGAGTACTGGTATTCAAATCAAAGAAATTCTTAACAAGGCAGTGAGTTATCGTAAGAGAAGTGAATCAATCGTTACGAAGCTCTAAATGAGTGGATTTGAATCCAACCGTTGCTGATTGTTCCACGTATCCGCGTTCGAAGATGCTAGTACCATTTCCAAAGAAGAATTCGTATCCGTCTGAGATTTCGATATAGACCTTAGAAAAAAGGTGTACCACGATGTGCTACTCCTCAGTCTCAGGGCAGGGGAGCTAACGAACGATCGAAGAAATGGCATGCTTTTTCCAGGTCCTATCGAACAACGAGAGATGGACTTACCTGGTATGACAGTCGCTAGGCTTGGTCTTCTTTGTATCCAGAGTAAGTCTACCCAGAGAAAGGGGAAGCTCTAAAAGAAGGGAGAGGAGCCTTGCCAATTAACAAAAGATTTGAGA
>OLPO01001319.1_pt1:15000-17316 | contig 17316 bp, 6 predicted proteins | sample 1672831 | NCBI WGS metagenome assembly OLPO01 (sample SAMEA3136728, study PRJEB25190) | human gut metagenome
CTACATTTTTTCCCCTTGCCCTTGAACGATAGAAGAACTACTTATCTTCTCTTAGATAGCAGTCGATCGGTTCGCATCTATGGTCAATCAATAGGTCCGCGGATCTATTCTTCTATACGATAAATCGCCATCTCGTAGCACCACCACGACACCGATTCTCGTTATTTTTTGAGCCCCCTCATGCCGTGACTTCGACTTCTAGTATGAAGAATGAGTTGAAAGAAAAAATTTTTATTCTTGGGATGATCTTGGGACCAGAGCAAAATCCTTAAATGGACTGTACGCCCCTCCCAGGTAAAGAAAAATGAAAAAAGCAGTGGTAGGGCCCTATCTGCACAGCCACGGCACTAGCAGCACCTTGTCAAAAAAATGGATAAAATTATACGCCACTTCCTCTCCCTTACGCTCGAGCTAGCTATCTCTTCCTCTGGATTAAAAAAAGAAAACCACCTGTATAATCCAAGAAGTGAGGAGCCAGCTGCCTAAGTCGAGTCGCTTGAGCCGGCGACTAAAGCCTTATGAGGAGAAAACCTGGCCTTGTAAGTACTAATCCGACCAGGTCCCGTCCCATACATTAAGGGATACCCTGTTTTTGAGCTGACCCTTGATAAGGAACAGGGCCTAAACAGTTCGAAAGAACGTCAATCTTCCACCACCTCTGGAAAGAAATCGCTGGTGCTCGATCGAGTGGTAACAGGGCAGGGATTCTCCGCAATGATATTTTCAGGAAAAAAAATGGCGGGACGGGAATCTATCTAAGGTTAAAGAGCTGAGTCTAGCGAATGAAAGAGTGTGCCGGGATGATAAGTTGGATATGGATCAGCCATTCAAGGGTGTCCGGCTTAGGACAGTATGGATTCCCTTTTTCGGGCAACTTGTACGTGATTGACTCGCGGACTGGATGAGACCATTCACTCACGGAAAACTCGCGTCATATCGCTCCTTCCAAGTGAGCCCGATGAAGAACACCCTTGAATGGCTCCGATTTTGTGTAACCTCAATTAGTCTTGGAATTAAAAAAAAGAAAGATATATCTCATTCAAATTTCACACTGAGCTTTTGATATATGCGTCCCTACATCTCCAAGGTTAGAAGTAGCTCGACCGATCCATAATAGAGGGTCTTTCGATCCTACGAAGGGACAGTTTAAAGTTGAGTTGAGGCTTAAGCCATCTCACGAGTCGGGCGGCGGCCGTTAGGTCACCTATTTTGAGGTCTTAGTCTATCCTTGACGAAATCCCAGCTCAATCTGTCATAGGCTTTTTCCAAGTCTAGCTTAAGCAACATCATGGTTTTTTGTCCAGTCTTTTTTCGCATAGTGTCCACTATTTTCTGCACAAGAATAGAGTGGTAAGTAATCTTTCTACCCGGGACAAAGCTGCAGCAAGAGAAGGGATAAGGTCTGCATTGGTAAAACCATTCCAGGTGTGGGATGTTGTTGTGGTAAATCGTTGAAGGAGGAGAGCTACTCGGCGGATTAGCGCAGCCGGGGTTTTAACCATTAATTTCCTCGGCTATCGATTGGTTGTTAGGCGAACTCGAACAAGGAAGTATGTCCCCTGACTGCTACTATTTTACCTCTTCTTTTGCCGCCCTTAGGACTATTAAGAGTAGTTCCTTCTGTTATTAGTAGAAGCTAAGATCTCTTTATATAAGAGATTCAATCCCTCACATCCGATTCAAAGCAACTGGTTGGGGGCAGGCTTGCTCTCCTTCTTCCTACCTCCACAGCTACTGGTGTCATCGCCCTGCAAAGAGTGGGAACCAACCAAGATGTATGTCGTCCAATCCAACCTCAAACTCTTTCTTTCCGACCTATTTTACTCTCTGGCCGCAGTTATTTAGGTGGTATCCTGAGATTGAAGAGATCGAATTACTCCCCGGAACACACGAAAGAAAGATATGAACTAGGTAAATAGAAATGGAAAAGAGAAGTTTCCAATTCATCAAAATCAGAAGCTTTTTCTACATCCATATGATCTACTAAAGTAGATCGGTATTGCCCATATAATGAAAGCAGATCTTGGTCCATGGAGTCCCAAGAAGGTAAGAACTCCAACCTGTCCGATGCTTCTTCGGCCAAATACAATATACAAGTGGGACCTGCACTATGAGCAAGCTGTGCGAAAAACCGCTTCTTTTTTCCGGTTCCGAAACAACTTGGGCGAAATGGGGTTCTACCGGGAAACCATGGATTTTTTAGTTTTCGCCATTGGTTACTGGTCGAGCCACTGGAATGGAATGAGATAAGAATCTCTGGAGATCTTTCCATTTTTTTTACCCATTTCTTGGGGAGAGTCTCCCAACTATATTTCA
>OLPO01001327.1_pt1 | contig 17199 bp, 17 predicted proteins | sample 1672831 | NCBI WGS metagenome assembly OLPO01 (sample SAMEA3136728, study PRJEB25190) | human gut metagenome
CGGCGTTTTCCATTTATACTAGTCATTTTCCACAGCTCCTTTCTTTTTGAGTTTCATAAGGGTGAGGTTGATTATCATGATAAACACAAAAAGCACAAGACCTACTGAGAAAAGCACCTGTCTGTGAAGTCCGCTGGCGTATCCCATCTCGCTGACGAGCTGTGTGGTAAGGAAACGCACTGAGTTGAACGGAAGTGGAAAGCTTACCGTTCCACCGGCTACCATGTTGATAGCCATCGCTTCTCCGAGCGCACGACCTATTCCGAGCACAATTCCTGTCATGATTCCTGACTTTGCTGCAGGAACCGTCACTTTAAATATTGTCTGTATCTTTGTTGCTCCAAGAGCAAGGGATGCCGCTCTCATCTGCTGCGGTACTGCCTGTATTGATGATACGCTCATGTTGATTACCGTAGGAAGAATCATGATTGCAAGCACTATGATTGCTGCAAGCAGATTTGATCCGCCGGTAAACTGATGTGTTGCTGAGTTTGCAAAAACATGTTTCTCCAGCTTGTATAATACCGGATTAAGTATCATAAGTCCTAAAAGTCCATAGATTACTGATGGAATGGCTGCAAGCAGCTCTACTGCCGGCTGTACTATCGCTGAGAGCTTTTTGTTTGACACCTCAGTGAGAAATACTGCCGTAAGAAGAGCAATCGGTACTCCTATGAGTATAGATACTGCTGTTCCTATGATGGATGTGAGGATTATGTACAATATTCCGTAGCTTGGGTCTGCCGCTGTCGGCGCCCATTTTGTTCCGAATAAGAGGTTTAACACTCCGACCTTGAAAAATGCCGGCGCGCCTTTAAGGAACATATAAATTGTTATTGATAATACTGCGAATATTGCCACAACCGCACATACCGTGAATATTATTTTGGCAACATTCTCTACTATGGATTTATGTTTCATTTGATACTCCTTGTTTCAAAAAGTTCCCCAGGAAACCTGCCATTTCCTGAGGAAACCCTGTATCTTATCGATATGTATTAATACTGATGTCTAATATCGATGTCTGTATTTTGTATTTTTTTATGCTTATACTTACTAGTGATGTCTCGTATCGATGTCTGTATTTTGTATTATTTTTATACTTATACTTACTAGTGATGTCTCGCATCGATGTCTGTATTTTGTATTATTACTATGACCGATATTTCTACTGAGGGAGGATAAGGCCCACCTTCTTGATAACTGCCTGTCCCTCATCTGAGTTTACATAGTCAAACCAAGCTTTAACAATATCGTTCTGCTCATCAATCTTGCCCTTTGTAGCCATTACGAATGGACGAGAAAGGAGATATTTGCCTGCTACAATGTTTTCCTCTGTTGCCTCTACTCCGTCAATTTTCATTGCTGTTACTGTATCATCAAGCACGTCAAGTGAAACATATCCGATTGCTCCCGGTGTTGAGCCTACCTTTGCAAGAACTGCTCCTGTTGAGTCAAGCTCCTGTGCATATTTGCACTGATCCTTTACATCAAGAAGCTCCTCGAATGCTCCTCTTGTACCTGAAGCTGCCTCACGGCCGATTGCTACGATTGCCTCATCTTTTCCACCAAGGTCTTTCCAGTTTGAAATCTCACCTGTGTAGATTTTCTTTAAGTCATCTGATGTAAGCTCTGTTACTGAGTTGTCCTTGTCTGTGATTACTGCGATTCCGTCGATTGCTACGATGTTTTCCTCAACGCCGTTTGCTTTCTCATCATCTGTAAGTGCTCTTGAAGAATCTCCGATATCTACGCTTCCTGCTGTTACTGACTCGATTCCTGAACCAGAGCCTGTATACTCTACTGTTACTGTTACTCCAGGGTTTTTCTCCATGAATGACTCCTTGAGCGCCTCACAAAGCTTCTCCATTGAAGTACTTCCCGCAAGTGAAAGTGAACCGCTTAAGTTCTCATTTGATGTACCTTCATCTGCGCTTGTATCTGCATTGTTGTCTGCTCCGTCTGAGCTTGAACCACATCCTGTAAATGCTGCTGTCATCATTGTTGCAGCAGTTGCTAAAACTAAAAGTTTTTTCATACGATTTTTCATTTTAATTTCCTCTTTCATTACTTTCTTGAATTTATTTCTTTGCTTGTTACAACTGATATAGTAATGGGGAAATGTAAAATGCAAAATCATTAGTGTGTAAAATGCATGTAAAAAAATATTTTTAATCTACAATACGATTATAAATTCATATCCTCCGGTGGCTGTACATCTGTTCTGCCGGATGGTGGCTCTTTGAGCGTTGGAGTCTCTTTATTTGTACTTTCATCTGCTGTATTGCCGAATGTATCTGTGTTTGCGTTTTCTGTATCGGTGCTTGTGCTTTCTGTGCCGGTGTTTGTGTTTTCAGCATTTTTTATTGTTTTCAGCATTTATACTGTCGATTTTATTACCTTCCACTCCCATGTTTTCTGTTCTAAAAGATCCGGGAATATTCCTCCGTTTCCGACAATCAGCTTAAGACGTGCATCCAACGCCTCGTTTGTACTTATATAGTTTGCGATGTTTATCGTGCCTACAATTGCAATAAGAACAATTGAAACTCATAACATTGCTATGGCTATAAATTTTCTTCGTAATTTTTTGAGCATTTTATCACCTGCACATTTTTTCTATTTCATGCTCTACATCCATTGGGTCCAATGGACTTTCCGCTGTTTCATATGTCAATATAAGATTTTTTCCCTGATAATATCCATTTTCGTTATATTTCAATATCTTTCGATAAGCTTTATTTCGATAATCAGGATTGTCTATCAAGCCAAGATGTTCCCACAGAATTATGTCGCCATTTTTCTTCTCAACCGTAAAATCGGGATAATAAATAACATCTGATATTTTAATCGGTTTTTCATACTCAAACTTGATATTATTATCATACAAGGCTGTCGCAATAATTACTTCTGATTTTGACCGCACTATAATTCCCATTTTAGTATAAAACTTGAGAGCTTCAGGGTTAGGAACCTGTGACTTTTCATTTTCCTTCTCATCAACTGCTAAAAGTATACTTCTATAATGTTTTTGCTTCAACATTTTCTGGGCATAATCGGTTTTATATTTTTTCCGGGCCTTCCTGTTTGTCTCAAGTAGTCTGAGCTCATTTATTGTGTCCTTCAGATAAAGCTCCATATATTTTTTATTGACAAGATTTCTGATTTCTTTATCATTTTTCTTTGATAAATACTCTCTTCTGCCATTTTTCCAAACATACCATTTAACATTTCCATCTTTTTGTGTAGGATAAATTGTTCCTTCCTCAGTGATTGTCTCCAGTCTTTCCTGAATCTCTAATATCTCACTTTCTAACCAATGGATTCTATTATCTATTGAACTTATTTTATTTTCCTCCTAACTCTTTGCATCATGTGATGCCATGTATGTGATTCTAACAGTAATTCAATTGTTTTTGTGGGGAATATGATAAATGAAAACTGTCATTTATCTTCAAAAGTGGAGATTATGGTCTCCATTTGTTTGATAGCACAATATAAATATATAAACCGACTATAGTTTGGAGCTGTTTTATGATTTTAATGGATTTCAGCTACTTTTTCCTGATCTTTTTCGGATTTTTGGGCTGGGTTTGGGGTGCTGTTTGTGGAATTTCTGCGGTTTCAGCTACTTTTTTCCTGATCTTTTTCGGATTTTGGGCTGGGTTTGGGGTGCTGTTTGGGGGATTTCAGCGGTTTCAGCTACTTTTTCCTGCTCTTTTCCGGATTTTTGGCGGGATTTTGGGTGCTGTTTTGCGAATTTTTGCGGTTTCAGCTCCACAAGGCCCGCTTGCTATGCTATCAACCTATGGCTATTGTACATTATGATAATTGAAAAATCCAGCATTTTCTAAATAAAAGGACATAAAAAGTGAATTTTCAGAAAAATATAAAAAAAGTTACTATTCACACTGAACGGTAACAAAAAAAAACACGCTATGCGCGTGCTCCAAAATAATACAGTCGATAACTATTCATATATATCCATAAATAAATCGGCGTGACAAGATTCGAACTTGCGACCTCTACGTCCCGAACGTAGCGCTCTACCAAACTGAGCCACACGCCGTCTGCAATTCGTTTTGCAACTATTAAATAATATCACAATGTATAAATTTTGTCTACCCCATAATATATATTTATGGTATGATTTATGCTGTATAGGATAATAAAAATCTACACTGCTGTGCCCAGCCTCACAGCGAGGTATCATACCCATGACTGAACTGTAATTTAATCACGTAATTATTTTTTTATACTTTGAAGCCGGCCCGGCAGCGTAGCGACCGGCTTAGCACCACGGTATATAAATTATCAGGAGAATATCATGACAAATCAGACAAATCAGATAAATCACACCAATCAGATAAATCACACAAATCACATAAATAAAACAAATCACATAAGTCACACCAATCACACAAATCACATAAATAAAACAGCTATAATAACCGGAGCTTCACGCGGTATCGGTGCCGCCATTGCCAAAAAGCTGGCTTCCTGTGGCTATAACCTCTCGCTTTGCTGCCGCAATTCACCTGACAGGCTAAAGGCTCTGGCTGATGAGCTTCACTGTGCATACGGAATTGAGGTGCTATGCTACACCGGAAATGTAGGAGACTTTTTCTTTGCCAAGGATATGGTTGCGAATACCATTTCCCATTTTGGCCATATAGATGTGCTCATTAACAATGCCGGCATATCGCATATCGGGCTGCTGAGCGACATGACACCGGAGGAATGGAACAATATCGTGGCGATAAATCTGACCGGTGTTTTCAACTTTACAAAGCTCGTCATCCCTTATATGGTTGCAGATAAATGTGGCCGGATACTACAGATTTCCTCTGTCTGGGGCAATGTCGGAGCATCCTGCGAGGTGGCATACTCAGCCTGCAAGGGCGGTATAAATGCATTTACCAAGGCACTCGGCAAGGAGCTTGCGCCATCGCATATTCCGGTAAATGCCATAGCCTGCGGTGTCATAGATACCGATATGAACCGCTGCTTTGACGAGGCAGAAAGAGCTGAGCTGGCCGATGAAATCCCTGCCGGACGCTTTGCCACAGCCGATGAGGTCGCAGATATGGCTTACTCCGTCATCACTGCACCTGATTACCTCACAGGACAGATAATCACTTTTGATGGTGGCTGGATTTAAAATTGTAATTTTAAGTTTTCTATTTTTTTCGTATTTTTTCAGATATTTGTTGCTTTTTATGATTATTGTGTTACAATTTGTTTATGAATAAAATTAATGTCTTTTTACAAGAAAAGCAACTATCAACCATTAGTACAACTGTGCCTGACAGGCTTGATTATCTGATGAGGCTCAACAACTTGACCAACATTGCTCTTTCTGAAATCATGTGCTGTGCAGAATCAACTATTTCAGGCTACAGGACAGGTCGTAGAGTGCCTGACATTTTTGTCATTTGCCATCTAAGTACAATTTTTGGTGTCACACCCAATTATTTTCTTGGATTCACAGACGAAATTTGTCCAACTCACAACTGATTATGTGATATATACATACAAAGCCTTCCGGTATCACTTCATAACCATCACCGGTTGCTGATGCAAATGTCACATAAAATATATTGAAAAATGAAAGGGGGAAATGTTACAGTCTAAGCCAAAACTGTAACGAAAAACAGCCCGGTGCACATATCACAATGTGTACCGGGCTGCAGATTTTATTTTTACTCTGCCACAAGTATTATCGTGGTTCTCGCAGGAACTCTTATGGTGTTGACACCCAAAAGCTCTGTCTTTTCCGTGAAGTCCTCTCCGTCAAAATACTCTGCATTGGTGTTGGTGTCCACATGCCAGTGTTTTCCGTTCGGAAGCACCGGAAGCTGCATCACAAGCGGCTCCCAATATGCGTTCATGCAATAGAATACAATATCATCCTCCGTGTCCTCCTCATTTCTTCCGGCATACATGATGCCGATAAGCTTTGTCTTGTAATCCGTTGAGGCATTGAACGGTGTACCGTTGTGCACACTGATTTCCGGAAACTGGCAGGATGAAGGCTTTGTCATCTTTCTGAGTATAGGATGCTCTTTCCTGAACTGAATCATATGACGTACGAAATCATGGATTTCCTTGAATTCCTCAAGCCTGCTCCAGTCGAGCCATGAAATGATATTGTCCTGACAATACGCATTGTTGTTTCCAAACTGGGTGTTGCAGAACTCATCGCCCGCAAAAAACATCGCCGGGCCACGGCTGCACAAAAGCGCTGCAAATGCATTCTTTATAAGGCGCCTTCTAAGTCCGTTTACATTTGGATCGTCTGTCTCGCCCTCTGCGCCACAGTTCCAGCTATGTCCGTTGTTGTCTCCGTCTGTGTTATTCCAGCCGTTTTTCTCATTGTGCTTTTCATTGTATGAGTAAAGGTCATACAGTGTAAAGCCATCATGACAGGTCAGGAAATTGACTGATGCCTTGTGTCCTCTGCTCTCCGGGCTGTAAAGGTCGCGTGAGCCGGTGATACGTGTGATGGCATTTCCCGCCATACCGTCATCGCCCTTTAAAAAGCTTCTCATGTCATCCCTGTATCTGCCGTTCCATTCAGCCCATCTGTTCCATGACGGGAAGCTTCCCACCTGATACAGTCCTCCTGCATCCCAGGCCTCTGCGATGAGCTTCATCTTGCCAAGTACCGGGTCGAATGCCAGCGACTCAAGAATCGGCGGATTGGCCATAGGTGCACCGTTTTGGTCTCTTCCGAGAATGGAAGCCAGGTCAAATCTGAAGCCATCCACTCTGTACTCAATGGCCCAGTGTCTCAGACAGTCTATGATAAAGTTGCGCACAACAGGATGATTACAGTTCATAACGTTTCCACAGCCACTGAAATTGTAGTAGTGTGCATCCGGTGTAAGCATATAGTACACGTTATTGTCTATTCCCTTGAAGGAGAAGCACGGTCCCATCTCATTTCCCTCAGCGGTATGGTTGAACACCACATCAAGAATGACCTCTATGCCATTTTCCTTTAAAGCCTTTATCAGCGATTTCAGCTCGTCTCCCTCGTGGTTATGCTCCTCGTTGAAGGCATAGCTGGTATTCGGTGCAAAAAATGATACTGTGTTGTAGCCCCAGTAATTGTAAAGCTGCACACCATCGACCACTCTCGCGCTCTCCATCTCATCAAACTCAAAAATCGGCATGAGCTCCACTGCATTTATTCCAAGGTCCTTAAGATACGGAATCTTATCCTTCAATCCGGCAAATGTGCCCGGTGCGCTGACACCTGAGGACTTATCCTTTGTATATCCCCTCACATGTGTCTCATAAATCACAAGGTCCTCAAACGGCTGCTCAAGCTGCTTTATGTTGCCCCAGTCAAAGCTGCTTTTTACAACTCTGGCTCTGTACTCAAAATCCTTGCCACCCTCCGGCTTTTCTCCCCATTTTCGCTGTCCGGTGACCGCTCTGGAATATGGGTCTAAAAGGACATTTTCCTCGTTAAACAGAAGTCCCTTTGCCGGCTCATAAGGCCCATCAAAAGAAAATGCATACTCAAATTCATCCGGCTTTATATCATAAACAAGCATGGAGTAGGTATCTCCTATCCTATATGAATCAGGAAACGGAATCCTCGCATACGGCTTTGGTGCCTGTGGCTTGAACAATAAAAGAGTGCACCTTGTTGCCCCATGGGAATTGATGGTAAAGCTCACTCCGTTCGATGCCACGCACGCTCCGTACATTCTGAAAAAGCCCGGACGTATCTTAAATCCCTCTACTACATCAAGCGGCAGCAGGCCTGTATTTACTACATCCTCATGCTTTTCTTCTTTACTGCGCTCTCTCCACATATACATATTGCTCTTTGCTCCCTTACTATATTTGTATGATGGTACATGCCATTTGTTGCATGACTGCTTTTTATCTTAATTCGTTAAAAAAACGTAACTGTTCAATACCTTCACAGTTGCAAAATCTGCTATTAATTTACATGCAGCTTTCCAAGCTCATCAATCTCTATATTACTACAATTTTGTGAATATGTGTTCATTAAATTGCATATCTCCTGAGCTTTTTCGCCAGAAGCCACTGTCGGCCTGAAATCATTGTATGAGCTTACGCTGCTTAAGGTGCATGGAATAACCTGAGCATCTATGCCCGGCTGCAATTCACCATTTATCAGAGTAAATGCCTGTTGATAAATCGCTGTGTTCTTGTCTGCCGGATTTTTATTGCCTCCGAAGCAGAAATTTCCAAGGCTGTAGCATATCATTTTGCCGTTATAGACCTCCATCCCCTGCAGTACATGAGGGTGGTTTCCAACAACCAGATCTGCTCCCCAATCAATGATACGGTGTGCCGCCGCCTGCTGATAGTCATTAGGGTAATGATCACCTTCTATGCCCCAGTGGCAGCATGCTATAACGATTGCCGCTCCCTGCTCACGAAGCTGAGCTATACCGTTTTGGATATATGCCTCGCGGTCGCCGTTTTGTGACAAAAGGCTGACTGACACTATTCCAATCCTAGTCCCATCAGCAGTCTCATAAATACCTGTATGATCATTGAAGCCATATACTATCCCGGCATTGTCGAGCACATTTCTCGTATCGTCCAGTCCAGCTTGTCCATAGTCGTATGTGTGATTGTTTCCAAGACTGCAGGCCTCGATTGAGCTGCCCGTCATAATTCCAATGTAGCTAGGCTTTCCCTTAAGGTTCCAACGCTTTTCTACGCGCTCCGTCGCATCCGATAGCACACACTCCAGATTGATGAGTGTCATATCGTCAGCCTCAAAAATATCTCTCACGCCGCCGAAAAAGTAGTCCTGTCCCTTTGAGTCATAATAAGAATTAAAGCTGCCGTCATAGCTTTGCTCCTGATTGTTACCGAGTGTACAGTCTCCTGTAGCCGTAATCACTATGGTTGACATCTGTGGCTGCTGTGTATCCGCTTCTGTTGCCTCAGCTTTGGCTGCATCAGACTGTCTATTCGCTGTGCCTTCTGCCGTACTGTCAACTGCATTCTCATCTTCTTTTCCGGTATTCGATGTGTCTCTAACTACATCAACGCCATTCTGGTTAGAGGCTTCTTTTATATTATCTCCAATATATTCTTTTCCTATGAGTGCTCCCGCCATAATGATGCATAAAACCAAAAGCACAGATAATAGAATTTTTAATCCTTTGTTTTTCATAATTTCTCCTCATATTCCTCACACCCTTAGAATATCAACCGTGTGCGCACTTGCTCCCATAAGGTCTGCTCTCTCACATGTTGAAAGATGATACTGTACAAACATATCAAACTCTTCCTCGTCAAGAGCATTCAAAAATGGCCTGATATAATTTGCTGCGCCATCGGCTGCTATTATCTTTTCGCGTGTAAGGGCTGCCTGTGCATTTAATGCCTCTATATCTTCTAATCGGACAAAACTGTACAAATCATTAGCTTTTTCTGTACAATGGAAGCTCTCATCTAGCATTCCACCCTCTATGCCCTCTTTTATATGCTTCTCCTTTATGGCATAGGTTATCACGCTGTACTCATTCATAATGTATGCTACAAGTATGTAACCACCCGGTTTTGTCACCCTTTTTGCCTCATTCAATGCGGCAAGCTTTTCCTCTGCCGACTTCAGATGATACATAGGTCCGAATACGAGTGTGAGGTCAAATTCATCGTTTCCAAACTTTTTAAGCTTTGTGGCATTGCCCTGGTATGCCTTTACTTTATCGCTCTTTTGCTTCAGTCTGCCGAGGTTATGCTTAACTAACTCGAGTGCCGTCACATCATAGCCTTCCTCGGCAAGAGGCACTGAATATCTGCCTGTTCCCGCACCAACATCCAGGATTTTAATCTGTGAGCGAAGATCAAGCTGCTTCTCATTCATCAAGCTGCCAAGACAATCGTGTATATACTTCATGGAGGTGATAAACTCTACCCTGCCGTGGCGGCTGTTCAGGCGCTTTTCCTCGTTGAATTTGTTATAGTATTCTTCTAATTCTGTCACGTATATTCCTCCCTGTATTATTCCTCGATATGCTCACGTCCCTGCGCAATGATTGTGCGCACATGTCCGTCGGCAAGTGAATAAAACACTGATTTGCCCTCACGTCTGCTGTTTACGAGCTTGTTTGCCTTTAATATCCTAAGCTGGTGTGATATGGCGGACTGTGTCATGTTGAGCACCTTTGCAAGGTCGCAGACGCATACCTCCGCTTCAAACAACACAAAGAGGATTCTGATCCGTGTGGAGTCGCCAAACACCTTAAAAAGCTCTGCAAGGTCGTAGAGCTCGGTTTCCTCAGGCATCGTATCATTTACTATTTTCAGAAGGTCTTCGTGGATTTCGTTGCAGTCGCAACATTCTATCTGTTCATTTATGTTTTCGCTCATGGTGGTGTCCTTTCTGCGTTATTTTTACTTTATTGGCTATGGGGCGGGTGCTCCGCATAAATTGCATGTGCCTTCGCAGTTACACAATAACTTTTTTATACGCGAAAGACAGAGTGCACCTCTTGGATGCATTCTGTCTGGTATTTTTTATATAGTAGTTTTATGGCATTTTGATATCTGCTCTTTGATATCTGCTCTTTGAGCTCTACCTTTTTAGAGCTTGTGTACGAATAATGCGCGGATTGCATTTAGCACTGCTATCACCATTACTCCTACGTCTGCAAATATTGCGAGCCACATATTGGCTATTCCGACTGCTCCGAGCACGAGGCAGATCAGCTTGATGCCTATTGCGAAGTATGTGTTTTCATATACTATTCGCAGGCATTTGCGCGATATTTTTATTGCTTTTGCTATCTTTAGCGGGTCATCATCCATGAGGACGATATCTGCGGCTTCGATTGCTGCATCTGAGCCCATGGCGCCCATTGCAATTCCGATATCTGCTCTTGAGAGCACCGGTGCATCGTTGATTCCGTCTCCAACGAAGGCAAGCTTTTCTTTACTGCCCTTTCTTGCGAGCAGTTCTTCTACCTTTGCTACTTTATCACCCGGTAAAAGCTCACTGTAGACTTCATCGATTCCCAGCTCTGCCGCTACTGAGTCGGCTACTGTCCTTGAATCACCTGTAAGCATTATTGTACCTTTTATTCCGGCTTTTTTCAATGCCTTTATTGCTGCCGCTGAGGTTGGTTTTATCTTATCTGAAATAAGGATATAGCCCTCATAGCTGCCGTCTATTGCGATATGGACTATGGTGCCGACCTTGTCAGTTTCACTGTAGCTTAAGCCCAGCTTTTTCATAAGCTTGTAGTTTCCTGCCGCTACAGATACGCCATCTACCTTTGCGGTGATTCCGTGGCCGCTGATTTCCTCAACGTCTGTCACGCGGGTTCTGTCGATTTCCTTTCCATATGCCTTCTGTAAGCTCCTGCTGATTGGATGCGATGAGCTGCTCTCTGCAAGTGCTGCGTACTCGAGCACCTTTTCTCTATCGAGCGTATTGTCGTAGACTCCTGCCACCTCGAAAACGCCCTCTGTCATGGTGCCGGTCTTGTCAAATACAACGTATCTGGTCTGTGATAAGGTCTCAAGATAGTTTGAGCCCTTTACAAGAACACCCTCGCGGCTGGCGCCTCCGATTCCTGCAAAAAAACTGAGCGGAATACTGATGACCAGCGCGCACGGACAGCTTATTACAAGGAAGGTAAGTGCCCTGTATATCCATATGCCCCACTGTGGTGCGGCTGACATGAAAAGTATTCTGACAATCGGTGGCAGTATCGCAAGTGCAAGTGCACTGTAGCAGACTGCCGGAGTGTAATACTTGGCAAATTTTGATATGAAGTTTTCTGATTTTGATTTCTTTGAGCTTGAATTTTCAACGAGGTCAAGTATCTTTGAAACCGTTGATTCGCCAAACTCTTTGGTCGTTTTAATCTTTAAAACACCGGACATATTGATGCATCCGCTGATTATCTCATCACCGCATTTTGCATCCCTCGGCACGCTCTCACCTGTAAGCGCACTGGTGTTTAATGTAGATGAGCCCTCAACTATCACACCATCGATAGGAACCTTTTCTCCGGGCTGTACCACGATTACTGAGCCGATAGCAACCTCATCAGGATCAACCTGAGTGAGCTTTCCGTCCACCTCAATATTGGCATAGTCGGGTCTGATGTCCATGAGCTCGCTGATATTCTTACGGCTCTTTCCGACTGCATAGCTCTGAAACAGCTCTCCTATCTGGTAGAAGAGCATAACGGCTATAGCCTCTGTATAATCACCATTCTCATAGAGCGCAACCGCTATTGCACCTACAGTGGCAACCGCCATCAGGAAGTTTTCATCAAATACCTGCTTGTTTTTGATTCCCTTAAATGCTTTTTTCAGGATATCGTATCCTATAACCAGATAAGGCACCATGTAAAGCAGGAACCTGATAATTCCCTTAACCGGTATGAAATGTAATATAATCATGAGTACCGCTGCGATTATGATACGCGCAAGTACTTTTTTCTGCTTTTTATTCATACGCCATAGCTCCATTCATTATAATCTCTTGATAATCACCCTTACTATAGCGCAGGCATTGAAATAATATCATTTTTCATTCCTGCACCCGGCAATTTATAAGAAAATCTCGCAATCATCCTCTACCTTTTTACAGTTCTTAAGAACCTCCTGCATAACCGCCTTTGCATCCTGTCCCTCTTCAAACTCAACGCTCATCTTGAGTGTCATGAAATTGACTGTAGCATCCTTTACACCTGCTGTATTCTTTGCGGCATCCTCCATCTTGTTGGCGCAGTTAGCGCAGTCTACATCGATTTTGTAAGTCTTCTTCATAGTGGTGTTCTCCTTATTTTCATGAATTATTTGTTTTACTGTACGTTTTTATTGAACATATGAATGATTGTTCATATGTTGATTTTATTATAGCACCTTTTGTACTGTTGTCAATACACAATGTGCATCTACATAAAATTTATTCACATACTCTAATCACATAATTAATCTCATAGTTTATGATTCAGGCTTCATCTGTGATATTTTCTTTCCAGCTGCTTCCTTCTTCTATCCCGTTTGCCGTAAGCCATTCATCCTCAACCTCTACATGACGCTGTCTGCCGTTTTCGTCCTCGAGATAAACCACGCATTTTGCTTTTGCGCCGTCTGCTCTTTCCTCACAGCCAAAATCAGCCTCATATATGTGTGTTACTGTATACATCTGCACTCTACCTTCTTTCATATGATTTTGCATGACATAAATATATAGAAACTTCCCACATGTACAGGTGGATGTGTCCACTCCAAAATATCATGTGGGAAGCTGTTTATCAACTATATTTATGATTATAACGCTGCTTTAATCGCTGCAAGCAGCTCATCATATGTCTCATATGCAGGAAGCTCAGGGTAATCCTTCTTGATAGCATCTGTGCTTCTGAAAAGGAAACCTGCCTTGCTGGCCTGTATCATGCCTAAATCGTTGTGGCTGTCACCGCTTGCGATGGTATCGTATCCGATAGACTGCAGTGCCTTTACAGTTGTAAGCTTTGACTGCTCACATCTCATTCTAAAGCCTGTAATCTCGCCATCTTCAGCAACCTCAAGCTCGTTACAAAAGATTGTCGGCCAGCCGAGCTTCTTCATGAGCGGGCCAGCAAACTGTGAAAATGTATCACTGATGATGATTACCTGTGTAATTGAACGAAGCTCATCCAAAAACTCCTTTGCGCCAGGCATTGGATCTATCTTTGCGATTGTCTCCTGGATTTCTTTTAATCCGAGTCCGTGCTCCTTTAAAATATTTATTCTATAGTTCATGAGCTTATCATAATCAGGCTCATCTCTTGTTGTCTTTTCAAGCTCAGGAATGCCTGTCTCCTTTGCAAATGCAATCCAGATTTCAGGTACCAATACTCCCTCAAGGTCTAAGCATACAATATTCATTTTGATTCCTCCGTGTGTTTTATTCTGTGGATTTCGATGAAGCTCAATATACTTGTCAGGTAACTATTTAAGCAGCCTTGAATAGTTACCTGATGTTCAGTTCACCGATTTAATCCAGTAAAGTATATCATACAAGACGACTGTCTACAATAGAATTATACGTGATTTTCAAAGGATTTTTCAGTAAATCATTATTACCGTCCATTACGCTCGCTGGCTTTTGCACGCGCACCGGCTTCCGCAGAGAAAACGCCCTCATCATCTATGATATTTCCGCTCTCAACATGCTTTTTCAGGATATTGTTAAACGCATAATCCCATATTTTCTCTGAGCCAAGTGCTGTGCGCTTATTTCTGCCGAGTATCTGCGACAGCTTTACACTGTGCTCACGCCATGAAAGCCCATCCGATGCATCGTTTAGGAGCATTGGCTGGATATTGTCCATGGTGCGGGCAAATCTGGCTTCCGGTGTCTGCTGCGCCTCAAATTCCTCCCACAGCTTTAAAAGCGGCTCGCCCTGTTCCTTTGGCAAGAGTCCATATATACGCTCCGCCGCCTTCTGCTCACGCTCATGCTGTGTGGCCTTGCCTGCCTCATCATAGGCATATGTGTCTCCTGCGTCAATCTCTACTATGTCGTGTATCAAAAGCATTCCTACTGTCTTTAGCACGTCTATCTTCTCATTGGCATACTCACTCAAGAGCATGGTCATGATAGCCATATGCCAGGCATGCTCCGCATCATTTTCCTTGCGGCTTGCATCAGCTAAATAAGTCTGGCGGAATATCTCCTTTTCCTTGTCGATTTCTCTGATGAAATCAAGCTGTTTTTCTAATCTTTCTTTTTGCTGCATCATTTTACCGGTTCCTTCTTCCTATCCTATCCGATTTTTAAATATGGTCTCAAGTGTTTAATCAATTCATGTACTTTTGTGCCTGGAGCTGAACTTGCAGGAGTTTTTCCTTCATTCATTGCATCCAAGCGTTCAGCATTTGTTATTGCAAAATCCATGAAAGGTCTCAGAATTTGGAACATATCTGCCCTTCCCTTTGAATATTCTCCCTGTCCAATATTCTTTAACCATTCAGATAGTTTTGGCCAGTAATCACTTCTATGAATATCTGACTGAACAAAACTGAAATGAAGCAAAAACCAAAGTTCAATACACTGATTTGACCAGATAGCATGATATTGTGTTTCCTCTGTAGACATATTAATGCATAATTCATTCGTTTTATTGATGCGTTTTGCCGGAAAATCATCAGTATCATAGACTATCCAGACATGCTTATATCCATTCGGATTGTTCGTGACCAGATTCATTGCCTTATCCAAAAGACTAAGCGTATTGTCTCCTGCACCATGAATGTCAAGCTGAATTTTATCTCGATACTGACTATTTATGATTGTCCTGATTGCTTCGAAATACTGTGGTTCTGTTTCAGTTCCTTCTGTTACTATCAAATGGTACTCTGGACATATCAATATATTCTTATCTCGTCGCGGTTTCATCCAACTCTTTCCTAAATCACTTTTCTTCGGAGGTTTTAAACTCATTGCCAATCTCCTCCTGCCAGCATATTTGTAAGATATGGATCTGCACCATAACGCCCTTCCAGATATTGTTTATCATAGGCTGCAGTACTATTTACTCGTTCATTATTTTCTCTTCTGATTTCATATAGGGAATATATTTCACTTTCGTGCCTTTCATTTTCTGCCGCAAACCAAATTTCATCCCGTCTGAAAACTGTATTTTTCATTGTTGTCATATCATGGGAAGTAAAAAGTAACTGCGCTCCCTTTTTGTTTACATTCTTATTTTTAAACAATGAAATTACATAACGAAGCAGCTTAGGATGCAATTTTGCATCCAATTCATCAATAATCACCAGCCGACCTTCTTGCAGTGCTAACAAAATCACAGGTAATGCCGCGATCATTTTCTTTGTTCCATCTGACTCATCATTAAAACTTAATTCATAAATCTTTCCCTCTATCATACGCTGCGTATACAGTTCATGATTTTCTTCATCATACCGATAACCTGATACATCAATATCAACATCATTTAGTGCACGAACAATTCTCTTTCGATATGATTCATCATCAGAAAACATTATTTGTCTGTCTGCAATCGGATTTGCATAGTTTTTGACAATGCATGTTTCAAACCACTTCTGAACTTCCACAATTACCGGTATATCATAGTTGATTGCCAGAAAAGATAAATATGGCATCTTGGGGTTTACCGAGCGGTTAATACTCGCTTTATTGATGCTTGCACCCAATGTAATTTCAGCACCTTCCCTATCAAAAACCATACCCGTTCTCTTTCCACCAATGGATTTCCAATACAGAGATTCTTCAACAATGTCATCCCCGCATATTGATAAGTTGTACCTGTATTCATTTTTTCCCTGTCGGAAATACACTTCAAATTCTGTCGGCATTTTCCTAGATATTTCATTAAAATAGAATGGTGCCGCACTTATCTTCTGCTGAATAATAATCTTTTCTCTTGCCTTCTCCAATTCATATATCGGCTTAACCACTGTAGAAATCAAACATGAAAGAGCTAGTAACAGATTGGTTTTTCCCCCACCATTCGGACCATATATAACCCCTACGGGAAGAAGTGCATCTGCTTTCTCGCTCTTTAACAGCGATTCTGAAAACTCCGGAATAGATGTTGCCTGAAAATCAAATGTTGTTGTTTCTTTATATGATTTAAAGTTTTTAAAAGAAAATTGACACAGCATCCTGATATTCCTCCCTCTGAACTGTCTTATTTGCACTTATTATATAATTAATATATTCGTTTTTCAAGTTTTATACCCATATTTCATAAATTTTATTTTTGAAATATGGGTATAAAAGTCATTTTTCTGATTTTATAATATTATTTTAAGTTTCCTTAGAAAATCTCCTTTACATACATAAAAATACAATGCCTCTACAGCGCATCCTTCATTGTTTTAACATACTCACCGACATACTTTGGTGAAGCCTCACCATACTCATCGATTATCTTTATGATGGCAGAGCCCACAATGGCACCATCCGAGATATCTGCCATCTTCTTTGCCTGCTTGGGTGTTGAAATGCCAAAACCGATAGCACATGGCACATCTGTGTTTTCTCTGATTACCTTGACTATTGAAGCCAGATCTGTCTTAATCTCGCTTCTTGTACCGGTGACTCCGAGGCTTGAAATCACATAGATGAAGCCGGTTGCCTCCTTTGCTATCATCGCAATGCGATCCTTTGATGTAGGTGCGATAAATGAAATAAGGTCCACA
>OLPO01001329.1_pt1 | contig 17194 bp, 16 predicted proteins | sample 1672831 | NCBI WGS metagenome assembly OLPO01 (sample SAMEA3136728, study PRJEB25190) | human gut metagenome
TGACGGCGAAGAAGCCTATGAAAAAGCAAAAGCAAATGCATATGATATGATCCTTTTAGATATCATGCTGCCAAAGATGAATGGATTCGAGGTCTGCCAGCAGATCCGTGAATTATCAAGTGTTCCGATCGTAATGCTGACGGCAAAAGGTGATGATATGGATAAGATTTTAGGGCTTGAGTATGGAGCAGACGATTACATAACAAAGCCTTTTAATATCCTAGAGGTCAAGGCAAGGATCAAAGCCATTATGCGAAGAACCGGAAATGCAAAATCGAAAGAAGAGGAAAATCCTAAGATCGTAGAGAGCGGTGATCTGAAGTTAGACTGTGAGAGCCGAAGACTTTTTATCCTTGGAAAAGAGGTCAATGTGACGGCAAAGGAATTTGACCTGTTAGAACTTTTAGTCATGAATCCGAATAAAGTGTACAGCCGGGAAAATCTTTTGAATCTGGTATGGGGATATGAATATCCGGGAGATGTCCGCACGGTTGATGTACATGTCAGAAGACTTCGTGAGAAGATCGAGGCAAATCCAAGCGAGCCGAAATACGTCCACACCAAATGGGGAGTGGGATATTATTACCAGAGTTAAGGTGTAAGGTCATGAAAAAAAATAATGCATTTCAAAAATTCTTAAAAAGCATGCGATTCCGTCTGATACTGTTATGTCTGATCGTCGGAATCCTGCCGTGTCTGGTTTTGCGAGCCGGTTTTTTAAAAGCTTACGAAGACCAGGCGGCTTCTACACGCAGTATTGCGATTATCAGTCAGGCAAAGATCCTTGCAGACCAGATTGCAGCAAATGATTATATCAATAAACAGAATACGGAATCGATCACGGTACAGTTAAACCAGCTTTCGAATATCTATGACGGCAGGGTAATGCTGATCGACTCTGCATTTCAAATCGTGGCAGATACATATGGATTAGATGAGACAAAAACCATTATTTCCGAAGAAGTCGTCCAGAGTCTTTCCGGAAAAGAAATCTCAAAATATGATAAAGAGAGCCGTTATTTAGAAATGACACTGCCGATCAAAGCGGCAAACAGTACAGAAGTCATCGGTGTTATGTTAGTCAGTGTCTCTATGGACAGTGTCCTTCATGACCGTGATGCCGTGGGACGCAATGCGGCAATCCTTACGCTCATTATCGGCGTATTGATCTTAGCATTTGCCATTTTTGCATCCGGCAGACTGGTACGTCCGCTTCGCAAGATGGAGAAATCTATCCGTGATATCCAGACCGGATATGAAGAAGACGGACTGAATGTGAATACCTATACCGAGACAAAAGAGATGTCGGAGAGTTTTAACCAGTTATTCGGAAGGATGAAAACGATTGACGATTCCAGACAGGAATTCGTATCGAATGTGTCCCATGAGTTAAAGACCCCGCTGACCTCTATGAAGGTTTTAGCGGATTCCATCAATGCCATGGAGGATGCACCGGTAGAGCTTTATAAAGAGTTCATGGAAGATATCACAAATGAGATCGAGCGTGAGAATAAGATCATCACAGATCTGCTTTCCTTAGTAAAAATGGATAAGTCTGCGGCAGATTTAAATATTTCAAGCATCAACATCAATGAGATGCTAGAGCTGATATTAAAACGTCTGCGTCCGATCGCGGAAAAGCAGAACATAGAACTGGTGTTAGAGACGTTCCGTCCGGTTACGGCAGAAATCGACGAGGTAAAACTGACCCTTGCAATTACAAATCTGGTGGAAAATGCGATAAAATACAATCGTGAGAACGGCTGGGTACATGTGACTTTGAATGCAGATTATCAGTATTTCTATGTCAAAGTAGAGGATTCGGGAATTGGAATCCCGGAGGATTCCCTAGAGCATATTTACGAGAGATTCTACCGGGTGGACAAGTCCCATTCGAGGGAGATCGGTGGAACAGGACTTGGACTTGCGATTACAAGAAATGCCGTGCTGATGCACCGTGGAGCTATTAAAGCATACAGTACGGAAGGCGAGGGAACCATCTTTACCGTGCGGATCCCGCTCAATTATATTGCATAGGGGGCAGAAGATGAAGAAAAGATATTTGATATTTCTATTTGCAGCATTGCTTCTGCTGTTATGCGGCTGTGGATCGAAAAAAGAAGTAAAAACAGGATATCAGATTTATTATCTGAATTCAGAACAGACAAAACTCAATCCGAGGGAATACCATCCAAAGAGCAAGGATGCGGAAGGCATGGTCAAAGAATTTTTGCGGGAGCTTTCTTCTGCACCGGAGGACGTGGAATATCAAAAGCCGATCCCGAATGATGTGGAGATTACAAAGTATCGGATCGAAGGCGACCAGCTATCTGTCTGGATGGATTCAGATTATTATAATATGGATGCGGCAACGGAGGTGTTCTGTCGTGCAGCCGTAGTGCGTACCATGACGCAGATACCGGATATCTCCTGTGTTTCCTTTTTTGTGGGAGACAGTCCTTTAGTAGATTCCAAAAATAATGTAGTAGGACTGATGACTGCAGAAAGTTTTGTGGAAAATCCGGGAGAGCAGATCAATGCGATCCAGACGACGACACTGACACTGTATTTTTCTAACCGGGATGGAGATGCCTTGGTAAAAGAGACACAGACGGTTCACTACAGCAGTAATATTTCGATAGAAAAGTTAGTGATCGAGCATCTTTTAGAAAAACCGAAGAATGCAAAAGGAAAATCAGCCATTCCGTCAGGAACAAAACTGCTCAGTGTCACAACCGTAGATGGAGTATGTTATGTCAACTTTGATGCGGGCTTTACAAATCAGGATTATGAAATACAGGAACCGATCGTAATCTATTCCATTGTGGATTCCTTATCTGAACTTTCAACGGTCAGCAAGGTACAGATTTCTGTCAATGGAAGTACCAAGGGAGTGTATCGCGATAGTTACAAACTCGATAAGATATATGACCGGAATCTGGATTATTTAGAAGAAGGACAAAAAAAGGGGGAGAAAACAAAGAGTGAATAAAAGGCCGCTTTTTTTAGCGGCTGCATTCTTTCTGCTGGGAATTTTAGCGGCACGTCTTGGGAATGTGTGGATATTTTTACTATCTGCGATATTCCTTGCGTGTCATAGTTATCTTCGCTGGAAAAAGCGGGGAGGTGTGCAGGGAATCGTATATGCGGTGGCATTTTCTGTGATATTTGTATTGGGAATCTGTCATATGCAAAATGCCATAAAAAGCCATCAGGCAGTGGAATCCCTGTTAGAAGATGGAGAGAAAGCAGCCGTTTGGGGAACTGTCTCAAAAAAAGAAGAGGGTGCAAAAAGTACCAAAATCTATCTGAAACATTGTAATCTTCGTGTGGAAGAGAAGCAGCTTCCATGCAGACAAATCTTAGTATATCTGAATACCGACGTATCTGTCGGAAATATCATTTATGTCAATGGAACCGTCAAAACCTTAGAACCTGCAAGGAATGAAGGAAATTTTGACGAAAAGAACTTTTATGAAAGTCAGGGAACAGACTTTAAATTCTATGGAGAAACCGTACAGTTTATCAGCCGTGATACAGACCGGTTTGCAGAATTTCTCTATCAAAAAAAACGTGAGGTCATACAGCTTTATCAAAAAACGATGGGAGCAGAAACCGCAGGGGTGTTGAGTACCATGGTGTTAGGAGACAGACAGCTGTTAGAGCCGGAGATAAAGAGCCTTTATCAAAAGACAGGGATTTCCCATATTCTGGCGATCTCAGGTTTACATGTCTCTATCATTGGGATGGGTTTCTATAAAATGCTCCAAAAACAAAGAGTGCCGCTCTTGTTAAGGAGCACTCTATCGGCAGTGGCAATTTTGGTATTTGCCGTTTTATCAGGAGCAGGAGTTTCTACAAAACGGGCGGTGCTCATGTTCCTGTTGCTTCTTTTTGGAGGTGTTATCGGACGGAGTTATGATTCGCTGACCGGATTGGCGTTAGCAGCCATTTTTTTATTATGGGAAAATCCGTTTGTCTATGCCTATACAGGATTTATCCTTTCATTCTTAGCAGTCTTAGGTGTCGATGCGTCTGTCATTCTGTTGAAAAGCATGGACATTCAAAAGGGGATCAGAGAGCAGATATGTGTCAGCGGATGCATTCAGGCATTTACGATCCCGGTCATTGCATATTGCTATTTTGAACTTCCAACATATGTAATTTTTATCAATTTACTGATACTTCCAACTACAGGAGCGGTCTTGTTTCTTGGGATTCTTGGTGGTCTTTTGGGATTGCTGCATCCGGTACTTGGATTTTTGCCGTTGCAGGGTGCAAAAGGAATGTTGATGTTGTACCAGTCACTATGCAAATTCTTCTTAAAATTGCCGGGAGCTGTCTGGGTGACGGGGCAGCCGAAGCTGCAAAGGATGATTTTCTACTATGTAGTCTTAGCCGGTATCTTAGCATGGCTCTGGTATGAGAAGAAGCCTCAAAGAAAATCGGAAGCAGAATCAAATAACAGGGTAAGAAATCTTAGGTTCAATAGAATTGTATTGACGTTGTTCTATTTAGGACTACTGATATGTTCCATGCAAAAAGAAGAGAAAAGATTTCAAATCCAGGTATTGGATGTGGGGCAGGGAGATGGCATTTACATAGAATCGGATGCCGGTACCGAGATTTTTGTGGATGGCGGAAGTGTAGATGTTTCAGAAGTTGGAAAATATCGGATCCGGCCGTTTTTAAAATCGCATGGCGTACGGGAAGTAGATTACTGGTTTGTCAGTCATTGCGATGCGGACCACTGCAATGGACTCATGGAATTATTAGAGACAGATTATCCCATAAAACATCTCGTGTTTTCTAAATATGTGTTAAAAGATGAAGCACAGGAGGAACTGGCAGCTTTAGCAAAACAAAAAGGATGTCAGGTACTTTATATGGAAGAGGGAGAGTGCTTTCGTGACACATCGATCCGCATCCAAGCCATTTATCCTTCGGAAAAATCCGTGGAAGGGGAGCGCAATGCAGACAGTCTGGTATTGCTTTTAGAACATGGAAACTTTCACGGACTTCTGACCGGAGATATTGGAAGTGAGCAGGAGAAAAAGTTAATAGAAACATATGGAGAAGTATGTGACAGTAGGAATATCGACTGGTATAAGGCAGCACATCATGGATCTAAGACATCGAATTCGAAAGAGTTATTGGATGCTTTGCAGCCGAAAATTGCAACGATTTCCTGTGGACAGGATAATTCCTACGGTCATCCGGGAAAAGAGGCAGTAGAGCATATGCAGGATGCTGGTGCAGAAATCTTTCAGACAACGGAGTGTGGACAGATTGGTATTACGGAGGAGGATGGGATCATTACTATTTTTCATAGGCTGGCTTGAAGCACCCTCCTCCTTTGTGTTAGAATACCCATATGAAAAGCATTGATGAGGATATAAAGACAGGACAATTTCAAAATGTTTATCTGCTCTATGGGAAAGAGGCTTATCTGAAACGCCAGTACAAGGAGAAGCTGTTAAAATCCATGGTAACGCAGGGTGATACCATGAATTTTTCGGTATATGAGGGAAAAGACATTGCACAGGGCGAACTGATCGACTTAGCAGAGACACTGCCTTTTTTTGCGGAGCGCAGGGTTATTTTAGTGGAGGACAGTGGCTTTTTTAAAAATTCCTCCGAAGAGCTCGCAGCCTATATCCCGGAGGTGGCAGAAAGCACCTGTTTTATTTTTGTGGAATCAGAGGTAGACAAGCGTAATAAGCTCTATAAACAGGTCAAAAAGTCGGGCAGAATTGTCTGTTTTGAAAGGCAGAATGATGAAATACTGATGCGCTGGGTCGGCGGCAGACTGAAAAAAGAAGGCAAAGCAATGACCAGAGCGGCATATCAGCGTTTCATTACCAAAACCGGAAATGATATGGAAAATATCGACCGGGAGTTAGAAAAATTAATCTGCTACTGCATGGATCGTGAGACGATTGAAGAGGAGCAGGTAGAAGCCATCTGCGTAGAACAGACGGAAAACAAAATATTTGAGATGATCAATGCCATTTCGGAAAAAAGACAGAAGCAGGCATTGGATCTCTATTATGATTTGCTGACTTTAAAAGAACCACCAATGAGGATTCTGTTTTTAATTCTGCGACAGTTCCAGAAGCTGATGCTGATCAAAGAATTGAGCGGGCAGGGAGCAGACAGCCGTACCATTGCATCAAAGGCGGGAATGCCGGAATTTGCAGTCAGAAAAAACCAGAGGATGGCAGGCAATTTTACGATGCAGCAGATACGGGAAGCCATAGAAGACGGCGTGGAATTTGAAGAGAGTGTGAAGTCCGGAAGAATGAATGACAGGATTGCAGTGGAACTTTTGATCGTCAAATGCAGTCAATAAAAACCTATAAAACCGATGGGAAATAGAAGTTTTTTACAAAAAATGTAAAAAAATACTGGTAATTGTAAAAAGTATGTGATATAATGTATAAAAATGCAAGGGAGCATGAAATGATGCCACCCTTGTATTTTTTTATAAAAATATTAAGGAGGAAAGAAAATGAAAAGAGCAAAAGCATTTGTCGCTGTTCTTGCAGCAACAACAATGGTGCTGGGTCTTGTTGGATGTGGCAGTTCTTCTGATAAAGCAGATACTTCAAAATCAGAAAGCAAATCAGAATCTTCTTCATCTTCAGACCTGAATGTAATGCTTGAAACCCCTGTAGAATCACTGGATCCACAGCAGGCAACCGATGGTACTTCTTTCGAGGTAATTGCTGATTATACAGATGGTCTCATGCAGATGGACAAAGATGGAAAGGCAGTATGGGCAATCGCAGAGAGCTGTGATGTGTCAGAGGATGGACTTACATATACCTTCCATTTACGCGATGCAAAATGGAGTAATGGAGATGCTGTAACAGCAGCAGACTTCGTATTCGGATGGCAGAGAGCAGTAGATCCAGATGTTGCTTCTGAATATTCATACATGTTAAGTGATATCGGCCAGGTAAAAAATGCAGCAGAGATTATCGCCGGTGAAAAGGATAAGAGCGAATTAGGAGTCAAAGCGGTAGATGATAAGACACTTGAGGTAAGCTTAAATGTACCTGTAAGTTATTTTGAGTCACTGATGTACTTCCCGACATTCTATCCTGTAAATGAAAAATTCTTTGAGTCTTGTGGTGATACTTTTGCAACAAGCCCGGAGACAACACTTTCTAATGGTGCTTTCGTGTTAGACTCTTATGAGCCGGCAGCAACAGCATTCCATTTAACAAAGAATGAAGATTACTGGGATACAGACCGTGTTTCCCTTTCAGGATTAAACTATCAGGTAATCCAGGATTCACAGCAGGCATTAATGAGCTACCAGAGCGGTGACTTAGATACAACTCTTGTAAACGGTGAGCAGGTGGATCAGGTAAAAGATGATCCTGAATTCCAGAGCATCGGTGCAGGTTACTTATGGTATGTAACATCTAACATCAAAGATGTAAAAGAGCTGGCAAACTTAAATGTTCGTAAAGCTATGACTATGGCAATCGACCGTGAAGCAGTTACAAAAGACGTATTAAAAGATGGTTCCGCACCAACTTATACAGCAGTACCACCGCAGTTCGCAACAGGTCCGGATGGTTCCGACTATTCCAAAGACCAGGAGAAATACAGCGATGTATGCAAATATGATGCAAAAGCTGCAGCAGATTACTGGGAAAAAGGTTTAGAGGAATTAGGAGTCAAAGAAGTTGAGTTAGACATGGTAGTGGATGCAGACGATGCACCACAGAAGGTTGCCCAGGTATTAAAAGAGCAGTGGGAAAAAGCACTTCCTGGACTTACCGTAAACCTTGTTGTAGAGCCTAAGAAACAGAGAGTAGAAGATTTACAGAATGGTAACTTTGAGCTTGGTCTTACACGTTGGGGACCGGACTACGCAGACCCTATGACATACTTAGGAATGTGGGTTACAGACAACTCCAACAACTATGGTATGTGGAGCAATGCTGACTATGATGCGATCATCACAGAATGTACAACCGGTGACCTTTGCACAGATGCAGAAGGACGTTGGGCAAAACTCTATGAAGCAGAGAAGATTGCAATGGATGATGTTGTCATCATGCCATTATATACACAGTGTAATGCAGAGATGGTATCCTCTAAGGTAGAGGGAATCGAATTCCATCCGGTAGCACTGAACCGTGTTTATAAAGACACTGTAAAGAAATAAAAAAATGAGACATCCATACCGGGGTGTTATGAGCTGCACTGAGGTCAGACTTGGTGCAGCTATTTCCTATCAATATGGAGGATGAAAACGTGAAAAAATATACTCTGAAGAGAGTCATTACAGCACTCTTTACGCTTTTGGCGATCCTGCTGGTGTTGTTCGTACTGATGCAGTTGATGCCGGGTTCTCCGTTTAACGATGAAAAGTTAAATGACAGCCAGAGGGCGGCACTTTATGCAAAATATGGATTAGATCAACCGGTGGTCGTTCAGTTTTTCCGATATGTCGGAAATATGCTGAGGGGAGATTTTGGAGTTAGCTATAATATTTCTAAAAATACACCAATCTCGCAGTTGATTCAGACAAGACTTCCTATCTCCATTCTTATCGGAGGATTTGCAGTATTGATTGGTGCAGTTTTAGGATTACTGTTAGGATTACTTGCAGCCTTAAAGCACAATACAATTTGGGATTCTATCGCAACGATCATTTCGGTTATCGGAGTATCCGTGCCGTCCTATGTGTTTGCGCTGGCACTCAGCTATTCTTTAGGATTTAAATTAAAATGGTTCCCAATGCTGTTTAACATACAGGATGTGATGGGATCGAGCGTCCTGCCAAGTATTTCGCTGTCCATGTTTACCATGGCATCGATCGCACGTTTTACGCGAAGTGAGATGTTAGAAGTATTAGGCAGTGATTATATGCTTTTAGCAGAGAGTAAAGGTATTTCAGGAGCTTCCCTGATCTTTCGACATGCATTGCGAAATGCACTGATCCCGATCATTACGGTATTAGCTCCGCTGATCGTAGATCTGATGACCGGTTCTTTGGTAGTAGAGAAAATCTTTGCCATTCCGGGAGTCGGAAGTCTTTTAGTTACTGCGATCCAGTCAAACGATTATAATGTTGTCATATCATTGAGCTTTGTATATTCTGCAATGTACATTATCATTATGCTGGTAGTGGATATTCTCTATGGAATCATTGATCCGCGAATCAGACTTGCGAAGGATGGTGATTAAGATGAGAGAAAAAGAAACCTGTATGGAAACCGTGACGGCGGCATATGTGCCGACTGATGAGGATTTCCGTTTAAAAAGCAATGCCGGAGAGATTGGCATTGATACGAACTTTGCTTCACAGAATTTCTGGAAAGATGTATTGATCCGTTTTTTCAGGAAAAAAAGTGCAGTCATCGGACTGATCTTTATCGTGCTGATCACCGTAATGGTCATTATCGGACCGGGAATGACACCGTATACTTACTCAGAGCAGAACCTGAGCCAGAAGAATTTAGCACCGCGTGTCGCTTCTTTGGAAAAACTGGGCATTTTTGATGGAAGTGAAAGTATCAGTACCACCAGCGGAAGCAAAAAGATGAACTACTATGTAGAAAAAGGACTTGATAACGTCTATTACTGGTTCGGAAGTGATAACTTCGGACGTGATATCTGGACCCGTACCTGGTCAGGAGCAAAAGTATCTCTGATCATTGCTGTGGCAGCTGCTTTGATCGATATGATCATCGGTATGAGCTATGGTCTGATCTCAGGATATTTTGGTGGAAAAGTCGATATGGTGATGCAGAGAATTTTGGAAATTGCCAACGGTATTCCGCGACTGGTAATTGTAACGTTATTGCTGTTAGTATTAAAACCGGGTATGCTGACGATCATTTTTGCACTGATGCTGACGGAGTGGGTCGGCATGAGCAGGATTGCAAGGGCAGAGATGTTAAAGCTGAAAGAGCAGGAGTTTGTTTTAGCATCAAGAACACTTGGTGCGGGAAGTTTCTTTATTATATTCAAAGAAATCCTGCCAAACATTATCGGACCGATCATTACACAGGTAATGTTCTCTATACCGACTGCTATTTTTACAGAGGCATTCTTAAGTTTCGTAGGACTTGGAATTCCGGTACCGCAATGTTCCTTAGGTTCATTGATCTCAGAGGGATTCAACAGCTTTACAACGCATTCTTACCAGATCATCCCGCCGATCATCGTTATGGCACTCTTAATGTTGAGCTTTAACCTTGTGGCAGATGGATTAAGAGAAGCGTTAGACCCGAAAATGAAGGAAATGTGAGGTACGAGAACATGTCTGAAAACAAAGAAAAGATTCTTGCGATATCCGATCTTGATATTACTTTCAAGACCACCGCAGGACCGGTACATGCTATCCGGGGAATTAATATTGACCTTTATAAAGGGGAAACCGTTGCTATCGTAGGAGAGTCCGGTTCCGGAAAATCCGTCACCATGAAAGCTGCAATGGGAATTCTTGCCTCCAACGCAGAGGTAAACGGAGGAAAGATCGAATTCAGTTATCATCATGCGGATGGTACACCGGAGACCGTAGATATTTTACAAAAAGATAAAAAATGGATCCGAAGACATATCAATGGGAAACGGATCGCCATGGTATTTCAGGACCCGATGACAAGTTTAGACCCTACCATGACCATTGGAAAACAGATTATGGAGGGAATGATCTGGCATTTTAAAACACCAAAGAAAGAAGCCTGGGACAGAGCAGTACATCTTCTTGAAGAAGTAGGAATTACGGATGCAGAAAAACGAATGAAAAATTATCCGCATCAGCTTTCCGGCGGTATGAGACAGAGAGTAGTTATTGCGATCGCACTTGCCTGCAATCCGGATCTGCTGATCTGTGATGAGCCGACAACGGCATTAGACGTTACGATTCAGGCAAAGATCATCGAGCTGATCCGCAAGGTACAAAGAGAAAGAGGAATCTCTGTTATCTATATCACACATGATTTGGGCGTGGTTGCAAAAGTAGCTGATTATGTAAATGTCATGTATGCAGGAAAAATTGTGGAAAAAGGAAAAATTAATGAAATTTTCTACGATCCGCGTCATCCATATACCTGGGGCTTATTGTCTGCAATGCCGGATTTAGATACCGATGATGACAGACTCTATACGATCCCTGGTTCACCGCCAAATCTTCTTCGCGAAAAAACGGGCGATGCTTTTGCACCGCGTAACCAGTATGCGTTAGAGATTGATGATAAGTTAGAGCCGCCAATGTTCCGGATCACGGATACACATTATGCGGCAACCTGGCTGTTAGACCCAAGAGCACCGAAGGTAGAGATGCCGGAGGAATTAAGGGTAAGGATCGAAAGAATGAAGAAGGAGGCGGAAGAATATGAAGATTGATGAAAATACAACACCGCTTCTTACGGTAGATCATCTGAAACAGTATTTTAAGGTAAGCGGCAGCTTTACCGTCAAAGCCGTGGAAGATGTCAGCTTTAAGATTTATCCGGGCGAAACCTACGGATTAGTAGGGGAATCCGGTTCCGGGAAATCTACGATCGGAAGAAGTATCATCCGCCTGTATGACCCGACCGCAGGAGAAATCCGATTCAACGGTTTAGATATCAGTGGAAAGATGAGTAAGGCAGACAGCCAGACACTCCGCACACAGATGCAGATGATCTTTCAGGACCCGATGGCTTCTTTGAATCCGCGAAAAAAAGTAGAGGATATCATTGGCGAAGGTCTTGATATCCATCATAAATGTAAAAATAAAGAAGAGCGGGATGAGATGGTCAAAGCAATTTTAGCAAAAGTAGGTCTTGCACCGGAGCATGCGACCCGCTATCCACACCAGTTTTCCGGTGGACAGAGACAGAGGATCGGAATTGCAAGAGCCCTGATCATGAATCCGAAGCTGATCATTGCAGATGAATGTATTTCTGCACTGGATGTATCCATTCAGGCACAGGTAGTCAACCTGATGAAGGATATCCAGCAGGAAACAGGCACAGCCTACCTGTTCATTGCTCACGATCTGTCTATGGTAAAATATATCTCGGATCGTATCGGAGTTCTGCACTTAGGACATTTGCTGGAGACAGGAACCACGGATGAAATTTTTGAAAATCCGATCCATCCATATACGAAAAGCCTGCTTTCAGCGATCCCGACACCGAATCCCATCGTAGAAAAGACAAGATCAGCAGAAAGCTATGACTATGCAACGTCAGGAATTGATTATACACTTGGAACGGAGCATCACATTGGAGGTACACATTATGTGAAGTGTACGGACGAAGAGTTTGCGAAGTGGAATGTGTAACAAAAAATAGATCGTTGTTATCCCCATATTTATTTTGGAATTAGATATTTGGCGGGATGATGAAAAGAAACATCGCATGGAGAGATGAAATACATGCGATGTTTTTTTATAGATATGTATTTGGAGCTGTAAGATCATATTTCAAGGATAGTAATGCAGGCTGCACAAATCAATATTCCAGGTTTCCTGTGCCGGACATTCCGATGAACCTCTGAAAGCAGAAATCGTGTTCGCCAGTTGGCTCCACGATTTCTTGAGTTTCATCTTCATGGCACAGAAGAAACTTTCCATATTGATTTGTGCAGCCTGCAAACTACGTTGTTGGATGGGATTTAGTGGGAAATTTGGAATAGATAGTATAAAAGTAAAGATGAAGCTTCTGAATGAAAATATGGAAAAAATGGGTGAAACAGCTTATAAGAAAGCGATCAAAGCGGCTGAAGAAATAGCAGGTCTTTTCTGTGTTTTAGATAAAGTGTTATTAACAATATCTTATATATTTGAACAGATGAAAGAGGTTACACCTTTAGCACTTCAAAAGATACTGTATTTTATTCATGTAGCAGACACATATGGTGTGGATACTGAGGAAAAACTGAATCGTTATATTCAAAGTTATATGTTATAATGATTAGAATGGAATCGTGAAATATTATATCTTGTAATAAAAATGGAAGGGGAATCCTAGTTGAAAAAGAAAAAAGATGAAATAACTATCCGTTCCAGTGCAGCGGAATACTTAACCTATGTTGCTTCTGTGGGTGATCAGCAGGACAGCATTGAGATGCGCATGAGGATGAGAATATATGGCTGACACAGAAGATGATGGCCACGCTGTATGACGTGGATGTTCGAACAATCAATGAACATATTAAGAGAATTTATTCAGATTCCGAACTTGAAGAAGATTCAACTATCCGGAATTTCCGGATAGTTCAAACCGAAGGTTCACGTCAGGTTACACGCAATATAAAGCATTACAATCTTCAAATGATCATTGCCGTAGGTTTTAAGGTGAATTCTGAACGTGCAGTGCAGTTTCGTAAATGGGTAAATCAGATTGCAAAGGACTACACTATCAAAGGCTGGGTTATGGATGATGAGCGGCTGAAAAATGGCGGTTCAGTGCTTACAATAGAGTATTTTGACCGCTTGTTTGAGCAGATTCGCGAAATTCGTTTATCTGAGCCTAGATTTTATCAGAAGATAACGGACATCTATGCCACGGCACTTGACTATGACCGTACAGCAAAAACGACGAAGCAGTTCTTTGCAAAGGTGCAGAATAAGATGCATTATGCAGTACATGGACATACGGCATCAGAGCTGATTTATGAGCGTGCGGATGCAGAGAGATTCTTCAGGATGCAGGTAAGGTGACGGCTGAAATTGCAAAACTTCATGCAGAAACCGAATTTGAAAAATACCGCGTGATTCAGGACAGATTGTTTATGTCTGACTTTGATAAGTACATGCTGGAATTAGAAGAGAATGCAAAGAAATAATGGCAGTTTTACACAATAAAAAAATCACCAGCATGACGGTACTGGTGGTTTCTTTATCATAAATATCTATTTTCTACCGGATTAAGCCATCTTGTTAACAGCGAGTGTTAAACGGGAAACTTTTCTAGCAGCGGTGTTTTTATGATATACACCTTTTGTAGCAGCTCTGTTGATCTGACCGATAGCAGCTTTTAAAGCCTCTTCAGCAGCAGCTTTATCTTTTGCTGCGATAGCTGCCTCTACTTTCTTAATAGATGTCTTAACAGCAGATTTGATAGATTTGTTTCTAGCAGTTCTTTTCTCAGTTACTAAGATTCTTTTCTTTGCTGATTTAATGTTAGCCAATCTGTACACCTCCAATGATTCTGAATTGTTTTACATGATTGTTACATCAAAGCGGACACGGAGCGCTAATGTAAACATACTATTACATTTTAGGTCATCCCCTATTATCTGTCAATACATAAAATCCGCTTTTTTGCAAAAAATAGAAGAAAATCAACAGGAGTGATAAGAAAATGTTTCAGGTAAGAACCGATTTAGCGTTAGAAACAAAAGAAAAGTTTGAAGAGGACAACGTCGAACTGAAGGGTGTGCGAATCCATGAAGAAGAGCGTGGAGAGAATATTAAGATTACGGAAGTGATCATAGAAACGGAAAACGGAGCAAAGAGTATGGGAAAACCAAGAGGCTCCTATATCACGATAGAAGCGCAGGAAATGGCAGACGGCGATGACGGATATCACAGGGAAATATCTGAAGAATTAGCAAAAGTGCTGCGGGGAATGATCCCTGTGAACAGGGAGGAATTGTCTGTCTTAGTGGTAGGACTTGGAAACCGTGAGATAACGCCGGACGCACTCGGACCGCGGGTGGCGGATAACATGATGATCACAAGGCATGTGATCCGTGAATTTGGAAAATATGCGTTGGGTGCAGAGCATAGCAATCTGATCAGCAGTATCGTACCGGGGGTCATGGCACAGACCGGAATGGAGAGCTTAGAGATCATCCGGGGAGTCATCCGGGAGACAGAGCCGGATTGTATCGTAGCTGTGGACGCATTAGCGGCAAGAAGTGTGAAACGGCTGAACCGGACCATTCAGATCACCAATACCGGAATCAATCCGGGCTCAGGCGTGGGAAACCACAGACATGGGCTGAACCGTGAGAGTGTCGGGATTCCGGTGATCGCGATCGGAGTTCCGACCGTGGTAGATGCGGCTACCATTGTCAACGATGCCATCAGCGGTTACTACGAAGAAGTGGACTGCACCCTGAACTCCTTTTTTGTAACGCCAAAAGATATTGATGAATCCATAAAAAGACTGAGTTTTACCATATCCGAAGGACTGAATCTGGCATTTGAAAAAACAGCCTGTACAAATTCTTAGAATAAAGCAGCCTGTCCATGCATATAATATATTGTTATGGACAGAGTAAATAAAAAGAAATGTAAAAATAAAACAAAGGGACTGCTAGTATGCGTCCTGATGACCGGAATGATCGCGGTGGGGGGCAGAAGCAGCAGGACGCAGGGAAATAATACCTTAGGAACGCTGATGATGTCACAGTTTGAAAAAGAACTCTACAGTGACATTTTAAAAACCTATACGCCGGCAATGACATATGACCAGACAAAAGACAGCAGGGAGTATTTCAAGCGGGTACTCCCTCTTTATAGTTATATGAAAAATAATGAGGTCTATGATACGGCATCGGAGAGCGAACTGACCTATGAAATGATACGCGCAAAAGAGGCGGCAGACGAAAATCATGTGGATGAAAAAACAGGAGAATTAGTCAGTCAGAACAAAGACGAAGAGAGCGAGAAAAAGAGTCAGAAGCCGGTGGTGAATTTTTCTAAGGAAAAACTGGCAGATTTTGATTATCTGCGACAGAATTTTTATACGGTAGACCGGACGACTACCATTACCGGAGACCAGCTCAATGCAGAAAAAATGCTGTCGAAGGATATGCATCTGGCAAAAAATGTGGAGGGTCCACAGATCCTGATCTATCATACACATTCACAGGAAGGGTATGCGGATTCCGCACCGGGGAATTTAGATACCACGGTTGTCGGGGTCGGAGAATATCTGACACAGATCTTACGCGAAAAATATGGAATGAATGTACTGCATCATACCGGAACTTATGATGTCAATGACAGAGATCATGCCTATTCCAATGCTGAGCCGGCAATTGAGCAGATTCTTAGGGAAAATCCAAGTATTGAAGTAGTGATCGACTTACACCGTGACGGAGTGGCAGAGGGAACAAGACTTGTGACGGAAGTAGACGGCACGCAGATGGCATCCATCATGTTTTTTAACGGACTCAGCCGCACAACGGCACTTGGAGATATTTCCTATTTAGAAAATCCCTACATACAGGATAATCTGGCATTTTCCTTCCAGATGCAGTTAAAAGCGGCAGAGTATTATCCGGGACTTGCAAGACCGATTTATTTAAAAGGTTATCGTTATAATATGCATTTTAAGCCGAAAAGCCTGTTGATCGAGGTTGGAGCGCAGACAAATACCTTACAGGAGGCAAAAAATGCCATGGTCCCGCTTGCGGATGTGCTGCACCGGGTCATACAGGAGTGAGAAAAAGTGGAGAAAAGCAAGGCTGCCACGCCGACCGGGTTCTGCGGCGGCCTTGCTTTTTTTCTTGACGAATAACCGAAAAAATAATACCATATAAAGTGGGTTTTAATGCAAGCCGATATACAGGAGGAGATAAAAATGAGCAAGATAATATCCGCAATGGTATGCGTATTTATACCAATGATCGTCAGCACAATATTACAGCAGGTATTCCATTTTTCTGATTACCTGATGATAGCAATTTATTTTATTATGTTTGCGATTCTGTTTTTCTTTGTAAAGAAAAAGGGATGGTTTTAAGGAGGAGTCATGTCACATATTGACCAGAGTAAAATTCGTAATTTTTGTATCATAGCACATATTGATCATGGAAAATCCACCTTAGCAGACCGCATTATTGAAAAAACGGGACTTCTGACCAGTCGTGAGATGCAGTCACAGGTGCTCGATAACATGGATCTGGAGAGAGAACGAGGTATTACGATCAAGGCGCAGGCTGTCCGTATCGTCTATACTGCAAAAGATGGTGAAGAGTATATTTTTAATCTGATAGATACACCGGGACATGTCGATTTCAACTATGAGGTCAGCAGAAGCCTTGCAGCATGCGATGGTGCGATCTTAGTGGTAGATGCAGCACAGGGAATTGAGGCACAGACACTTGCGAACGTGTATCTTGCCCTTGACCATGACCTGGATGTTATGCCGGTCATCAATAAGATCGATCTTCCGAGTGCAGACCCGGATCGTGTCGTGGAAGAGATTGAAGATGTAAT
>OLPO01001331.1_pt1 | contig 17188 bp, 16 predicted proteins | sample 1672831 | NCBI WGS metagenome assembly OLPO01 (sample SAMEA3136728, study PRJEB25190) | human gut metagenome
ACTGTGCCTTTGACATATCTCATATGAAAACTGCTTTATATCATCTGATATCTGTTTCGAAACCAGTAATTTCTTCCTGTATTTGCAGACGAAAATAATGTGATATTGTAATAGGTATTTGTGTCTGTTTTTAGATTTCCATGTTCCCATGCCATGAGTATACAATAATTTCTGATTTTTAGCTACCTTAACCCATTGTCTAAAGCCAATGGGATTGCGGTAGCTTTCAAAACATTTTCAACTTATTTTTCGTTTTTCACGATTTCTGTGACCTTTTATCGCCTTATTCGATCTGCCTGACATTACCTGTGCGTTTCACCACATTGATCCGCAGATCGTTATTCCTCTACGGCCATTTCTCTGGTCAGATCCTTCACCCACTTATACCGTTTGTAATGATACATGACCCACGGAATCTTTCCTACCTCATCCAGACAGGTGCACGCATAGACGACCACGACCGGCCAGTGGAAGAAAAAGGTCCCGGCTGCCGCAAGCGGAATCGCCAGACACCACATACAGACTGCCAGACTGTACAGATCAAATAATGTATCACCACCTGCCGCGAAAATGCCGTTAATCGTCACATCATTGACTGCTCGGCCGATCATATAGACGGCGATCACAAGCAACATACCGGTCAGATATTTCCTCGCTTCCGGCGTCAGCTTCACACAGGCCAGCAGTACCGGTGTGATGAGGAGCATCAGGACTGTCGCTGTAATTCCACACAGAAAGGAAATCTTTACGAGACGGTCTCCGTACTCCCGGCCGCGCGCAAGGTTCCCTGCACCGAGTTCATTTCCGACCATGATACCGCCTGCACTTGAAATACCGCCGCTGAAGCAACAGATGAGATCCCGCACGACTGCCGCAACGGAATTCGCCGCTGTCGCATCAGTACCAAGATGCCCCATAAATGCCGAGTAAGACGTAAATCCGACACCCCAGAACAGACTCGCACCTAAAAGTGGAAGTGCACACCTGGCAAAATCCTGATCCAGCACCCGATTGATATGGAAAAAGTGCGAAAGCTGCGGATGGATGTATCCTTTCTTCCATGAGGATGCGATCGCCCATGTCAGCTCCACTATACGTGCAATCAATGTCGCGAGCGCTGCTCCGCGCACGCCCATAGCCGGAAGTCCGAACCATCCATAGATAAATACCGCATTCAGAATGATATTGAGCACGACCGCACCGCCGCTGATCCTCGCCGTCTGCTTTGCGTGCTCACTGACTTTCATAATCGTCAGATAACACTGCGTGATACCGGTGAGCAGATAAGACCAGCCGGCCAGCTGCAGGTACGAGATGCCGATATTGATCAGCACTGTCTCATTCGTAAATATCCGCATCAGATATTGCGGAAAAAATACGCATCCCACAAATGCCACGACTGAGACTGCCCCACAAAGGCGCAGCGCCATGCAGAAAATATCATTTAATGTATCCTGGTCCCCTTTGCCCCAGTACTGTGCCCCAAGGATCGCCACACTGGCAACGATTGCCCCGAGAAACATATTCTGGATGAACTGAATCTGTGTCGCCAGCGAGACAGCCGCCATTGAATTCTGCTCGACACTTCCGAGCATGATTGCATCCGCCACCGCCACAGACGCCAGCATCAGATTCTGAAACACAATGGGAAACATCAGACCTGCCAACTTTTTATAAAAGGTCTGATCCATTTTGCCTCTAAATATTCTGTTTTTCATACCCCCATTTTTCCTTCCGTTTTTCTTTCCCGGCTGATCTCTCCAGCCGGAACACACATCACCCTTTTCGGATAAACAGTAATGAGCCTGCTCAGATAAATTCGAGCAGCTCCGGATCCGGATTCGGGATCACATAATGCTCTGTGATCCGCAGATTCAACGATTCATTCGCATCTGTCGCTGCCTTTACTGCCGCATTGACCGCTCCCACATCTCCTGCAACGATCACGACGCCTTTCCCGCCGATCCCCTGTCCCAGACGCACCCGGCACAGACGGACTGCTGCCTGCTTCACCGCCATATCCGCCGCATAGATCGCAGATACCATCATGGAGCTCTCCAGTATACCGACTGCTTCCCTTGGCTCCACCTTTGATTTTTTAGAAAGCGCATCCAGTACCTGCTCATGAATATGCGGGATGACATAAGAATTCCTCAAATGCTTTCCGGCAAGCTCCGCACCTGCCTCCATCGCCGCCTTGACCTCTCCGGTATCTCCTCCGATCACAATCAGATATTTGCCCGGGCACATCGGCGCCGAGCGAAGCATCCGCACCTGTCCCGCCTTCAGCATCGCATCGGATGCCGCTATTCCATAAGTAATACTGGTCAGTTCCGCAATTCCAACCGTCTTTTCCATATTTTTCACCGCCTGCTTCTGTCCGTTTAAGGATCTCTTTCTATCCGTTTCATTCTATGATGTCTACGAATTGCTCTGCTGCGAAGCAGCTCCCGCAATTCTACAAACATTCTATCATGTTTATTCGGTAATTCCAACTGCTTTCGCAGAAAATGAATCGTTCTTTGCCTGCTGCTTCTCCGCATTGCTGTAGGCAATCGCATAAAATCCTGATTTCCGTTTTACTGAGCTTTGCAGACATCTACCCATCCCTTTGCGTCACATACCTGCTCCAATTCCGCGATTGTGAGCTTTACTGCACTATGGTCATCGCCAGCAGCAGGGTAAACGGTGTCAAATGCCTTCAGGCTCTCATCCAGATAAACAGCTATCCCCTCATGGACTCCAAACGGACATACTCCGCCCGGCGCATGTCCGATGGTCGCTTCGACCTCCTCGAATGGAATCATCCTTGCCTTCATGTGAAACGTATCCTTATATTTGCGATTGTCCACACGGGCCGTTCCTTCAGTCAGAATCAGCACCGCCTGCTCTCCCTGTAAAAACGACATTGTCTTCGCGATCCGCCCCGGTTCTACACCGAGTGCCTCCGCAGCCTCCACCACGGTTGCTGTCGATTCTTCCAGACGGATCACATGATCCAGAAAGCCTTTATTCTGTAAAAACTGTTCCGCTTTTTGTAATGACATTGTATATCTCTCCTTCCGCTGACCTGCTCCTGTCCTCTTAGCAAATCCAAGTATATCAGATTTCTGAAAAATTTGATACTTTCTACTGCCAGAAAAGCACTCAAATTGTCAAGCGGATATTCGCAATCCGCTTGACTCATTAAGCTAAAGCATCTGATTGACACAAAAAATACCTCAAGTAAATTTGAATTATTACTAACTTGACCGGTTGGGAAAATCCAAAAAATACAAGAGGTATCTAACATGAATCTTAAAGGCACAAAGAAAAAAATCAATTGTTAAATATAAATATTTTCAAGCAGCAGGAGCTTCTGAAGAAAATCAAGGTGATCAGAAAAAATCTAACAGCTTCAACCTGGCGTGAGTTTTTCATTCTGCGTTATTAGTCCAGTTAATTTTTGTATGCTGCACTAGCCTCATAAATTTGCTTAAATAATTCTACCAGCACTTCTTTCCTTGAAATATAATGTTCTTTCAGGAAAATATCTTTTGAAAAATATACCCTTATCTGTTTTTTCACTCATTCCAACAAGAAAAACGGTATCAAATTGTTTTGTCCATAAAATAAACTCCTGCAGTCTCACATCGTTCAGCGAAACAGCACTTTCTCTAAATTAGCATCAAAATCATTATTTACAATGGGGCCTTGGTAGGATCCTATTTTTATTTTTTCATACATATTCTGAATCTTATCCATTACTGCTCTCCCGTTTTACTGTTCTATTGTCTGAATAAAATCCTCTGCTGTAATCTGTCCGAAAGCCAGTTGCTGTGAAGTCAAAGCAAACAGTTCCTGCTGTTCACCACTTGTAGCGAACTCCCAATACTGCATATAATGATCTGTCTCATTCGTTATGTCAAATAGCTCTGACCACAAATCAGAATCCACGCCAGATTTTATCCTGCCACCTTTATAAATAGAAATCGCCCATCCATTTTCTTCCAGCTTATTTGAAAAATTTATCATAAGTTCTGCTAATGCACTTACTGCTTCCTGTGGATCGCTGACATTTTTATTTATGACAAAACACTCTGACGCACCGCCAAGCAACACGTCATTTCCAGGAAAATTCACCAGTTTTATCTTATTCGCCAAAGAATTGCTATGTAATTTAAGATTGCCAATCACACTGCTCTTCGCATAATATATGGGAATTCGACTCATATAAAAATCTTCTTCTACCTTGTTTGTATTACGCAATTCTCCCCCAAAGCTTCCCAGATTCATAAAATTCAAAAACTCTTCCACACCCTTTTTGAACTCCTGGTCTGGCTTTTTATCTCCTTTTATTATTGATAAGGACTTTTCTGCTCCGGCCTCGTCCATACAGAACTTTTCCAGATACATACGAAATCCAATATCTGAATCATCTGAACAGACAAATGGAATCCTTCCCTGATCTGTAAAAATCTGACATATCTGAAAAGCATCTTCCCAGTCTGTCGGTATCTCACATTGATACTGTTGCAGCAGATCCGTATTTACGAGAAACACTCCAACACTCTCAGCAAATCCAAGTGCATAACGCTCTCCATTGTATAACATACTATCATGAAATTCCTCGCGTTTTTCGTCCATATCGGATTTTAAATACGGATCCATGTTCAGAATTCTTCCTGACGCTGCTATATTTCTCATATATTCATCGCTATAGCAGAAATATATGTCCGGTACATCATTCGAAGCAACGTCTGTTGTAATTTTTTCCCGGTAAAATTCCATCTCCATTCCTTTTGCAATCAAATGGACATCTGTATGCATCTTATTATATTCCTCTATTGTTTCAAGAAATGTTCTCTGATAAGCATCATATTTATCTGTCCATGGATACCAGATTGACAATTCAAGCGGTTTCTCAGCCACTCTTTCCGCTGCATAAAGAGGCTTTGTACCTGCGAATCCAACTATACATATTGAAAAACCTATTATAATTCTTTGTCGTAGTTTTCTCATATTCTTCCTGCAAACAGACATTGCTGCCAACGAAACATTATTGAAATAGCTCCCTGACTTTCTCTGCGACTGCTTTTCCAAGCGCCGCATGCCCTTCTTCGGTAAAATGGATACAGTCTCTTTTTGATACTTCAGCAATCTCTCCGGCATTCAAAAAATAAACTTCTTTCATATCTTTCAGGGCACGGTGATATTCCTGGTCAAGAAGCTCACTCTTTCTCACAGACTCTTCATCATACATTCCATAAAAATCTGATGTATGAATTTCTTTTCTTACCGGTGCAGGCGTAATTACAAGTACCTTGGGAACATAATTTTCTCCAAATATTTCCGGATTTCGTGCCATCTTTACAAGTGTCTGCATTCCAAGGCCAATTTCCATTACCGATGGAGTAAAAATATGCCGGATATCATTTGTTCCAAGCATCAGTACCACCAGATCCAATGGTTGATGACTCTGCAGGCAGCAATTCAAAAATGTCCGACCATTTCGATCCGGCGCCACCGGGTCATCAAACATCACTGTCCGGCCACAAAGTCCCTCCTCAATAACCCGAAATTCTCCTTTCAGGCATTCCTGCAACACACCTGTCCACCGCACATCATCCTCATATCTTGTAACTGTCCCATCCGGCATCGGATGGTGTCCCCACGTATTTGAATCTCCATAACACAATATTCTTCTCATAATCCATTATCCTTTCACTGCGCCAAGGGTCATTCCTTCAATAAACTTATCACTTGCAATAATAAATGCAATCAGTAACGGAATAAAACTGATCATAGATGCGGCCATTATATTTCCGGTCAATGTTCCAGTCAAATCCTTCATAGAGGCAATTCCTAACGGAAGCGTTTTCATCGCTGTCTCGTTAACAGTAATCAGCGGCCATGTAAGGCTGCCCCACTGACCAGTGAAATTGAAAATTGCCAGCAGGCTCAACTGCGGAATCGTGATTGGCATAACAATCTTAAAAAATACTCCATACTGGCTGCATCCATCTATCGTTGCTGCCTCAATCAGTGCATCCGGTATGTCCTTCATAAACTGAGTCATCATATAAACACCAAATGCATTTGCAACACCCGGAAAGATCAATGATTTATAGGAATTTACCCAGCCCAGCTTTGACACAATCAGAAAAAGCGGTATCAGCGTTGTTACGCTCGGAATAATCTGTGTCGCAACAACCAACGTAAAAAGGAATTTACAACCTGGGAATTTCCTTTTTGCAAATGCATAGCCCGCCATAGATGCCGCCAGTAACACTAATACTGTATTTGCTCCGGAAACAATAATACTATTTAGTATCCAGCGCATGTACACGCCATTTTGCATGGTAAAGACATACAGATAATTATCCAGCGAGCCTCCGGTCGGCCAGAACTTCGGTGGATAACTGATAATTGCATTTGTCTCAAGCAGAGATGAAACAATCAGCTGCCAAAATGGAAACAAAATAATAAATGCAAGTAAAAGCAACAACGCCGCTTTTAGAAAAGAAAACGTATATTTTTTTAATTTATATCGGTTCATTTTCTCCTCCTTTTCCCTTCTCTTTCACGGAGCAGAAGGTTTTCGATTCCGTATATGATAAGAATTACAAACAAGAAGATTAAAGAAGCCGCGGCTCCAAAACCAACACGGTAATACTTGAAGCTATACTGATAGATTTCATAAATCACAGTCTGCGTAGCCCCCAGTGGTCCTCCATTTGTGAGCATATACACCGATTCAAATATCTGGAACTGCCAGATCGTATTCATGGTAACACATAAAATAATTGCATTTCGAATCAGTGGCAAAACAACGTAAACTGTTTCCTGTAATACATTTGCCCCATCAATACGTGCTGATTCCATACAGTCCAGAGGAAGAGAACGCATCGCAGAAGAATAAACGAAAATGAAAAATGTACCGCCCTTCCACAGCTCCAGAATCATAACTGCCATTTTCGCGCTGAACTGTCCATTCAGCCAGCTGATCGGCTTAAGACCAACCGCTTTAAAAAGCATACTTAAAGGTCCATTATTTGATAAAATATATGAGATCAGAACACTTGCCACCACCATCGAAATCAGCATAGGCAGAAAATATACAATCTCACAAAAATGTGTAAACCTTGTTTTCTTTTTAATCAAAAGAGCGAACAGAATCGCAAGAATCTGACTCACCGGAACTTCAATCAACATATAAATGAACGTATTTTTAAATGCTCCCTGAAAGTCCGGAGATGCAAACACGTCTTTAAAATTTTTCAATCCTACCCAGTCAAAATGCGCCTGCAGAAAATTTCCATCATGAAAACTCAGATAAATAACATAACCAATTGGTATTAATGTAAACGTTACAAAGAAAATTGCAAATGGCAACAAAAAGCTATAAGATATTGCATATTCCTTTATTTTTTTCTTATTCATAAATATCTCTCCCGTAAAAAGAAAAGGGGGCTATGAAAGCCCCGCTTCTCTATGCTTTATTCGCCACTGATTGCCCTCATAGTTGCATCCATCGTCTGGATTGCTTCTTCAGGAGTTGCAGCCTGTCTTGCCACACTTTCATACATCGTTTTCAGATTCTGAAGCATCGCATTTGCATAGTCAGATGATGGACTTACCTGCAAGGTTTTAATTCCCTCCGCACCAACAGCCATAATTTCATCGCCTTCATACATCAAGTCATTGGTTGCCACCTGCGGAGAGAAAAATCCTACTTCTGAAAGATACGTCTTCTCAATCTCAGGTCTTGTAATAAACTCTACAAACTTCCATGCTTCATCCGGATGTTCTGTCTGACTGGAAATGGAAAGCATTCCAATATTTGCGAAATTCCAGTTCGCATGTTCCGGATCTTCTGCCGGACCTGCCGGAAGCTTAAACGCTCCAAGATTGACATCGGATGCCTCCTTAATCAGATTGGAATAATGAATCTGCTGCGGGAACATCGCCACCTGATTATTGTAAAAATACGCTCGCTCCTCATCTTTACTTGTATACTTTTCAAGCGGAAGCACTACCTGTTCCTCATTGTACAGCTTATTGAAGAACGACAGTCCTTCGACACCCTGTTCATTATTAAACCCAATATTTGTACGGTTCTCATTCCACTGATCCGCTCCGGCCTGAATGATATAAGTAAGTGGCTGCCAGTAGTCATCCATCTCAAACATCATTCCCCACTGATCCGTTTCTCCGTCACCATCCTTATCCAGCGTCAGCTTTTTTGCTACATCCACCAGCTCATCCCACGTAGTTGGAACTTCTGTGATTCCTGCTTCCTCAAAAAGATCTTTATTGTAGAACATAACGGAATCCAGTGCAACAAACGGAACTCCCATCAGTTGTCCATCATAAGAACAATATTCCAATGCGGATTCTGGATAGCCTGCACGCTTATCATCACTTATGTAATCATCCAATGCTGTCAAATATCCATTTTTCGCATACAACGGAAACTGCTCTGTCTGGAAACTAATATCTGGTCCGCTGCCGGCTGCAAATGCGGCAGTCTCCTTCTCTACTACAGAATCCCACGCTACATTCAGAAACTCAACCGAAATATTAGGGTATTCCTTGTTAAATTCTGCAATCATGGATGCCCAGATTTCATCTTCACGGTCGGAATGCGGTGACTTCCAGAATGTAAGCTTTACCTCGTCGTCTGCCTGAGCAGTCGCTCCTGTCATCAATCCCATTACCATACCCAGGCACAGACACATTGCCACTTTTTTCTTCATTTTTGTTCCTCCTTTTGTTTTAATTGCCGCTCTTTTTTGTGTTTCTGTACTAAAAGTATAGCAATATAGTATAAATTAAACACTAATTTTCTTTACTCTTTTCCGCACTTTTTTTACCTTTCCTATATTCCTTTATCGAAACGCCCATTTTCTTACGAAAACATTTACCAAAATAATCTGGATTTGGAATACCTACTTTTTCCGCAATTTCAAAAATCTTCAGATCACTTCTCAGCAGGTAATCGCAAGCATGCTGAATTCTTACTTCATTCAGGTAATCGATAAATGTAATACCTGTTTTTTGCTTGAAAATTCTGCTAAGATAACTTGGATTAAGAAAGAATACCTCTGCAACACTTGTCAACGATACTGTACTATCCGTATAATGTTTTTCCAGATAATCCTTTATCTGTTCAATTGTCTCTGAATTTTCATTTTTTTCAACTTTGTTTCCGATACGCACAAGTGCTTCCCGCATTTCCTGCCGCTTTAATGGTTTTAAAATAAAGTCTACTGCCCCGGCTCGCATTGCCTCCTGTGCAAACCGGATATCATCATAAGCAGTCACCAGCATAACTTTTATATTCGGATACTGGTTACGTATTTCTTCTGATAATTTCAATCCATCCATAATTGGCATTTTGATGTCCGTTATCACGATATCCGGTTTTGCTTCCGGGATCATAAAAAGCGCAGCCTGACCATTCGATGCACACCCTACGATCTTCATCTGAAATTCTTCCCAATTAACAATGATTTTCAGCAGATTCATTGTCATCTCTTCATCTTCCACTAATAATACCCGTATCACTACTATCTCCTCCATGTTCCTCTATGACTGGAAGCCGGAACCATATCTCTGTCCCGCTACTACTGCTGTTAATGCCATACGGAATATCCATTTCATAAAAAATACACATCCGTTCAATAGTCCCTCTGACTCCAAAGCTTTTTCGATTCTCTCGTATCCCGCCCAGCAATTGCGCAATTGTATCCTGATTCATTCCGACTCCGTCATCTGATATAGAAAAATAAAGAAAATTACCCTTTCGTTCTCCTTTTACGATTACGATACCTGCCTGCCCCTTTGGATGAATTCCATGTATAATCGAATTTTCTACAAAGGGCTGCAAAATCATTTTTAACACTTTGAAGTTACTAATTTCTTCATCTACCCATATCTCATAGGATATCTCATTCCCGTAACGAAGCTTCTGCAAATCGAGATAGTCCTTTATCATTTCAATCTCATTTTTTACCGGTATCACATCCCTGCCTTTACTCAGTAAATTACGATAAAACCCACCAAAAGCTTCCAGAGAATTACAGAGTTCTTCGTTTTGACCAGTTAGCGCCAGATAAGTGAGTGCGTCAATCGTATTGTATAAAAAATGAGGTTTTATCTGTTCATAAAGAATCTTCAGCTCTACTTTGCGCTTGAATTTTTCATCCTCTGTCACTCTTTTTACAAGATCATTGATGTCATCCGTCATCTCATTATAGGTTGTCTTTAACTGCTCCACTTCCCGACAGCTCCGGAAAGGCTTTTCTTTATACGTCAGCTTTTCAAATCTATAATTCTTCTGAATATTCATTCTTTTTGCCATGTTTATTAATGGTCTTCCAACCAGATAATTGATAATCAGATAGCTGACGATACTAAACAGAGCTAAAATTTCTATCGTCTGGGTAAAAAAACGTCTAGAATTGTTCACTCCCGAAAATGCCCTCGTAATCGGAGCAGCAGTCAGAATCGTCCAATTATTTGACTCAATTGTCATGAAATTATAGAAAGTATCATTTACAACGGTTCCTTTCTCCTGTCTCCTGTTTTTCTGCATCTCAGGGAGCTTTATGTCACCTTTAGAATAGATGATTTTTCCAGTATCATCCAATATATACAGATTCGGAACATTTTCCAGATTGTCGCAATAATTTTTAAATGCCTCCAAGTCAATATTAATCATCAAAATCCCGATTTTCTGAAAGTTCAACGGGTCAATAATAGCACGGATCAAAGATAACGTCGGATGTGCCGAACTTCCGGTCAGAACCCGGTCTGCATTCAGTTTTAGACAATAAGAACCATTCAGATTCAGTACTTCCTCGTACCATCCTATATCAGAAGTATGCTGTACCCGAAGCGTCCGGACCTGCATACGGTCAATGCTGCACATATGATCCTGCATGTCCATAATATAAATGCCATTCATATAAGATTCAAAATCTGTCAGAGAAATGAACTGATACAAATATTTCTGTTGCTGTTCCGGCTGTTCTTCTTTCAGCGAATGGATAAGATCACCATTCGCTAAAATCTGCCGAGAATGAAAAGATACATTTCCAATAATCATCTCAATATTTTTACTGATACTGCTCATGGCCTGTTCGGAAAGTGATTCTACATATTCTTTTGCTTCCTGGTCGCTGGAATAATAAAACTGAATAAAAAGGATAATCCAAAATGCCCCGCTTAAAATCATAAAGATCAGGGCGATTTTAAAGGATATTCCAACCCCTTTTCCTCTGGCTCTCATAAACTTCCTCCTTTTTCATTCCGTTCTCATTTTACCTGTAAATAGAATAACACATTTCGGCTTCTTTGGCGACGCTGGCATAAAAAAGTAGAGGGCGAAACTTTAAATATATCCACCCTCTCTGTCTCACAAACTTTTCCCCATCTCAATCCTCACCTCATGCCACTTCGGATCAATATTCAAACACTTCATTTGCATTTGTGATTTTAGAAATCTCTGAATTCAGATACATAGACACCTCATTTTCCAGGCGTGCGCCCGGTGAAGCGATCAGTTCTATGATATTTTCCCGTACACTTTTTTTACGTCAATCAGCCTGTTATAATAGGGTATTCCACCAAAGATGTACGGAAATGTCAATTTTTGTTCGGTTGTAACCGAGTCAATTCTAACCGAGTAAAATCTTCTGCTACAAACATAACTATCCGACTTGTTGCTTGCTGGAATAAATCGCTTACAAATATTCGCTCATTTACTCCATCAGAAAAAAGGGACCGACGCTCCTGCGTCGGTCCTCTCTCTTTGTTCTTGTATAATATCGTTTATGTTCTATTTTTTACGGAGATTATGTGATGCCTAACCCATGATGTTTTACTCTTCCTCCGGAAGGTCTGTTGCCTTGGCGTATTCCTCCAGAATCACTTTCTGAATGCGCTCTCTTGTGTGTGAATTGATTGGATGCGCGATGTCGCGGTACTCACCGTCTGCTGCCTTGCGGCTTGGCATTGCGATGAACAGCCCTTTCTCGCCTTCTATTACTTTAATGTCGTGCACTACAAACTCTTCATCCAGTGTAATGGAAACAACTGCCTTCATTTTTCCATCCTTTGCAACTTTCCTAACTCTAACGTCGGTTATCGTCATACATCTTTCCCCCGTGGTTTTTATTCTATTTTTCTTTTCCTTTATCCTGTCCGTTACAGAACATACCGTTCATTCGATTCGATCACAAGCTTTATGTCTTTCTCGCCGACATAGCGTGTATTGGCCCGTATCGTATCACGACTCTCCACGATGCAGTTTTCAAGGTACACATTATCGCCAAGATATACATCGTTCAATACAATCGAATTCTTGATGACGCAGTTCTCTCCAACGAATACTTTTTTGAAGATAACAGAATTTTCCACGTATCCGTTTATAATGGAACCATTGGCAATCAGACTGTTCTTTACCTGGCAGCCCGGATTATATTTGGCCGGTGGATTATCGTCCACTTTGGAATGCACATCCGGATACTCCCTGAAGAAGTAATCCCGGACTTCCTTTTTCAGGAAATCCATGTTCGTCTTGTAATAGGACTCCACCGATGCGATATTGCTCCAGTAGCTGTCGAGCTTGTATCCGTAGATGCGCTTGACGTCTTTGTAGCGGATCAGGACATCCTTTACGAAATCGTGCCGTCCCTCTTCTATCGACCGCTCTATCAGCTCAATCAGCTGACGCCTCCGGATCACATAAATGCCGCATGAAATCGTATGTGACATTGCTGCCATCGGCTTTTCGTCAAACTGAGTAATGCGGTTGTCGCTGTTCATCTTGAGCACACCAAACCGGGTCGCATCCTCCGTGCTCGGCAGCTCCTTACATACAACCGTGATATCTGCCTTCTTTGCGATATGGTATTCCAGCACCTTCGCATAGTCCAGCTTATATACACAATCGCCGGAAGCAATGACCACGTATGGTTCATGGCATTCCTTTAGGAAATCCAGGTTCTGATGGATCGCATCTGCGGTACCGCGGTACCAGAAATCATTGTCCGAAGTAACCATCGGCGGAAATACGAACAGTCCACCCTGCTTTCTTCCGAAATCCCACCATTTCGAAGAGCTCAGATGCTGATTCAGCGATCTGGAATTGTACTGTGTCAACACCGCTACCCGCTGAATACTGGAATTCGACATACTGCTCAGGGCAAAGTCAATGCTGCGGAAGCTCCCGGCAATCGGCATTGCGGCAATTGCCCGTTTGTTCGACAGCTCCTTCATCCGGAAACTGTTGCCACCTGCAAGAATAATACCTACCGCTCTCATGCCACATCACCTGCCTTATCCAAAGTCTCACCGCTTGCGAGCACTCCATCCGGATAATCCTCCGGAATCGTAATGCCTGTGACAGCGGTATTCTTTCCGATCTTTACATCCGGCGGAACAACCGTCTTCTCTCCAATCACTGTCAGTCCAAATGCATAGACAGCAGGCTTTACCTTGTTCGGGACTTCCTCACCCACACCAAGCTGCGCACGCTCTCCGATCACAGCCTGCTCCGCGATAATCGCCTTATCGATCACGGCTCCTTCTTTGATCACCGCATTTTGCATGATAATCGAATCCCGGACGATTGCACCCTTCTCAATCACAACTCCACAGCCGATGATGGAATTGTGTACCTCACCGTACACCTCTGTGCCATCACCGATCAGGCAACGATCCAGTACCGCATCCTCTGAAATATACTGCGGTGGAAGAATATCGTTTTTCGTATAAATTTTCCAGAATTCTTCATAAAGATTGAACTCCGGAATAATGTCAATCAGCTCCATATTGGCTTCCCAGTAAGAACCGAGTGTCCCGACATCCTTCCAGTAGCCATTATACTCATACGCGACTAGGCGCTCGCCCTTTTCATGACAATACGGAATCACATGCTTTCCGAAATCACAATTGTTCTGCTCAGACAGGGCGATCAATGCCTCTTTTAATGCCTTCCATGTAAATATGTAGATACCCATCGAAGCAAGATTGCTCTTTGGATGAGCCGGCTTTTCCTGAAACTCCGTAATCCGTCCGGTCTCATCTGTCACGACAATACCGAAACGGCTGGCCTCTTCTTGCGGAACCGGCATCACCGCGATACTGACATCCGCATTGTGTGCTTTGTGAAAATCCAGCATCACTTCATAATCCATTTTGTAAATATGATCTCCGGAAAGAATCAGTACATAATCCGGATTGAAGGACTCCATATATGCGAGATTCTGGTAAATCGCATTTGCGGTACCGGTATACCACTCTGTCTTTCCTACTTTTTCATACGGCGGCAGTACAGTCACTCCACCTACATTTTTATCAAGATCCCACGGAATTCCGATTCCTATATGCGTATTCAATCGAAGCGGCTGGTACTGTGTCAGCACGCCGACTGTATCTATACCGGAATTAATACAATTGCTCAGTGGAAAATCAATGATACGGTACTTGCCTCCAAATGCAACTGCCGGTTTGGCAACTTTGGAAGTCAGTACCCCAAGTCGGCTGCCCTGGCCACCGGCCAGAAGCATAGCGATCATCTCTTTTTTAACCACGGTATCACCCCTTGAAGTATATTTTTCGAAACGATTCCTGAATGCGTACAAATGTGTGAACTGTACGGTTCTGAATAGTTGCTCTTGTTTATTATAACACATGTTTCGTAAATAGCGAACATTTTTTACAAGTTTTTGTTAATTTTTTTTATTTTTTTATCATAAATAGCTTAATTTCCTGTTTTTTAGGTTTCACAACGCTATCATATATGTGCGACAGTTTTCTTGTTTTTTCTCTATTTTTTGTGCATTTTTGCTATCACCATCCTTTTTATTTACGAAAATAACTTTCGTTTCTCACCAAAACAGCACCTTTTTTTCGTTATTTTGCCAATCATCCAATATGTTTTCCTCCCATCCGGAAAACGAGCTTTCCCTTTTGAAAAAATATGTGTATAATGGATATTGTATAACTGGATTTAAACAGCAGCAACCAACCTAAAAGGAGCGACTAAAACTATGTATCAAATAAATTATGAAATACCTGTACATATTCATTTTATCGGTATCGGCGGCATCAGCATGAGCGGTCTTGCAGCAGTCCTTCTGAAGCGTGGCTTCCCGGTATCCGGATCGGACTCGAAAGAATCTCCGCTCACAGACTGGCTGACCGGCATGGGCGCTACGATTCATTATCCGCAAAGCGCAGCCAATATCACACCGGACATCGATGTTGTCGTCTACACAGCGGCTATTCATCCGGACAACCCGGAATTTGCCGCGGCCAAAGCAGCCAATATCCCGATGCTGACCCGCGCAGAGCTGCTCGGAGAGCTGATGCAGAACTACAAGATGCCGATCGCCGTATCCGGAACACACGGGAAAACGACAACGACTTCCATGCTCTCCCATATCCTGATGGGCGCAGATATGGATCCGACGATCTCAGTCGGCGGCATTCTTCCGTCGATCGGGGGAAACGTCCGGATCGGCCATTCCGACAATTTTATCACGGAAGCCTGTGAATATACAAACAGCTTCCTTTCTCTGTATCCGAAACAGGCTATTATCCTGAACATTGATGCAGATCACCTTGACTTCTTTAAAGATCTCGATGATATCCGCCACTCCTTCCGTCTCTTTGCCAAAAAGCTCCCGGCAGACGGTACTCTTATCATCAATGCCGCTATCCCGAACCTTTCCGAGATCACGGACGGTCTTTCCTGCCGTATCGTGACCTTTGGCATCGATTCCGGAGCGTATCAGGCTCAGAATGTCTCCTACGATGAGCTCGGATGCGGAAGCTTTGATCTTGTAAAGGAAGGCACCATGCTCGGACATTTCGCCCTTTCTGTTCCGGGTGAGCACAATGTCTCAAATGCCGTCGCCGCACTTGCATCCGGCGATCTGCTCGGCATCCCGGCTTCCGTCATGGCCGATGGGCTCTTGAGCTTCCACGGCACAGACCGACGTTTCCAGAAAAAAGGCGTCATTGGTGGCGTGACGATTATTGATGACTACGCACATCACCCAACCGAGATCAAAGCGACTCTGCGCGCGGCAAAGAATTTTCCATGCAAGCATGTATGGTGTGTCTTCCAGCCACACACCTACACGCGAACCAAGGCGCTGCTTGATGATTTCGCCGAGGCGCTTTCACTGGCAGATAAAATTGTGCTCGCTGACATTTATGCGGCACGTGAGACCGATACGCTCGGCATCAGCTCAGATGATATCCGCAAGCGTCTTGCTGCAATGGGAAAAGATGCCTGGTATTTCCGCACCTTTGACGAAATTGAGAATTTTCTTCTGGAAAACTGTGTCCCCGGGGATCTGTTGATAACTATGGGCGCCGGAGACGTTGTAAAAATTGGAGAAAATCTGCTTGGAATGTAGTTATCCACACTATCCACATGCTTATGCACATTTTCCGTGCACCGGCATGTGGATTTTTTTGTGGAAAATATAATTTACATAAGTATTTGACATTTTCCCTTCTTTTTTGCCTTTTCTCCTGTTTTTTATCCTATTATCGTCAACCATTTTCGCAGGTTGTCCACATTGTCCACTTTATGCACTTTTTCTCTTTCCACAACGGTGAATCCGCATTCCTCACTGAATTTGCTGTTCTCTTTTGTTCACGGATATGCTATACTTAAAGGCAGCGCCCTGCATGCTTTACAGGGCGTCTCAGAACGTAAAGTGCTCGCGGGAATACCCTACCGCTTGACATAATCAGGGAGTGAATGCAATTATGAAAATTTACACGGATACTCCGGAAGGCGTAACAGTCGTAAAAAATACGTTTATAGATCAGTACATGCCACAGGCGAACGGAGAATTTGTCAAGGTCTATCTGTACCTTCTGCGCTGTGCCAATACCGGCCGTGAGCTCTCGCTCTCTTCGATCGCAGATGTGCTGGAGCATACGGAAAATGATATCCGTCGTGCACTGCTCTACTGGGAAAAGCAGGATCTTGTACATCTCAAAATGAATACTCACGGAGACCTGATCTCCATCACCTTCTCCGACCTGCCCACAACGCAGGAGGAGGCAGCACCCGAAGCCGACCCGTTGCGCACATCGGCTGCTACAGCTGCTTCCCCGGAGCTTGGACGCGTGACAGAGCGCATGATCGGATACGCCGCAGCGACAGAAGTACGCC